>Ga0308157_10000372_pt1 | contig 158035 bp, 119 predicted proteins | sample PhyBR1_FD_201035 | JGI IMG/M metagenome (GOLD analysis project Ga0308157, IMG submission 201035) | Phyllosphere microbial communities from UC Gill Tract Community Farm, Albany, California, United States - DLSLB.R1 | ecosystem: Host-associated > Plants > Phyllosphere > Unclassified | place... | reverse complement strand
TTCGAGGCCAAGCCCGGACTGGCCTTGACGGACAGTACTGACGCGGAAGTAGGCGACAAACTTGGTCATTGGTACAAAACTACCCCGGTTTTGGGTTTTGTCACAAAAGTTAAACGGACGTTTAACACGTGTCAAATTATTGTATGTCAATAATTTATCCCATCATACATGAAGCGGTTTTGAGGTTGTTTGACTTACCGATTAATGTCCTGTAGCAAAAGCGCGCGCACGCTGATTTAACAAGGACAGGTAGTTGCTATTTATAAGCAGCTTATGCCGTGTTACTTGCTTTCTACCCCTGCGACCAGTCATTTAAGCTAGGCTTGGCGGTAAGCAGTCCAGTGCTTAGCTTTCGGTATGCCCACGTTACCCCACCTGATGCTTCAACCTCGTTCGCGACGTGCTCAGCGCCGTCGTACGGTTGGCCGTGCTACTCGGAGCGGTTCTGGTGAGCGCAGCTTACCTGATTCATTAAGAAGGCACGGAATCGGTCTTTTCAACTTAGTACCGATAATTAAGCCGCTTCTTATCGATACTAAGTCCATTTTATAAACCCAGTTCCTTGGCCGAGTTGTGCTGGCGCACATTGTCAAGGCGGGTGTAGCGGCGAATCATGGCGCTGGTCTTGTGCTTGGTCTGATTCATGACCTTGCTATCATCGGCCCCGTTGAGCTTGGAAACGGTGACGAACGAAGCGCGTAAGGAGTGCGCGGTGTAGCCGGTGCCTAAATACTGCTGGGTAATCAAGTTGATGTACTTGGTGGTCAGGCGCCGCGTGGTCACCTGCTGGTTTTTGCGCAGGGAGACAAAGACACACCCTTCTGACCGGTCGAGCACCCGTAACCAGGCCTGCAACGAGCGAATGGGGCACAAAGCCGCATCAGGGGAGTAGAAGATGGCTTTCTCTTCGGCCTGGCCAAGTTGGTTGGTTTTACTTTGGTCGAGCGACACAATCAAGCCTTCCTCATCAAATGTCAGGTGCTCGATGTTGAGCGCTTCGAGCTCGGAGCGCCGAAAGGCCCCGGTGAAGCCGAGCAGCAACAACGCGCGGTTGCGCAGGCCGGTGGGCGTCGATACGTCAATGCTTTTGATAGTGCGCTTGAAGTTGGTCAGCGTAAAGGCGGCGGCCTGCTTGATGCGGGTTTTCTTCTCGCGAGCGATGCCCTTAAGCAATACCTTGATCTTCTTGTCGGCCGTGGGCGAGTCCAGGCCCGCTAATTCGTGGGCCTTGGCAATGGCGGCGGCGTGGCGCTGAATAGTGGCGACCTTCTTACCCGCTTCGGCCAGTTCCGTGAGGAAGCCGGCAAGTGCTTCGACTGGGGCAGGTAATGAGTCGAGCTGGTGGAGCTGGCACCACGTGGTGAAGCGCTGCCAGTCGCCGGCGTAGGCGCGGATGGTATTCGCTGCCCCGCGCAAACCCGACTCGACATAGCGACTAGTGGGGCCGACTAGGTGGGCGGGTAGTTGGGCCCCGGTAGGTAACGGAGATGCGAGCGCAGACGAGTTTTCCATGTAGCCTATATAATACGGAGTGGCGCGCAGAATCTGCGTGAAAAGTGGCACCGCAAGATAAGGACTGATAAGTAAACGTTATCAGTCCTTATTAACAAAAAGACAGCATTATCAAAAGTGGCAGCTTAAGTCCGGTAAGTAAGTCTTATGGTACCTAAGTTTAACAGAGTTGAATTGGCATTGAGTTGCGATGATAGGCAGACTTTATCAGAAGCTACCGATAGAATGCATAGCAAAGCTGTCTTGGTAAGTGGTGTATTCTATTTTTAGGAGTCGCTTTTGAAGGAAGCACTTTTCTAGTCAGACTTGCTTTCCTCACAGCGAGAATCGCCTGACCAATCCCGACCTTTGGATTATGGAACTTGGGTTGCTGGATAAAATCAAACGGCTGGTGATTATGGCGCTGGTCTCGGACGATGAGTTGATGGAGACGCTCGTGCTCAAGGGCGGCAACGCCATTAGCATCGCCTACGGAGTCGGCAACAGAGGGTCAGCCGATATTGATTTTTCGATGGATGGGAATTTTGCCGATGTTGAGGCAACGTTCGCTAAAATCGAGCAGGCCTTGATAGCGGTGTTTGCCGAAGAGCAACTGCACGTTTTCGGGGTACGTTGGGGAATGCGACCGAAGAAGATAGCGGACAAATTCAAGTCCTTCTGGGGTGGGTATTCGCTGGAGTTTAAAATTACGCTACTCGAAACCGCGCGTAACTACCAAGGTGCCCCTGACCGTTTCCACTTCGAGGCACTGGACCTGGATGAGCAGCGGAGCAAATTCTTCTCCGTTGATATTAGCCCGTTCGAGTACTGCGAGCCCAAAATCGAGAAGACGCTTAACGGCTATACCTATTACGTGTACCCCCCGCAGCTCGTCGTATTCGAAAAGTTGCGGGCCATCTGCCAGCAGCTGCCCGAGTACAAAGAGGTGGTCGGCAGTCATACCTCGCGGGCCCGCGCCCGGGATTTCTACGACATCTACGAGTTGATGCAGGCCTTCCCCATCGATATTGCGACAGAAGAAAGCCAGGAAATGGTTCGCCGGGTTTTCGCGGCCAAGCGGGTGCCTGAAGACTACCTGATAAGAGTAGGCGAGCAGCGGGAGCTGCATCGCACGGATTATCCTTCCGTGGTTTCCAACGTCACGAACGCCAGTGTCTTGCGAGGGTTTGATTTTTACGCAGACTACGTAGTGGCTACGTTCAGCACCTTACTGTTACCTCAAAACCCCAGCGGATAGTATAGCTGCCACTCCGGAGAATAGGCTGTAGTTCGCATATCGTGGGTAAGGTAAAAATCCAGGGTGCGGTCCAGCTTACGCAGCAGGTTTAGCTGGGCTGGTTTGTAATTGCCGGCTTTTTCCAGGTAAAAGCCCACTGCCTGGTGGTACGGGTAGCGGTACGCTAGCTTGGCCAGCATTCCTACTAGTCGATTAATTGATACTCTGTTAGCAGCCCGCCGGTAAGCTTCCAGTACCTGATGCACCCCACCTGCATAGTCGGGTCGCACTGTTACATCAATTAATGTCCGCTCCAAACTAGTTAGGGTTGGATGACCAGCGGCGAAATGCGGATGGGTTACTACCCCTAGCTGGCCGGTATGCTTGCCATGCAGTAGGACCAACGTATAGTCTCCGTAAGTACCCAGGCTAGTAGATTGCCGTTGCGGCTTAGTGAAAGAAGCATCCAGGTCAGCCTGGGTCAACGGCACGAGCACGGGCGCTTTTAGCGATTGCTCCTGATTGACAAACAGCTGCTTGGGTATCTGTTCGGTCAGATCGTGTAAATACAGCGCAGTGTAGTGGGAGAGGTAAGCACGGGGTAGAATACCAGTTGCTACCTCAAAAGCAGTCGCTGTTCCCCAGCTATACAAGGTCTTCTCTAAGCCATTAAGGTGCAGGTTTATGGCTTGCAAGGCCGTGGACTCTATCATCAACTCCACAAATTCCTGCACGCCGGTACCGACAGCCAGCCGCCAAGCACTACGATTGGCCGCTATAATCTGCTCTAACTCACGCTCCCGATATACTCTTTGTTGGCGTGTTTCAAAAAGGGCAATGATATCTCTTTTGGCAATCTTGAAACGAGATTTATTAGCCATAACTGCATTTTCTCGGGGCGTACAAGGTACAAGTACCTTGTACGCCAGGCAAAGTTAAAGGTTTTTTTTGATAAAATCAAGCTTGTAGGGCACTCAAAAGAGCATATAGTGTCACAAAATCAAGTTTTTTATCGTACCTTGGTAGGTACTAGTACCTACCAAGGTCGTGATAATTGACTAACTAACTTTTATAGGGAGTAATCAGAAGGTGAGGGCAATCCGTTAAGGGGTAAAAGACATCTTGCGCTGTCGCTGTCTAGAGCAATTAAAAACTAGTTAAAGAACTAACAATTAGATGACTATACTTTAGTAAGGTGTTAGCTGTGTCGCTTTGGCAAACGCTTCATAAGCCACCGTACTGAATCGGTATAGCTTGCTTGGTCGGTGGGAAACGTTCGTTTCCACTTCGGCCAAGGCCTCCACGTAAGGCAGGCTTTTCACCCACTTGCGAAAATTGCGGTTGTCGAGGGGCACTTGGTAGAGGGCTTCGTAAAACCTTTGTAGCTGGTTGAGCGGAAATTTTTGCGGTAAGAGGTGGAATGGCACGGGCCGACTGCGCGCTGCCATCTGCAAGCGGTGCCAGGCATCTTGCACCTTAAGCCCATGGTCGAACGGGAGCGCCGGTAGCTGGGTCAGGCTAAACCACTGGGCCAGATGGGTGCGGTCGGCGGCGGGTGCGTAGTGCGCCAGGTCCAGCAGAGCGTAGTAAGCGACCGAGGCCAGGCGCTGGTCCCTGGCTGGGTCGGTGAGTGCATAAGCGTGCACCTGCTCCAAGTAGCCAACGGCCACCCCCGTTTCCTGACGCAGCTTGCGCGCGGCGGTCGCAGCAAAGTCTTCGGGCTCGTTTACAAAGCCACCCGGGAGGGCCCACTGGCCCTTAGCAGGCTCGTTTTCGCGCTGGACTAGCAACACTTTTAGCTGATTATCGCCTGGGTCATAGGCCAGAATGATGCAGTCAACCGCAATTTTAAAGAGCATAAGTATTGGATAAACGTATTTAGTACGTTAAGTTTGCGTACCAAATACGTTTTATTGCTGAATGAACGCGGTAAACTTACCTTCAAAAGTGCCCGTCCTCTTCGACCACGACGGCTCGGCTGACGACTTTCTCTCGTTGCTGCTTCTCCTGACCATGGACGCGGTAGACCTACAAGGCGTATCCATCACGCCGGCCGACTGCTACGCCGAGCAGGCCGTCGAAACGACCTTGAAGCTGCTGGGGCTCCGGCAACGGCCGGACGTAGCGGTGAGCGTTGGGCAGTGCCACGGCGTCAACGCCTTTCCGGCTGAGTGGCGGGCCAAGCCCCGTATCCTGAACGCCTTACCCGCCCTGATTAATCTGGATGTGGACCTGACGCGGGTAGACGCCCGCCCCAGCCCAGCTTTCTTGCGCGACGCGTTAGCGGCGGCTACCGAGCCCGTAACCGTGCTGCTCACCGGCCCCTGTACTAATCTGGTTCATGCCCTGGACCTGGCTCCCGAATTAGTCACCAAAATTGCCCGCGTCGTTTGGATGGGTGGAGCTGTGGATGTGGGCGGCAACGTGCGCACCTACAATCACGACGGCAGCGCTGAATGGAACGTGTTTTGGGACCCGCCGGCCGCCCAGCGCCTACTCACCTATCAACTGCCTCTCATCCTTATCCCGTTGGACGTCACCAACGAAGTGCCGGTAAGCCGGGATTTTTTGCAAGCGCTGGCGCGGCATGCGGCCCATCCCTGGGCTTGCCTGGCCGGACAGTTCTGGGCCACCACTGTCGATACGATTCCGGCCTACGAATACACCTATTTCATGTGGGATGTGCTGGCCACCAGCTACCTGGCTATCCCGGAGGCATTCCAACTGGAAAAGCTGGAGCTGGCCATCGCGGCCACTGGTCCTAGTGCCGGCCGCACCCAACGCCAGCCGGGTAGCGGACACTGGGTACAGGTAGCTAAAGCGGTAGACCAAGCGAGCTTTTACGCCTACTTATTTTGCCAGTTAACGCAGGAAGCAAGCGACGTAGGGGGGGGGCGGAAAGTAAAAACAGTAAACCTGGCCAAATTGCCTTAGGTACAAAATGCAGTCAAATTATTTCCGTCGTATGTTAGCGACCGTAGGGAGCATCGCCCTTAACCAGAATATAGGCCATCGGACAATCTGAACAGTAAATTCGCCGACAATCATGATTTCAACCGACAGCAGTCGCTTGTTTGAGCAGGGGTTTGATACGTTTAAGGCCTTCGATGACTTGACAGTAATTAATAGCAGCTTGGGACAGCAGGCTTTTCCAGCCAGTATCTGGCAAATTTTACAACGCCTGCTCGCTTGGCAAGCGCATCAGTTAGTCCAATTACGGGGAACGGCTCTAGCGGAAGCATTCGACGAAAAGCGTAGTTGGGATGCCGAGCGCGTACCCCCAAGCTACGCGGCGCTGCAAGCCGCTGTCGCCCAGTTTAAGCAACAACTTGTTGATTTGCAAAATCATGCAAGTCAAATGAAAGGGGAAGCGCAGGAAGTGCTTGAACAAGGACTGGTATTACAAGCCGTCGCGCTGCATTTATCCTTTCACCTTGGAGAAGTAGTACTGATGCGCCGGCTTCAAGGCAGTTATCCATGGCCGGCTCAGATGTCGGAATTCTTGCAAGCAGGCTAGGCAAGCCATTCGGCTTTTAGTACCGACATAAGAAGTTTATCATGAAAGGCGTGTTGCCGGTAGCAGGCTTGCCGCAAACGGCCTTCTAACTGAAAACCAGCCTTTAGGTAGGCTTTGACTCCCCCTTCGTTGGGAACTGAAACGGTGAGCATCACGCGATTCAGCCCCAGTTCCTGAAAGCCTCGCGTGACGACTTGTCGCGTCACGGTCGTCCCGATGCCCCGGCCCCAGTAGCGCTTTTCTCCCAGCAGGATAAAGTATTCGCCCGACTGATTAACCCGCGAGATGTTGGTGATACCCGCGTAGCCAATCAGTTCCTGGGTTTCGGTTAGGTAAATGCCCAGGTTTAGGCTGTGCTGGTCTTGGAGTGTGCGCGCCAGCCAGTCAGCCACCTGCGCTACGGTTTTCAATTCCTGAAATAGGGTCAAGGAATAGGCAATAACCTCCGGGTCGCTCAGCCAGCGGTGAAAAACGGGGGCCTGGTCGTTATGCAACGGCAGCAGTTGTATCATCGAACGGATATAGTAAGGGTGATAGCAGTGGGGCACGCACAACGTGCGGATTTTAGCTGAGGCCGACTAGGGAAAGCGTAGCACCAAGCCATCCAGAGGTAATTGGTGCTGGGATGCAGCATGGGCACGAAGCGCTGGCTTGGTGGTTCGGTCGAGGGTTTCGGCGAGGGTAACCACCCCAAGCTGGTCAAAGTGTTCCAAGACAAAAGGCAGGCCTTCCGACTCCTCAAACGTAGCGGCGGTAGTCACCTGAAAATGCAGATGGGGCGCGTTGGCATTGCCCGACTGCCCTAGTCGGCCCAGCACGGTACCGCGCCGCACGCGCTCCCCTACCCGCACCCGGAGGCTGCCGGGCTGCAGATGCGCGTAATGCGCAAAAACGCCGGGGGCAATTTCGAGCACAACAAAATTACCCATCAGGGTGCGCGTTGTGAGGTCGGTGGGTGGTGGTAGTGGGGCAAAGGGAGGGTGATTAGGCTCGCCATCGCGGGCATCACGCACCACGCCATTGGCCACGGCCAGCACTTCGGCCCCGAAGCCCAGCCAGTCGGCATTGGTAGAGGTGGCGAGGTGGTCGCGGGCCGTCCGCACCGCGTGGCCGGCAGCATCCAGCCCAAAGAAATCGATAGCATACCGCTGCGGAATGGTTACCTGACCATTGACCGCCACCAGGCTGCCCCAGTGGTGAGAGAAGTGGTTGCCCGGCCCCTCGTAGGCTAGCCACGGCCCTGCCCGCAGGGGCGCCCCGATAACGACCGGCGCCATAGCTGACACTGGAATACGCACCCCATCCACCAGTTGCCGCACCCCATCGGGGGCTATAAATTCCAGCTGGTGGCGCAAGGTGTGAGGTGGGGGCGTGCCAGCGGGTAGCGTCAGCCACAAGAAGAACACTACCCTTTTGCCCGCTTCGAGAGGCACCCCAGCCTTGGTAGTATTGGCGGCCGGGTGGGCGAGCAACTGGTTTACCTGTGCGCCGGCGAAGCTGGCCATCACCATTTTGTTACTGTCCGCCAATACGGTAACCCGCCGTAGTCGTAGCGTGCCGGTAGACTGGTAAAAGTTGGTCACGTGCAGCTCGTAAGCTAGGTGCGTTAGCCCATCGCTCCCGAGTACAGCTTGCGGGGCCACGGGCACCCGCACCTCCACCGGTGCCTGGACAAATTGCCCAAACGCGGGGCTGCTACCCAACACTACCAAGTTAGCGTAGACCAGCAGCCAGAAAGAGTAGCGAAGGGCAGATTTCATGATTTCCACAAGTAACCGGATGCGGCAGTAGGTATGCCACCAAAGCTACGGAGTTGACAGCAGCAGCAAGTGCTTGCTGACTTGGAAGGATATGGTGGTGCGTAGCCTATAGGTAGGTGTTGCCAGTCCGCCAAGAGTAGTCCAGTAGGAGTTCGCGCGCAATCTGAACGCGCGGCGGGTTTGAAACTGATTTTCCCTAATTGCAAACGCTCATCCCTGGTCTACTACCCTACTCGATGCGCAGTTCTTTAGACGCCGACCGTAGCTTTTGCAGCGGGTGAGCGAGAAACAGCTCAGCATAATCGGTGCCCTCCGCGCGGTAGCCCGGCGCGTGCCCCCGATTGTGAAACAGCAGGCGCTGACAATTGGGCAGGGTGCGCTGAAGCAGGTGGTTGTAAAACGGCCGGCACCAGGGGTCGATATCGCCGGCCGTAAGTAGCACCGGTACAGCCGAATACACCGGCAATTTGGCTGTTTTAACCTCCGGTTTTACTTGCCAGCAGCGGCAAATGGCGTGCGTCACGTTGTTGACCGGATACCCCGCTAGCCAGGGCACCACCTGCGCTTGTTGCTTTTCCAGCGCGGGGGCGGCGTAGGCGAGCTGCTCGCTGCAATAGACCGAATAACGCATCCCCAGCGATAAGGCCGGGTCCCCGGCAAAAGCCTGGTCGACCTGCTCGCGGACGTATCGCCGGTGGTGCCCCTGCACGATGTCACGAATGACCTCGGGGATGGTGTGGACCTGCTCGCTGGTCAGGCGGTTGACAATGGCGTCCAGCAACTCGGCTTTCGTGTACTTCAGGCGCAGGCTGTCCCGGGTGCCTGGTTCAGCGTAGGAGAGGGTAAAGGTTTGGCCCGTAATGGCCGTGAAGTACGTGTGGAATTGCTGGCGCAGCTGCCGGTGGTGGGGATGCGCGACCGAGTCCTGAGCGTACGTGGCAAAGACTTGCTCCAGCGCCTCGTTGATGTTAAGCAACCCGCCCTCTTCGTAATTCACGGCGCTGGGCAAGGGCGAGTTGAGCAGCAGGCAGCGCACCGCCTCCGGGTGAAGCCGGAGAACGGTGAGCATAAGCCCGCCGCTGTAGGAGATGCCCAGCAGGTTCAGCGAGTCCAGGCGCAGCGCCCGGCGCAAGTCGTTGATGTCTTCTGCGCTTTCCTGCGTCGTATAGGCCGAGAGATCAATGCCCTGGCTCACTAGCTTTTGACGACACTGGGTGACAGCCAGGTGCACCAGGCTGTCTTTGGACAAGCCCGTGCGGTACCCTCGTTTGATGGCTGCCGGCACTGCCGAGCACTCCAGGCACGGGCGCGCGCGCCGCGTGCCCCGCTGGTCGAAAAGCACCACGCCCCCGTACTTAAGCAAGCCCGATTGGTAGCCAATGCTGTCGAGATTGGCCGTGGTGCTGTAGCCTGGTCCCCCGGTGCTGTACAGGCTGACGTGCTGCGTGGCCGACTGGGTAGGCCGCCGCACGAATAAGAAGGGCACCTGCACCTGACGCCCCTGGGGGCGCTGGCGATTTTCTGGCACCACTAAGTAGCCATAAGTAGCTACCAGGCGCTTATCCAGCTTAATCGGACAGGCCGCCGGGGCAATGCGGGGCTGGTAGGATTGGCCAGCCGCTACGAAGCGAAAGGTGAGTAGTAGTAGCGGGAGCAGGAAACGCGTCATGGGCAGTCGGTAAATACCCCCGCAAAGCAACGCCCCCCGCCAGCGGCGGGAAAGTAAAAAACGGACAATCTACCGCCCGGCTACGGGCAGGGGGTGCCCCGTAAACTGGCGCACGGCCTTTGCAAAGTGACTGCGGTCATAGTAGCCATACTCGCTGGGCGCGAAAGTCAGCGGGTTAGCCACGAAGGCGGTTAGGGCCGTGCGGGCCCGCAGGATGGCGAAATACTGGCTGGGCGCGGCACCAACCACCCGGTGAAAATACCGGTTGATGGTTTTGGAGGTGAGGAAAACACGCTCGGCCACGGCCGAGGGACTGAGTTGCAGCCCACTCCCCTGGTACTCCCCGATGGCGTCGTGGACCAGGCGCACGTAGTGGTCGGGGTGGGCCGACCGGGGAAAGGCTCGTAGCAGGAAGGATTCCAGCAAGCCGACCCGCTCAGCAAAAGAGAGCGGCTGCTTCAGGTGCGCCAGTAGGGACGCGGGCAACACCTGCGTTAAGGGCACCAGGCGATTCATAAACTGGACCTGGCTGATGCCCAACACGGCCTCTAGGCCACCTGGGTAAAACTTCAGCGTGAACAGGTTATCGGTCGCCCGCTTGTGGCGCGCCACCGTTGTGTTGCGCAGCAGCAGCACGTCCTCGCCGGCCCGGACGGTATAGCGTGTATGAGCTAAGTCAATCAGATACGCCGGTCCTAGATTAATGTAGCAGGTAGGCGTCCAGCTGGCAAACATGGTCGAAGACTGGTAGGCTGGCGCAACGGGCAGGGGAATTTGGGCACGTGAGGACTGTGCGTAGAATTCCACGTAGGGCGCTAGTGCTTCGCACGGCTGGCTAAAGTCGTGGGCCTGCCGAATGTCTTGGAAAATCTCCACCATAGGGAAATGCATACTATGAAAAAGCACTAAGCTATTGAAGTAGCCAATGAGGCGTTGGTCAACGAAAAGGGGGAGTTGGTCACTAGGAGTTGAGCCGCCGCAGGATGGGCGCTTCCTTCAGGTTCTCCATTTACCAGCTGCTTGTTTAAAGCCTATTCAGCCACCAACACCCTGCCATGAAAGTACTACTCCCCTTTATACTTGCCCTACTAACCAGCCAAATCCTGCTGGCCCAACCCCGCGCCACTACCATCCCTTCACCGGCGGACCGGATTACGGTGACTGTGCACCCAGGCATCGAGCTGTTGACGATTGTGCAGCTGCTGGCGGGCAAGTACCCGCCGCCCAACAAGTCGGTTTACGCCAGAGAAACCGAAGCCTATTTTGCGGCCTTCGCCCACCACCCCGCCGTGCAGCTGGCCCGGCGCCTGCCCAAAGTGTACACCGACCTGCCCGAGCTGGGCTACTGCCTCGACAACTTCCCCCGGGTGCGCCTGCACTACCCGGCGCAGACCAACTGGTACACGATGAACGGCAAAGACACGATTCAGGCCTACCTGCGGCTCTGCCAGCAATTCAGCCAGGATAGTCATTTCTGGGCTTTCTACCAGCAGCATCAGGCTGATTACGCTACCTGGGCCAAGCCCCTGCGCGCCCGCCTGCTCCGCGAAGGTCTCGTGGCCAAGCTCGACTCATTTTACCGGTTCCGCACCCCGGCCGCCCACTGGACCATTTGCCTGGACCCGCTTAATAGCTGGGGTGCGCACGCCATTATGGCCAACGCACTGAACCCGCGCTACGCCGACCAGGTAGTCTATACCGTGGGCTTCCTTAACCGAGAGTCGACCGACGCGAGCATTCCTGTCTTCAGCCTCGGGGCCGAAGTCTCGGGGCTGGTTTGGCACGAAGGAAGCCATATTTACACCAACGCCTTGCAGCAACGATACCGCGCTGATATTGCGAAATTAGCGTACCTGTTCAACCAGGCCGATGCGGGCATGAAGCACAACAACATCGACGACTGGGCGCACTGCTTCGACGAGAACCTAGTGCGCGGCATCGTCATTGCCCTATTCCGAGAGTACCAGCCGCCCAAAGAAGCCCGCAGACAGGCCGCCCAGGAGGTAGTCGGCGATTTTCAGTACGCCGGCGACATCGCCGATGTGCTTACGGCGAAGTACGTGGGCCGGCACACCTACCAAAATTTTGAGCAGTTCTTCCCCGAGATTCTGACGTACTTGGCCCAGAAATACCCCACCGCCGCCTCCACGAACCAATGACTGCTCCCCGGCCGCGCTATTTTCCCGAATGGCCCGTTCACCTGCTGGTCTGGACGTTGCTGCTCGGCAAAGATGTCCTTGCCATGTACGGCACGCCCTCGTACCAAGTGACCAAAACGGCGGTGGCTACCTACTGGCTGCTGGGCCTCGGGTACCTGCTCATCAACGCGACGGCGTTTTACTTACCCGGCTGGCTGGTGGCCCGGCCGCTGCTGACGAGCACGCGGGGCTGGCGGCCTTTTGGCCGGGCGGCCGCTGGGTTGCTGCTGACCCTGTTGCTCATCACGGGGGTACGCTACGGGCTAGAATTTCACGTGTTTAAACCGCTGCTCGGCTTCGATAATTATAGCCGAAACACCACCTTCACGGCTCAGTGGTTTGTGGAAAACAGCTTCCGCTTTTACTTTGATTATGTGCTCTATGGCCTGCTCTACACGTTCATCCGGCACCACCTGCTGGCGGAGCGGCGACGGCGCGAAACCGAGCAGGCTACCACCACGGCGGAGTTGACCTTTTTGCGCTCGCAGCTGAACCCGCACTTTCTGTTCAACACCCTCAACGACATCTACGCGCTGGTGTACCAGAAGTCGGACGCCGCGCCGGGAGCCTTGCTGAAGTTAGCCGAGCTGCTTCGGTACATGCTGCACGAAGCTCACCACGACCAGGTGCTGCTACGCCGCGAGCTGGACTATTTGAATGGGCTGATTGAGCTGCAACGCCTCGGCACGAAGGACAATCTGCACCTCGATTACCAGCTGCGGGGCACGCTCCACGGGCAGCTGATTGCCCCGCTGCTGCTAGTGTCGTTCGTGGAAAATGCGTTCAAGCACGGGGTGCTGACCGACGCTGCGCAGCCGGTTACGCTCCACCTTGACCTGACCGCTACCACCCTGGATTTTTGCCTGCACAACGCCAAGCAAGCGCAGCAGAAAGACCAGTTGGGCGGTATCGGGCTGGCTAACGTGCGGCGGCGGCTGGCGCTGCTCTACCCGGCCCGGCACACGCTACGTGTGGCCGACACGCCAACCGATTTTCAGGTCACGCTGCACCTCGACTTATGAGCGACCCGATTCAGTGCCTGCTGGTGGATGATAAACCGCTGGCCCTCGACATCCTGACCGATTACGTGGCGCAGGTGCCGGCCCTGCACTTGGCAGGCCGCAGCGAAAACCCGGTGGAGGCCCTAAGCTGGGTAGCGGAAAGGCGTGTAGAGCTGGTTTTTCTCGACATCCAGATGCCGCAGCTCACGGGCCTACAGTTTATGCAGGCCCTGGACCGGCGCGCCCAGGTGGTGCTCACCACCGCCTACCCCGACTACGCCCTCACAGGCTTCGAGCACGACGTGGTGGATTACCTGCTCAAGCCCATCCCCTTCGAGCGCTTCTACCAAGCCGTACAAAAGGCGCAACGGCGGCTGCGTCCGATGCCTAGCGAACTGCCTCGCCCTTACCTATTTGTCAAAACCGAACACCGGCTGCAACGAGTTGACATATCCGAGGTGCGCTACCTGGAAGGCTTGCAGAACTACGTAATTATTCACACGGCGACGGAGAAGGTTATCGCCCGGCAAACGATTGCCAGCCTGGAGGCGAGCCTGCCCGCGGCGGCGTTTGTGCGCGTGCACAAATCGTTCATCGTGGCGCTGGCGCATATCCAGGCGGTAGAACGTAGTCGCATCTTTATGCAGGCAGCTGCTGGGGTGCCCGTAATAATTCCCGTAGGGGATGCATACCGGAGTGCCTTTTTCGACCGGCTGTAACCGGATTCCTTTCTTTCATAAGCTCGCTTTTCTGGGTGAGGCAGTAGCCTCAGTTAAAAATTTAGCCCGGAAGTCGTGTTTGGAATTACAGATAACTCATTTTTAGTAAAGTATACTGGGTTGTATTTAACATACCAATAGTGGATTAATACCAAGCCTTTAGTGCACAATACTATTTTACTTCTTTTGCAAGAAACTAAGAATGTAGTCGTTGATTTGTTGGCGTTGTTCCTCAGTAGCATGGTCATCCATGTCGTTATGTAGCATATGAGGCAACGAAATGATTGTCATTCCCAAGCGCTTCTGTTCCTCAAGGGTTGGCAAAACTCCTTCATCCGCTACCTGGTCGCTAGAGCGCAAGGAATAGACCTGTGGACTCTTTTTCGTCCTGGGTAGCGCCATGCGGCGGTTGTCGAGGGTGATGATTTTGGCTGCCTCATGGGGGTATTTTTGCGGAAATAAAGCCACCATGTCTCCTCCATTAGAATGGCCAATCAAAGTGACGTGTTTAAAATCCAAGGCTGGTCTTGATTGCTTCAAGTAGCGAAGCACCAATAGCATATTATCCGCTCCCCGGTCCCAAAACGGTCGCCTTACGACTTGCGGGATGCCCGTAGTAGGGAGCAGACTATCAGTGGGTAACTCATGCTGAATACTCACGACAAAATACCCTCTCGATGCTAGCTTTTCCACTAGGTAGGAATACAGCAGATAGCTGCCGGGGCGGTTGTAATAGTAACCGTGGCTCACGAGGACAACTTGTTGGCGGAAACGGGCTGCAGCTTGTGTGGATGTATACAAAGCCACGGGTACTTTCCTATTTCTAGCTTGGTCAAGCAAGGTCAGTGTGTCTCGCCTAACCTCATAAGAGAGAAGGTTTTTTGTGACAGTAAGCGGACCTTTAGTAGAAAGGCAACTGCTTAAAGAAGAAAAAACGATTAGGGTTACTAAAAGCGGCTTGAGAGAAAACATTAGATATCCTTACAGGAGTGGTTCTTCAGTAGATTATTCTTTGCCATAGAAGTAACCCATGAATCTAAAAGCGGCTTTTAGACTAAACTTTCAGCCAAGACTCTTATTGCAAACCGTATATCTTGTGTATTTAGCTGAGCTTTAGAAGGTAGCCTTAGGGTACTTTGCTAGCTTGTCGCACGTAGCTGGTCCTATGTTTAAATTGCAGCCTAAGAATAGGACCAGTTAAGCCTGGAAAGCTGTTTGAATTAGCTCAGGCCAAATTGCCCAAGCAGCAGGTCTTTATACTGCTTGCCGATGGGCAGCTTTTCGGGCAAATCGTACAGCTCGACCTCGTTGCCGGTGATGGCCTTGATGGCATCGAGCCGCACGATGTAGGACTTCTGGATTCGAATGAATCGCGTGGCCGGCAGTTGGTCCTCGATACGACTCATGCGCAGATAGGTGACCACGAAGCGGTTGCGCAGCACAATGCGGATGTAGTCGCGTAGCCCCTCAATGTAGTAGATTTCCTCAAACAGCACCCGCTGCAAGGAGTTGCCCTCCTTCACAAACAGAAACTGTGGGGTGGGTGCGGCCACTGCCGCTGGCTTGCTGCCTACCAGGCTCATGGCCTTGTTCACCGCCTTCATAAAGCGCGGGAAGGACACGGGCTTCACCACGTAGTCGAGGGCATCCAGCTCGAAGCCCTCCAGCGCATAGTGTGGCGAGGCCGTGACGAAGATGACGTAGGGCGGATTGGGCAGCGAGCGCAGAAACTCGATGCCGTTAACCTGCGGCATGTTGATATCGGAAAACAGGAGGTCAATGCGCTGCTTTTGCAAAATCTCCAGTGCCTCGAATACGTGCTCGCAGCTGGCAATGAGGTTCAGGCTGGGTAGCTGGGCCACGTAGCCTTCGAGCAGCTCGCGGGCGAAAGGCTCGTCGTCAATAATGAGGCAGTTAATCATGCAGGAGAAAGACCGGGGCGAAAAGAAGGGGTAAGGTCGGCTGCGCCGGTGCCGGGCGGGCTAGTCAGGGGCGTGAGCTGAAGCGTCAGGCGCACGGCGTAGGTCTCTGCATCTTGCTCAATGTTCAGTTCGTAGTCGGTGGGCGCGTAGTGCAGCGCCAGGCGCTTGCGAACGTTGGCTAGGCCCACGCCGCCCACCGCACGCTGGGGAGCGCCGGGGCTGTAGCTGTTGCGCACGCTGAAGTGCAGCTGCTGGGCGCGTACGGCCAACGCTATTTCGACCCAGGAGGCATCAAGGCTGCTGTCGATGCCGTGCTTGAAGGCGTTTTCGACGAAGGGGAAAAACAGCAGCGGCGTGAGGCCCAGGCCTACTGGGCCGCCAGTTGACTGGTAGCTGATGCGCACCTTTCGGCCGTAGCGCAGGCGCTCTAATTCGAGATAAGCATCCAAAAACGCTATTTCTTGGGTAAGTGGAGCGAGAGGTGCGTTTGACTCGAACACGGTGTAGTGCATCAGGTCGGTGAGGTGCTGCACGATGGTGGGTGCCCGCGTATCCTGCTTGACTACCAGGGTGTAGAGGTTGTTGAGGGTGTTGAAAAGGAAGTGCGGGTTGACCTGCGCCTTGAGGAAATTGACTTCCAGATTCAGGTTTTCGCGCTCCAGCCGCAGGCTGCGATTGGCGCTCACCAGCAAGAACTGCACGAAGCGCACCAGCAGCGGCGGCATCACCACGAAGCTGAAATCATTGAGCCCGATGCTGACGCCGTGCCAGGCAAACACGCCCGTCCACAGGCCTTTATCCAGAATGCGGTAGAAATAATCATTAGGGCCGGTCCGGTGAATGGCCCCGTAGTGGTCGGCCGCCGTGAAAAGGCTGTACGACAGCAGCGCCCAGGTGTAGTAAATAGCCATCAGCCCCACCACCGTGAGCAGCCAGCGGCGTCGCAGCAGCCAGCGCGGCAGCACCACCCACGAAAAGAAATAGTAGCCCAGCACCGCCGCCAGCACATCTTTCGAGGTGAAGCCCCACCGCAATAAAGGGGTATTCAGGCCGTCTTCGCCCAAAAACCGGATGGTGTTGAGGTGATGGTACGTGAAGAACAGTCCCCACAGCCCCAGCGGCACCGCCACCCGCCCCACGGGCGAGGCCGTCAGCCGCTGGCTGAGCGTAGTGGAAGTGGGTTGGTCGGGCATATCAGAGCAGCAGTTGAAGGGTGAGGTGCAGCGTGGACCCGCTTTCCTGCACGTGCAGCGTGTACCGGCCGGGGTATTGCAGCTGTAAGCGGCGCTCGGCGGCAACTACCGCCGGTGTGGCGCGGTAGGGTAGCACCGACGCAGCGGACGGTAGCTGGCGAGCCAGCGTCAGGATGAGCGCCGGGCCCTCGACTTGCACTGTACTGGTGAGGCTGGCCCCGGCGGGCGCCAGGGCCAGGGCTGCGCAAGCCTGCTCATAAAAGGGGTGCAGCACGAGCGGGGCTAGCTGCTGCGCAGCAACCAGGCCCATTACTGCGTGGCCAATGGTGGCAGCTGGATAGCGTAAACGCTCCAAGGCTAGGTAGTCGTCCAGAAACTCCAGCTCGCAGGCTAGCGGCACGCGGTCGGCGTCGGTTTCGTAGAGAGTGTAGCGCAGCAAGTCGGCCAGGTGCAGCACCACGTCGCCAGCGCGGGGGTCGTGGGCGCGGGTAAAGCCTTGCAGCTGACTGAGCGTGTTGAACAGAAACTGCGGGTTGAGCTGGGCTTTCACATAGCTCAGTTCCAGCTTAAACTGCGTGGCTTCAAGCGCCAGCCGGCGGCGGTCCACTATCAGGGCGTAGGCCAAAAAGCTGATAATGACGGGAAACATCGTCGACATGAGCGGCTCGTAGAGCACGCTGATTAACCCCGAGAAGGTAGTAAAGTTGGTTTTGAGGGCAGCCAGCGAATTATAGTACTGCATGTGCCGCACCAGGCTGGAAGTAGCCGGCAGGAAGCGGGCCATGAGCAGCGTGGCCCCAAAATCCCAAAGGCGGTAGAGCACACCCAGCCCTACCCCCCCGGCCAGCGCCAGCCGGTAGCGCCCGCGCAGCAGCCAGCGCGGAATGATGAGGTAGACCAGGCTATTAAATAGCACGATGCCATAGCTTACATCCGTCAGCACCAGCGCCCAGGCGTGCTTGAAATGGAAATTGGGCCGGTTGTCTAGGGCATAGTAAAACCCCGTCAGTAGCACCCACAGCACTCCTTGCAGCAGCAGGGCCACGGTGCGGTCGGGCAAGGGAAGGCGGCGGGTAGGGGCTAGGGTCATGCCAAAAAGTGCGGAGCGAAACGCACTTTGGTGGTAGTTGGAGGTGACTTGGTCGAAGGGAATTTTAGCAGGCGGCGGCGGGCGGGTACTTCGTCCCAGATTCTTCGCTGCCCCAAAGAAACCACTGACCATGCCTACTTCGCTACCCTCCTGCTTTCGTTTGGCCCGTCCTATTCGCTTAGCCCTGGCGCTGCTGCTGTGGCTGCTGGCCGCCACCGGCGCGCTGGCCCAGACCACCCTCACCGGCCGCGCCCTTGATGAGGCCAAGCAGCAGGGCCTGAGCTTCGCCAACGTAGTGCTGAAAGCCGCCACGCCCGAGGACAAAGTCGTACAGGCCGCCGTGGCCGACGAAGCTGGCCATTTTACCCTGTCTGGTATAAAGGCTGGCAGCTACCAGTTGCAAGTGCTACAGCTAGGCTTTGCCACGCACACCCAATCTTTACAGGTGGCCGCCGGCCCGACTACCCTAAACCTCGGTACGCTAGCCCTGAAGCCCGCCGCCCAAAACCTGGGGGAGGTCGTCGTGACCGCCCGCAAGCCACTGCTGGAGCAGAAGCCCGACCGCGTGGTGATGAACGTGGATGGCAGCCTACTAGCCGCTGGCAACAGCGCCTACGACGTGCTGGCCGCCGCCCCCTCGGTGCAGCTGGTGGAGGGCCGGCCCTTGCAGTTTCGGGGCAAAACGGGCGTCGTCATTCTGCTTAACGGCAAGCGCCTGCCAGGCGGTACCAGCCTCGAAACGCTGCTGGCCAGCATTCCCGGCGACCAGATTGACCGTATCGAGCTGATTAGCAATCCCTCGGCCAAGTACGATGCCGACGCGGCGGGTGGCGTGATTGAGATTTACACCAAGCGCGCCAAGGAGCTGGGCTGGTCGGCCAACGTGGGGGCCAACCTGCGCCAGGGTCAGCGCACCGGCGGCGGCTTCAACGGCGGCCTGCGGGTGAGCTCACCCAAGTTTGACCTGGCGGCCAGCGGCAGCTTTGCGCGGCGCGGGGGCTTCGAGCGCAGCACGGGCAGCCGGCAGTTTTTCAGGGGCAACGAGGCCATTGCCAGCCTTACCCAAACCAGCGACCTCGACAAAATATTGCAAGACCAGAGCTTCAGCGGCAGCCTTAACTACCACCCCAGCGCCCGCACCACCCTGGGCTTCGACGTGGACGTGCAGGGCGGCAGCCTCGCCGGGGCGGGCTGGGCCGATGCGCTACTAATGCAGCCGGTGGGCCGCACCACTAGCGCGGTGCAGGAAGACGTGCTGCTGCAAGAGAATTTCACCAACTACACCGTTTTCTACAAGCATGAACTAGATAGCCTGCACTCCAACTTCTTGTTGAGCAGCACCTACGCCACGCTACATAACAACCAGCAGCAGACGTTTAACCAGCAGATTCAAGGGCCGAGCGACTCGGTGGGCTTGCCCAGCCATTTCCGCAACTACATTCCGGCCGTGTACTACATCTCGACCACGGCGGCCGATTATACCAAAGTTTACCGGGCCAACGCGCGCCTCGAAGCCGGCCTCAAATACACCGACACCCGCAACCAGAGCCAGCAGCAGGCCGAAAGCCTCGTGGGTGGTACCTGGACGCCGCAGGTGCTGACCCCCTTCGCGCAGCTGGGCTACCAGGAGCAGGTGGCCGCCGCCTACCTCAACCTCAACCATACCGTGGGCAAGCTGAGTTTGCAAGCCGGCCTGCGCGCCGAGCGCACGCACTACCGCGTCGAGCACGGCATCGACTCGACCTATTTCAACCTTTTTCCTAATCTGCGGGCCGACTACAAGGTCACGGCGGACTACACCGCCTCGCTGGCCTACGCCAAGAACATCAACCGGCCTGCCTACGAGAGCCTCATCCCCTACGAGCGCTTCCTGGACACCTATACCTCGCAGCGCGGGAACGCCCGCCTGCGCCCCGAGTACGCCCACAGCTTTTCGTGGAATAACCTCTACAAGGGCTACGGCTTGCAGCTGAGCTATACCCAAACCACGGGGGCCATCTCGCAGCTGTACCTCTACGACGCAGCCAACCTGCGCCTCACCGCAACTAACCAGAATTTTCGGCAGCGCCACTTAGCCACTGCCAACCTCACCGCGCCCGTCACGGTGGCCAAGTGGTGGACTATGAACAACAGCCTGACCCTGACTCACCAGCAGCTCAGCTTCCCTAATCCGCTCGATAACAGCAGCATCCTTACTCGAAGCAAAATATACGTCAACGTCAGCAGCGACAACACCTTTACGCTCGGCAAGGGCTGGTCGGTGCGGGCGTATGGCTTCTACAACTCGCCGTCCATCTACGGTTTGTTCGACTGGGCCGCGTACTCCTATGCGTCGCTGGGGGTAAAAAAAACCTTCCTGGCTAAGCGCGCCTCACTCAACCTGACGGTAGCCGACCTCTTTTACCAGCTCAATTTTCTCGAAACGAGCAACATCAAACCCGTGGCCTACGCCAACCAGTTGCGCAACGACACCCGCTACGTGAAGCTAGCCTTCACCTTCAACTTCGGCAAAGCGGACTTCAAGAGCAAGCGCGTCGAAACTAACACCAACGCCACCGAACGCAGCCGCCTGGGTATGTAAGCTTAGCTTGGCCCGCCAAACCAGAGCGTTGGGATAATAAAAGCGGCCAGCGCGAATTGGCCCCCTACTTTTCGGACCATTCCTTTTCTTCCAAAACTTACTCGTATGCTCACCCGCTCCCGCCTATCCTACTCGCTCGCTGTGCCACTGGCACTCAGCGCGCTGCTCGCCTTCAAGCCCACCGCTGAGACCCACGAAACGCGGGAACTACCGGCCTTTTCGGCCGTGCAGCTTGGTACCAACGCTAAGGTAATTGTGCGCCAGGGCAGCCCACAGCGGGTGGTAGTCGAAGCGGACCCGGCTGACTTGCTGAAGTTGCAAACGGAAGTTGTTAACAACCAGCTCCGCATTCACACGGAGTTGATTAGCACGCAGGTAGGCTCCCTCAAGCTGTGGGAAAAGCGGACGCGCTTGGCGGGCCCCGTGGTGGTCTACGTGACGCTGCCCACCGTACGCGGGCTAGCCGTCAGCAGTTCGGGCCGCCTGCAAGCCGATACGCTAAGTGCCTCTCAGTTAGCTTTGTCAGTTAGCAGTTCAGGTCGCCTACTGGTGGGGCAGGTGCAGGCCAGCCGCGTACGGGCGGTGCTGAGCAGTTCGGGGCAACTCAACATCAAGCAGTTGCGGGCCGATACGCTGGTGGCCGGGGTGAGCAGCTCAGGCAGCCTCACGGCGGCCGGCACTTGTGGGTATTCCTCGGTGGGCATCAGTAGTTCGGGGCACCTCAACACGGCTGGGCTGGCAGTGGAAGTGTGTCAGGCCCGCGTCAGCAGCTCGGGTAGCTGTCAGGTCAATGTGGCGCGTACCCTCGATGCCCGCCTCAGCAGCAGCGGCTCGGTGCTGGTAAGCGGCCACCCGCAGATTACCAGCCACACCAGCGGCAGCGGTCGGGTGCGGCTGGCGCAGTAGCTCCGTATGATTTTGACTGCCGGCTGTAACGTTGGGCGACGCTGCCCGGTAGTGAGGCAGAGGACGGGCCGCGTTGAGCGGTTATTCCCAAGACAGTCTCATGCTAAGAATCATTTTTGCGCTCCTACTTTATCTCGTTTGCGGCCTTGCCACACTGGGAGCTGCCCAGCCCGCTCGCCAGCGCACTGCGCAGGACTCGCTGACGGCCGAGCTGGAGGCGTTGCGTGACCAAGGGCATTTCGTCGGCTTTGGGGTGGCTATCGTGAACAGCAAGGGGGCGCTTTACCAGCACGGCTTTGGTTTTGCCAATGCGCAAACCCGCACGCCCTACGGCATCCACACCATCCAAAATATAGCGTCGGTATCAAAAACGCTAGTAGGGCTGGCGCTGCTCAAAGCCCAGGAGTTGGGCAAGCTCACCTTGGACGACTCCGTTAATAAGTATCTGCCCTTCAGAGTATTTAATCCAAGATTTCCTAAGTTGCCCATTACGCTCCGGCAACTGGCTACCCACACGTCCAGCATCTGTGACAACGACTTTTATCTCAGTAAAAACTATTACTTAAAGCCGGGTCAGGATGTCACGGGCAAACCGCTGACTTTTGAGGATGAGCAGACATTTATCCCCGCTGATTCGGCCGTGGCCCTGCCGGTATTTCTAAAAAGCGTCTTGACTTCGCAGGGCAAGTGGTACCAGGCGAAAGGGTTTCTGGGGCGTCGGCCCGGTGAGTTGTATGAGTATTCCAACGTAGGGGCGACTCTGGCTGCGTATGTCGTGGAACTGGCGACCGGCCAACCCTTTCCAGCCTTTACCGCCCGCTACATCACCCGGCCCTTGCACCTGCGCGACTCAGGCTGGAACTTCGGGGAGGTGAATTTTGCGCAGTATTCCCATCTCTACCAATCGCCAACGGTGGCCTTCCCCTACTATGGGCTGACTACCTACCCCGATGGCAACTTCATCTCTTCCGTTGCTGACCTAAGCCTGTACCTGAGCGAATTGATACGGGGCTACCAGGGGCAAGGAAAGGTGCTGCGGCCAGCGAGCTACCGCGAATTATTCCGGCCCCAGCTGACGGCTAGTAACTTCGAACAGCGCAAGGAGGGTAATCCGTACAGCGATTCCTACAATACAGGCGTCTTTATGGGCTTTAGCTACAATGGCTTCATTGGCCATACTGGCGGCGACCCAGGCGTAGTGACGCTGCTATTTTTTGACCCTAAATCCGGCATTGGTCGATTCATCCTGCTCAACACCAGCATCACAGACAAAGCCGGTGGGGCCACTTTGTATAAAATACTGGACACGCTCGCCAAGTATCAGCACCGGATAGGCAACTGATGACCAACAGAGCATGCGCCCTGTGCTTCACCCTCACCACCGTCGCATGAGCCACGAACGCTTACCTCTATCTCGGAAGCACGAACGAAGTGCGACAAGCTGGCAAGGCTACTGATTGACTTTCGTGCCAAGTCTTTAACCAAGGCAGGTAACAGGCCCAGCGGGGTATAATGCAGCGGCTAACCTAACTAGCGGGCTTATGAGAATGCTACTCTTGATAGGGCTATTGCTAAGCGCGGCCGTCAGCCAGGCGCAGCAACTGCCTGTCGCCGCGCAGCAGGCGCTGGATAGCCTATTGCGGGCGCAACGGGTGCCCGCGCTAGCCGCCGCCGTCATTGAGCCCGGCCGCATTCGCTACGTGCTGGGCGGCGTGCGGCGCAACGACCAGCCCGGCCCCGTGCAGCTTAGCGACTATTGGCACCTGGGTTCCAATACCAAGGCCATTACCAGCTTCGTGGCGGCCAGGCTAGTGGAGCGGGGCAAGCTGCGCTGGGACAGCCGGCTGCTGGACGTGGTTCCCGAGCTGCGCGGCCACGTGCGACCCGAGTACGAGGGCATCACGCTGGATGCGCTGCTCGCACACCGTGCTGGTATTCAGCCTTATAATACCGGCCGCGAAATCGAGGCACTGCCTGCCTTCACGGGGCCGATTACGCAGCAGTGCTTGCAGTTTGCGCAGTTCGTTTTGCAGCAAAGCCCCGTGTCGCCCACCACCGAGTTGTTTACGTATTCCAACGCGGGCTACGCCCTGGCGGCGCTCATGCTGGAGCGCACCGCCCACCGCTCCTGGGAAGCGCAGGTGGCGCGCACATGCCGCCGCCTGGGCCTTCACGAGCGTCTGGGTTTCCCCAACCGCGCCGATGCTACGCAGCCCTGGGGCCACTGGCTGCAACGCGACCAAGACACAGTGCTAACGGCTCTCGGGCCCGCTATCAAGTACCGCATTCAGCCGGTGCTGGCCCCGTCGGGCGATATGGCCATGCCGCTGCCCGACTACGCCCGCTTCGTACAATTGCACTTGCAGGGGCTGCTGAGGCAAAACAACTACTTGCGCGCCAGCACTTACCAGACGCTGCATTTCGGCCAGTCCGCCTATGCCTTCGGCTGGCGCGTGAGCCAGGTGGCCGCTACGGGCGCACCCGTGAGCGCGCACGATGGGTCAGCGGGCACCTTCTTTTGCCATACTATCATCTATCCCAGCGAGCGAGTTGCCTTCGTGGTCATCACAAACGCGGGCGGCGAGGCCGCCGAGCAGGCCTGCTACGCCTTGCGGCGCAGGCTGCGCAAGCTGTTTTTGCGCCAGGAACTGTAGTTTTTGCGTTGGTGGAGTGCTGCTATCGAGCCAACAGCGTCGGCAATTGCAGCAGCACCGCATCGGTATGGGTAGCCACTTGCCGTGGTGTGGGTGCTACCTCCACATCAGGCCGCACGCCGCGCCCAGGTTGCGGGTGCGGGCAGGCCGTCAGCATCCGAAAATGCGGGAAATGGAGCACCAGATGCGTCTGGGGTAGTTCCAAGTCCGAGATGTTGCCGCCGTTACAGCCGGCCTCCCCACCGCCCGCCTCCAGCCTAAGCTCGCCTCTGGTAGCCGCCCCATTACTCATCAACGCATTGAGCACGGTTCCCAAGTTCGGGTACCAGCTGCTTGATGAGGTAGAGACCTATCGACTAACCTGGAAGCTGCTCCAAACAAACGCTTGCCTACTAACTCATCTCAGATAAGAAAGTAAGTAGTTATGCTGCGTTATCTCGCGCCAGCGTGTCGTTCTTTGTAGGCACCTGCCTGATTACTAGTAACCCGTTTAGCTTTTGCTCCGACTTTACTTTGTTTTGATGATACTGGCGGCGGGGCTGGCCAGCTGCCGAAAAGCCCCTTTGGTGTCCTGCGATGCGGCGCAGCCCTTGTTTGCCGTTTACCCTTTTCCGGTAGGGGTAGCTATTAATCCCGCCGAGCTATCCCCCAGTAGCGAATACCAACGCTTGGCCACGCAGCACTTTAACAGCGTCACGCCGGAGAATATTTTTAAGCCTAGCTACCTGCACCCGGAGGCCGGGCAGTACGACTGGGCCGACGCCGACCAGCTCGCCGCCTTCTGCCGGGCCCACAACCAGCGGCTGCACGGCCACACCTTGATTTGGCACCAGCAGCTGCCGGGCTGGATGGCCAATTTTACCGGCAGTCCGGCAGCTTGGGAGGCCATGTTTCGCGACCATATCCAAACCATTTGCCGGCACTTTCAGGGGCAGGTCAGCAGCTGGGACGTGGTAAACGAGGCCTTCGCGGCTGATGGCACGTTGCGCAGCACCATCTGGAGCCAGCACCTGGGCAGCAGCTACCTCGAAAAAGCCTTCCGCTACGCCCACAACGCCGACCCCGATGCCCTGCTGTTCTACAACGACTATGACCTGGAATCGAACCCCGTGAAGCGACGGGCGGTGCTGGCCTGGCTCCAAACGATGCAGCTGCGGGGCGTGCCCGTACAGGGCCTGGGTTTGCAAATGCACATCTCTATTGTGAGCCCCGAAAATACACAGCTTGCGGAAGCCCTGCGCGACGCCCAGCAGACTGGCCTCAAGCTGCACTTGTCCGAGATTGATGTGGCAATAAACCCGCTGGGGCAGGCCATCACGCCCACTCCCGAACTGCTGCAACGCCAGGCCGACAAGCTGGCCTTTTTGGTGCGCACGTACCGGGAACTGCCCCGGGCGCAGCAGTTCGGCATCACCTTCTGGGGCCTCAGTGACGGCAATACATGGCAGCGAAGCTACTACCACCGCGACGACTATCCCCTCCTATTCGACGACAACTACCAACCCAAGCCCGCCTTTTGCCTGCTCGCCCATCCCCGATAAAAGCGGCCCTGCTGCTGCTGGCTACCCTGCCCCTCGCCCGGCCTGCCTCGTCGCAGGTGGCCGTCACATACTTTCCGTTTCAGTCGGTGTTGGGCGTATCCACCAGCACCGAGCGCCGCTTGTGGGTGGGCCTGAATGCCCAAACCAACACCTTCATCTCCAACGTGAGCCTGGAACTGCAAGGCATGGTGAACCTGAAAAAAGGGGAGTGGGTGAACTACTACGCCGGCTTCGGCGTGAACGCCAACCCGGTGCCGGCCCTGAACGACCTGCCGCTGGTGAACGGCTATACCCTTACTGCCGGCGCGCGCATCAAGCCCCTGTCCCAGTATCGCAACGTGCAGGTGGTGTTTGAATTAACGCCTTACGCTAATGCCTATTTTGATGGGGGTTACGTGCGCACAATGCTGGGACTTGCTTATAACTTTCGGCGGCGCGACTAGGCAGTCAGGGTGTAGCTTGGAACAGGATGGCGATTTACCTTAATTTTTCGCCCACCACAATCAGCCCCTTCACTTACCGCCCGCTTGGAATAAACACAGCCTTTTTACAGCCCGCTGCCTGAGCGGTTAGCGCTTTCCTGCACGCCGGTAGTGCGGCTGCTGGTGCGGGCGTTGGCGTTGCCCAGGCTGTAAGTGAATTGCAGGCGCAGCAGGCGGTTGGTCCAGCGGCTTTGGTTATAGGCCAGCACGTCGGGCGAGTTGATGCGCACCTTGTAGCGGCTCAGGTCGAAGGGGTCGGTGAGGTTGAGCTTGAGCGTGCCGCGCTTCTGAGCAAACGTTTTGCGCACCCCAAAATCAACCTGCACCGCTGGGCGGCTGCGCTCAAAGGCCCCCATCGCCACGCCCGAGTTGGCATCGGCGGCCACTTCCAGCACCACGGCGCGGGGCAGGGTGAAGCTGGCCGTGACCTCGCCGCCGAAAGCGGGCACCCGCGTGTCGATGCTCGCGCCGTTCACCTGGGCTTGGTACACGCGGTAGGCGTACCAGTAGCTCAGGTCGAGATGCAGCCAGCGGGTGGGGTCAAGCGGGACACTCCCGTTAAGGTTGTACCATGCTACTTGCCGCACGTCGGCGGTGATAAAAGAGGTTCGAATGAGCGTTTCACCGGGCACGGTGGTGGGGTCGAGGGTGTAGTAAGCTGAGTAGACCTGCGTAGCCCGGTCGTAGGAAAGCGTGGTGACAACAGCGTCCTTCCAGACGTGGCGCAGCGACACGCTGTGAGTAAGAAAAGGCGGCAGCTGGGTATTGCCCTGAGTGTATTCAAGCCGCCCGGTGAAGCGCTGGAACGGGCTGTACTGCGTGTAATTGGGCCGGTCGATGCGGTGGCTGTAGGCCAGCGTGAGCTGCTGGCGTTGGCCCAGCTTCCGAGCCAGGGAGGCCGACGGGAATACGTTCAGGTAACGCCGCGCCACAGTGGTCGTACCCTGCTCGTCGCGGCCGGTGGCGGTGGTGTGCTCGGCGCGCAGACCGGCTTGCAACTGGTAGCCCTGCCACTGTCCGCTCCATTGCCCGTAGGCCGCCCCGATGGTTTCGAGAAAGCGGAAGTAGTCCTGCCGCAGCTGCCCGCCCACGAAGTCGCTGGCGAAGATGTTGCGGTTGTCGGTGCGGGTGAGCTGCGCGCCCAGTTCCCAGCGCTGGCCGTGCTGCGTGGGGTGCACGTAGTCGGCCTTGGCAGTGTAGATGGGATTGAGAAATGGGCTATCCAGCTGATTAGTGGTCTGCGCCACCTGCTCGGGCGCGGCCAGCGCATAGGTGCGGTACGCGAAAGTCGAGTGTAGCGCATTGGCCAGGCGAGCGGCGTCGAGCGCCACGGTCAGTTGCCGTCCCAGGGTGTCGAAGCGGTGTACCAGCTGGGCGCTGCCCGTGAGGTAGCGCTGCTGGCTCCGGCGCTGGTAGTCCGTGTCGAGGCCATAGTTGCTTCCGGCCACCAGCTGAGACTGCTGGCGGCCTTGTAGTTGGTAGGCATCGGTGCTCCAGGTGTGCTGGGCCTGCCCGCTGAGCGTGGTGCGCGAGCCCAAATACCACTCGGTGTTGATGGTCAAGCGCTGGGTGCGGAGCCGGTCGCGGCTGCGGTCGTCGTTCTGGCGCTGCTCAGTAGGCTGCCCGCTTTCAAGCAGTTGCTGGTCGCGCCACTGCTCGCGGATACTCTGGGCGTCGCTGTTGCTCACGGCCGCGTACACGCTGCCCCGGCGGCCGCGCTGGCTCAGCGTCAGGCTTTCGTTGTGCTGCGGCGTGCCGCCGAGGTCAGCAAAGTAGCCGTAGGCCCCGCCCGCCTGCACGGTATAGAGCGTGCCGTAGTGCTGCGCTTTTTTGGTGCGAATGTTCAGAATGCCGGCCGTGCCGGTGGCCTCGTAGCGCGCCGACGGGTTTTGAATAACCTCAATCGTCGCAATCTCGTCGCTGCGCATGGTTTTGAGCACCTGCGTCAGCTGCTCACTGGTGAGGTGAGTGGGGCGGCCATCAATCAAAATCAGGGGGTTCTGATTGCGCAAGCTTACCTGCTCGGTGCTGCGATTGACGGTAACGCCCGGTACCTTAGCCAGCACTTCCAGCCCATTCAGGCCAGCCAGGGTGGCGCGGGCCGCTACGTTGACAATGAGCTTGTCGCCGTCCACTTGCAGCAGGGGCAACTTACCCGTTACGACCACTTCACGCAAGGCCTGCAGGCGGGCGGGCAGCGTAATGAGAGACAAGGCTAAGCTCGGCTGCTTGGTATTCAGTTCCACGACGCGCCGCACCGAGGCGTAGCCCACGGCCGAGAAGCGCAGCACGTAAGCGCGCGGCGGCAGCTGGTCGAGCTGGAAATTGCCCTGTAAATCAGTCGTCGTACCCTTGACCAGAACCGAATCGGGCGCAGTCAGCAGCACCACGGTGGCGAAGGGTACAGGTTGCTGGTGCGCGTCGCGCAACATCCCCGTAAGACGACCATTTTGGGCGTGCAGCAGGCTAGGCAGCAGCAGGCAAAAACACGAAAGCAGGTAGCGAAAGGCCATGGGGCAGCGGGTTGAGAAGAGCCCAAAGGTGCCCGGACGAGCGGCGGCGGCAAACTCTTTTAGCTAAGCGTTAGCCTATTCTCGACCACCCAAAAAGAGGCCCAAATGCTTGCCTTGCTTTTCGACCAACGCCCCTTGGTTCTCGACGTTGGCGCTAGGTAAACGGGCGGCGGAGCCGTTTCTTCGGGGCTTTCAAGTGCGCTATCCGTGACCATCCGCTACCTGCTCGAACGCTACGACCGCCACCGGGTGCTGCGCGGGGCCGCGCACCTGCTTTGCTGGGTTTTGCTGTGGGGCATCACCCAAGACCCCGACCTACGGACGCCCCCACTGGCCCACGCCCTGGAGTGGGGCTACGTGGTGGCCAGCTTCTACCTGTTGTTCTATGGGGCAGTACCGCGCTGGTGGGCGCAGCGACACTACGAGCGGCTGCTAGCTGTGGGTTTTGCCCTGGTGCTGGGCTCCGGCTGGGCTATGTACTGGGAGGAGCGGCTCGCTAATCCAATCTCCACCTACGACTACCTACCAACTTATGAAACGTATAGCGCGTTAGCAATTTTTACCTCCAATCGCTATTTTTTCTACGCGGTGTTTGGTGGGCTCATCTTCAACCTGGCCGGCCCGTCGGCAGTAAAGATTGCCAAATTGCTGTTCGAGCGCCAGATAGTGCGGCAGCGCCTCGAGCAGTTTACGCGCCGTCAGCAATTGGACGCGTTACTGGGCCAAGTTAGTCCGCACTTCTTGTTCAATACCCTCAATAACCTCTACGGCTTGCTGTTGCACGACGACCCGCGCGGCCGAGCCATTGCGCACCAGCTCGCGGCCCTGGTGCGCTACTGCGACGAACTGGCCGGGCAGCCCTGGGTAGCGCTGGGCGCGGAAAGGCAGTTTATCGAGGATTTTTTGGCGCTGGTCCGGCTGCGTTATGGTCCGCACGTGCGCATCGTGAGCGAGTGGGCAGTGAGTGAGGCCACAACCGGCTACCTACCTCCGCTGCTACTCCTGCCGCTGGTCGAAAATGCTTGTAAGCACGGCCTTAGCCAAACCATTGGCGCGGCTTGGGTGCACCTCAGCGCCCAGGTGCAGGCCGGCGAACTGGTATTTACGGTGGCCAACAGCTACGCCGAGGCGGCGCGGCCCGCGCCTGCCCAGCCCGGTGGCCTGGGCCTGGCCACGCTACGCGAGCGGCTGGCACTATTATACCCCGGGGCCACGCCGCTGGCCCTGCGCCCTACCACCGACGCCTTTGCGGCCACCCTCCGGCTGCCGCTGCGCCCGGCCACTGCGAGTGGCGGCAGCCCTATTAATCAGGCGGTTGTATCATTTCATCCGGCAGCAGCCGAGCTATTATGAAGCAGTTCATTTCGGCCCGTGGGCGCGCCTGGCTGCTGGAAGTGCTGGCGTGGCTGGCCTTTTACCTCACGGTGCACTTCAGTTTGAATGACGAGCAGTATTCGTTCTGGCTGCCCTTCAAATTCATTGTGGCGGTGCCCCAAACGCTGTTTACAATGGCGGCGGTATACGGCTTCGGGAGGCTGTTTGCGCGGCCCCTCGATGCGCCGGTGGGCCGGCTCCTGCTGTATGCGCTGGCTAGTTTTGTGCTGCTACACGTGGTGTACTATTACGCACTACACGCGGCGCAGCCCTACGCGCCAGAGAAGTCGGTGGCCTACCGGCGCTGGACGCTTTTCATGGCCAGCCGGGGGCCGTTTTACTTCTTGTCTAATTTTCACTACCTGCTCACGGTCAGTTCGTTCTTCTATTTTTCGCAATTTTGCCTGCCGCTGGGCGTGAAGCTGCTGCGCGACAGTTTTCGCGAAAGCCAGCGCCTGGCCGCCGCCCAGCGCCAACAGCTGGCCTGGGAGCTGGATGCCGTGCGCACCCGCCTGAACCCAGCATTCTTCCAGCAAACCTTGGGGCAAATTGCGCACCTGCTCGACCAGCAGCAGACGCCCACCGCCGCCGAAGCCACTCTGAAACTGGCCCAGGTGCTGCGCCACACCCTCTACGAAAACCGTGCGGCCTACGCCCCGCTGGCCCGCGAGCTGGATGCCTACCTCGACTACGTGCAGCTGCAAGAGCTGCGCTTGCAGGAGCGGGTCGACATCACCCTGCGCCTGACGGTTGAGTCCGCCGAGGCGTACACCATCCTGGCGGGCGTGCTGCTGCCCCTCACCGAGCAGTACCTGACGCTGGCCGACACCACTGCCGAAATAGAGCTGCGGGTGCAGGGGGCGCAGCTTACGCTTTGGCTGCGCGCCGATCTGCTGCCCGGCCAAGCCGCGCCGGACCTCACCGCCGTAGCAACTCGCCTGGCGCACTACGCGGGGCCTGCCCACCAGTTGCAGCAGCACCAGCAGGATGGTAGCACGCTCACGTTGCGCTTACCACTGCTGCCAGCCACTAGCCCGCAACCGACTAGTGGCCTGCAATCAATCAACCTAGTATGAGCTCATCTCCTATGCTTCCCATTCGCTGCTTGCTGCTCGACGATGAACCCCTGGCCCGGCAGGTGCTGCGCACGTATGCCGAGCGACTACCCTTTCTGCAGGTAGCTGGCGAGTGCGCCAACGCGCTGGAAGCCTACGAGTTTCTGCGCCAGCAGGAGGTAGACTTGATTTTTTGCGACATTGAAATGCCCCAGATTTCGGGGTTGGATTTTCTCAAAGCCCTCCCCCACCGCCCGCTCGTCATCCTTACCACCGCCTACGAGCAGTACGCACTGGCCGGCTTCGAACTGGACGTGGTAGACTACTTGCTCAAGCCCGTGGCTTTCGACCGCTTTTGGCGTGCCCTCGAAAAGGTGAAGGACCGCCGGGCCGCGCAGCAGTGGAAGGTGCTGCCTCCTCCCCCACCAGCCCCTGCGGAGGCCACCCCCACCCCCGCCCCAGCCCCCGAAGTCTTTATCACCATCAAGGAAAACGGCAGTTTGGTCAAGGTCGCGCTGGCTGACATTCACTACGTAGAGGCCATGAAGGACTACGTTAAAATCTTCGCCGCCGAGCGGCGGCTGGTGGCGTACCTGACCCTCAAAAAGCTGGAAGAAACCCTGCCGGCCGACCAGTTTACGCGGGCACACAAGTCGTATATCGTCCGCAACGCGGGCATCCAGGCATTGCAGGGTAATATGCTGGAGCTGGCCACTGGCGTGCAGATACCCGTGGGCATGCAGTACCGTGAGGCGGTGCTACGGGTGCTGCATCAGCACTTGGTACGGCGCTGACGCAAGCCGCCTGCCTGCCACCGCTCGTCGAAAAGATTTGGCAGGCATCAGCTCAGCAATAATTGCTTGCCCTCAGTTAATTGTACTCGAAAACTACCGGGTTTCTCTGGCAGATAGACCAAATGCAACCTGTAACCATTGGCTAGCTACTTTCAGCAATTCACTTGCTAGTCATCCCATGCCCCACCCATTACGCACTTTGCTTCGGAGTAGCAGTTTACTCCTGCTGCAAGTACTAATCAGTTATGCTGCCCTGGCCCAGCAACGGCCGGGCACTTTGGTGGGTGTGGTGCAGGACTCTGTGAGCCGGCGGCCGGTTGCCTACGCCACGGTTGTCTTACTGCCACCCTCCCCCGGTGGCAGCCAGCTAGTGGGGACCATGACTGATTTGCAGGGCTCGTTTGCCTTGACCAAGTTGATATCAGGTTCGTTTCGCCTGCAAGTGAGCTTGGTTGGTTACGCCGCCCGTACGCAGTCCGTGGTAGTTACGTCGGCGACAACCACGCTCCCCCCTATGCTGCTAGCGCCAGCGGCGCAGCAACTCGGCGAGGCCGTGGTGGTGGGCCGCAAGCTGCTGCTGGAGGTGCAGCCGGACCGTTTGGTCTATAACGCCGCGCAGGACATCGGCAACGCGGGCGGCACGGCCGCCGATGTGCTGCGCAAGACGCCCCTGCTAGCCGTGGATGGCGCGGGCAACGTCACGCTACGCGGCTCCACCAATTTTAAAGTACTCGTCAACAACCATCCCTCGCCTGCGCTGGCACAAAACCTGACGCAGGCCCTGAAAGGCTTTTCGGCAGACCAGATACAAAGCGTAGAAGTACTTACCACCCCCACCGCACGGGACGATGGGGAGGGCACGGCTGGTATTATCAATATCGTACTCAAAAAAGGCGCACGCCGTCAGGTCAATGGCCACATCGGCGCCAGCGGGGGTAACCGGGCCACCGAACTCACGTCCGCACTCGGCTTCAAGCGCGGACCGGTCAGTGTCAACGCGGCGGCTAGTACCGGCACCTGGTACGAGCCGGACCAGCTCACCCGCCGCCGACTAGGCTTCTCGGCTCTCGGCCCAGATACGCTGACGCAGAGCGGTCGCCGGCTTAATTCGGGCCAGTGGTACAACGCAACCCTGAGCCTGGATTATGACCCGTCCGAGCACCACCGCTTCGCGCTCACCGGGACGCTCAGTGGCTACCAGGGCCAGGGGCAGCGCGACCTGTTTAATCGGTTAGTTACTTCCGATAAGGCACAAAATCAACTTTTTACCCGCGCCAACACGGAGTACATCGGTAACGCCAGCCACGAGGTAACCAGCACCTACACCCGCACCTTTGCGCAGGCCCGCCGCGAATGGAGCGTGCTGGCCCAGTACGCCCGCAACTCTGGCAACTTCGGCTACACCTTCGACCAGTTTACCAACTCAGCCGTAGCGCTGGCCCCGGACCAAGCCGATTACCGGGAGCGCAGCCAGGGCCGCACCCCCGGTCAGGAAATAACGGCGCAGACCGACTACAAGCAGCCGTTTGGCGAGGCAAAAACGCTGGAGGTAGGGCTGAAAGCTATTTTTCGACGCACGGGGGCGGTTGCCACGGTAGAGGGTCTTACGCCGGGGCAAACGCCGGATTTTGTCACCCTAGCCGGGCGCGGGACCGACTTTAGCTATGCGCAGGATGTGCAGGCCGCCTACGCGAGCTACGCCACGTCGCTTAGCAAAAAGCTGACTGCTACGCTTGGTAGCCGGGGGGAACGCACCAGTTTTTCCGCTGATTTTCGGGCGAGCGGGACCAGCTTAGCCCCGCGCAGCTACGTCTCCGTGCTCCCAAACGCAAGTTTGAACTACTCGTTCCGGCGGGATACCAGCGGCCTGCGCCTAGCCTACAGCCGCCGCATCACCCGCCCCTACATCGACTATCTGAATCCCTTTGTGGACCGCTCCAATCCCCAAAACATTACGTATGGCAATCCAGACCTGGCCCCCGAGCTAACTGACGCCTATGAGGTGAGCTACAATACGCTCGTCCACGCCGCACCGGTCGTTTTCTCGGGCACGGTGCGCCACACGGGCAACGCCATCGAGGCCGTGCGCCTGGCCACCGGCACCCCCGGCGTAACGGCTCAAACCTATGCCAACGTGGCTGCTGTTACCTATTACCAGCTCACGCTCTACGGGACGGCCAAGTTCACGAAGCAATGGGAAGTCAGCGGCGGGCCCAACGCCCAGTACGTAGTCTTCCTTAGCCCAGACCGGGAACTGCTCCGGCGTGGCTTCAGCGCGGGCATGAATGTGGACACGTCCTATCATTTCCGCCGCCAGCTTACGGCCCAGGCTTCCCTAGCGGGGTCGTTGCCGACGCCTATTCTGCAAGGGCAGGGCGGCGCTAGTCTTTACTACTCTATAGGGGTGAAAAAGACCCTCCTAAGAGAAAAAGCGGAGGTAACGCTGAACGTAACGAACCCATTTAACGACTCTTTTCCTAATCGCAGCAGCCTCACTACTGCTTTTATCGACGAGCGTACCGAGTACCGGAGCTACCAACGGGCGGTGCGGCTTAGTCTGAATTACCGTTTCGGGCAGGAAACCCAGGAGCGCGAAAGACGCAAGGCTACGAACGACGATTTAAAAGGTAAGTAGCCGGCGAAGGCACGGTTGTGAGGGCAAGTAGTTTTTACGCTGCACTACCTAAGTTCTGACTCGGCCAGCAGGTGCGTGAGGCGCTCGCGCCAGGAAGCGGAGAGGTAGGGTGTATCCAACAGCGTCCGCACCATAGTCAAGTCGTGCTGGCCGGGGGCCAGGCACGTTACCATATCCTGAATCGTGACCGCGTGGGGTGAAGACTCCAGCAACGTAATTGTATCGCCGGCCTGCATAGTGCCCTCTTGCTGCACCCGAAAGTAGATACCAGCGCGCTGCGCTTGCTCAAATTCGCGCACCACGCCGGGTCGCGCCAAGCGGATGCCCAGCTTCACGCACGGCCGCCGGGGCTGGATGGCTATCAACACCGCCGTACCCACCTGGAAGCAGTCACCAACGCGCACGTCAGATTCGAGTAGGCCGGTCGTCGTGAGGTTTTCACCAAAGGCGCCGGGCACTAGCTGCGCGGCGGGCAGAAATTGCTGCCAGTAGGCCCAGTGCTCCTGCGGATAGGCGTACACCGCTTTGTCGGGGCCGCCGTGCACGCGCAGGTCGGCTTGCCCATCACCGGCCAGGTGTTCGGCCAGCACCCGCACCGGCCCGGCCACCGGCTGCTTGAAGATGCTGGTGCGCACAGCTTTACCCTGCCAGACGACATCCTGCGGGAGGGCCGTATTAATAGAAATTAGGTGCATAGGGCGAAGTAACGCACGGGCGGCGTAACGAAGACTTGTACCGTCTGGTAGTCGGCGGTGCGTACTTTGCCCGTCCATGCTATCCTATTTAAAATCGTTGTTTTTGCTGCTTTGGCTACTGCCGGGCAGCCAACTGGTAGCCCAGGCTATCCCGCGCGTGGCCATCGTGCTGCGGGCCGACCCAGCTAATCACACGTTCACGTGCCGCTACACCATCACAGTGCCCGCCACTGACACCGCCGCCGTGCTCCGCCTGAACCTGCTGCGGCAATGGCACCTGCAACGCCCGGCGGCCCCAGCGCAGGTTGGCCGGGTGTATTCCCCCTACTTCGGCGATACGGTGCAACAAGTCACGGTGCGCTATCCACCTCATCATGTTCAGCACCTGACCTTTACCTACTCTGGCACGCTCGACAAGTACTTCGCTACCGAGCACGTGCTGGAGTTTAGCGGCCACACTATCTGGCTGCCCTTCCGGCCGGACGGCGAATATGAATTGGTAGACTACACGCTAGCGGTGCAGGTGCCCGCTGGCTACCAGGTGCGCAGCACTACGCCCGCCCGGCGGCAACGGGCCGGCTACTACGAGTTTGCGGGCCGTACCAGCGCCGTCGAGCCCACTGCCCTAATAGCCCGGCAGTTTTATGAGTTGACCACCCGTACCAAGCCGACTATTGCCGTGCGCAAGGCTAGCGGGCCTTTGCTGCCCGCCGATAGCGCCCTGCTGCGCAAAGCCCAGGATATCATTGACTTTTATAACCACTCGCTTGGCCAGCAAGACCCGATTACGCGGTTTACGGTTTTACTGCCCGGCACCAGTCGCGATGCCTTTGGCTTGCTGGATAATGCCACGGTCATCACCTACCCGACTTTTGAGGTAGCGCAGCGCGAAGACGAGCTAATCCTGGCCCACGAAATCAGCCATAAGTGGTGGGGCTACGGCTCGGTGCACGACGAAAGCGACTGGCTCAACGAAGCATTTGCGACCTACTCCAGCATGCTTTACCTGCAAGCCAAGGGTGACACGGCTGGCTATCGCCAGAACTATACTAAGCTCGCCCAAACTACTGCCAACACGCCGCCTATCATCGGCTTCGACCGCACGAAGTACGAGCCGGGTATGTACCGGCGCGTGGCTTACAATAAGGGCATGGTGGTGCTGGCAGCCCTGCATCATCGTGTGGGCACGGCGCAGCTCTACACCATTTTGGCCACTACGGCGGCCCGCCGAGCGGACACGACTACCGAATTTCTTGACGTAGTAGGCCAGCTAGCAGGGACCGAAACCCGCGCCTGGCTGCGCACCCAACTGAGTCAATGACCGCGCTTAGCTTGTTGACAAGAAAACCGCCGAGGATTACCAGTCCGAATTCGCCAACATTACCTACTAGCGGGCAAGTTTGCGTTTAGTAGCTTCCGGTTTCATGGCGCCCAGCGCCCGCAGGGCAGCTTCCAGCACGGGGTCGCGACCGGCTCGCAACGCGGCCACGGTGGGGCGCGCTGGCACAGTAGGCAGGATGCCGATGCCGTTCCATTCGGTGCCGTCGGGGTAGGCGTCGCGCTTGGTACACACGCGGGCCATAATGCCGCCGGGTAAGCTGAAGGCCAGCGGCTGGCCGGTGCTGCCGCCGGTGGGCTCGCCCACCAGGATGCCCCGCTTGAGGCCCACGTAGGCCGAGCAGAAGTCTTCGGCCGCCGAAAACGTTTCGCCGCTGATGAGCACGGCCACGGGTTTGGTGTAGAGTTTATTGCCACCGGCCGGGCTCCAGGTACTGGTTCTATTTAGGTCTTCAAACCGTACGCCTTCGCCCCGCGCCCGGCCGACGGCACTGTAAATGCGCGATTGGTAGCTCCCCGGCCGGTACGCCTTATCCGTGAGGTAGCTCAGAATGTCGTAGCCATTGCCGGAACTGCCGCCGCCGTTCTGGCGCAGGTCAATGACGAGGGCGCTGGTTGTTTTGATGGAGTCGAAGGCAGTGGCGAAGCGCTTGAAGCCCGCGTCAGTTTCAAATTCATTGACTTGCAGGTACGCTACGTTGCCGGGCAAAAAGCGTAGGCGCACCGGTACAATCGGCGTCGGCTTGCCATAGCCACGGCGGGGCAGCACGCGGGTAAACTCGCGGCCTTTGGCATCGCGGAATGTCAGGCGCACGGGCCGGGTTTCGGGACCGCGCAGCAGGCCATAGATATAAGTTTGCACGTCCACGTTTTGGGTGGTCGAGCCGCTTTGGTAGGGGCGCACGGCATGGTCGGCGTAGGCGATGACGGGCTGGTCATCAATTTGCACGATTTCCAGGCCCGGTACCAGGCCAGTGCGCCGCAGGCTGTCGGAACGCACGTCGCGCAGCAGCACGCGGCCCTCTACCAAGTGGGCGCGCAGGGGCGGCCGGCCGTATATTGAATCGGCCAGCGGACCGTCGTTGGTCCACACGCCGGTGTGACCGTCGTGCAGTTGGGCGTAGAAGGTTTGCAGCAGCCGGAAGTAAGCCAACGTGCTGGTAGTAGCCTGCACTTTAGGCAGGTAATCAAGGTAAAGCTTATCCCAGTCGAAACCGGGTAAGTGGTCGAAATACGCAAAATTGTACTTAGCTATTTCCCACATTTTTGAGAGGCCCGCCACCTTTTCAGCCGCGCTCAAGTTCGGTTGGTAGGGAGTAGCCAGCGCTTTGGAGTTAAAGACGTTATAGATAGAAACCGCTTTCTCAAAAGCTGGCTGAAGCGCAGGGTCGCGCTGTGCGGCGGCTAGCGCGGGCTCACTCAGGATGCGCGGCAGCTTTGTACTGCTGAACTCGGGCGTGAGTAATTGTTGCAGCGAGGCAGCAGCCTCGTGAGGCTGGTTTAATTTGCCCTGCAGCACGGCCAAATCAAACAGCATGTCGCTCTGGCGGTAGTACAGCGACTTGCTGGTTTTGGCTAGGGTTTCTACTTCGGGGCGATGGTAGTACGCGAGCGCGGCTTGCAGAATGCGTACGCCTTTTTGCAGGCTGTCCGCAACTGGTTTGGCTGATTCGCCCACTACGGCATCGGCCCGCGCCCGTTGCTGTTGTAGGTACTCATAGGCCGCCTCGGCCGAGAGAGGGGTTTGCGCCTGAACTGCCGTTGCGCTTACTGAAATCAGTAGGAAGAATAAGAATCGCTTCATCATCGTAGTGGAGTCTATCGGGTGCCCGTTCATTTAAGGTTGCACGTACCGCTTGGCGTGTAGTTAGCCACGGCTGCCCACCCACCAATTACCAGGCGTTGAGCACTACTAGGGTACCCGCACCTCTGTCTTAATCGTCGATTCATACACCGTTAGGTCCACCCCCTGCGGAGTGCTCAGCGGCACCTCGGTAAACCAAGCCTGGTTAAGACCGAGGGTGTTACGACAGTTGTTTGCCAGCTCTAAGTCAAACGAAACCCGGCGACCTTGCTCGCTCCAGGTCAAGTTGTTCGCCGCGCGGGTAAGCACTATGCGCCGGGCGCGGCTAGCGGGCTGGTCAGTTTTCAGCAGCACATCAAAGCTGGCCAATTCGCGCAGCGGCTGGGTGAAGGTGATGACGTAGTGCGCCCGTAAGCTCGTCGTGAGAGTAACGCCTTGCAGCGGGCAGGTGGCAATGGCCGGCCGCGCCAGCTTTGGCTGCACCTGCCGGCACCAGGCCACCATAGCCGGGTATAGATCGCGCACGGTCTGGCCTTTTTTACGCTTCACGTAAAGCTCGCGCAGCTTGCTATTGAAGAGGCGACTGGCCAGGAAGCCCCGGCTCTCGTTCTGCATGGCCCAGTTCTGGCACACGAGCGGGGCCTGCGCCGCGAAGTAGCGGTAGGCAAACAGGTCGTACACGGCCCAGGTCATGTACTCGTTAAAGGTGTCGTACTCGCCTTTGTCATAACCACTGCCAGCGTCCCACTTGGGCACCTCGAAGCTCGCCCGCACCTGCGCCCCGTAGGCACTGGTCACGGGATTGACGAAGCCGTGGTCGGTTTCGGTAAACAGCGCGTGAATGCCCGTGAGCACGTCGGCGGGGGTGGGTTGCTGGCGCAAGTCACCTGAGAGCAGGTACTCAGGCACTGTGGCAAAGTCAGTGGGCACCTGCTGTACATTGCGGTGGCAACTCATACGGTACACCAGCGGCGAGAGCACTACCGCGTACTGGGTTGTCCTGATTGAGGACTGGGCCGGGCCCAGCTCGGCCGTTAGAAAGGAAAGCACTTCGGGCAAATGCTGTGACTGCCGATAAGCTACCGTCAGCGAATCGTAGTAGGGCTGGTGGCGGCGGTAAAATTCCCGAAACCCCGACACCCGCGCAAAGTCATTCACCTGCCCTAACAGGCTATCAAACGGCTGGGTGTTGCCTTGCGCGCTAAACGCAAACTCGCGCACCAGCTGCTGCTGCGCGTTGAAGCCGAACGCGTAGGCATCGGTGCGAAAAGCCAGGTATTTATCCCACCCTTTGCGTGAATAGTTGGCCTGCTGCAATACGGGATGCTGCATCACCGGCGCGAAGTAGGCCCGCACCTCGCGGTAGTAGCGCGAGTTTTTGTACACCTCGAAGGGGTCGCTTTGCCCGTAAGTGGTCAAGGCCAGGATAATGTTGGACAGCTCGTAAGCTTCTGAAAAGCGCACGGCTACCGGTTCGGGCGGCGGGGCGGCGGCCGCTGGCAGTGTCCTGCCAGCAAACAGCAAGACAGTCAGGAAATTCAGGAAAAGTGACTTTAGCATGGTAGCAGTTTTTTTGATGGCTCCGCTAAAAGTGCAGAATCTGGCCACCCTGCTCGTGATGTTCCTGCGTTAGCTGGGCCGGGCCGTTGTAGGTGATAGTGGCTTCTTTCACTGCGCTAGCGACTAGCGTTTTGCGCACGCCAACCTGCACCGTGCTGGCGCTGCTGGCAAAGGCAGTACACTGGTCGGCTTGCAGCCGGGGGCTGTGAAAATCGCTGCCCCCCGTCACCCGCACTTGCAGGGTAGTGGCCGTGCCGGTTAAGCGGGCGTTGGAGCCTTCACGCAGCTGCACATCAAGTTGCTGCGCCCGCACCGGCCCCGTTAGAATGGCACCCGCGCGTAGCTGCACCGTTAGCGCGCCCGAAGCGCCGTGAGTCAATCCGTTGACCAGGGTTACGACTGCGCCGTTGGCGGCTACGAGGGCGCTCAGCTCGGCGGTGGTTACCACCACTTTGAACACTTCACGGGAGTGGACCAAGCTCTGCCAGTTGGGCTCGTGTTGGTAGTCGAAAAAAATCTTAAGTACCCCGCCCTCGACTACCGTTTTGGTCATGCGCCGGAACTGCGCGGTCGAGGCATCCACCACGGCGGCCGGCGAAGGGCCGGGCTGCACCACCAACTCAATCCCACTGGCTACGTCAATGGAGGTAAAAGCCGGTAGGGTGCGCGTTTCCGTGCGGCTGGCGGCCGGGGCGGAACCCCGCTGCGCCCAGTTTGCGGCGGGCGCGGCCAGCGAGAATAAGCTAAATAACAGGAGAAATTTCATTGAGTTACTGCACGCCAAAAACGTGGTTTTTGTAATCGATAATGACTGTGTTGTGCAGGAAATAAGCGTTGCCGGTAATGCCCCAGACGTGTTCCTCGGCGTAGAGTTTATCGAATTTGTGCAGGTTGTCGGCGTAAATCAAGGCGCTGGTCAGCTGCGTCTTACCAAAGTAAATGGCACCCTGCGGGCGACGTCCATAGACGTAGTAATATTTCCCCCAGCTGGAAGTTTTGATGGAATCCTGCACCCCTCCGGTCGTAATCGCCACGGCCTGCTGCCGGGTAGTAAGCAGGGCGAACAAGCTGGAGCCGGTGTCAAACAGCAGGTCTTCCGACTGGCCATTTATGCGCAGCGGAATCTTGATGCGACCATCCTTGAGCTTGAAGGGTTGAAAGGAGGCCCCGGCGTAGGCAGCGGGTACTTTATCCGTCACGCACAGCCGGTGGTGGGGATAGTCAATAATCAGTACCCGGTTTTGAAACAGGTCGGGAGCCAGCGTGCCGACATGCACCTCCCCTTTATCGGTCAGCGTCTGGGCAGTCAGCTTGTCCCCGAAATTCTTAAAAACTCCAATGTCGCGTGCGGCGAAATCGACCTTGCCCAGGTGTAAGTTGACCCCAACCAGCTTACCATTCTTCTGGTTCTCGATATAGAAATGGCGGGCACTGTCAAACTTGGCTTGCAGCGCTGGATATTTCTCCAGGTAAGGCGCCACGGCATTGCCATAAACATGCGTGGTTACGGCCCCCAAGTCCAGTTGCATCTTGAATTTATGGGGCAGGTTGTCGAGGCTTACTGGCACCGTGATGGCCACTTTATCGAAGTGCCGCCCGGCGAGCGTGCCGCCCTCCCAGTTGAAGGGTATCCAGGGGAGCTGTTGCCCAAAGGCAGTGGTGGTGAGTGCGAGGAAAAGGAAAGTAAGAAGCTGCTTCATGAAGAACAGGCCTGCTCAAAATTGGCCTATCCCAAGCAGTGCCAAGCTTATGCCATTCGCATAACTTATTTATTAATAGTTATTTATAAATAAGCCACACTTCATTAAGTGTTCGAAAACGAACACTGTTTGTTCGCTAACGAGCAGCTTGCGCCCGCTACTTGGCCCGCAGAGCCGGGGCGGGCGGGGCTAGCGCCGCCCGCAGTGTCAGGTAGCCGATGGTGAGCGCCATAATGAGCGCCGTGCTGCCCAGACCTGCCCCGAATAGCCAGGGTGACAGCCTGATGTGCGAGTTGAACTGCCCGAGCCACTGCTGCATCAGCCAGCCCGTGAGCGGCGCGGATACTATAAATGAGACCGCTAGCAGCCCAGCAAACTCGCCCGCGAACGCAGCCATAATTTGCCCTGGCCGCGCCCCAAATACCTTGCGGATACCGATTTCGCGGGCGCGCTGCTGCACCAGGAAGGCCAGCAGCCCGTACAGCCCCAGGCACCCGATGGCAATGGCCGTGCCCGCCGCCAGCCGCACGAGAGCCAGTTGCTGCCGCTCGCGCCCGTAAAACCCCTCCTCCACATCTTCGAGGCGCGAGGCGCTGAAAAGCTGGCTGGGGTAGTAACGGTTCCAGATGGCACGCACGGCGGGCGGCAGTGAATCGCCCGCGCTGGGGTCCAGGCGCAGGGCCAGCGCCCGGTATTCACCCCGGTTGGTGTAAATGATGGTAGGAATGACGCCCAGCTGCAAGCCGCTGTAGTGCCAGTCGTGCACCACGCCCAAAATAGGGCCATCCGACGTTTCAACCCCATTTTCCAGGTGCAGGTGGTGGCCGATAACGGCAGCAGGCGCGCCCGCGCCCAGCTGGCGCACGGCGGCTTCGTTGAGCAGGTACCCGCGCACCGTGTCGCTCGCGGGTAGGTTCTGACCCGCCACCAGCTTCAGGCCAAACAGCGGCACGTACTGCGCATCGGCAGGTAAGCGCGCCAGCAAGAACGGCTCGCGGGCCGTGCGATGGTCGTAAGAGAAATAACTGGTGTTGACAGTATTGATAGTGGGCGCATCGTGGCAAAAGCTGACGCCTCGCACGCCCGGTACCCGGCTCAATTCTGCACTCAGCTGCCGGAAAACCGATTGCTGGAGCCAGCGCGCCGGTAGCACTACCCGCCCGCTGGTGGCAAAGCCGGGGTCCGTTTTTAGCCACACGCTCAGCTGTTGAAACATCACCAGCACAGCCAGGATAAAACCCTGGCTCAGCGCTAGCTGCACCACTACCAGCCCACGCCGTAGCCACAAGCCGCCGGCCGCCAGCGTCGGGGCCTGCCCCTTGAGCACCTGCGCCGGCCGAAAGCCCGCCAGCACCCGACCGGGGTACCAGCCCGCGCCCAGCGTGAGCAAGGCGACCAGCCCACCCAGAAAAAGCCACGCGGCCCCGTCCAGCGGCCGCGGGATGGGCGCGTCCAGCCACTCGCGCAGCCAGGGCAGGCCAGCATTGGCCAGCACCAGCCCCGCGCCCGCGGCGGCCAGCACCAGTAGTAGGGTTTCGCCCAGAAAATGCCAGAAGATGCCCCGGCTGGTGGCCCCCAGCGTGCGCCGCACCCCGATTTCCCGCCCCCGGCCCAAGGCCTGCGCCGTGGCCAGGTTTACGAAGTTGACGCCCGCCGTGAGCAGCAGCAGCGCCCCGATACTGGTCAGAATGCCTAGCGTAGCATGGCTGACGTAGCGGCCGGGATTGTATTCGGGCGAAAAGTGCAGCTCGGCCAGTGGCAATACTCGGTAGCGCGCCATGTGCAGTGTGGTCGGGGAGTGCCTCCGGTGCAGCGCAGTCAACGTCTGCGCTAGCTGGGCCACCGTACCGCCGGGTGGTAGCAGCACCCACCCGTGCGTTTGCGAACTGACGCCATCCCAGGTAGTCAGGGGCGTGCCCGAGTGCTGATAGTAATGCAGCGTGGCGTAGGAGATGAACAACTCGTATGGCTGGTCGGTAGTGGCCGGCAGGTCGTCAAGCAGCCCCGTCACTTGCACTTCGAGGTAGTTGTTAAGGCGTAGGCAGCGGCCCAGCGGGTTGGCCGTGCCGAAGTACTTGCGGGCCAGCCGCTGCGTGAGCACCGCCGTGAAGGGGTAGCGCAGTGCTCGCGCCGCCGTGCCCGCTTGCCAGCGGTAGGCTAGTATCGAAAAATACTGCGGCTCTACAAACGCTACTGTCCGTTCTTCGGCATACTTGGGGCCGGGCTGCCCGGCTGGGCCCAGCACCCGCACGTACTGGTCGGTTTGTCCGATGCTCATGGCCACGACGGGCAGCCACGGGGCCTCGGCGCGTAGCGTCGGGCCCACGGGCGTCGGAATACCCGCGTTATAGCCGGTGCCACCGTAGTGCGATTCCGTCACCAGCCGGCAGATACGGGCCAGCTGCGGCTGGTCGGCATCGAAGCTTTGGTGAAAGCGCACAAACCAATACAGCAGCAGGCTGCACGCCAGCGCCAAGGCCAGCCCGCCCACGTTGAGCAGGGTGTAGGCGGGGTGCTGGCGCAGGGTGCGCAACGTGTACAGCAGGTGCGGAAATCGGGGAATCATAAAGAGGAGCCACTAGTGCGTGGTGAGCAGCACCTGCCCGTCGTGCAGGCGCACAGTGCGGTGCGCATAGCGGGCATCCGGCTCCGAGTGGGTCACCATTACCACCGTCATGCCCGCCTCGTTGAGGTCGGTGAGCAGGCGCATCACGGCTTCGCCGTTGGCCGAGTCGAGGTTGCCGGTGGGCTCATCGGCCAGTAGTAGTTGGGGGTTACTCACCACTGCCCGCGCAATGGCCGCCCGCTGCTGCTGCCCGCCCGACAGCTGCGCCGGCCGGTGCTGCTGCCGGTGCCCAAGCTGCAAGCGCTCCAGCACGGCCGCCACCCGTTGCTGGCGCTCGGCGGCCGGCACGCGGGCGTACACCAGCGGCAGCTCCACGTTCTGGTACACCGTCAACTCGTCAATTAAGTTAAAATCCTGGAAGACAAAGCCTACCCGCGGCTGCCGAAATAAGTCGCGCTGCCGCTCGCGCAAGCGCGTGACGTCAGTGCCGTCGAACAGATACTGTCCGCTGTCCACTGTATCGAGTAGCCCGAGCACGTTGAGCAGCGTCGACTTGCCGCAGCCCGACGGCCCCATTATGGCCACAAAGTCGCCGGCTGCCACGTGCAGGCTCACGTCGCGCAGCGCGGGCGTTTCGATGCCGCCGGCCAGCCAGCCGCTGGGTCGATACACTTTATGCACGTGATGAAGCGTTAGCAAGGTCGGGCCGGGTGAGGTAAAAGCGGCGCAAAGAAAGCGCGGCCGGCACGTTGCCAGGATAGCTCGACGCTCAGTAGGCTACTTTTGAGCTTTAACCCGCCGACTGCTACCCCATGGCCAGTGCGCCAACTTTCGCTAAGTCTACCCTGCTCGTCGTGGACGATGACCCCGATGTGCTGCTAGCCCTAAAGCTGCTGCTTCGGCCGCTGGTGGGCCAGGTCACGACGGAGAAAAATCCCGAGCGCCTACCTGCCCTGCTGCGCCAAATGCGCTTTGACGTAGTGCTGCTCGACATGAACTACCAGCGCGCCACCAACACCGGCCACGAGGGCCTCTACTGGTTGGCGCAGCTCAAGCAGCTGGCTCCCAGCGCCGCCGTCGTGCTGATGACGGCCTACGGCGACATCGACCTGGCCGTGCGGGCCCTGAAGGAAGGCGCGGCCGACTTCGTGGTGAAGCCCTGGCGCAATGAAAAGCTGGTGGCTACCCTCACCGAAGCCCTCGGGCGGGCAAGCGGAATTACGCCGGCCGTGAGCACGGCGGGCAGCACGGCGGCTTTACTGGGCGAGTCGGCGGCAATGCAGGTTGTGCGCCGCCAAGTGGAAAAAATCGCGCCTACCGACGCCAACGTGCTGATTTTGGGTGAGAATGGCACGGGTAAAGATGTAGTGGCCCGGCTGCTGCACCAGGCCTCAGCGCGAGCGACCGGGCCGTTCGTGGCCGTCGACTTGGGGGCCATAGCCGAGAACCTGTTTGAGGCGGAGCTGTTTGGTCACCTCAAAGGCGCCTTTACCGACGCCCGGCACGACCGGCCCGGCCGCTTCGAGTCCGCGCAGGGCGGCACGCTGTTCCTGGACGAAATCGGCAACCTACCCCTCCCCCAGCAAGCCAAGCTGCTGGCCGTGCTGCAAAACCGCCAGGTAGTACGCCTGGGCAGCAATATGCCGGTGACCATCGATGTGCGGGTGATATCAGCCACTAACGCCCCACTCTACCAACTGGCCGCCGAGGCGCAGTTTCGCAAAGACCTCATCTACCGGCTCAATACCATCGAAATTACCCTGCCGCCCCTGCGCGAGCGGGGCGACGACGTGCTGCTGCTGGCCCGGCACTTCGCCGCGCAGTACGCCGACAAGTACCACAAGCCGGGCCTGACGCTGGCCGATTCGGCCCTGACCCGGCTGCGGGCGCACCCCTTTCCGGGCAACGTGCGCGAGCTGCAACACACCCTGGAGCGGGCCGTGATTATGGCCGAGGGCCTCGAGCTACGGGCCGACGACCTCCTGTTTTCGCCCCTGGAAGCGGCCCCGGCCGAGGTAGCTATGCCCTCGCTACGCCTGGATGAGCTGGAAAAGACGGCTATTCAGCGCGTTATCGACAAGCACCAGGGCAACATCTCGCAGGCGGCCCGCGAGCTGGGCATCACGCGCATGGCGCTGTATCGGAGGCTGGGCAAACACAATATTTGAGCATGCGCCACTCCTACCCCGTGGCGCTGCTGGGGCGCGCCGGTCTGCTACTGCTCGCGCTGGTGGGCGTGGCCGCCGCGTTGGTCGCCCGCCAGCCCATCTACTGGGTGCCGGGCCTGCTGCTCACGGCCGGGCTGCTGGCCGAGCTCATCCATTACCTCAACCGCAGCAACCGTGACCTGACCGATTTCCTGGCCGGGCTGCGCTACGAGGACTACGCCCTCACCTTCGGCACGCAACGGGTACCAGCCACCGCGGGCAACTTGCGGCAGGCGTTCAACCAAATCAATCGTTCGTTTCAGCAGCTTTCCCGCCAGAAGGAAGCCCAGCACTTATACTTACAAAACGTGCTGGCGCTGGTCAATACGGGCATTTTGGCCTTCTACGACCCGCACGCCGCGCCAGCTATGGAAGGCGACCCGCTGGCAACTCCCGGCGAGGTGCGTTGGCTGAACGAGTCGCTCAAGCAGCTGCTCGGCGTGCCCTACCTGCGTAATATCCAAGCGCTGGCCCGGCGCGATGCGGCGCTCTACGAAACCCTGCTGGCGTTAAAGCCGGGCGAAAACCGCCTGGTGCGGTTGCACCAGCAGCCGGTGCTGCTCTCGGCCACTGCCTTCACCGACGAGCACGGTCGCTCACTGCTGGTAGCTTTTCAGCCCGTGCGCGAGGCGCTGGAAGAAACGGAGGCCCAGGCCTACCAGAAGCTGCTGCGGGTACTCACCCATGAAATCATGAATTCGGTAGCGCCCATCGCCTCGCTGGCCGATACGCTGCACCAGCAGCTGGCAGCGGCTCCGGCCGCCGGGCAGCTCCCCGCCGATGTGAGCCGCAGCGTGGCCGTGATTCGGCAGCGTAGCGAGGGGCTAATGCATTTCACCCAAACTTACCGGCAGTTGAGTAAGCTCACGGCGGCTACCTTTCAGGCAGTGCCGGTGTGGTCGCTGTTTGAACACGTACTGGCCCTGCTCGGACCCACCCTGGCGCAGCGTGGCATCGACCCCGACGTAGTGCTGGCCGACCCTGACTTGTGCATTCAGGCCGACCCGGTGCTGATTGAACAAGTGCTTATCAATCTGCTGACTAATGCCCTGGAAGCGCTGCACACCCAGTCCGCGTCCCAACTGCGTCTGGCGGGTTACGCACAGGAGCCGCACCGCGTGGTACTCGAAGTAGCCGACAACGGCGCGGGCATCCCGGCCGCGCTCTTGGAGGAGATTTTCGTGCCCTTCTTCACCACCAAGCCCACGGGCAGCGGCATTGGCCTGAGCTTGTCGCGGCAGATTATGCAGCTGCACCGGGGCAGTATGCAGGTGCAGTCGGCCGAGGGGGTGGGCAGCCAGTTTTACCTGTTCTTCCCCCAGGATTAGTGCCCGGCGCGGCCTTCTTCGTCGGCGCTGCTGCTGGCGCGCGCGCTGTGGGTTTTGCCGTCCGCTAGCTTGTAGGTGAAGCTCAGCGTGAGGCGGCGGCTGTCGTAGCGGTTCACCCAGTCGGTGTTGATGTTTTGATAGTGCAGCGAGCTAAACCAACCACTGGTGTAAAACAGGTCGCTGATTTTCAAGCTCAGCGTGGCCTTTTCCTGCCACAGCTGCTTGCGCAAGCCCAGGTTGAAGGTGCCGGTGGAGCGCAGGGCAAACAGGCCGTTGACGCTCGGGCCGTAGTACTCCCCGCCTACTTGCAGCTGGTAGTGCCGGGGCAGGGTGAAGGTGTGGTTGGAGGTGGCCATAGCGCCCACCCGGCGCAGCTGCACGGGCTGGTCGGCCACCAGCGTCTGCACCTCGCCGTAGGTGGCTCCCACCTGGTTGTCCATGCCCCACCATTTGGTCAGGTCGGTGTGGCCGCCCGAGGTCAGGCTGAGCGTGCGCACTTGGTCAAGGTTCATGGGGCGGGTGGTCGTGACCTTGGTTTGGTCGTTCTGGTACACGACTTCGCTGACCACGTTATTCTCAAGCAGGTAGCTGATGCTGAGCACCTGGAAACCGGCGTGCAGGTAGTTTAGCTCAAATGAGCGGGCCAGCGAGGGGGCCAGGTAAGGATTGCCCTGCATGGCCGTGTAGGCATCGGTGTAGTTGATAAAGGGGTTGAGGTTTTGGTAAGAAGGTCGGCTGATGCGCCGGCCGGCCGATACGCTGAGCTGGTCGCGGGCGGTGAGCTGGTAGCTGGCAAACAGCGTCGGAAACAGCTGGAAGTAGTCGCGCGCGACGCGCTGCCCGGTGGTGGGCGACTCGCCCACCGAGTGGGTGTGCTCGCCGCGCAGGCCGGCCTTTAACTCCAGCTTTTTCAGAGTCGTACTTACCGTGAAGTAGCCCACCGCGATGCGCTCCTGGTAGCGAAAATCGTTGCTGCGCGTGGAATCGAACTGCCAATCACTCAAGTTACTGAGCTTCTCGAAGGCGATGCTGCTGCTCGTGCTGACCCAGCTGGCCTTGGCCCCGGCCTCGGTCCGCCAGTGGCGGGGCAGGGGGTGCACGTAGTCGGCCTTGAGGGCGCGAATGGTGACGGCGCTGCCCGTCTGGCTGCGTTGCTGGCCGATGAGCGCCCCGACTGCCCCGGCCGGGGGTGAGTTGAGGGGCAAAAAGTCCTGGTGGCTGGCACTGGCTCCCTGTACCAAATCGGCATCGGCTGTCAGCTCGCGGCCCAGCGTGTCGAGGGCCAGGCGGTAGTTCAGGTTCAGGGCGAGGTCGCGCGAGGTGCTGGCGCGGGGGTTGCGCATGGCCAGGCTACCGGCGGGGCGGCCGTCGGCGGTGAGGGCTACCGACTCGCTGCTCACCTGCGTGGCGGAGGTGCCGTAGGTGCCGCGCACCTGCCCGCCCAGGGTCTGGCGCTTGGTCAGGGCTACGTCGGCCCCGGCAGCGTAGCTCAGGTCGTGGTCGCGCGGGTGCCAGAAGTTCTGCTGAGAGAAGGTAGTATCCCGAATCAAGCGCTTAACGGTAAGTTGGTTGAAATACTCATAATAGCCCAGACTGGCCCGCCCGAAGCTGCGCACCCGGCCCACGTTGTACGCCAGGTTGGTGCTGGCGCTGGCGCGCTGGTAGCGCGTTTTGCCGGCCGTGCCAGTAATCGTGCCCGTCAGGCCCGGCAACGCGCTGCGCTTCGTGCGGAGGTTGATGACCCCGGCCGTACCGGCCGCGTCGAAGGAGGCGGGTGGGTTGGGTAGCAGCTCGACCTGGCTGAGCTGGGCGGCGGGAATACTCTTCAGGTAGTTGCTCAGGGCCTCCCCGGTCAGGTAGGTTTGCTTGCCGTCGAGGAGCACCAACACGCTACCGCTACCCCGGTATTGGAGGTGCTCATCCTTGTCGAGGGTGATGCCAGGCACTTTCCGCAGGGCTTCGAGGGCGTTGTCGCCGGCCGTGTTCAGGCGGTCCAGGTTCACCACGGTGCGGTCGGCGTGCTGCTCCAGCACAGGCGGGCGGCCTTGCACCACCACTTCCTTCAGGGCCGTGGCAGTGGCTTTCAGGCGCAGGGCCGGCACCTGCACCGGCGCGCTACCCACCAGCACCGACACCCGACTAGCCACGTAGCCTAGGGCCAACCCTTTCAGGCAGTAGCGGCCAGTCGCCACCCGCTCGAAGCGAAACGCACCCTGCTCGGTAGTAGTCTGCGAAGCGGCCACGGTCGAGTCGGGCAGGTGCAGCAGCACGGTGGTCGCGAAGGACAGGCCGTGACCGGCCGCGTCCTGCACGGTGCCAGCCACCGGAGCTTGCGCGTGGGCAGCCGTGGCGAAGGCAAGTAGGACGGGCAGTAGGGTAGCGCAGAAGAAAGGAGTGGCTCGCATCGTAGCGGGACATGGGAGAAGTGGTGCCCAAAGGTGCCCGGCTGCCCTGGCCGCCCGAAAAAATATTATCTCACCGCCCCTGAACGTCGGGTGAGTGGGGTTTTGGGGAGTTGAAAGTCGGTTGGCCCAACCACCGTCCCGGTTACCCGCGCTGCTGGCTCAGTGACCCGCCTAACCAGGGCGTTGACATAATAAATAAGGTCCGGCGCGGGGCGGCCGGGTAGCTTTGCCCCGTCCCTGTTTCTTGCCGCTATGTTCTACCTAAAGAAGTTTTTCCGCTGGCACGTGCTGGCCTGGATGGCCTACTTTGGCTACGTGGTCCTGGGGGGCCTGCTTCACCCCGAAACCGCCGGGCACAACCCCCGCATTAGTCTCGCCGAGAACGTGTGGCTCGACGCTTCCTTCCTGGTGGCCCGCATCGCGACGTTTTATGTCTGTTACCTGCTGGTGTTTCCGCGTCTGCTGCGCGTGGGCCGGCTGCAGCTGCTGGTGCTCGGGCTGGGGGCAACCGGCCCCGTATTCGCCGGGGTGCGGGCGTCCCTAGAAGAAGGGTTGTACCCGTGGCTGCTGGGTTTCCAGAACTACTGGCCCGGCACCTCGCTCAGCACTTACCTCTACGATGGCTTTTACTACGCCCTGCCCACCGTAGTATTGGCCGCCGCCCTGTGGGCGGCCGAGCAAGCCCTGCGCCGCGAGCGCGAAAACCTGCAATTAATTGCCGCGAGTCGCACGGCTGAGCTGGCCTTCCTGAAAACCCAGCTTAACCCGCATTTCCTTTATAACACCCTCAATATGCTATACGGCATGGCCTACGGCGTAGATAAAGGCCTGGCCAACGGCCTGCTTAAGTTATCGGAGCTAATGCGTTACATGCTACGCGACGCCCCCGACGGCCGCGTGGACTTGAGCCAAGAAATCGACTACCTCGAAAACTTTCTAGCCCTCTACCACCTGCGCTACCCTGGCCGTCTCTGTGCCGAACTCACCGTGAGCGGCGACCCCGCCGGCCACCGCGTAGCCCCGCTGCTGCTTATCCCGCTGGTCGAAAACGCCTTCAAGCACGGCGTGCTCGACGACCCCGCCACCCCCGTGCGTATGCACCTGGCGCTCACACCCGGCACGGTGGGGTTCACGGTAGAAAATCAGCGCCATAACTACCAGCCCGATAGCAGCAGCGGTATCGGACTGACTAACCTGCGCCGCCGGCTGGAGTTGCTCTACCCCGGCCGCTACGCCTGGCAGGTAGGGCCGGTGGGCAATCACTTTCGCGCCTACCTGAATTTGGTGGAGTCGGTTGGCGCTACTGCGCCGGTAGGGCCGGCCCCACTGCCGACTGAGTTGGCTGTTCCAGTAGCAGTGGCAGCAGTATAGGCGGCCGCTTTAGCAGGCTTTTTGGCCCGGGATAATTTCTTTATGAATAAAATACGCTTCGGCGCAGGGCACCAGTTGCCCACCTACCAAATTTACTGCCTGGTTTTCTGGTTATTGCTGTTAGGCCAGGCGCTCCCCAGCCATGCCCAGGACAGCACCCTCACGCGCCTTGTACGCCAGCATCACTTTGCGCTTACTACCGATGGCACTCAATTTAGTGGCCCGGGCTGGGACCGGCTGCGGGCCGCGGCGCAAAAAAGCCAGTTTGTGCTAGTGGGCGAAGAGCATGGCCTGGCACAGATTCCGGCGTTCACGGCGGCTATTGCACAGGTGTTCAAGCCCATTGCGTTCGTGGCCGAAATCGACCCTTACGTGGCCCAGGCGCTCACTACGTTGGCCGCGCAGCCGGGCTTGCCGGTAGCCTACGAGCGGCAGTACCCCGAGGCGCTGTGCTTTTATGACCTGCAGGAGGAATTCGAGTTGGCCCGCCGCCTGCGTAGTCAGCAGGTACGGCTGGTAGGAATCGACCAAGTCTATGGCAGCACTTCCGCGCCCTTTTACCAGCAGCTCGCCGGCCTGGTCAAAAGCCCCGCCACTAAAGCCTACCTACTTCGGCAGGCCAGCCGCTACCAGCAGCAGCAACTGGCCTTTGAGCGAGCTGGTCAGAACGAGTGGGTGATGGAAAAGCAAACACCAGCTACGGTGGACAGCCTGCTCACCCTGACCAAAATCGAAAGCCCGGCGGCCCGCCGCATGGCCCAGGAGTATGCCGCCAGCTACGCCATCTACAAAAGTCAAAGCCACCAACAGCGGCTAAACCTGTTGAAACGCAACCTGTTGCAGGAGTTTCCGGCCGGTGAGTCGACACCGCGCCTGCTCTTCAAGCTCGGCGCCAACCACGCCGCCCGCGGGCTGAGCCCGGCTTCCTTCGGCGAGTTTTACGACGTGGGCAACCTGGTGCAGAACCTGGCCGATACCCAGGGCCAGCAGTCGCTGCACGTGTGCATTATCGGCCGGCAAGGAACCCAAGCCGTCGGTACCAATGCCTATTTTCCTGCTAAAAATACCGCTAGTTACACTGCTACTGACAAGGAGAAGTACCACGTGTTTCTTAGTCAAGTAACGGGAACAGACTGGCTAGTGGTAGACCTGCGGCCCGCCCGCCGGGCCCTTACCGCTGGCAAACTCCTGGTGAGCGACGTGTCCTTGCAGCGCACCATCCTGGGGTATGACTACCTACTCGTGATACCCGAAACGACGGCCAGCCACCCGCTCTAAAGGCAAACAGAATGCCGGGCGGCTGCTTCTTTGTACCGGTAACTTCCTTTGCTGACTCGCCGGGTCGGCGCTGCTTTATGATTCGCTGCGTAGTAATTGACGATGAGCCGCCCGCGCTGGCCATCTTGGCCGATTATATCGGGCAGGTACCCTTCCTAACATTGGCCGGCACCACCACCGACCCCATCGAGGGCCTGACCTGGGTGCAGCAGGGCCGCGCCGACCTGGTCTTTCTGGATATCCAGATGCCCCGGCTTACGGGCTTGCAGTTCCTGAAGCTCAGCGGCAATAAGGCGAAAGTCGTACTCACTACGGCCTACCCCGAATACGCCCTTGATGGCTTCGAGAATGACGTGGTGGATTACCTGCTCAAGCCCATCCCGTTCGAGCGGTTTTTGAAAGCCGCTCATAAAGCGCTGTCCCTACTTGCTCCTGCCCTGCCGCCGGCGGCACCACTGCCGGCCGCTAGCCCGCCGGCCTTACCGGTGGCCCCGGCCGTGGGCCACATCTTCGTGAAGGGCGAAACCAAAAACAAGTACCTGCGCGTCAATCACGCCGATATTCTCTACGTGGAGGGGCTAAATAACTACGTGCTGCTGCACCTGCCTGACCAGCGCGTCGCTACCTATCAAACCCTAAAGGAGCTGGCCGAAACGCTGCCGCAGCCACCCTTTTTGCGGGTGCATAAGTCTTACATCGTTAACCTCGACCACGTGCGCCTAGTCGATGGCAATACGCTTTACATTCAGGACAAGCTGATTCCGGTGAGCGACACCTACCGCGAGGCGCTTTACCGGCTGATACGCGGCAGTTGAGCTAGCCAGCGGCGCAACCTGAGTGCGGCTATAGGAGTCGTTGGCCCACACTTTTACCACGCCGAGTAGCGGTTCTACTGGTAAGAGCTTCTCAGCTGCATGCCCCAGTTCCGTACTTTTCCTATCCGTTCATTTTGGCTGCTGCTCACCTGGCTTGGGTGGCTTTCCGTCGCGGCGCAACCCGCCACTACCCCCGCCGGGCGCACGTCCGAAAGCTTTGGCTACCGGCACCTAGTGACGCAGTTTGGCCGCGATAGCGTAGATATTCTGGTGCTGTCGGCCCCCGGCGAAGCGCAGGTGCGCAAGCCCTTGCTGCTGTGGGCGCAGGGCTCTTTGCCCACTCCCGTTATTTTGTATGATAATCGGGGCGCGTACCCGGTCTTTCCCTTTCGGCCCAAAGCGGTACTCAAGAATTGCCACCTCGTCATCATTGGCAAGCCCGGCATTGCGTTGGTAGCTAACGTGGAAGGCCGCGACCCCAACCAACTGTTTCGCACCAACTCTCCCTCGCCCTACTACTGCGCCCGCAACTACTTGCAATACTACGTGGCGCGCGATGCGGCCGTGCTACGCTGGCTGAAAAAGCAAGCCTGGGTCGATAAAACCCAAGTCCTAGTGGGCGGTCATTCCGAAGGTAGCAACGTGGCCGCCCAACTGGCGGCAATACCCGGCCTAGTGAGTCGCGCCATCTACTTGAGTGGCAGCCCACTGGGCCGCGCTCTCACGGAGGTAGCCCGCGACCCCACCGACCCCGACACTACCGCCGCCCGGTATATAGAATACGGCTTTGCGAAGTGGCAGCGCGCCGTGGACCACCCCGCCCAAAACGACTGTTCAGCGGGCGACAGCAACCAGAATACGTACTCGCACGGTCAGTCGGAGCTGCCCGCCCTGCTGGGTGCCCGCGTACCGCTCTTCATCGGCTACGGCACCCGCGATGCCGCCGCCGTGGCCAACGACTACCTGCGCCTCGAAGCCATCCGGCTGCATAAAACTAACCTGACGTTTCGAGCCTATGTGGGGCGCGAGCACAACTTTTTCGGCTTCAAGGATGGCCAGATAAACTACGATGACTTCTACTGGGAGCAGGTCGGCAACGACTTTTTGCACTGGGCCGGGCTGTTCCCAGCGGGCACTAAAAACTAACGTCTCTCGCACCAAAAAGTATTCTAAACTATTATCGTACACTAAGAACGTATTAGACTCGGTAAGCACATTAGATAAATCGGATTCATTAATTTAAAATTATACTAATTACATATAAATATTAAATATATATAAATAATATTTTTCCCTGTTCATTAGCCAACTGGTGCTAGAACCAAGGTAAAAGCTGTGCGACCAGTTGAAACGGTTTCCAACCTGAACGCAAAGCCATGGGCCAGCGCGATATCTCGTGCCAGCACCAAGCCAATGCCCTGACCGCCGGGCTTGGTGCTGAAAAAAGGGGTGAACAACTGCCTGCTCACCTCAAGCGTGAGCGGCGGACCATCATTTTCGATGACTAGTGTGCGCGGGCTGACCAGCGTGCGCACCCATACATTGCCACCGGTCGGCCCGATGGCTTCCACCGCATTTTTGCATACGTTGAGCAGCGCCTGCGTCAGCTGCTGCGAGTCGGCCATAATCACCAGCGGCATGGCCTCTAGAGCTAATTGCCAGTGCCAGCGAATACCCAATTCCTTGCTCTGGGGGGCCAGCAGCCGGGCCAGGCCCTGTAACAGGGCATGTAGGTCGGTGGGATGCGGGGCGGGTGGCGGCAGGCGCACTAGTTGGGCGTAGGTCGCTATAAAGTCGGTCAGTTTCCGCAGGCGGGTGATGCTCACTTCCAGGGCTTCCCCAAAGTCGCGCTGGTCATCGGACGTTAGCTGCGGCAGGTAGTGCTGAAAGCTGGTCAGCAGCGAACTGACTGCGCCGCTGGAGTTGTTTACCTCGTGGGTAATGAGCCGGATGAGTGGCTCGTAGGTTTGCTTTTCCTGAATGCGCAACTCTTGGGTCAACTCCTCTAATATCACGAAGCGCCGAACGAAGCCCCGGTCTAGGAAGTGGGTCGCGGTGGCCCGGTATACCCGCCCGTCCGCCAGCCGCACTACCTGCGGCGCATCTACGGCCAAACCGGTCAGCAAAAGCCCCCACGGGTTGGGTAGCGCCGCCATCGGCTGGCCTACCAGCGCCTGGACCGACCAGCCCACGATGTGTGCGGCGGCAGGGTTGGCCCGCGCTACACACTCTTCGAAGTCGAGCAGGAGCAGCCCAACTGGAGCAGCCTCTACCAGTTGCTCCAGCAGTACACGCTGCTCTTGCTGGGTGAGGCTCTCCTGGCGAAGTGTAGTCAGCATCTGGTTATAAACAACGACCAGCCGGTCTAGGTCGGGCTGCCCTACGGGTAGGAACTGTTGACTAAAATCTTGCGCCCGCAGGGCCGCCGTGCCAGCCTTAAGCAGACGCAGTGGCTGTAGCAAACCGAGCCGCAGCCAGGCCACCAGCCCCAGGCTCAGCCCCACCCCTAGCTCGCCAGCTATGAATAAGCTGGGGTGCGGCAGGCGCACGGCGGCCAGCAGCACGCTTAGCAGACCATAGAACAGCAGTAGACTAAGCAGCAGGCCAGTGTGTAGGAGCATCGGTATAATAGAATCAATATAAACAGTCGGAAGCTATTCCGTCTGGTAGGGAATCCTAAACTTTTTCAGCCGGCGGTACAAGACCCCCGGTTTAGGCCAAGTGCCCTGGCTACTTTGGCTACTTGGCTCAGGTTGCTTTAGTAGTGGGCCAGGTCGCTCGTTACTTATAACTTCAACGGGCCGGATAATAAGGGCAACAGATGGCAGCATTGGGTACTCGTGGAGGCCACTGGCCATCGGGCCGGTGCTACCCCCCACCCATCCCACCCGTATCGCCTTGTGGCTGGTCTTCCATGTTATTGGAAGCCTTATGGCCCCCCAGAAACCAGGAGAGTCCCAGGTAGCCCACGCGTGTTTCGTATTTGGTTTGCAGGTCGGTCGTGAGCCCGTCGGCTGCGAGCTGCGTGTACTGGCGGCGCGTATTGAAGATATCGCTCACGCGCAGGGTCAACGCCGCTCGGTCGTGAAACAGGCGCTGGCGCAGGGCCATGTCCACCCCATACACGGCGAGCAAGCGGCCCTGGGGCACCACCAGCGGGGCCCGGTAGTCGCCGCTGAGCTGCAAGGCCAGCGTTTTGGTCGGACTAAACTGGTTAAGCAGATACGCCCTGCCGGTAAAGCCAGCGCGAGTACCGTCACCGCTGTAGCTAGCTACCTGGTTACGGTAGTACGAGCCGTTGGCTGTGAGCTTCCACCACTTGGTCACGGGCTGCGTTAGCGAGAGTTCCAGCCCGTAGCTGGCCGTATTGCCAAAATTGGCGTAGCTGGTGCGCGTGATGAAATCGGGCTGGCCGCTGCGGCGGGTAGCCAGGGTATCGATAGTGCGCAAGCTTTGAATGGACTGGCCGGTAAAGCGACCAAACAGGGTCGTGTTCAGTGTCGTAGCGTGCCAGCTTAGCTGGTGCGCCAGTTCCGCGACGTGCCCGTACTCGGGGCGCAGGTCAACATTACCCACCACGTAGTTGCGGGCATCGGAATAGATAGGTAGGGGAATAATTTGGGTAAAATTGGGCCGGTTCACGCGGCGCGAGTAGCTGAATTGCAGGCGCTGGTCGTGGGGCAGCGTGCGCGTCACTGTTGCCGAGGGGAAGAGGTTAAGAATCCGTTGGCGGGCCATGCCCGTGGGCTGCACTTCGGCGGCGAGCCCCGTAAATTCAACCCGTAAGCCTGCCTGGTACTCCCACACCTCCGCTTTGTGCCGGTAAGACCCGTAGGCCTGCGGAATGAACTGCCGGTAGGTGTAGCGGTACGAGCCCGCGTCCTGCCCCACAAATTCGCCCCTCGGGGTGGCTTGCACTGCATAATCAGCCGTGCCGGGCGTCAGCAGGGCGTCGGTTTTGACGCCCGCTTCCCAGCGCCGCTTCTCGTCCAGCGGATGCACGTAGTCCACCTGTACCGACGGCATGTGAATGGTAACGTCGAGCAGTTGCTGACGGGCGTTGCGGGCGTAGCTGGTCGGCCCGTCCAGGACGCGCTGCTGGGTCGTAACGGTGCCCCCGTCCAGGTAATACGAGGCACTGGCGGTTAACTCCCGGCCCGGGGACGCGGCCCAGGTGCGCCGGTACGTACCCGAGAACCGGCTGCCGTACAGGTGTTCGGCCTGCGTATTCCGATTGCGCAGTAGGAACGCGGGATTGGGGTCTTGGGCGAGCAGGGTGGCAAAATCCTGCGTGGTGCGAAAATCCTGGTCGTAGTACTGGGCCGTTAGGCTAATGCGCTGTTCGTCGCTAAGGGCGTAATCAACGCCTAACCGTAGGCTGTGATTGGTTTGCAGGCGCGTACTAGCCCCCGTTTGGTCGGTGCGGGTAGTGCGGCCATCCACCGTGGCGACTTGCTGCAAGGCAGAGCGGCCACGGAACTGGTTGCTCAACCCGTCAGCGGTGCCGGAAAAGTTGAATTTGCCGACCTGCCAGTTGCCGCTGAGCGACCCCGTGTACTTATCCCGAGTGCCCACCGTGGCCAGGGCGTCACCATTCCAGCCGGGCTGGTCCTGTTTTTTCTGCACTAGGTTGATGATACCCCCCGTACCCTGGGCCGAGTATTGCGCGCCGGGATTGGTGATGATCTCGATGGTTTCGAGGCGGCTGGCGGGCAACTGATCGAGGCGCAGGTTGGGGGGGGCGGGCTTGCCGTCGAGGTAGAGCGTGACGCTGGAATTGCCCCGCAGGCTGACTTGCCCGTTGTCGTCCACGGCCACCGAGGGCACTTTCTGGAGCACATCGGCCGCCGTACCGCCCGCGCTGTTAAGGTCTTTGCTGACGTTGAGAATGGTTTTGCCCAACTCGTTGACTACGGCCGCTTTTTCACCCTGCACGACCACGCCGCCAAGCTGCACGGTGGTGGAGACTACCAGCCATTCCCCTAGGCGAACGACCGGAGTGACCGCGCCGAGCGTGGCCGCTCGGCGGGCGGACTGGTAGCCTAACGCCTCGGCCCGCACGACGTATTGGCCCAGAGTGAGGTTGGTCAGGACGAAGGTGCCATTTTCAGCCGTTTGAGTGGTTGCGATGAGGGTCGAGTCGGACCGTCGCCGTAGCAATACGTTGGCAAAGGGGAGCGGCTGGCGCGTGCGCTGGTCCAGCAGGGTGCCCGACACTTCCCCTGCTCCTTGGGCCAACAGCCGGCCGGGCAGCAGACCCGCTACCACCAGCCCGAACCAGCCGAGGCACCCCACCCCCCGCAGGGAGCCCGTCACCCAGGGGCTTAACACAGCTAGGCACTTCACCTGATAATTCATAACTAGCTGTTTACAAGATGTAATTGTAATGCATATTACCTTGTAATACCTACTAAACAGACTGCAAGATGTGGGCTTTTTCATGGTACTTGACGGGAACGGTATGGGAAGCTGAATGCGCTTGGCTAGCTACTGGTTCGGGAAATTCTCCTGCAAACCCTGGGAGAGAGTAGTTGGGCTGAGCGTCGCAACGGGCGCTATCCCCCCGCTACCGGATGCGGACCGCCAGGTTTTGACCACCACGCAGGCCGGCATCGTGGGGGAAGTCAGCTTAATCCTCTGAATAAACGAACCCTGCTTCCGGGTCTGTACCCGCACCAGGCAGCGGTGCACTTGGTCACCCGCCTGCATCCACACGAGGTAGCGACCGCTGGGCACGTGGTCGAAATCAAACCGGTGACCGTACGCCGCGCCGGTGTAGGGTTCGGTGAAGAGGGTTTGCCCGCCGTATAGGCGCACGACCTGCACGCGCCCGGCCAAGGCGGTGGGGTTGTCGAGGCGCATGCGTAGGGAAGCAGGGGCCACTTGGGTAAGACTGATGGCGCCGGACGTCTGGGCCAGGGCGGACGTTGCGCCGGCACACAGGGCTGCCACGGAAAGGGAGCGAAGAAGTGAGATCAGGGAGTACATAAAAAAAGCATGAGATGGTGGATTAACTACTTGACAAATAGCAGGCAGCAGTTAAATTAGTCAAAAGGCGCTGCCTACTTAGCTTGGCGGCGTAAGAAGAGATAGTAGGCCAAGAAGCCGAGGGCCGTGCTGAAGAGTAGGATGATGACGGCGTGCAGGAGGATGACGAAATGCGGTTCCCAAGGCAAGTATTGGCTGCACAGCGCGAGCCCCGTGCCTGTGCTTAGGAGTAATGCCACCCACTTCACCGTCTTGTTTTGCTCGTCCCGTGGGCCGGGCAGCAGGCGCTCGACAATGCCTTCCGAAGTGCCGGTCGCGACTATCTGCCGTTTCAGCAAATAATTTAAGACCAGCCTAATAGCGGTCAGCACGAAGAAGACAAGCAGAAAAAGCGCGAATGCGGGCAAAATAGACCGCTTGACAATTTCCACCACACTGTCATCAAAGACCGGTACCACCGTACCTGTACCTTGGGCCGAAGCCTCCCAGGTAGCGAGGCAAAAGAGCAGGAGCAACCAAAAATATTTCATAGGGTGAATCAGACAGCGGTATCGGATGAGACCGGTCAGCGCGTGTCATGTTGCAATAGTTTTTAGGAAAAAGCGAGTTGGCGCATTTGCCTGCGATGTTGGGCCAGCAGTTCCAGACACTGCCAGGCTACGAAGAAGCCCGCCACGGTTGTCAGCCCGGCCCCCAGGCCGGTAGCTAAACTTTGGAAAACTGGTACCAGCAGACCACCATATAGGGTCAGAATTGCGATAACTACCCCCAACACAAGCGCGGCCACGCCACTCAGCACCCAGGGAAAAGCGGGCTTAGCCTGGGGCAACCGGGCCAGGACGCTCGCCGTGAGGTCGAACGAAAAAGTGGGTGGCGGCAGGTGCGCTACTGCCGTGAGCAAGTGTTGGTAGGTGGCGACCTGGCCCTGGCATAGAGGACAGCCGCATAGGTGAGCCACTTGGGAGGCAGGCAGCAAGGAAGTTGATTCGGCCGCCTCTTGGAGGGCCGAATCGGAAAGATGGAGGCTGCTCATAAGTCGTCGCGTTGATAAGTGATCAGTAGGTATTGTTTTAATTGTTTGCGCGCCCGGAAAAGGTAATTTTTCACGGTACCGTCAGGTAGAGAGGTTATTTGAGCAATTTCCTCGTAGCTCAATTCCTGCTGGTGATACAAGGAAATTAAGGTGCGGTAGAGCGGCGGTAATTGCTCGATGGCCGAGCCCAAAATGCCAGCTAGATTCTGGCTGAACAGGGCCGTTTCGGGGTCGTAGTCTGTGCCAGCAACCAGCGGCGGGGCGCGGCGGCCATATTCCGAAGCGGTATCCAACTCAGGCTCTGCGGGGTCCACTAATACCAACTGCTTCTTTTCCAGGTAATGCAAGCAGGTATTATAGGTAATTTGGCCAACCCACGTGGAAAATTTTGCCTGAAGCTTAAAGCCGGCTAGATTCTTAAAAACCTTCACATACACGTCCTGCGCGACATCGGGTCGGTCGGCGGGATGGCGAATCATTTTGAATACTATCTGCGTGACCAGCCCCTGCGTGCGCTGCACGAGCTGCCCAAAGGACGCAGTATTTCCCCCCAGGACTTGTGCCACAAGCTGCTGGTCGGTTGCGGGGGAAGTGGACAGGTTGCTCATCTCGGCATGAGACCGGTCAACCGGAATGTTGTTGCAGTCTGCCGGTTTAGCAGTGGGGCAATTTTTGACAAGGCCTCGGTACCAGCCGTTCAGGTAGGCCTAGTGAGTACGCCTAGATGCGCGCCGGGCAAACTGCGCGCGCTGAAAGTCGTCGTGAGCGGGGTCAGCGAGGGGCGGTCAGTGGCCCGGGTAACTGGGTTCATATAAGAAGTTGCACGACCGCGCCCATATAGTGACGCACACTTCGCTGGCTTGTTTTATTTATGCCGTTACAACAACAGGAGGTCTAGAGCGTAAGGACAATTACCTTTCGGTAAATCAGTAAAAACAGATGTATCGTCACGAGATTACGGACCGCCAATGGGCGTTGGTCGCGCCGTTCCTGTCGGGCAAAGCCACGGACTGTGGCGTGACAGCTGGTGATAATCAACTGTTTTTCAACGCCGTGGTGTGGCTCTTGCGCACGGGGGCGGCTTGGGCTGACCTTCCGGAGCGGTTTGGCAAGCCCAATTCTGTTTGCCGCCGCTTCCGTCGGCTGGCCCAAAAGGACGTGTGGAAAGCGGTGTTTGAGGTCCTTAAAGCGCCGGAACTCGACTGGGTCATGCTCGATTCGACCGTGCTGCGGGCCCACCAGCACTCCGCGGGCCAAAAAAATCGACCCACTGACCGAGTGCCTGGGTCGTAGCCGGGGCGGGATAAGCACCAAAATCCATGCCTGTGTCGATGCGCTGGGCAACGCCGTGCGTCTACTAGCCACCGCCGGTCAGGCCAGCGACTGCCCGCAGGCGCTGCACTTGCTCGAGGGCTTGGACACGCGCATGGTCATTGCCGACATGAGCTACTACAGCGATGCCACTAGGGCCTATTGTGCTGAAAAGGGCATCGCCGTCGTCATTCCTAATCGGCCCAACCGCTTGGCGCCCGTCCCGCTGGACGAAGAGTCTTACCGCGACCGCAACAAGATTGAGCGCTTTTTCGGTCGCATGAAGCAGTATTGGCGGCTAGCCACTCGCTATGATAAAACCGTCGTTTCCTTTCTCGCTTTTTGGCATATCGCCGCTGCCCTCGATTGGCTCCGGTAGTAATTGTCCTCACGCCCTAGGCCTTATAACTTATGTTTGAGCAGTAGCTTCCAGTCGGTATGCATAGAAGCACTACTAACACAATCATGAAAACATCATCAAAATTTTTAACCGAAGTAGCGCTGCTGCAAGCCACCAATGGCGTGGCACTGCTCAAACCAGCCGATTTGTACCGAACCGCTGATATGGTAGCGGAGCAGCTTCAGCAACTAGATAGCTATCATATTTATTTTGTGTGTCAGCGGCCCCGGGCCCGTATCCTACACGCCCGCCGGGAAGAGGTTGCTAGTATTACACTTACGCTATCAATTGCCACCCGCTCGGTGGAAACGGAAAAAATAGTGCGCCTGCCCGTACCGTCTGATGTCCCGGTAGCGGACTTACTTCCCGAAAAAAACGGGGCTACATATCGATTTAAGTTATTGGACGGGACTGAAACGGGTGAAAGTTCCATTGACTACTTACTACAACTGATTCCCGAAGGCATTCCCGAGCTCTCCGACTTAGAAGTCGTCTACATTGGGCAGGCTTTGGGTACCCAGGGAGGCCGTTCAGCCTTCGACCGGCTACTGGCCCATAGCACGCTCCAGCGCGTATTGGCCGAGCAGGCCCAGGTAGCCTGGTGGATGGAATCCGTGTTGGTGCTTTTCAGCTATCCCCATAATCCGCGGCTCGTATCGAAAACCGACGGTCGACACACGCCCCTCATTACGGGAGAGGCTGACTGGGAACACTTTTCCAGTATTCGGGAAAATCCCCTGTCCGAAGCCCAGTTGGTTACGATTGCCGAGGCTTCCCTGATTCGGTATTTCCAGCCGTCGTACAACAAGCACTACGTGGGCGAGTACCCTACTTCCAACCTTAAGCACTTAGCGGATGCATACCGTTTAGATTATAACGCGCTGGTGACGGAAATTGACACGGAAGACGTCGGGGTAACTATTCGTTCGGCCACCATACCGGCCGCCGACCACCACATTGCCCAGTTTGACTTGCACGACCCACAAGCCCGCCGAAGCTTTTTTGCACTCCCCGCGAAGTAGTCCGTCGCTTACTAATAACCTCCGTTCAGTTCTTTCTTAACCTTCTTAAGTAATGGGCAGCAAACCTTATAGCTTCTTGGCGCACAGTCTTTTCTTCAATGACTACCAATTGGCCGAAGAGTTCAAGAGCTGCGCTGACGATGAATTAGAAAAGGAGTTGGCGAGCTATCGGGAATTTATCATTAAACACTATTCGGAGCTGCACCAGGAAATCCACCAAGTGCAGTCCGAGTTGAAGGTATTCAATCCGAACCTGACGCTCTCGCGGGCACTGCTCACCCAGACGGCCCTGTATCTGGAGCAGTTTATCCTACCCGACCCTCTTTTTGCCCTGACTGACCGTAAGGACAGCATTGGTGAGACCACGGCCAACTACTTGGGCTACTCCCCCAGCGAGCGGGTGGACCGGCGTGCCGTAGCAAAGGCGGCCCGCTTTATGAAGGATGTGACCCCGATGGTGGCCGGCAACTTCGTAAAGTTCTTTCCCTTGAGCTACTACTTTGAGCGGCCTAAAGCCATTCCCCTGCGCCTACCCGTTGACTACGATAATAACGTGCTTCCCGCGCCCCTGCTGGAGTTTTTCCAAACTCATGCGGAAGTCAATTCCATGCGCCGACTGCCGGATAACGAGGGGTGGCAAGTGGAAAGCGGCCTGCAACTGGGCCGGGGTATTTTAGTGGAGTTCCGCGGTGATGAGGCTAATCGCAACGACACATACTCTAAGCTTTATCATCTCTTCGAAACCGAGTTTGTTTCTTATGACGAGGCCACGAACATGGCTCAGATGCGCTATACCCTACCGGATACTCCACCCGCCCGGGAATTATTTGACGCGTGGGTCACGCAGTCCATTAATACTACCGCTGGGCATTACTATGACCGCACGTTCACGGAGGTTTCGATAGCCAGCAATTTAGGTTCGAGCTACCTCTGCAACAGCCCCTTTAAGAGTGAACTGCTGGGCCGCAATAGCCAGGCAGCTACCGCGCCTATTCATGCTTTTACGGCTGAGCAGCTGCTCAACGTTACCCTGCCGTTTGCCGAGCGCATTGATATTACGAGGTTAATGGAAGTCCGGCAGCACGAGGCCGACACGTTTACCAACTTTCGTCTGGAGCTGGAAAAACAGTTTCGGGAGCTACGTACCCTAACCGACCCCACACAGCTGGCGGCCAAGCGGGAAAATATTTTTCATGAACTGAATAACGTGCAAGCCGAAAAGATTCGGCAGAAAATGGTATCTGCTAAAAAGCATCTTGGGCTTAACGTCGCATTGGCCTTCGGAGGTTTAGCCGGCGTATTTGCCACTTCTGGCTTCAGCCTGCTCGCCAGTGCCATCGCCGCTGGCAAAGGCTACAAGGATTACCTCGACTACAAAGACAAGGTCAGGGATAATCCTGCCTATCTGCTATGGCAGGTAGTCAATCCGAAGAAATAATGCGCTCATTAACTTACGAATAGCTACCGAGGTCGCTTGCACTTTCATCTTCTCGAGCTAGCTATTACCCTTTTCTGACTGGGCTGTCCGCCTAGTAATACGTACTTATCTAGCCCAGCTATCCCGAAGGAGCAGCTGTAAATGTCACCAGTTCCGCCAGTGAAATCTCCAGTCCCTCGGCCAGGCACACGAGTACGTCCAGCGTGGGGGCCGTCTGGGCCGTTTCCATGCGGTAAATCGTTTTCTTGGTAATATCGGCTGCATCAGCCAGCGCCTGCTGGCTCCAGCCCCGGGCTTCCCGCAACTGACGCAGGTGCTGCCCGAACGCTTGAATACTGGCCGGTTTCTTCATCCGTGCAAGCTCTGGCCAAGCAGCCCACTTTTTGTGGACATATATTTCCCCTTTTACGAAAAGGCGCGTAAGTTTGCGCAGCTGCTTCCTTAGCCCGGCAGCACGCTGCCCTTATGTGCTATCGTAAACACCTGCGTCAAGTGCGCCGCGCTCGCCGCCGGGCCAAGGCGCAGCAGCGGGCGCTGCTGGCTCTGGAACTGGAAGGTTTTGTGGCGCTTACGCTGCACACCGTCACCGAAACGCTTACCGTCCCCATTGAGCGGGAAGTCGGGGCTCAGGTCGCCGACACCCTGCGCGAGGCCTTACGCGAGCGCCGCCGCGCTCTCAAAACCGAGGCGGGGCAGTTGCGCCGCGACGGAGGTGAAAATGCTTATCGACAAGATAAAGCCCGGGCGGAACCGGCTACTCCATCCCTGGCTGCTACGCTGCTGCCAATCGCAAACTCTACCGACCAGACTCCGCCACCGGGTGAGGCACTGGCCCCGCAAAGCTGACCAGCTCGGCCAGCGGAATCTCCAGGGCTTGCGCCAGGGAGACGAGCACATCCAGCGTCACGGAATAGCGGGCTGTCTCGATGCGGTAAATCGTGGGTTTGGACACATCCGCTTCGTCGGCCAACGCCTGTTGGCTCCAGCCCCGCGCCTCGCGCAACTGACGCAGGTGCTGCCCGAAGGCCTGCAAAACCACCTCATTTTTCACCCTGGCAAGCTGGACCTAAAAAAAAGCGCCCCTGTAATCACATGTGATTACTTTAGAACTTTCTCCGCTACCTTGCGGCCGCTCGCATCCTATCTCCCCCCGCGTCCATGACCTCGCCATCCGACCCAACTCCCGTTTGCATCTCCTATGCCCAGGCGACGCCGCACCAGATTTCCCTGGCCCTGGCCTACGCGATGGGAGCCCTGCCCGAGCACTTTCCGACCCTCAGCTTTGCTGCCTGGGCTAATACCCTGCTCCAGCTGAAGCCCGATTTTTGGGTGGATGGTGACGCCGTGTCCATCGACTATCAGGATCTCAAGCACCTGACGCAGCGGCTGGCGGCCTCCGATGAATTACCCGAGCTGGACCCACCCATCTATCCGGACCGCGCCACCTACGTGTTCAAGCGCTTTGTCAACTACCAGGACGAGGCCCTGGAGGCCCTGCCCGATATCGCCGCCAATCCGCTGGCCTACAGCAGTCGCGTCTTCACGCTGGTGACCAATCTGGCGCTGGGCAACTCCGTGGCCGATGAGGTCTTCCACGCCACGCACCGGGGGCAGCAGGAGCGCCCCGGCACTGTGGACCAGGCGTTGGCCCGCGCTACCGTGCACGAGCAGGTGCGCGAACTGCGCCGCGCCCGCGGGGAGATGGGCTATCAATGAAACTCTCGCCCGTTCGGTGGGCCCAGCCAAATGGCGCGTAGCCGGTGGGTAGCTGCGCGCTTGAAATAACTACCCTAGTTTGAAGCTCCCCTTTCCGGCAATCAGGCCTGTCTCATCCGCCCTCTAAGCGGGTGGAGGAGCAGCCTCCTGTTCCGACCAATGGCTTACTAGGCTGACCTAGGTACCTGTTCCTGCCGCTGAGGAAGTAGCTGGCCCGGCGCGGCGACTCTCCCGCGCAACCTTAGGACTAGCTCGGCAGCGTGGGAGGTTACTCCTGAGCCTGGCAGTGAGCACGCTGATACGCTGCTATCCAAATCCTTTCTCGCAGTTCATAAAAAGCTGCTAACTAGTTGTTTTTTCTCTTTTCCTCCTGCTTACTTTTTAGCGACTATGCCTTTTTCCTTCTGCTCCCCCGTAGTCCCTGCTCTACTGTTTGCCCTGACCGGAGTCCTGCTGACTGCTTATCGCTCGTATTCAAAAGTTATCTCCGCTTGGGGGGCCTGACCACCGCGGAACTGGCGCGCTCTCGCAGTCTCTCGCAGCTGGATACCCGGTCCCTCATTCTGCCACTGGTCGAGCAGTTTGGTCAGCTTTTTCACGTCGGTACGCTCCGTATGGTAATCCACTTCCAGCACGAGCGACCCGGCAGCCGCGCCGGGCGTCTCCCGCACCGTGGCGCCCGTTTGGTGCAACAGGGCCCTTGCTGACTCGCCGGGCGCGGCGTCGGTAAAGATCAGCGTCGCCTGGGCGTGCTCCCCGCGGCGCACCGGCCACTTAGCCGGAGGCTGGCCAAAACCCTGGTCCCGCTCCCGTACTATTATATTTTTCGACTGCTGGATATCCACCAAGCTCTTATTCACCTCGTCTAGCTGCGCGCCTGGCACGGCGTGCGTATAAGTCAGTACGACCCCACCTGCTGCCTCAGCAGCTGGGAAGGAGGTAATGTTCACCTGCACGCTGACCCCTTCGAGTCGTATTTGCACGTCCGCGGCGCGCTGGGCCGCGGACCGCTCCGGGCTGGCGAGCACTTCGATCTGGCCTAGTACCAGTCTCGTTGACTGAGCGGCAATAACTTCATCTACCTGCGTAGTCAGGTCCCGGCCGTTTGGCCGCAGTTCTGCCAGCACAGCGAGTTGCCTGCTTTGCTCGTGCAGCAGGCACGCCCGACCATCAAGCCCCGTGACGAACTGGTAGCCTTTCGCCTGCACCTGCGCCTCAAACTGCGGCCAGGTCGTGAAGTTTTTCGCGGCCAGCACCTGTTCCACATCCTTCACAGGCTGCGCCTGTATTTCCTGCTGCTGTTTTTGCTGGGCTAGTACGGCGCGCACCTGATTAGCCAGGGAGGGCGCCGTCGGACCACCGGGCTGCACCTCCCGCAAGTCGAACCGCTCGCCGCTGGCCAGGTGCTCAATTTCCGTGGGTTGCCCGGGCTGCGATCGAAACTTGTACCCGCGGGCTTCCAGCTGCTGCTTATAATCCTGGAGGCTGGTCAGGGGTGTTTCGGGCGCGTGCAGCGTCTGCTCAATGTCCCGACTGGTCTGCGTCCCCGCTTCCTGCCGCCGCGTAGCTCGGCGCTCCTCCGCGCCGGCTAGCATCTGCGCCAGTGAGCCGCCGTGCAATACTTCCCGCTCGCGGAAAAGCTGCCCCGTCGCGTCGAGGCGAAATAGCTGAGTTTGCCCGGCGGCGGGCGGGGACAGCAGAGTAACTCCCTGCTGTTTCAACTGCGCCGCCAGCTCGTCGCGGTTGCAAAACTGCTGGGCGTCCCGCACCTGCGTGGTCACATTTTCAACCCGCGCCCGGCCCTGCGCCCAGTCGCGACCGGCGGCCAATTCCTGCTGGGTCTTCACCTGCTGCTGCTCGGTCCGGACGGCCGTCGCCAGCTGCTCGGCCAGCGGGGGCGCCCCGGGTCCACCGGGTTGCACCTCGGCGTAGGCAAACAGCTCCCCACTCGTTTGGTGGCGCACGTGGGTGAGCTCGCGCGTCTGCGGGTCATGTACCAGATCGTACGGCTGCCTCTGCAAACGGTAATAAAACTGCTCGGGTCGGCTCAAGCCTGAGTCCCGGGTCTGGGTGAGGGCCTGCTCCGTTTCGCGGCGCGCTTCCTCCCGCCGCGCGGCCTGTCCAGCCCGCTCCTCGGCTGCTTTTTTCAGTACCACCGCCTCTACCTGCTCCCAGAGCGGACGGGCGGTTACCCCCCCCGGCTGCACCTGCACTAGGTCAAACTGCCGCGCGCTCGTCTCGTGCCGTAGCTGCGCTTCTCCGGCCGGACTGGTCACAAAGGTGTACCCCTGCGCGGCCACTTGTCCTATAAATTCGGCGCGGCTGGCAAATGCTTTTGGGTCCACCAGGCTGGTCAGTGCCTGCTGCGCTTGCAAGCGCACCCGTTCATGCTCGCGTGCTTCCGCCTGCTGCTGCTCTTCCCGCTGGACCTGGACTAGCCGGTTAGCTGCCAGCTGCTGGTCGATACCTCCCAGGCTATATCCTTTGGCTACCTGCGACCCGCTGAAGGTAAATCCGTCCTTGGTAAAGGTTACCCCGCGACCGGATTCCTTGACCGTGATACCCTTTTCCTCCAGTTCCCGCCAGAGCTGGGTCCGCTCACAGGCGGTCTGTAACCCATAGGCCAGGGCCTGCCGGATCTCGGCTCCGACCCTGTCGTGAGCCCCTACTATGCGCTCGGGATGTTGCAGTTCGGGACGTTGTCCGACCGCCGGCGTCAGGCCATGCTTTTCGCACAACTTCTCCACGGCCAGCTTGGACCGGTAAAAATTTTGGCCGTCCGGAATGCTGTGACCATCATCGGCCACGCGGCTTGCCAGGATGTGCAGGTGCTCATTATCCTCCTTATCGAAGTGGCGAAAGATGACGCACTGGGTACCGAGCAAGCCCATCTGCTGGCGTAAATCCTGCGCTACCGCTAGCATTTTTTCGTTGTTCAGCTTCTGCGTATCATCGGGGTTGAAGCTGATAGAAGTATGCCAGACGGGCTTGCTCACGTTCGGATTCAGCGTGCAGCCCCACTCAAAGTCCGCACTCATCACTTGCGCGTTATCCGTACGCACCCCGCGTGCGAAGAGAATTACTGGCTGCTTGTCGGAGGGCGAATTGAGGCGACCGTTGAACTGATAGTTCACGGCACCCGGAAAATTATCCCCTATTGTTGTGCGCGTTATCACCGCTGGAAGCTGGTTAACAGTTGCCCGAGTCGCTGCTGCAATACTAATAATTCCTGGGCTTTATCGTCGCGGTCAGGCTGCTCTTTGAGTAACTCGGCAATAGCCTTCAGCTCGTTGCTAATCCCAGGTAAGTACCGCACACAAGCATGCTGCTCCGCAGTCAACCCTATCGAAGTGCCTTGGGCCATCCACTTCTTAACAACCCCTGCCAGCGTCTGGCCCTTAACCCGGGTGTGGGACTCAAGTTGCGCAAATTGCGCGTCGGAAAAGCGCAGCACAACGATATGCTTCTGCTTTTCCTCCTCGGTTTTTTTAGGACGCCCACCTTTCTTTTTAGCGATCGTTTTCTCGTCCTTGCGCTGCTCAGGGCTGGGTAGTAGGTACTCGTCGGGCATAACTACAGGATGGTTTTCAAGGGAGAACTGCTAGAGCCAAGAGTTTTTAGTTACTTTTTACCTATCTGGCTTAACGTTCAGCTCAAATATAGACCGGATTTCGCTAATCAACTCTGCTTTTCTACATCATTTCCAAATATCCTACCTTTGGCTACCTATGCTCTTAAATAAAAGTGTTTTCGGTAGACCTGATTTCCATCACTACCATTTGCTACTTAGCTCATCTTATACCCAGCCCAGCCTATAAAATCCAGTTACCTATTTTACGCTAGAATGCTACCTTGTTCATTGCAGAACATCTAAACTTTCTATTTCAGAAAATTCACCTTCACCAACTTCTTACCTTTTCACCAAACTGCTTTTTACGACAAGTAACCTTTACCTGATATCTTGAAAATAATGCAAACGCTTTTTACCTCATTTGCCCTATTATCCGTCACGCATTCTCAAGCTTACTTCTACTAGTATCATTTGGTGCTTATAGTATCCCCCTTCCAGCTCAGCATCCTCTTATGACGATACTCGCAATCAGAAATTCCATGGCATCGTTTTATAGTCACTGGAATTCATGTCCTGGTTACTTACGCAGAGTAAACACCAAGACAGAATTTAGCTTGAGTAAAATTTTAAAATCATCAATTGACCGTTAGCGTGGTTTTATTGGAATAAAAAAGGTCTACAAAAATAAAATTGATAATTTACCAAGTCGTAGTTGTTACACTGGATGGTTGACTGATATCTTGCCTATCATCAAGGGTTTTTAAAGCTAGCCGTTGATTTTTATTTTCACTTTTTCCTTTTTTTAAGATGTCTGACAATCAAGAATCTCAACAAACCGAAATCTCATCAACTAGCTCACCGGCCACTACGGGAAAGTCTGTTGCAAGCAAAAAGTTAAAATCACCTAAAAGAACATATGGGAAAATGACGGTCCGCCTTCTCGTTGACCATGAGCATGCGCTACGGGTCGCTTCTGTTCAACTAGAAAGAAAAGGAGAAGAAATTCATACTCCTCAGCAATTGGTAGACCACGCAATGGAACGCTACATGGACTATCTGCAAGTCAAACAAGGAGTCGACTTGCTGGGTATCGTCCCCAAAAAAACTCAGCCCACTAAATAAGTTGGCCTCCTGCTATTCACCTACCCGGTACTTCTGAACCGCCTGATTTCCTGATTTTGCTTTTTCAGTTAATTCAAGCAAGCGGTTCAGAAGTATCTCTCAGTTGTTACAAGTAGGACAAGTCGGAACACGCAGGTTACCGGAAGCTGACAAAGCAGATTTAGCTGAATCTAAGCACGAGGAAAACACCTACCTCGCCTCCTGACCTTTTCACGCTCCAGCTTTCATTCCATTCCAAGTAGGCTTTCGTTACCAGGGCAGAAGTTATCTACTAAACACGCTTAACTTCCGCCGCCTTATCGCTACGAATAGCTGCTGTAGGCATTCAGGTACTATCGTTCAGCAACTATCTTCCTAAATCCTGCCAGCTGCCTAGCCAAGGATGCTCCGAAGCAGACGCGGTTAAATTACCTGTTGCTGGTGGTAGGCCAACAAGTATGTTTCCTCCCTAGCAATACCGGGCAAGTAGCCTGTGTATCCTCATTGGCTGCCGCCCCTTTGCGGATATCTCGCGAGGCAGGTTCCGACCGGGCCGGGGTATTCACTATTAGCTTCCATCGGTTCGGTCAGCCTGCTAGCAACTCGCATCCCCTTGTTTTCAATGGTCTTCTCTTTCGACTTTCCGCATGACTTCTATTTCCGCCAGTGTTCCTGTTAGCGCAGCCACACTACGTAAACAAGCCCTCCAGGACCAGGTGCTGGCAACCATAAAAGGCCGCCGGGTAGCTGGGGCTGCGGTGGCGATGGGGGTCGGTAAAACGCTCATCGGCCTGCGGGATATGGAACGCCTGCTTACCCCGGCCCAACTGACCGAGCCAGGCACCAAGCCTTTTCTGGTGGCTGCCCCTACCCAGGCCATCCTGGACTCCTGGCCGCAGGAAGCCCGCAAGTTTGGGTTGGACTATTTGCTTGAGCGTATCGACTTCACCACCTATCGTTCCCTGAGCAAAGCCCTGAGTAACGGTCACTACCACAAGCTCTACCTCGATGAGTGTCACGCGCTCAAAGATTCCCACGAGTCCGGGTTAAGGGCCCATGTAGCGCGAAAGAAAAGTATCCTGGGCCTGACCGGCACCCCGCCGGCGCAACCAGATTCTGAGAAGAGCCGCCTAGTGGCTACCTATTGTCCGATACTGGTGGATTACACTACGGACGAAGCCGTGCTGGCGGGTCTGCTCAATGACTACCGGCTAGTCGTGCATCGCCTGCCTCTGAGCACCGTGCGCGACTATCAGCTCACTTTCAAATCCGGCAGCCAGCTGCTGACCAGCGAGCGGGAGAACTATCACTACTGGACGAACCGGTTGGCCAACGCGGCCCAGGACTCGCTGCCAGTGGATACGCTTCGTATCCTGCGCATGCAGGCCCTGATGAACTACCCTGGCAAGGGCCGGTACATGGCCCACCTGGCCAGCCAGTTCACCGAGAAAGTATTGCTCTTTACCTGCAACCAGCAGCAGGCCGAGCAGCAAGCCGCGCACACCTACCATTCTAAAAACAAAGAGAGCCAGCAGAACCTGGCCAAGTTTAACATCGGGAAGATTCAGCGCCTGGCCTGCGTGGCCCAGCTCTCCGAGGGCATCAATATTGCCAACCTGCGGGTAGGCATCATCTGGCACGCCTTCGGCAACGAGCGCAAGGCTGCCCAGCGCATCGGCCGGCTGCTGCGCCTCAATCCCGACGAGACGGCTACGGTGCACCTGCTCATGTATCAGGATACCGTCGACGAGCAATGGGTAGCGCAGGCCCTGGCCGCCTTCGACCCGGCCAAAGTCAGCTACGTGGACGCGCACCTGCCACCACCAAGCAATGACCAGGTAGCGCGGGTAAGCAGCCTAACGGAGAAACCTGACCTTGATTAAAAGGGTGGTTCAAGAGTTAATAGCCTTAACTTATAAATGCCATAGTTGGCAGCTATTCGTTTAATTCCATACCAACTTTTGATTGAAGAAAGGAATAGAAGGAGCGGGCCAGCGGCAGGGCTGCCATTAACTGGCGCTTAAAACAACCCCCGACTTTGATCTTGGTTAAAAGGTTGGTTTAAAAGTTACCTGCTGCTCGCTAAGTTGGCAGCCCAGAAGGCTGCGCTACTTTTTCTCCCTCCACTGACTCATCAGCTGAGGAAGGGCTAGTAGGCGTTTACAACCCCTGCCTGTATCATGCTACCTCGCTCGCTCGCCTGGGTCCTGCTGTGCTTAATCGGGTGCATACCTATGCCCCTGGCAGCTAGGTCCCAGGCCTTGTCGCCCGCCGCTACCGTTAGCCTGGTGACCTGCGCCCCAGGCACCGAAACCTATGCCTTGTTTGGCCACTCCGCACTGCGTATCGCCGACCCTCTTCAGGGACTGGACCGCGTGTACAATTATGGCACCTTTGACTTTCGCACGCCTAATTTCTATGGGCGCTTTCTGCGCGGCGATTTAAGCTATTTTTTGTCGGTTACTTCGTTTGCCACCTTTTATGCCGCCTATCAGGCCGAGCAGCGCCCCCTTACGGAACAGGTCCTCGCGCTCCAGCCGGCGGAAACCCAGCGGCTCTACGCTACTTTGGAAGCCACCTTGGCCTCGCCAGCCCGCTTCTATCGGTATCAATTTTTTGACAATAACTGCACCACCCGCTTGTACGAGGTGCTAACACGTAGCCTGACCAGCCCCGTGCAGCTAGACTCTACCTACGTACCCGCCGGGCAGACCTGCCGCCAGCTCCTGGCCCCTTATCTGGCCCCAGCCCCGTGGGTCAGGTTGGGGATGAATCTGGGGCTGGGCTGGCCCGCTGACCGGCCAACCAGCTTCCGACAACGGCTCTTTTTACCCACGGAGCTCAGCCAGGCCTGGGCGCATACCACCCGGCAGCAGCGCCCTTTTGTGACCCGTACCTGGTCCCTGTTCGCGGCGCCTGCCCGGCCCCAGCAACCGCTGGGCTGGGGCACTCCCCGGTGGGTCTTTAGCAGCTTGGCCATCCTCTTGGCCCTCGCCACCTGCCTGCCTGCCCGTTATGCTCAGCTAGCGGCGGTGCTGGGGCGCGGCGTGCTAGCGACCGTGGGCATGACGGGTTGCCTACTAGTGGGCCTCCACCTGTTTTCGCTGCATACGCCGGCCCACTACAACTACCAGCTGTTGTGGCTGCTGCCGACGCATCTGGGGTTGGCCATTAGTTCCCCACGCCGCTGGTGGCGGCCCTATACGACGGGAGCGATCGGACTGCTGGTAGTCGGGAGTCTACTGGGCTACTGGCTGTACTACGCCCACCTCCTACCAGATATCGGGTGGTTACTCGGGCTGCTGCTCGGGCAATTGCTGTTGCTGCGCAGGCAGTATCCCGTAGGTGGTCGGCTAAACACCAGAGCTAGGTTATTAGCTGCCAAAATACCTGGCTAGCTAGTAGTAGGCAGGCGAGTAGAGCTTACCCGTACTGGCTGGACTTTTTCTATCCGTTGATTGCTGAATAAGTTTTCGGTACTAGACCGGCTGCTTTTGGGGCGACTTACCCGTTCGGCAGGTGGTTAGCTCAATGGTACAGAAATAGGGAGGTTTGATGAACAAACAGCCCTTACAACCCCTAAATGAAGGTTTTAGCGGGCAGATACCACGTTTGGGGGAAAGTCGCTTACCTTCTGCACCAAGAATTTAACCGGGGCTGACTTTAAGCCGGCATCAGCGCCACGGAGTATTCCAGCTTAACCTCCGGCCCGAATACGTGGCTGAGCACTTCGCTAAGCTCCTTCAGGTAGCTAGCCTCAATATGGTCGTAGATGCGCCGATCGGGGACACCAAGCTCTAACACACCATGCTGAAGAGAAAGCGGCTGCAACGGCTTGAACCACGTAGTGACGCTCTGGGGTCCCAGCAACTGCTCCAAGCGCGCCATACACTTCAACCAGCCTTCCCGGGCAGCGGCTTTCGTCGGGGAAGATGGACGCTTGCCGGTCGGGGCCACAGCAGCCTTGATTTGCCTGACTGGCAAGGCAGCAGATTGTGAATTACGCTCGTAGTCGTCGAGCAACGAACGCTTACGTACCAGGTTGAACACCCAGCCGCCCAGACTTTTAATCTTGGTTTTGGAGTTTTGCCTGGACTTGTTCAGCACGTACCAGATATACTCCACTGGGTAGCGCTTGGCCTCGTAAACATCCCGCGTCAACTCCGCAATGCTGTCCTGGCTGACGCCGATGGCCCGCAGCTGCTCCATGAGTTCGGGAGGCAGGATTGCGGCATCCGGGACGGTTTTGGTAGCAGATGGGATGGGGTCCAGCGGAATTGGGCGGGCCGAGTATCGAAAGACGATGCCGGTGGCCTTCTTGCCGGAACGCAGCACCTGGTAAGTAAAAGCCAGGTCGGTTAAGGCCAACTCTATTTGTACTTTATCGAGGATACGGGCTTTGAAGTTGTTGAACCGGTCGGCGTATTCGTTCTCGCTCATTCCCAGTCGGTAGCGCAGGTCGTCATACGTAAAACTGCGCTCCCCCCGAAAGCGGTATTCCGATAAGAGCCAGTAGATTTTATGCGCGTAGGCGCTCTTGAGGCTCTTGAGTTCCTGCACCACCGAGCGGGTGAACTGCCCGCCACGCGTCAGCTCCAGCAAATAAGGCATGACCTGGTGGTTTAGCTGAGCCTCGATGCAGCCTTTGCCCTCTACGTAGTCGAGGAGGGAGAATAAGGGAATATCGCGGTGGGTACGGCCTGATTTTGAGCGCTTACCAGTTTCCGGGAGCATTTCCAGCTGCAGTGTCCGGCCAGCCAGGCTGCTTTTCATGTCGCGCACGTACTCGTAAGCCCAGTTGCTACTGGACAGGTCCATGAATTCCCCGACGGGGATGCTGTGGATGGCAAATTCCGTGTCAGTGGGCCGGATACGCGCCAAAATGCAGGTGAACAGCCGCCACTCGGTGGATGCCAGGTTAAACGGACTGTTAATCATGGCGTTATGCTGGCGAACTACCTCCTCAGTGGGAAAGCTAATCGTGAGCGTCTGCGTATCGTCGGCCATTGAGCGAAAATTTATCCGCCCCTAATGTACGGAAAAGGGCGAAAGTTGTAGCAGCTGCGCTGGCCAGTGCCCGATAGCAACCCCTTCTTGCTGCTACTAAAACCGTCTTTTCCGCCCTGGGAATGCCACAATCACGGACGGTTTCGGTAGCAGCTAGGACGGTTTTGGTAGCAGTTACTTGACGGTTTCAGTAGCGGATGGGTGAGGTTTCAGTAGCAGATAAGACGGTTTTAGTAGCAGATAAGACGGTTTTAGTAGCAGATATGCTATATAAAGTATTGTCTATCAAAGTGTTATGAAGACCGTAAGACTTTTAAGTTCTTAAGAGTAAAGTAAGATCAGCTAGCGTTTTTTTTGTTAACAGTCAAGTCAATAAAGCCAACAAGTGGCTAGAGACAAAAAGCTGGCTTCGCACACCAGGGGGGGGATTCGTGTATCTACACCTAATAAATGCTGGTGCTCTGGTCTGCTGTCTGTGCTCACGTCATAGGTCAAGTCCTCCACGACCGGCTTGTACTGCCTGAAGACGGGTATGTAGGCAGTGACGCCCGGCTACTCCAGCAGGGCCTAGCTCCTGCTCCGCCCACCTGAGCCGGGCGTGTCGCTGGTGCACCTCCGGGTCACGGGCCACTTCTGCGCTGCCCGCTTCGGCGATATGCTGGGAATAGTCAACTCGTTTTCTCTGGCAAGTACCGGCTGGCTTAAAGTTCTGCTTATTTCTTTGCGTCAGCTTCCGAGCAGACGGAGTAGTTTCGCTTTTTTACCCGCTACGGTTGTCGTCACCGGGCCGCCGTAATCAGTAGCACTGGCAACTGGACTGTAGCCCGGGTAGGATACCAGTACCACCCACCTCCCTGCCCTGAAACACGCTTTTACATGCCCACTCCTCCCCCCTCCCCTGCTCCCGCTACCGGGGTTCCCCCGACAGCCTACACCGAAGCTATGCGGCGTGCCGAGGTGGAGGACATCTTTGAGCGGAATAGCACAGCTAGTCCGGCCGTCTTAGAGCGTGTTTGGGAATTGGGTATCCCAAAAGAAAACGAGCCAGTAAGCAGTAGGCGGAGTTCCTAGGCTCCGCTTACCTTATGGTTGACGCTCATCAACCCCTTACTGACTCGCAGTGGCAAGTTATAGAACCGCTGCTACCCACGCAACGGAAGCGCCGCCACTGCTTACGGCAAATGCTTGACGCCATGTTCTATATCTGCCGTACTGGGTGCCAATGGCGAAACCTGCCTACCTGTTTCCCGCCCTGGCCAGCAGTCTATTACTACTTTGCGCGGTGGCGGGCAAATGGCACGTTTGAGCGCTTGAGTCAGGCCAGTAACCGCGCCGACCGGCTGACGCAGGGACAGCTGCCCACGCCTTCGCTGGCGCTGGTCGATGCCCAAAGTGTCAAATTAGCCCCACGCCTAGGCCAGCAGCGAGGCCTGGATGCGCACAAGCGCGTCAATGGGCGCAAGCGCCAAGTACTCTGCGACACGGGTGGGCGCATCTGGCGCGTGGTGGTGCACGCGGCTAATGGCCACGACAGCCGCGGCGCACAGCCCCTGCTGCCCGACCCCAGTCAACTGCGTCCGGCCTGGGCCAGCCGCCTACGTAGCGTGTTGACAGACAAAGCGTACCAGGGGCGTTTTGTGCAACAGGTGCAGGCCTTGGGCTGGCAGCATCACGTGGCCAGTCGTCCCCCAACTACCGAGCGCGGTTTCGTGCCGGTGGCCAAGCGCTGGGTCGTAGAACGCACTTTTGCTTGGCTCAACTGCTTCCGCCGGGTCGTCATGGACTATGAGCGGCAGCCCACTAGCCACGCGGCTTGGCTCTTCGTAGCAAACCTAACCATGTCCCTACGACGAGCTACTAGCCGCTAATTCCCAAACACGCTCTTAAGCAACCTGGCCAACGCCATGCGGGGGGTGCAGGGCGACATGTACTGGGCCGTGGACCGTTTCGTGTTCGAACTGCTCCAGAACGCGGACGACCTGCCGGCCCAGCCAGGCGGTAGCGTGCGGGTCCAGATCCGGCTGCTGCCCACCCATCTGCTCTTTCAGCATACCGGCTTGCCTTTTCGCTATGAACACGTGCTGGCCCTGGCCAACGTCGGCAAGAGTACCAAAACAGCTGACGCTACCACTACCGGCTACAAAGGCATCGGCTTCAAATCGGTGTATTCTGAGAGTTCGTGCGTGTACGTGCGCTCGGGGGGCTACTCGTTTCGCTTTGCTTCTAATGGCAACGACGAAGTGCCCTGGCAAACCTGGCCGCGCTGGACCGGGTTGGCGGAATATCCCGCCGAGTTGCGGGCCGAGACTGACTTCTTCGACGAGCAGCAGTTTCCCGTCTCCTTTGGCTTGCTGGTGCGACCCGACCAACACGCCAAGTACACCGACGTGCTGCGCAAGCTGTTTCTTGATCCCCGCTTTGCCCTGTTCCTGCGCGCTCTCGATGACATTCGGGTAGTAGGTGAAGACCTGGCAGAAATCCGCCTGACCCGCACCCGGCAGGCTGACACCGGGGTAATCCATTTCCAGGCTCTGGGGCGCGAAAGCACTTACCTGCGCCACTCCTATCTGGTCGATGTGAGCACCGGGTATACGGCTGCTCCTGCTGCCAGCGCTGGTGACGATGCGCCCGCCCGGCCAGCCTTACCCGTGAAGCTGGCGGGCGTAAGCACCGTGACGGTACAGTTTGCGGCTACGCTCGACCCTGACACCAACCTGCTCGTGCCGATGAACCCGGCCGAGGCAGTGCTCTCAGCCTACCTGCCCACGGAGGATACCTCGTATGGCTTGTCGCTCCTGGTAAACGCCGATTTCACGCTCACGTCGTCGCGGGAGAAGGTGAGCCTTAAAAATCAGTGGAACGAGTTTCTCTTTCAGCAGATTGGCCGTCTGCTTATCCAGTGGCTGGCTGACCGCCTGCGGGAGGAACCCGCCCGCGCCCGCTCAATTTACCAGTTTGTGCCGACCAGCTTGGCGCTGGAAGACAACCCCAACCACGAAGCGCTGCTGGCGGGCATTGCGGAAGGTATCACGACCATTGCCTGCGTACTTAGCGCAGACACCGGCGAGTTGGTATTACTGAACGAAGCGGTACTGGACTCGGCTGACCTGTACCACGTGCTCCCGGGCCTTTACCGCCACTACCTGACCGATGGCTTGACAGTCATGGAGCCCGCGACAGCTGGCGGCGTGCAAGCCACCAGCCTGGGGGAGCGCTTTGACCTGCAGTACATCGAGCTGGCGGAATTGCAGGCCGCTTTCACCCAGGCTGACGTAACGAGCCACTACACGCCGGCAGATGCGGTAGGCCTGCTCCGGCAATTGGCCGCTGACGCTTCGCTGCCCGCGAGCTGGCAGGCCACTCCCTGGCTCTTTGACCAGCACGGCGAGCTGGCTGCGCCCGACGCACCCACGCTATACGGCATGCTCAGTGAGGAGTGGGACCCGGATTTTCCGCTAGCCGACGAGGTGCGTTACCTCCACCCGGTCATCCAGGAGGCGCTGCGCACCGACGAAACGCTCGCGACCTGGCTGGCAGATACGCTGAACGTCGTCCCTTACGCGCGTAAGACGCTCACAAAGCGGCTGCTCCTTTCAGCAGCCTGTTTACAGAGCGCAACGGCCGAGTTGCGCGAAAGCTGTGTGCTGTACCTCTACGGCCTGCACCGCAGCGGGGAACTGACCGCTTGGCTCAGCGAGCCCGAGCGGCAGCAACTCACGAAAATGGTGGTGCTGTGCGAAGACGGCAAGTACTATTACCTGAATGGCTGCTTTTTATCCAGGCATTACCAGCCGCCCTTCGAGCTGGAAGTAATCGCCGATGAAATTGGGAAAGAGCAGTTCCCGCTGGTTTCGGGCACCTACCTGCAACGGTATGCCGAGCCCGCCGGCTGGCGAGCCTTCTGGACCTACCTGAGCATTGCCACTCCTGACGCGGCCGACCTGCTCCGCAAAAAGCTACTGCCGACCGGCGTAAACGTAGCCACCTGGACGGTGGCCAAACACGAGGCGGTGCTGGGACTGGCCCTCACGGCCTTTGTCAGCGGTAAGGGGCAGAATATGCCGCTCGCCGAGCTCCCCAAATTAAAAGCTCGCACGGTCGGCGGCATGGCTTCCCTGCCCGACTGCACCCTCCCGCTGGCCTACAACCCAAAACTGGCGCTGCTGGCGCTGCTGCCGATTGCCGCTACGCCGGCCAGTTCGCTGGCTTCCGTCTATTTCGCCACTGGCAACGCGGATGCCGTTGCCAATTTTTTTCAGACTGCCGGCTGCAAGATCTGGGATGAGCCAGCCATCATCAACCACGCCTGCCAGCAGCTGGTCGCGGCGGCGCTTGACCTCCCCGCGAGCGTAGCGGCGGTGCGGCAGCTGTACGCCTGGGAGCAAAACAAGCAGCTCACGACGGCCCATAAGGGCGTGCTGACCGAGCTACGCCTGTACCAGACAGATGGCAGTCTCCAGCCGGCTGCCGCGACGTTCTTCAGCACCAGTTACGGGCCGGAGCACGACCTGACCCACTTGTCGGGTGGGCAGCAGCAACAGGTGCTTTCCCCCGACTACTTACCGGCCAACCTGACCGGGGCGGAGTTAACCACGTGGTGCTTGTTTTTTGAGAGCCTGGGGGTGGTGGGTAAGTTCAGCGTCCAGTATCATGATACTATCGCGCGCGCCGGTGCGGCCAGCAAGTATCCGGAATACATTGCCTGGGTTGATGCCAATCCGGCCATCTGCCCCCGCCCTATGCTCGTTATCCAGCTCAGCAGAGTCTACGAACGTTCGTTGTCGTCCCTAATCTGCGCCTCGTCACCTCGATTGCAGTAGCCAATCTGGTAGCGGATGCCCTACGCGCTTTCGAGGCTACCCTGCATAACAAGCCACCGTCGGTCTACCACACCAGCCACGATAACAGCAGTTGGCCTGCCGGCTCCCTGTTGTGCGCGTTTCCGGTCGTACCGTGTACCGGCACGCCCTCCCTACGCCCGGCCCATGAGGTATATTCCAAGCTGCTCGCCGCCGTGCCAGCCGGTGCGCCCGTGGCTACCGTCAGTTACGGCTCCCTGGAATTTGAGCAGCGCCTGGGCCTGAAAACCCAACTCAGCGCCGAGGCCGCCCTGGAATTGCTGGCGCAGGTGTCCGCCGGCAACGCGGCTGGCCAGGCCGTCACCGAGCTGGCCAAAGCGGAATTCGCCAAAACTCTGGCGCAGGTATTGCCTTGGCTGACCGATAAGACGAAGATTGCGGCTACCTGGCGTGCCAAGCTGCTGCTACCCGCCGCCAAAGGTACCTGGGTGGCGGGTGCTCAGGCCTATCTGGTTACGCGGCAGTCCCTGCGCCTTAAGACCAGCGGAAGGGTGCTAGCGGACTTATCCCCTTCCGTTGCGGGCGAAAAGTATCAGCAATTTGCTACGGCCCTGGGGATACCGTTACTGGCTGAAAAGGACTTTAAGCTGGCCACCATAGCGTCTGCCAACATCATTATGCAGACGGCCGACGTATTGCAGCGCTTGCGGCAGTGCCGGTTATTCGCCCTGCTTTGTGACTATGCGGGTCTGCCCATTTCCCAGGCTGCTACCTGGCAGCAGGAGGTCGCCAAACTCACTTTCCTGCAGGTGCCCGCGTTGCAGCGGGAGTGCCTGACCATTCCGGGCTACCGCATCGAGTCGGCCGAACTGCAGCACATCGAAGACACGCGCTTCTATTTTGTGGGCTACCTCTGGAGCGCCTGCCACTGGCAGGCACTAGCTACTTTTTTGGCTAAGCAGCTTGACCTGCCGGTACCCGCCCACGTTGTCATCCGCCTGCTCGAAACGGATAGCGTTGCCGGGCAAGCGGCCGTATTCACGCAGGCGCGGCTTCCTGTTCCGGCCCTGCTGCAACGGCCTGTCATTCCGCCAATTCCCGCTCCCGTCCCCGGCAGTCAGGCGCGGCATGAGCCGGAAGAGTTGTATGAGCAGCAGGAGCCGGGTGAACCAGCAGCCGTTACCGATAGCCAGGCTGAGACAACTGAACGGTTCGTCGCCGACGTCCCGGCGCAGCAGGTCAGGGTTCAGGCGACAGCCGCTGGTAGCTATACCCCTGCTTCCTTTACGCAGAATGCGCCGCCAGCCTATGCGGAGCTACCAAACGCAACTGACCGGCTGGTGGTCGGCAGATGGTGTGAAGAGCTTATCTACAACTACTTTATGGAGAGGCCAACCATTTTTTCAGCCGTAAACTGGTTAAACCAGCATGGGGAGAGTGGCAGGCCCTATGACCTCACTGTGGTGCAGAACGGAGTTACCCGGTACGTAGAGGTAAAAGGAACTCCCTCTTTGCACAAGAACATCGTTTACCTGTCGGCCGCCGAGTGGCAGTGGATGTTTACTCACAAGGAAAACTACTCCCTGTTCCGCGTCTACCATGCTGGAAAAGAAAGCGCTACTTACCATGAAATTATAAATCCCAGTTCTAAAATTCTTGCGGGAGAACTATCGCCAAACTCCATTGAACTGCAAGTGTGAGCCGCTTTGCATCCGCTGCCAGTCGCTGGTCGGGGCCGCTTTCATTTCCAACCGCTATCCTGCGTCAGCGTGTTGACCTGGACGCATACCAGATTCCTGTTTGCTGACGTGCAGTTACGCATAGGAAAAGTGCAGGTCAAACGTAGCGGCCGACTAGGTAACGAGCCACCCTTATTCCAAGAGTTGACCAAGAAAAAGTGATTGTGTAAAGGAACAAAAGATACTGTGATAAAAAGCAAGAGATTGGGCGATTATTTTTACCTTTAGACCTTCCAAAGGAGGACCTCCGGGTTCATCCTGTGTAGCCTCGGCCCACTCACGTGGTCGGGGCTACTTCTTTTTCCAGGCAGTGAGCAGGGTGGTAATGCGGGTCATAGGTGCAGTCGTTTTTCCACAGCGAATAGCAGAGGAGCAGCAGTTTACGCATGACCGCAATGACGCCGGGCTTGCCGTTGGGCTGCCGAGCGCGCAGCCGGGTGTAAAAGGCCATTTGCTGCGGATTGTAACGCAGACTACTCACGGCCGGCAGGTAAAGAGCGGTGCGTAAGCGCACGTTACCGCGGCGCGAGATGCGCGTAGCCCCAGCGGAGAGGCCACTTTGACGCTGCACCACATTCAGGCCGGCGTAGGAAGCGAGTTGCCGTTCGTTTTCAACTAGTACGAAGCCGTTGGTTTCCGCCACCACCGCAATGGCAGTCGTCAGCCCAATACCGGGTATACTCGTCAGTTGGGCCAGTTTACGTGCCAGTTCGGGCTCTGCTTTGAGCAGCGCGGCTACATCTTGGTCTACCGCTTGCAGTTGCTGCTCAAGCAGTTGTTGGCGGGCCGTTAAGCGCGCTAGCGTCCGGATATCCGGCTGGTAGCTGTGCTGGTAGGCATGGCGCTGTGTCTTGAGGCGGGTGGTTTGCTGGGTTAGGCTCTGGCGCTCGCGCGAGAGGGCCCGTAGCTGGCGCAAAGCTGGCGTAGGCGGCCGCCAGGTAGGCAGAGCCCGTTCCAGCCCTAAGCGGCAGAGCAGGCGGGCATCCAGTTGGTCAGTTTTACTTTTCTGCTCTGTACTCTGGGCGAAATGCTTGACCTTGTTAGGTAATAACACGCTTAAAGCTTGCGCCTTATCAGCTAGAAAGCAGGCCAGTTCTTCGTAGTACACGCCGGTGGCCTCGACCACAAACCACAAGGGGGCTGCTGCGGTAAGCTGCTTAGTTGTCCAAGCTAGCAGGTCTGTAAAACCTGCTAGCGAGTTGGCAAAGGTGATTTCTTTGCTAAAAACTAGGTGCTGCGTGGCCTCTATTCGGCCGAAGCAGGCGACGAAAGTGTCTTTGGCAATGTCGATACCCACCACGTATTTGAGCGGGGCAACAGGGGGAGAGGCTACACGCATAAACGAAAGGGAAAAGAGAAAAAGCACGCAGCTAGGCAGGTTTTTACCGCAACTCTCCTTGTACAAATACGGGATGCGATGAGCTAAGCCCGGCTCCCTCCATACTGTGCAGTCTTCAGGCAAAAACAAGAAACGAGGCACCGACTCTTTTGTACACGGTCGACCTAAACAGGTCGCCGTTAGGGAGAAATGGTGTCCTCGTTTCCTTTTCTAGCTACCTTTAAAATAAGGCAATGCAATCATACAAGGGAGAAGAGCTACTAACGCAGGTCAAGTAGCTCTTCTCCCTTTTGTTCAATCGCTCGCTACTTTGAAGGGGATGGGGCAGTAGCTGGCCGGTCTAGTAAAAAGTTCAGCACAGTTTCGTTAAAGAGAGCGGGATTCTCCTGCGGCGCATAGTGCGTCACGCCGGGCAGAATAATCACCTGGGCGTGCGGCAAGTGGGCGGCAATAGCTTGCGTGTGCGCGCGCTTAATGATGTCCTTTTCACCGGCTAAGACTAAGGTAGGCGCTTGAATCGTAGCCAGTGCTTCGTAACTCAGGTGGGGTTCGGTAAGCACCAGCGTGAGCAGACGGGCTTGCGCGGTTTTGCCCTGCTTGAGGAGAGTTTGCCGGCTATGTTCGGATTGGCGCAACATCTTGGCCTCCACCGCTTCGGTCGTAGGAAACAGGTTGGCCCCCATCGTCACGAGCTTGCGCACGTAGGCCGGGTAGTGTTGCGCGAGCAGCAGCCCCGTGTTGCCCCCGTCGCTCCACCCCACGACATGCGCGCTGGGCAGCTGCAAGCTGTCGAGCAGCGTTTTCATGTCGGTGGCAAACAGGTCGTAGGTCAGCGGGGTCGTAAGCGTATCGACACTTTGCCCCTGGGCCCGGGTATCAACCGCAATAACGCGAAAGTGCGTGGCGAAGGCGTCAATTTGTCGGCGAAACGAATTGATGGATTCGCCATTGCCATGCAGTAAGAGTAGCGGTTCGCCCTGCCCATACGTTTCATAGTAGAGCTTGACGCCCGGTAGCTGGCAGGTATGGCCAGCGGCGGCATGGTGGCCATACCACGGAGTTGTTTTCGCCAGGGTTCCGCCGGAGAAGGTTAGTTGCAGGGCCTGGCTCTGGTCTGGCCCCTGCCCCGGGGCCAAGGCCAAGACCAATCCCGCTGGCAAGTCCTTGCGGCCCGTCTCGTAGCCCGCCAGCGGCGTGGCTGAGTGCTCAAAATCGCCATTTTTAAGGGGCACCGTTTGCCATTCCTGATTCGGTGTCTGCACTTGCAGGGTTAGATTGTCAAAGAAGAACGTGCCATTGCCCTCAATGATGGAGTAAAACAACAGTTTTTCAACACCAGCTTTCACCTGTCCCTGAATGGTATAAGTATGCCACGCATTAGGTCGAGAACGCTCGGTGAGCTGGTCGGTCTGCTTAAAATCGAACTCCCTTTTGCCTTGTTGCATAACCCTGGGCGTAAAATGGGCGGTCGTATCAGCTGGCACGTAGTTGACGCTTACCTGGTAGCGATAGGGGCGCCCCTGAAACTGCTTGACGGCTACTTCCGGCAAGAAGAAAAAGCTGTTGGTACTGTGATAGGTTTGACCGAATCCAGTAAAGGAGACTGCGAGAAGCAGGAGGAACAGGAGCGCTTTAGGTACCATACAACTGAATAGGTAGGGAAGAGGGAGGGGAAGTTTTTCGGGCCACTCCTACCCACTTTCTAGCAGTTGCTGCTAGCAACAGGGTCAGAGGTAGGAATGGAGCGCCAAAGTACGAAAATAATCGTACCCTACGAAACTAATCGTACTTTGGGGCTCTATTCTTCCACCTGTAGGTAAGTAGTATTACTGTCTCAATGAGTTATGTGCAAAAAAAATAATCTAGTTGCGCCCCTTTGCAGTAGATAAACACTCCTGCAACCTATTGTGAGAACTGACTGCCCCTTGATAATTAAGCACTAGCAGGTACGGGCTGTCACCGACCACTGAAAGGATTGGCTCAGCAGGGTGCACCATACAGGCTCACTCAACTTCTACTCTCTTTCAAAGCAAATACCTATTTTTTAGCAGGTCAGGAAGTAGGCTCAGCAGGGCCCAAATCTGACCCCTGTTTTCAGCGCCACTTTCTTTAGGCTCCTTGTCCACCCCCTTACCCTACTCCTCGAACGTAGGCCCTGTTACCAACCGAGCTGGGCTATTGCCGGACTTACAGCGGCTGGCTGAGCCGCTGTGCAACCCCTACTGGTGCTGCAACTACTCCCCCGCTTTTAGGCTCGTGGCTGAGCGGGCTGCCGAGCACATGTCGGGCCTGTCTTTTCATGCCAGGGACTGTTTGGGCGGCAATCATTTTTTGGGGCTTGTTCTGGGCGGGCCTATGCGTTGGCTTGTGCCTGGGTCCGTGGCGGGCAGCTCCGCGCCTCTTAGGCTGGGCCGCGCTGGCCTGTGTCGTGCACGTGTATACCTTGTTGTTAGTCCCCCCATGGACGGTGTGGGCCTATTGGCTAGGCTTGCGGCCTGTCGGCTGTCTGCGGGAGGTAGCCTGGCAAACCCCCGTCAACTGGGTCGGTAAGGGCTTCGGGGTGCTCTGCTCGCTCGGATGGGTATATGTGCTGGGGCGCATCACGCCACCCACAGCCGGCTTCGTGCGGCCTGCGGCCGGAAGTCTACGCGCCGTCGTTCCCATCGTGCTAGTCGTGGCAGCCGCGCTGCTAGCGAACGCCTATTGGGCACGCGAGGCGTTTCTGCCCCTAACAGCGGGGCAATTCCTATACTACCTAACCCTGCCGGGACTTGATGAGGAGCTCTTTTACCGCGGGACCTTATTGGGACTGTTGGCCGCTGGCTTGCCGCGCACACTGCCCTTGGCGGGCACTCGCACGAGTTGGGGTGGGGTGGTGGGCGTGCTGCTCTTCACGCTGGGCCACGGGTTGGGATTTCCCGCGCGCCTGTTCGAGCTGGGCGGTGGGACAGATTTCTGGTTTTACGTGCGGGAGTGGTGGTCACCCGCCCACTTTCCGCTAGGCGTTGTGCTGTTCCAACTTGGCATGGGCACGTTTTTTCTGTGGGTGCGCGAACGCACGGGCTCGGCTTGGGCAGCGGCCATAGTGCATTGTTTGATGAATGGCTGTCTGGCCCTGGGGCACGCGGCGGGGTAAGCGACGCATAAGGGCTTACCTACTCTACCTGTCAGACAAATATTTGATTATCAGACCGTAATATGCACCTAGCTGCTATCCCCCCTCCTACCTAGGCCGAGAAGTACCAGTACGATTTCTTAGAGCGTGTTTAAGAATGCAGTCGGTTCAAAGTCATGGTCAAATTGGCGAGTAGAAGCCATGCGACATGGCTAGCCGGGGTGCGTTCGTAGTCCACGGCCAGCCGGCGAAAGGCGCTGAGCCAAGCAAAAGTGCGCTCGACCACCCAGCGCTTAGCCACCGGTACGAAGCCGCGCGTGGCAGAAGGTGGGCGACTAGCCACCTGGTGCTGCCAGCCCAGGGCGTGAAGCTGCTGGGCATATTGCCCCCGATACGCTCTGTCTGTCAACACGGTACGTAGCCGGCTAGCCCAAGCCGGTCGCAGGGCGGTGCGTGGAGGCAGCAGCAGGTGGGCCGCCCGGCTATCAGGTCCATTGGCGGCGTGCACGGCCGCTTGCCAGATGCGCCCACCCGTGTCACAGAGTACTTGGTGCTTGCGCCCGTTGATGCGTTTGTGGGCATCTAGGCCGCGCTGCTGACGCAGGCGCGGCGCCAACTTGACGCTTTGCGCATCGACCAGGGCCAGCGACGGGGTCGGTCGGCGACCTTGTGCCAGCCGGTCGGCGCGGTTGCTGGCTTGGCTGAGGCGGGCCAGCGTGCCGTCAAGCTGCCAGCGGCGGAAGTAATAATACACGGCGGGCCAGGATGGAAAACAGGTGGGCAGGCACCGCCACTGACAACTAGTTCGGCAGATATAACGCATGGCGTCAAGCACTTGCTGCAAACAGTGGCGGCGTTTGCGATGAATTGGCAGCAAGTGGACAATAACTTGCCATTGCGAGTCAGTAAGGGGTTGATGACCGTCAACCTTAAGGCGTGCGGGAGCCTAGGAACTCCTACCGCAACTTACTGGCTCGTTTCTTTTTTGCCCACCTAATTCCCAAACACGCTCTAATACTGCCCAGTTACTGCACGTGTACAATTCGTTGTACTTCAGAAGCTTGGTTGTCGAGAGCTATCTGAACTAAGTATATACCTGAGGCCAGTTGCATCGGCAAGGGGAACTGGTAGGTGTTTGCTGGGCTACCAGTGGGGAATACCTGTTCCGCTAAGGTGCGTCCTGTTAAATCTAAAAGCTTAATGCTTGCGAAATGACTGCTTGGGATAGTTATGTTAAGCGTCGTAGTAAACGGATTGGGATAGGCTTGCCACTTGGCTGCTACCGTAGTGCTGCGAGTGGCTAGCGGTACCACCAAGCCGCGTTTGAGGACCGTCCCCCCACCCCCTACTACCCAAATGGCAGAACCATCAGCAGTGGCGTCAATGCCCGTTAGGGTTTCATAAGTGTTACTCGCCTCGGGCTTCCAGGTTTTGCCTCCATCGGTGGTGAGCAGCAGCGTGCCTAGGTCGCCCGCAATAAAACCGGTCGTGGGGCTGAGAAAGCGGACGGCGTTGAGGTCGGCAATCGAGCCCACTGACATCGCTGTCCAGGTAACGCCGCCATCGCTTGTGCGCAGGGCCGTGCCCGCATCGCCCACTATATATCCCTGCTGCGCCGTGACAAACCACACCCCGGTAAGGCGGACAGTGGTGGTCGTATTTAAGGCCTGCCAGCTGGTAAAGCCGGGGCCGGTAGCTTTGCGAAGGGTGCCTTTACTGCCGGCAATGTAGGCCACGATACCATCAGGTGAATCGGCAGCGAATAAATCATTGCTCGTGCCGCTGGAGCCATTGGTCCAGGTAAACCCTTTATCACGCGTCAAGGCGAGCGTGCCGCCGTTACCCACGGCAAAGCCGGTACTTGTCTGACGCAGGCTAAGCTTATTATGGTCACCCAGCGCATCTTTCCCGGCCGCGTAGGTGTAGACCCCAGAACTACCCCTAACTGAATGATAGATAACGGTTGGGGTGGCTACGGAGGGCAATTGCTCAAGGACGACAACCATATCGCCGCCCGTGGCCGCGACGGAGAGCATGTTGTTGTGGGGCTTGAAATTATAAAAGTTGGGGATAAAAGTCCACGTCTTTCCTCCATCGGTAGTGCTGTAAAAGATGGAATTCGCGCCGCAGACCCAACCCATGCTTGCATCTGCAAAACTGACGGCGCTCAACGATTCTCCCCCCGGTCCGATGTTTGTCCACTGCGCGAAGACCGGGCTGGAAAGGAGCATTATCCCAATAGCTGTAAAGAATATTTTCATATGAAATAAGCTGTTAAGTCATGGCAAAAGTACCAGCTCAACTTAAGGTTACTTAGGGGAGGTGAACGAGACGGCGATTTATCACTAATTGTCCCGGCAGGGCTAGCCGAAGCGTGTATACGCCTGGTGCCAGACTAGCTGGCAGGAGCAAGGAAATCTGAGCTGTGCTAGTAGTGCCTAGCGCCAAGGACTGCTCTAGCACTGTGCGCCCCAACTGGTCGAGTAGCGCAACCTCACCAGTTATCACCCTTGCTCCGGCTGGAAAAGTAAGCGTGAGAGACGTGGTGAAAGGGTTGGGGTAGGCTTCCCACTGTGGGGCTAGCGTAAGCCCGCGACTAGCGAGGGGCACAACGGCACCGCGCTTAAGCACGGTACCATTACCACCCACAATCCAAGTGTTGAGCCCATCGTCGGTGGCGCTAATGGCCGTCAGGGTTTCAAACGTGTTACTTGCTTCCGGCTTCCAGGACTTACCCCCGTCCGTAGTGAGCAAGAGCGTGCCTAAATCGCCCACGATAAAGCCGGTGTTGGCGTCCAGAAAGCGCACGGCATTCAGGTTGACTGTTGTGTTGACGGGCATCGGCGTCCAGGTGAGGCCACCATCGATGGTGCGCCGTGCCGTGCCGCCGTCCCCCACCACGTAGCCTTGATTAACATCTACAAACCAGACGCCTGTGAGTCGGGCGAAGGTACCGCTATTAAGCGCTTTAGAGACGGGCTCATATTGGGAACCTTTGCGTAGTGTACCCTTGCTGCCAACTAGGAAATACGTGACGCCGTCTGGCGAGTCTGCGGCCCATAAATCATTTAGGGTGCCGCTTGGTACTTGGTTCCAAGCTTGGCCTTGTGCACGGCTGAAGCGAAAAGCCCCACCCGCCCCGACTAGCAGGCCAAGCTTATAAGTGTGGAAGCTCATTTGCGCAAAATCGCTGGTGGCAGTCCCACCCGTCACTGCTGGTTTGAAGTCGAGACCGTTGCGCTCAGAGTAAAAAACCTGAGTAGGCAATATCGAATCAGGTTGTTGAGCTAGTACCTGTACATCATATAGGTACAGAGTAGTGACTGATATTAGGTGGCTGCGTGGGCCGGCGGTTTGGAAGCCAGCATTGACGCCTTGCCATGTAGTACCACCATCTCGGGTATGAAAGAGCGCTCCATTAGCTCCACATACCCACCCATCGGTTGGTGAACGGAAGCTCACGCCGCTTAATGCATCTCCACCAGGACCTACATTGACCCACTGGGCGTGGCATTTAGGATTTAATAGAAGACACAAGCCAAGACAAAAAAGCTTACTAAAATTCATTGTAAGAACCATATAAATTACTAGTATAGTAGTACCAATTTTTATTTATTTTAATAATATTATGCTCTCGAAACATATTCCGTGGTAAATCGCTATTCTTTTTTGTATGGACAAAAACGAATTTATGTACCTTATCATGCGAAATAGAAGAATAATAAATACTAAAACCCTCTCCTCTCGATATACCCAGCAAATGGATACGATTCATTTCTTTTACAAAACTCCAAATGCCAGAATTGGTACAATTATGTTCATTTGCAAAGCAAACTATTCCTGCTATTCTTTCAAAGGTTAAAGTGCAGGTTCCATTAGTATCTTTGACAACTCGGACATCTCCTTTCTGAAATACGTAAGACGTAAATTTATAAAATCTATTACTTACAGAACTTTCTTCATATTGCTTTACAACCTCCTCTAAGTTTCCTATGTCTTTTTTACTAGAACACGACTGATTAAGAATGCTGAGCAATATGCAAACCTTTATTGACGAACTATTTCCCATAACCAGGTCGTATTTCAAGATTCCACCCGTTACTAATTGCGCGCTGATCAGCTTTAGAATCACCTTGAAAGAATGTTTTCCATTCGAAACCACCTATTGTTCTAGCGTACACATCCGCACCATGTAAAGACATGTCAAGTGGTATAGATAATCTTTTAAAAGATTGGCCAGTTAAAAAATTACCAGCGTCAAAATAGTTATAAATTACGCTGCCACTTCTGTAAAATGGTCCTGGACCTTCTATTTGATTATTTATTAATAGACTCCACGTGCTTTGATCGTATCCATGATTATTGGCAGTCCTTGCCAAATACCCATCCGCTGAAGAAAAGTCAAGACGATTTCCTCTATATCCTCCACTTATTGCAGTAAGGTAATCAGGGAACCAGCTAGCCTCTGCTAGGCCCGCAAAATCCATTGCTGAGTTAACATCAATATCCATAAAGAATTTATTCAAATCTTGGCTACTGATAAAATTATCTACATTGCTATAATGAGTTATTTGCCAGGCAAAGTTCCGATAATCAGTTTCTGCGTCATTAAATGTAAAATTATAATTTTTGTTAAATTTTGCATCTGTGTTAATATAAATATTATCTCCAGGTGCAGCTAATGTAATTTTATTGCCATTAGCACCAGTAATAATTATGTCAAGTACTGAGCCCCCATCAGGATCAATGCCGCTAATAGGATTATTACCCATTGCTACATACCCACTAGCAAACTGCCGCATAGGATCAACCATTAACCAGCGCCCATATCGTGCGTCATACATGCGCAGATCGAATGCCGTATAGCCACTTTCCGCATCCTGGGTCGTATTTTGCCCCTGATATCCCCGGCCATATAGCCGCTTATCGGTACGCCGCCAGCTCAGCCCATCGTTACGCTGGCCATAGGCGTAGTAGTGGTTTTCCTCAATTACCGGCCCCGGCGTATATTGCACCATGAGGTCATCGAAGTAGGCAGCTATACTGCCGTCCGAATTAACTGTTGATATTTCTACTTCTACAGGATAGTCTTGCATAATAGTCAAATCCAGCGCTAAAAACTGCCAATCTACTGCACCATTCGCTTGCAGATACACTCTGCCGCTCCCGTTTGACCCGCCCACCAGCGAGTGGTCACTAGCCCGGTAGATTGTATACTGAAGGGCAGCAGCGGGTGGCGGACCGTTACCATTGGTAGCCAGCGTACCAGCAGTAGTCGCAGCAGTCCGCGCACTGCCAAGGTATTGGGCCTTTGCCAGCAGCGGAATGCTGATGCCTAGTGAAACTTGGCTGAGTACCTGCTGTAAACCCCGTGAGGCCGGCTGCGTACCCTCGACTGGTAGCGCTGTGCGAGGAGCAGTACTCAAGAAAACACCCGGGAGCCCCGTCGCAGACTTATTAGCCGAAGGCATCGGCACCGTGATGTTATAGCCGCTTCCGGTATTGTTGTAGAGGCCATACACGGTCAGGTGGAACTTATCCCCCCGCTGGGCCGCAATCGTCTTGGTCGGGCCAACGCTAGTGCCAGAACCATTGAGTCTAATCGACCAACCTGGGTTGTCGGATGAGTGATTATAGTTTGACGACCGTACATTGTCATAGGTGGTTGCGGTCGGTCCCGGGAAATCTTGCTTTTCGTAGTTAACCTGCGCGTTCTCCATGCTCAACGCATAGGTAACCGTAGTGGGGCGGCGAAAAACTATGCGCGTATTGCCTAACTGGTCGTTCAACTCATAGAGTTGTTCGGCTGGGGTCTGGTCGCGCGCCTGCCGATAGATGCCCAGTCGCGTCGCCCCATAAATCGGTTGCTCATAGAGGAGTGTCGGCGCCGTTGAATTTGCGGTCGTCACGGCTACGTAGGAAGCCAACTCGTGCCCAGCCGCGTCGCGCACGAACGTTGTAGTCGTATAGGACGTCTGTTCAAGCGGATTGGGGTAAACCTGTTGTGTCAGGCGCTTCCCAAACTCATCGTAGGTGTACTTAGCAATGGGGTTCTGATTAGCATCCGCATAAATAGCCGTCACCTTGCCGCTTGCATCGTAGTCCAGGTATTTTGTTTTCGTCGGGTCACTTTCCTGTTGTTTCGTCATCTGGCCGATGGCATCGTAACTATAGCTTACTGCCTGGGAACCCGCATTGAGGACTTTATTCAGTTGGTTTGTGCCTGGTACGTAATCATAAGCGCCAGCTAGTGTAGCGGCCCCCATACCGTCGGTACGCTGTAGGTGCCCAATGTTGCCATTTGCATCGTAATCTAAATTACCTTCCTGATAGCGATTTGGGTCGGCAATGAAGGCGTAACGATTAGTAGTATAATTATACATCCGGCCATAAGTAGCTTTCAGCAATTGACCTTTGTAATCATAGTTGTACCCATACGCATTCAGTGGGCTACCGGGGGTTTGCCAACTCATACCGCTCACTAGCCCATTGTAGTGCTGAACATAATCCACGGACCCACTAGACATTGAGGTGGTCAGGGAAGTAACTGCTGCTGCTGCATAGTCATTTTGATAGTAGTGGAGGCTGGTGCCAAAGAAGTCAGCATACTGCGTGGTGGAACTGCCTAAGCCATCTTGCCCTGGGTCCCGCTGAATATCTCCATCATTAATGGCTTTGAGTTGGCCCGCGGCGGTGTAGGTATAATCCACTCCTTGCAAGTTGCCGCCATATACCACCCGTTTCAACGGGCCGTGTGTGTAGTATGTATAGCGTGCATGTTCAGTCCGAGCGGCCAAAACGGAGTTGGCGGGGTTTAGCTGGTCCGTCTGCACAAGGGTGAGCCGGTTATCTGCATCATACGTGTAGTAATGCGTTAGCCGTTCGGCGGATGTGTTTTTTTGGTAGCAAACAGTAGCAGTATTACCGGCTGCGTCGTAGGTATAGTCTATTGTGCGGGCTGGTTGATTAGAAGCTATTACCTGCTGCACCTGCCATTGCGTCCGTCCTTGCTCATCGTAGCTGTAAATAGTACGAGAGGTTTCTGCAAAGACGGCGCACGGGATAAATAATGAGGCTTTTTGGGTAGCCGCTACGCGCCCACTTAAGAAGGCAGGCGTGTAGCCCGAAGGCAAAGCAAAGCTCGTAGTTTGGTCGTAATAAGTGCGCACGACATCCTTTCTATTCTGGCAGCCCATGCCACCGTCGTCATAGGCACCATAAATCGGGATGTATTCCAGAATGGTTAGGTTAGCTTTACAGTTGGCAAAGAGCACATTACCTCCTTGGTTTTCTCCAGCCTCAAGCACCCGGCCAATCGTATCATAGTTAAGATAGGAAAAGAACCCGTTAACCCGCTGCTTGGCATTTTGGGAAAAGCGCAGCTTACCATCGGCGCGATAAGTAAATTCTGTTCGCCCACCGTCCGTTTCATTCTGGGCCGTTTGCCGACCTTGCTGGTCATATTCAAAGGTGGTGCTAAAAGGAATGGACCCTGTCAAACTAGCTTGGTAGCTACTAGCGATATCAGTTGGGGTACGGGCCACATTCCACACCTTTACCTCATCCAGCAACCCAGCAAAATACGCACCACCGCCTTGGACTGCCCCAAGACATAGCCGTCCCCCATTATACTGTATGGAACCGCTTCCTTTGCTTTGGGTGGTAGTTAGTTTGCCATTAAGGTAACTATTGATAATGCCGTTGTTATAAGTTACTGCTACGTTGGCCCAGGTATTATCCGCCAACGTAATACCTGTTGGCATCCAAGACCATAATCCTGGGTCATTCATGAAAGCGCACTGTATGGTGCCATCATTGAATACGGCTAATAAGTATTCTTTTTCTTTACCAATAATAACCTGTGGTGAGCCACCTGCTAAATTCGGCTTTACCCAAGCTTCAAGCGTAAGCGCAGAGCCCATGCGTACGGCTGCTTGGTCACCAATGTCAACGTAACCTCTTAGTAGCGCTGCCTGTTGGGAAGGCGTGTAGCTTGGGCCCCAAGCGCCCGCTCCTTGCAAGGTTCCGGTAAGCCCTTGCCCCGATGCGTCCGCTACGGTAGTGCCAGTCCCCTCCGTAAAGCGCCAGTAGCCCATCTGCCCTGAGCTAGCCAATGGGGCTCCAGTGGCCCTCACATTTTGCAGCACCTGTAGTACTCCTTTCGGCGCAATACTTTCTATTAGTTGGCCTTTTTGATTGTAAAAGTTATAGCTGACATCTTTATAGCGGTTACTATAGGTCAGATTCACCGCTCCCCGCTCAATGCGCAGTTGATAGCAGCCTGCTGGCAAAGCAGTGCCATTGCTGAAAGGAACTGGTTGGCCGGTGACAGTATTTATGAGAGTGTAGGCGCTTGCGGGCAAACCTGACTTGCTCGTAATGGTAGTGCTTCCATCCCCTACGATGTAGAAATTGAAGAATGGATAAGCCTCCCGTTGCTGAGAAGTATATGGGGTAGGAGTGCCTCCCCCAGTAGGGGCGGCGGCTATCGTAAAAGCAGAGGTTGAGAAAAAGAGGTAGTTGCCTACATTGCCACTCATAGCTGAGTTAGCAGCGATGGCATCAGGCGAGCCCGTTGCTAGCCAGGTGCCCTGGTTGTCAAAAACCATAATATCGGCGGTACAAGCAAAGGCGGCAGCGACTGATAGCCCTAGCGTCGTATTCGCAGGCAGTTGTACGCTGTAGGGCCAGCCTACCTCGACCGTATTGACAGCCGTCATCCACGCATCCGGCTGGCCAGCCACCACCGCTGTAGTGGCCGGGCGGGCACTCATTACTGGATGCCCCTCTTTATCGGAGAATACTAGGGTCGTATTCCCATCGGCATCCGTGCTGAGTTGCTGCACCGCCGTTTGTTTCAGAGTAGTTACTTGTCCGCCTACGGCAGACATCGGAAATAGACTACTGCGGACGGTAGCGTAGGTGTCTAATTCTGTGCGAACGGAAAAATTGCCCTGCACCGCTTCGTGCGTCTTTCCATCTGCCGTAGTACCGCCCAGTTGCAAATATGGGTTAGGACCGGCTACCCGACTAACACCCGTACTGCCATCCGGCATTGCGTCTGTGCGAGAATACGGAAATGAGGTAATTGGCGTATATTTTTCTATAGTATTGTTAGCACTATAATACCACCCCAATGTGTTTTGAGTAGCGGAACTAACTGCCTCCGGTGCATTTATCTTGGTACCGTCATCAAAACGCGTATAATCATATGGGGCCGAAGTCGCAGAAGCTGGCGTAACAAAGGTCGGTTGGTAAGCAAAATCCACGGGCGCGATGGGCGCCGTCAGTGTGCTGCCAACTACTTGGCCATACTTACCATAGAGTGGCTGCATGGCTAATATTTTCCCCGTACTTAGGCTTTTAGTTTGGTTTTGTAGCGGCTTGGCTGACTTATCGAAGTAAGTGCGCGTATCACCAATAAGTGTCGTTCCACTTAAGTCAAAGGCCTTGGTTTCTGTCCAGGAAATATCGTCTATTGGGTTGTATACCCGGACTGTGCAGCTAGTCGAAAAGTAAGTATTGCCACATAAAGTTGAAACCGCCCGGTATAACGTAGTAGCTATTAGGTTTTCAAATTTCAACTCTTCCGTAACTTGATTTACGGTTGTCCAATTAGCGCCATTATCCTGCGAATACTGCCAGTAATTAAGGACGCCAGTATTTCCTGTAATGAACACGGACCCTTGGTTAGCACCTGTGACTACGTCTTGCGTCCCAACAGCAACCCCACCAGCATTGGCATAGTCCATCAGGTTAACCTGAATCTCGGAACTGTAGTAAGTGGGGACGTAAGGATTATTAGTGCAGCCAGTGAGTCGGGCCCGGTAGATGGACCCGTAATAAAGACCTGATACTGTATAAGCAAACCCATTAGTCGCGTCACTAGTAGCACTGTTCTGAATGTCGGTCCACGTAGAGTTAGGTGACGCAAACGATTTCTGTTGCCATACGCAGGATGTCACGTACTGAGCAGAGCGTAGTGTTAACGTAAAAGGCGTGTATTGGCAGACAGGATTCTGAGAAGTGAAAGCAGTAGCGGTGACATCGACATAATCCGCTCGAATATAGGTTGACGCCCTAACGGTTGCGGAGGAGCCCCCGCTGGGTGACGAGCAGTATAGATAAGCGTTCGCCCCGAAAGTTTGGGAAGGCCCACTAGAAGCAGTTGAAAAAGTCAACTCGATGAAATTATCGCTGGCCCGCCCGCCCGCTGTAACCGTAGCCCCAGCAGGACAGGCGTCCCAGGCATAGCTGCTGGCATAGTAGCAAGAGTTGGCCGTTAATGCTACGGTAAACCGGTAAGGACATCCAACCCGCAAGGTGGATGCCGCCGGCGAGCACGTTAGCGCAGCAGTCGGTACCCCGGATGACTGAGCTTGGCTTTGGGAGGGTAGTAACGCTAGTACGAGAAACCACCAATAGCACAGTAAAAGATGTTTCATGGTGATTATAAAGTGCGTTTAGCTAACTCTATTACTCGTCCTTGACTGTCCGTCACCCGCACTCTTACCCAGGGATGCGTAGAAGAGGATGGCACTGAAAAGCTGTAAGGCTGCCCAGTAGCGGTAGAAAGCGCACGATAACCACTACCATCTAAGACATCATATTGAATCTGGACTGGTCCAGCAACTTCCGGAACATTAACAGTAGCTGTGCCAATGCTCACATCAAGGGTAGTACTGTTTAAGGCCCCTGCTATGTAGTGAGAATATTCTGCAATCTTCTTTCCGCCATACTGAAATGTTTCCCGACTTACGCGTTTAAGCTTACCATCAGCAGTATAATCGTAGTGCGTAAAGAGGTTATTATTATCTAGGATATCCGTTACCTGTCCCGTTAACGGGTCATAGACATAGCTATTTACTTGAGAATTTACCGGCTGCACCCGAAAGTCATCAAAGTAGACACTTTTATTGCCGTTTGTATTGTAGCAGCCAATGCGAAGAGTAGTCCGATTTGAGCCAATTGGCGGAATAGTCATCTCAACTAAATACCAGCCATTGGCTGTGCGCTTTTGCTCCGTGCCCGAGACGACTGGTGAATACATGCCATCCAACCAGTAGTACAATTGTCCCCCAGGGTCGTCTGTCCAGACACTAACTCGATACGGTTTTGTCGGGTCCACGCGAAACCTATTGGGGTCCGCTGAACTGGCATTTAAACTATAAGAAAAGCCGTGCTTGTATGACCCAATGCGCAAGCTTGCCTGTCCAGTATGAGCTTTCTGAGTACTACGTACTACATCGCCTGAACCCCAAGGACCACCACCTGCTGGCAAGGAGTTTCCAGGCGCCCAAGTCACGGCCACTCCACCGCTGAAGTAGTCTCCCGGAGCTTTATTTTCCTCAGCTCCACTGTAAGCAAGCTCTTGGTAAGCTGCCGGCCCACCACTTACTAATACTTTGCTCTGATTAAAGCCTAGTTTGGTGGCCAAATAAATCCCATTAACATCTTTTGCCTCCAGCGCATTGGAGTAGGGGTTGTAAAGGGTTATTTGACTTGTTAGCTTCCACGGCACAGGTGGGGCGGTAGCGCTGAAATCAAAGCCAATAAAGCTGTTGCTACCCGTCACGGGCGTAAGCCCATCGGGTGTGGTACCAATTGGCATCCAACTGTAGCTCTGCCAGGGACGCCACACATCCCCTACCCCACTGCTGCTACTTGCTTGCGTGCTGATATTCTCTGGGTTGCCAGCATCCATGCCTAGTACTGGTACTTGATGTGACCATGTCTGCGCACTAGCGGCAACTACTCCAATGGGGGTATTGGCAGCATCGACTTTATACGTAATGCTCCCCGCCGTTTGGGTCAGCATATTACGGTTAGGCAAATTCCCACTAGCGGCAGGACTGCCCTTAGGCCCCATGGCCGAGTACTTTCGATAAGCAGGTAGTGTATTGGTTAGCCACCTATTACCGTAACCGTCCATCGATAACGTGCTCGTTAGCGCACCGGAGTAAAAATCGAAGGCCAGATTTTGGGTGCTGGTCTGAATCCCCGTTGTATAGTCAGTAGTGGAGGTAGCAGCGAGGATATTAGGGTAGCTCTCCCGTTGGCTCACGACCCCCTTGATATCGTAATTGTTATCCTTTAAGCGTTTGACCTCTCGGAAGTCCCCGTAGCTTTCTTTCACCAAGCCTTGATAATTATAAGCCGCCAGCTTCTGCTCATAGTTCTGAGCGGTTTGAGCGAGGTAACCGCCCTCAGCTGGGGAGTCTATTGTATTAGTCGTAGCAACAGGTGCTGTTCCGTCGCTAACGTAGGTATAGACTGTTTCCGTAAGCGCTTTACCATATGAATCGTAATGAGTAACCCGTTGTAGGTTACCTAACCGACTGGTCATGTCTTTGATAGCCACTCGCCGAGTACGGAATTCGACTCCGTTTGACGGAGTAGAGGTATAACCATCACCAACGAGGCCGACCATACTGCGGTCAAAAGTTTGGTACCTATATGATACTGACCCAAGGTTTGAAAAAGAAACCTTATCTCTGACAACGGACTCAGCTACTGTAACTTGACCGTAGGAAACACCCGGTGGGACTACTTCGCGGGCGATAACTAGAAGCTTACTGAGTTTGTTCCTGTAATCTTCTTGATAAGCCTGAGCTACCAGTTTAATAGCATCATTCTTAGCAACCAAAAAGTATTGGGGACTGCGAATTGAAAGGTATGCAGTCGGTTCAAATGAAGTAACACCGGAGGAATTGTATTTATAAAGTGTTTTGTGCTCTACTCCATTGCTCGTTACACCCACACTCGCTACTCTGATGCCTCCACCATATAGTTGCTGTGCATCGTCAGCCGAGGCATCATTAATGTAACCAGTAAATAAACCTACTCTTATAGCATTATGACCGTATCCGTCATCATCTAAAAAAAACTGCTTAGATACAGTACCTTGAACCTTTACCATCGGCTTCCCACTTGTCGCGCCGTTTTTGATACTATCAGTTACGGCCAATATTTTCAGTTTGATGTTACGGCTGAACATGAAATTCTTTACAGAATTTTTGTCGTCTGGAATGCTAGGCGTTAGAATATAGTTTAGCTGTCCCACTATCGCATTTACAGAAATAAAGCTGTTAACCTTAAATAATAATTTTGCTTGTTTAATATCATAGTTGTCGAGAAAGAAGCGCCCAATGTTATTAGTAGCTTCTCTATCTGCTCTTGAAGTATTGGCATTCACTGTGCCCGTAATCGTAGCCAGCATATGTGGTTGCACGAAAACAGGGGGTTTATATGTATCCGATTCGTAGTTAAAATTAATCGCTGAACCAAAGGGGGTAACGAGCTTGCGCAGTGACCAACTATCTAAGCTAGCACCGGATACGGCAGTCGTCTTCCGTGTCAAACTATTCTCGGCTATACCTGCGAGCTCATTATTGAAATCACTTTTAAATAATCCCCAGTTATCGACGTAGTCTTTAAGGTAAGGAGGGTTTTTTGTTGCAACTGCTTGGCAAGTATACCCAGTTGTTGCTGGAGCACCATTCAGGTAACGTACAATATACTGCTGGTTATTAGCTGCGTCCGCTGGCTGTTCTAAAACAGTCGCATAAATCAGCGTATTAGCCTCGGAAATAAACTTTAATATATTACCAATCTTAAATTCAGAGTTGCTTTGCAAGAAAGTAATTCTGCCTAGATTGTTACTAGCAGGATTAACAGTGGATGAGTTAGCGGCGTCTACTCTAATCTGCTCAGCATTATTCGTGGGGAGGTCGTAAAAAAATTTGGTTGGTGGCAACACAAAAGCTCCCCCAACGCCTGCACAAATCAGAGAATTAAGCGTTAGTTTACCTTTCAGGACTGGCAAATCATTTGTATGGACATTTCCATAAGGTAATGATTCATCCCCGTAGCTATTGCTCGTGCCTGCGCAAAGGGAGTAGTCATGCTGTAGGGTAATAATTCTAATAGCTTTCTGTAAGAAAGTAGTGCCCAATACATCCGTATCCGATTTGTCGATAATGTTTGCGCCGAAATGAGCGTGTCCAGATGTAGTTAACCCAGTCGAATAATTTTCCAGATTATAAACGCTTGATTTCTGGGCAACACATTGCACTGAGCACGGCAGGTCATTATTCGAAAATAATAGTATTCTATTCAAACGCAACTGGAGAGACGGGTACTGTAAATCATATTTATTTGAGCTATAAGCAATCTTACGACTGGGAGTTTGTACCTGATAAGATGATTCATGCTTCCAGTTTAGAAAGCTGGCACCTTTTCCATCCGAGCGAAAAGTCTTTTCAAAAATTGCGGTGTGCGTTCTTGTGGCAACACTGTTTAAATAGTACAGTTCTTTTTGCCCGGTGGAGAAGCTCTGATAGGTAGCATCCAAGTCTCGGTGAAATCCTTCCGAGGGATTTCGCCAGTTGTACCCATCCACCCACTTGCCGTAGTTGAAGCTTACCCAGTAACCCCAATCATCACTGCTGATACCTTTCGTGCCGCGGTCCACGTAATCAGGCCCAGTCATCGCGGTTAGGAACCAAGTATAAGCGTATTTCCCGGGCTTGCTTAGGTGGTTCCAACTCGCACCGTTACTTACTGAATCTACCAGTGCACTGTACACGTGTTCATTGTAGCTGTAGGCCGGCAGGGCATAGTGATACGTCACACCGCTCTCGTTCGTAATCATGAACCCCCCTATCTGCGCATTATTATCACGCGAAAATCCAGGAGAATCAGTATCCACAAAGCCTTTAGCAGCGGCAGAACCACTTCCTATTTCACTATTGGTGAACCATTCAATATGCCGGGACCCTACTAACCGGTTAGTTGCCGCATCATACCCGAATTGCGCTGCGTTGGCACTAGTTCCCTCCCCAATACTAGGATTGGAGTCGAAGGGGTAAGCAGTTCCATTCCAGGATATTCCTGCCTGCTGTCGGTACTGATTCGAGAAGTCGTGCTCAAACCGAAAGCTGAGCTTATTGTTTTGAAAGTTTATAGCGCGACTTCTTACCGCCGGATTTGAGTCGGCTAACTTACGCGTCCGGGCAACCAAGCCGTGCTGGAAGGCATAAGGCCGCATACTGCCCGACAGCCCCTGTGCGCTTACGTAGTAGTTATCATAATCGGGAAATGATCCACCCTGAATAAAATCAGGGTCTGAATTATCCACGAAATTTTCTGTATAGGGGTCTAGCAGGCGATACGTGTCAAACGCGTGGTCGTCATAGTAGCTCGCGTTTTGATACGTAGCTGGATAGTAGAGCGCACCATTTGTGCTCGCGTTCGCTGTTTCGTCCGACCAGTACCTCGTGTATTTATAGCCGTATTCTACGGCTACACCATAGTAAATGGGAATATCAATGTTAAACCCACTGGATTGGGTCTGAATCCGCCCTGCCTGGTCATTATGAATACCAACGCTTCCGCCGCCAACGGTAAAGGAAGGTTTGCCTCCTGATGAACTGATAGAAGCTCCAAGCAGACTGGTACGTCCAGCACTCACGCCAGCCCCTGCGCTAACAGCAACACTCTGAAAATTAGTCGATAGTCCTACGCTGCCACCTAAGCGTAAGGCAGTTGCTGCTCCACCACCAATGCTTTTACTCAGGCCGACGTTTACGCCCGCGTTAGTACTGCCGTAGCTGTCAGTAGATACGCTAACTCCAACCGAAGCAGGTGTGCCTTTAATGCCGACGCTGACACCCGCGTAGCTACCAGTGCTAAACCCTTGGTAAGTGTCCTGAGAGAATGAGTTTCCGAACGATACGCTGGCCGGGGTACCAGCTATGCCAAGGGAAAGGCCAATGCTGGTAGTGGATGTGAAACCGCCTTGCCAATAGTCATGGTTAACCTGTTGCACATTCTGGTGGTCGTCCGCGTAACCATTTACATTCCGAAAGATTGCTCCCGGATTAAGGCTCCAGCCTAAACCAACCCAAGAAGCCTCTTCGTTTGGCTGAATACCCGCGTGGTAAGATAGGCTCATAGGATACCCCCCTTCAGGTCCGGGTACCTCGAGCAGGGGAATGTTATAGTTGAGGTCGCCCGAGTTCAAGTTAACCATGTCGGTAGTATCGACGGGCTCAAAACTCGTTGCCTCCGGGGCAGTCGGCCCGGCCGTTAGCGCATAGCTGACCGTAGGCCAGGCTAGTTGACTAACCATCTGCACGAGCAGCCAAGAGGCAGCGAGGCGTAAGCGGCGGGGCTTTCGGATAAACATCGGAAAACTACAATCAGTTAAGAGCTAAAACCGGGACTTCATAGACGCGCTGCGCATCAAAAGGAAATGCTAAGTTTCCCGTACCCAAGCCACACTCCCGAAGTTGAAAGCGCCAAGTGCCGGTTGCAGGTACTGCTGGAAAAGCGAATAGCAGTTGCGAGGCGCCGGCACTGGCGTAAGTGCGGTCGAGGTAGTAATTTGTGGGGCGTAAGGTGTCGCCTCTGCTGGTAATCAAGCGCACGTAGTCGCCCATGCGAAAGGAAAGGGTCTGCAACAAGTCACTGTACTGCGAGAAGCCTTCACCTGGCTGCAACACCTCGCGGCCATTGCGAGCGATGGAAAGTAAAAAGAACGTGGAACCGCGGTACTTATCACGCAGGCTATCTAGGGCAGCTTGGCGAGTGATAAATTCCGGTAGCTCACGGGCTGCTAGCAAATCCACGGGCTGATACGTGACACCGACTTCAAGTTCTCCCACCTGTTGCACCTGCCGCAACTCGTGCGCTGGGTCAACTACGTAGGCCGCAAGGCCTTGCGCCGGTAAACTCGCCGGCTGGCAACTACTTAGCAGGGCTAGGATACCTAGTGACACGAAGAGGCCGTTACGAACTATCATCGGGATGTCTTGCCGTATTCCTGATTGAGTTCCTTTACCACTTCCTGCGTCAAGTCCAGGCCTTGCTTGGCATAGGCGATAGTGCCGGAGGGGGTAGCAACTAGAATGTAATCGTAGTTATGTTCCTTACCGTAGCGCTCTAGGAAAGTATTGACCTGCGTGATTACCTGCTGCGTACCCTTGGTATCCTCTTGTTGAGCAGACTCTTGAACAGCTCGTTGGTAGCTAACCAGTTCCCGCTGTTTGGTGTGCAATAACTCGGTCGATAGGGTGCGCTCTTTGGGTGTCATGCTGGCGGCCTTACGCTCATAGCCTCGGATTGCCCGCTGCACATCAGCCGAGAGCGTATCAATATTCGATTGCCATGTCTTAGACTTTGTTGCGTATGCTTTGCGAGCATCCAGCATTGCTTGGTACTGATTCAGCAGCTTTGCGGAATCAACATAAGCAACTCGCTGTCGCTGAGTTTGCCAAACTAAGTAGCCGATGATTGGAAGTAGGCACAGTAACAGGCCGGCCAGTAAACGTCGTATCATAGATAAATCGAAAATCCTGCTAGCTCTTTTGAAAATAGTTACACAAAAGCTAGAACTGGTTTAATCAAGTAGCAAATGAATGCTTGAAGCTATAGAACTCTTCGAAATTTAGGTGGATTATTCTTGTGAACAATGCAATTGTTAAATCTTTGATAAATTATGTTAAAATGTTTATGTTTAAAGCGCAAATAAAACATGTATAGTATCATTTAATACATAATTAAATATTTAGCCGAGCCTACTAATTGCTGGGCCAGCTTGCGACCGGCCGACGTCAGGCGGACATGCGGCAAATGCTAGTGAATGGTCTCGGGCAGGCCAGCGACCAGGTGGGGCAAGTGGTCTTCGACTTTCAGCAGCCCCCGCTGGACCAGCGCCCGCCGAGGGCTGCCGGCACCCTCGCTGATGAGCCGGGCGTCGAAGCCAGCCAGACACTCCCGCAAGGGCGTATGATAGCCGACCCGGCCAGTGCTCCCAGCACCCATAGGGCAGTCAGCGCCACTCCGCCGCTGACCGTCGCTCGTTCGGGCCACGCAAGTAGTCCAGCTTGCGGTCTTGCGCTACTTGTTGGTCGGTCTGGTAGGCGGCCAGCAAGCATTGGCCCTGTCGGCTATCGAGTTGGGGTAAGGCGACGCCTTTTATCTTTTTAAGCTGGCTTACCCTGCGTAGCGGCCATAAACGCCGGTACGGCCTGCTTCAACACATTTTGAAACTCATCCGCAGCAATGGTCATCCGACGCAGGTCGGTACTTCGCACCGGCCTAACTACGAGCCCTGGTATGGTATCCATATCCTACAATAGGAGATTCGCGTCCAAACCCCGGCCTTCAACCTCGCTTAGGTTGAGGCGCAACTCTACTCCTGGAGCAAGTAACTGGCATTACCAAGCATTAGGCATCTCGCGTCGACGCTGGTATTGCGTCGACGATTTGACCGGCGGTTAGTTTGGGTCAAATACGACCCGCTTATAGGCATCGTGTGCAGCCTCTCGAAATACCGGCTCAGTACAGAGCGTCGCTTCGGCTGAATGCAGCCGCCGGGGCTCGCTGAGGCACTGTACCTGTAGCTGACTTTTCCCAGCAAGGAAAAATCATATCGGCGAGTTATAGCGCAAGTGGGTACGGGTGCGTGGGTCATACACGAATTGCGGGTAAATTGGCTGCTCAGGGATCGAATAAGAGGGGGTGAAAGGTTCTCAAACGCAAACGGTTTCAAGTTAAGAACGACCAATAGGGCTTTTGCACCACACTTTTGCTAGGGCCAACTCTTAGCCGTCCCAATTCATCCAATACTAGGTCTTGCTGATGCCTAACCTGATTTATCCCTGGCATCGTCGTTGGCTTAGCAGCACAGCTACCTACGCCACAATAGCTCCGCCTTATCAGCTCGATGAATGAGGTGGTCTAGTGAAAACAGACAGTGTGAAGTCTTACCTGAGGTGGTCGAGTAAAAACAGACAGTGCGAAGTCTTATCTTCCACTGCTCATGCTCAACAACAGCAATCCGAGCGGCTCGCCGCTAACCCGCAAGAAATACACGTCCGCCTTCAAAGCCGAGTGCGTGCGCCAGGTGGCCGCAGGTGCCCGCCAAACGGACGTGGCCCGCGCTCAGGGCCTATCGCCTGCCTTACTCGGCCGCTGGCAGCGCCAAGCGTTGGCCGAAGCTGTGCCTAGCAGTGCTGAGCGCGAAGAGATTAAACGTTTGCGCGCCGAGCTCAAACGCGTGGAGCAAGAGCGCGATATTTTAAAAAAAGTCGTGACCATCTTTGCGCAACCGCCTCCATCATGAGCCGCTATCAGTTCATCGAGCAGGCGGCGGATACGGAGCCGGTGCAGGTACTGTGCCGCGTGCTACAGGTCAGTACCGCTGGCTATTATCAGTGGCAGCGTTGGCAACGCGCCCGCTACCTAGCTGGGAGCCCGCCGCCAACGCTGCCTTTTCGCGCCATGCCCAGCGCTATGGCACCCGTCGCTTGCGAGCCAAGTTGCAGGCCGAAGGTCACACCGCCGGCCGCTATGCCCTGCGCAGTTGGCTACGCCGCCGCGGCCTGCGGGCGCTGAGCACCCGTCCGCAACGCCCCCGCACCACCGTGGCTGACCCTGCGGCAGTCGTAGCCGAAAATTTGCTCCTCGGCCAGCCCGCACCCACGGTGCCCAATCAGGTCTGGGTCGGGGACATTACGTACCTGCCTCTTGTCGGCGGGCGCTGGTGTTACCTAGCCACCTAGCGCGATACCTGTTCGCAGCGCGTGGTGGGCTGGCACCTCGACCAGCACATGCCCACTGAGCTGGTAATCAAGGCCCTGGAGCAAGCCCTAACGCTGCGTCAACCGGCCCCTGGCCTGATTATCCATGCCGACCGCGGTAGTCAATATACCAGCTTGGCTTGCCAGACGCGCATCGAAAAAGCCCAGGCACTGGCCAGCTATAGCCGACCGGGCAACCCGTACGATAATGCGCAGGCCGAGGCCGGCTGGAGCACGTTCAAAACCGAATTACTCCCGCACGGCGGCGCGTTTGCCAGTCTTGAAGAGGCCCGTCTGGAGGTCGCCTACTACCTCGACACCTACTTCAACCTTGACCGCCGCCACTCTGCTCTCGGCTACTGCTCGCCGCACCAATTTGAACGTGACTTCCAAACCAGCTTATCTTAGAGCGTGTTTGGGAATTGGACGGCGAAAAAGAAAACGAGCCAGTAAGAAGTAAGCGGAGTTCTTAGGCTCCGCTTACCTTATGGTTGACGGACATCAACCCCTTACTGACTCGCAGTGGCAAGTTATGGAGCCCCTCCTACCTACGCAAAGGAAACGCCGCCACTGCTTACGGCAAATGCTTGACGCAATGCGCTATATCTGTCGTACCGGTTGCCAATGGCGTAACCTGCCCGCTTGTTTTCCACCCTGGCCCGCAGTCTATTATTACTTCGCCCGGTGGCGGGCGGATGGCACATTTGAACGCCTGAGTCACGCTAGTAACCGGGTGGACCGGCTGGGGCAGGGGCGCTTGCCCACGCCCTCACTTGCCCGATGCCCAAAGTGTCAAACTGGCCCCGCGCCTGGGCCAGCAACGCGGCCTGGATGCCCATAAGCGTGTCAACGGGGTGCTCTGCGACACGGGCGGACGCATTTGGGGCGTCGTGGTGCACGCGGCCAACGGCCATGATAGCCGCGGGGCGCAGCCGCTGTTGCCAACACAGGGCCAACTGCGTCCGGCCTGGGCCAGTCGCCTACGTAGTGTGTTGACGGACAAGGCGTATCAAGGGTGTTTTGCGCGGCAGGTGCAAGCCCTGGGCTGGCAACATCACGTAGCCAGTCGGCCGCCAACCACCAAACGGGGCTTCGTGCCGGTGGCCAAGCGTTGGGTCGTGGAACGCACCTTTGCCTGGCTCAACTGCTTCCGCCGCGTGGTCATCGATTATGAGCGCCAGCCCGCTAGCCATGCGGCTTGGCTATTTGTCGCCAACTTAACCATGTCTCTCCGACGAGCTAGCAGACCCTAATTCCCAAACACGTTCTAAGTGCACTGTCCGTTTTTACTGGACCACCCCAGGTTTCACTGTATATACAGACGATGCTGTACACTGACTTGTGGCAGTAGACGAGAGGTGGGGTGGTCTAATTGAACGAGATAGAGTTGGGTAGCACTTTTCTTCCCGATGGAAAAGCCTTAAAACGCCGCAGATATGATGCGGCCTTCAAAGCCGAAGTTCTGCGTGTAGAAAGCGAGAGCCGCTTGCCGCCGTCCGTGCCTGCAAGCCGAAGCGGCTCTACAAGTGATGGCAAGAAGCATTACCGGCCCTGCCCGCTATTCCGGGCGAAGTGGCGGAGGTGCGTCAGTTGCAGGCGGCCACTAAGCGCGCGTACTTTACCGGGTGCTGGGCGTGATATCTGGTCGTTACGATGTTTGGTTGGCGTAGGTAGTACACCAGCCCAAGTCCGCCCTAACAGCGGCGTGGAAGTTGGCGCTGATTCAGACCTTTACACACCATAATTAAGCGTTATGGTACTCGTCGGCTTCGGGCTGAGCTGCAGAAGGCTATCGAGTTGTCGGTCAACGCCTAGTACCGAATTGCGCCGTTGGGGGCTACGGGCCGTGCAGCCTAGGGCCTTTACCCCACGCACCGCCGATTCGACACATGGGTTGCGTTGCGCACCCAACCGCCTGCGCGACCAGCCCGCCCCGACCCGCGCCGATCAGGTCTGGGACAGCGACATTACCTACTTACCGCTCGCCTCGGGGCGGTGGGCCTACTTGTGCGCCTTGCAGGACGTTTACACGCGCCAAGTTGTTGGCTGGCAGGTGCTGGCGGCCATGCCCGAAGAACTGGTGACCAGTGCCTTGCGCCGCGCGTTTCTGGTCAGGCAGCCCGCACCTGGCCGGCTCGTCCACTCTGACCGGGGTGGCCAGTACTGCGATAGCGCTTACCGAAAGCTGCTGCACGACCACGTCGCGGTGCGTTCGCAGAGCCGGCGCAACGAGTGCCTCGGCAAGGCGCAGGCCGAGAGTTTGTGGTTGCGCCTCAAAACCGAGGAGTTCGAACAACGCGAATAGCCCGTTTTTGCCGATTTGGCCGACACCCAGCATAGCGTAGCCATTTATTTTGACTACTACAATTACGAGCGCCGCCACTCGGCCCCTGCCTATCAAAGGCCACAAACCCTTTACCTATAATAAATTAAAATACTATCCTTACTTATCTCGCCTAACTGGAGTACCTCATCCTGTCCGTTTTTACTGGACCATCCCAAAAACACCCCCTACATAACCTAAGCTCTCTCGCCTAACTGATGCAACACACCACCAGCCAGATAATACACCGGCGACAGCATCACTAGGTGTCTGTGGGGGTATGCGTAGCAGATATCTACGCTGGATTCCTCAACGGTTACAGGGTATTTACTATTGATATTTTTGCAATTTAACTTGTTGTAGGGCATATAATATTAATAGTCAATAGCTTAATTTCAAATCAGTTCTCAAAAAATAATTACCCTTAAACAAGCTGGTTTATTTGTTTTCAAAGATTAACTGCCACGCGCTCATTACAACTAACTTATTGTCTGTGTTTTACATAGTATTCCCACACATAAACCCTGTCGCATCCACACAAAAAGACTTGTCATACCACCCATAAAATCCTGCTCCACTTGCACAAAAGCCGCACTAAAATCCTCCTATACCCCCACAAATATTCTAAAGTGGTGGGGATGTTGCGTGGCCCGGTTGCTAATTTGCTCTGACTGGCTTCATGCAAGCCCCTTCCAGTACTTTCCCCGAACCCATTATCGTCGTGCAGCACACCGCTCTTATCAACGCCCGCTTCGAGATGAGCTTGCTGGAAATGCGCATTTTTTTGGCCATGCTTAAGCGCCTCAACCGCCAAGACAGTCAATTTACTGACTGCTACATCCCGGTGAGTGAGCTGGCAGCGCCGGGCAGTGAACATGTACCTTATATTGAAGTAGCCGCACTGGTGCAGAGCTTCGCCCGACGCGCCTTCGATATAGAAGTCCTGGGACCGACAGGACACCGAGTACAGGAGCCCGAAATATGCGCCCTGCCGCTGCTACACAGTATTCAGTATCTGAAGAACCACGGCACGGTCGTGGCTCGCTTTAACGATGCGATTCGGCCGTATTTGTTGCAGTTGCAAGGAAATTTTACCAGCGCGGAGCTTACGCAATTTCTGAAACTCAGGAGCGTGTACGCGCACCGCATCTACTGGCTACTGAAGGAACACGCAAACTTTGGCTACCGCTGGATCGGGGTAGATGAGCTGCGCAATATGCTGGGCCTGACCACGGAGTATGAAGGTCGCTTCGACCATTTCAGGGCCCGCGTGCTCGACCCGGTTCAGCGGGAGTTGGCCGCAACGGATTTGCCCTTTACCTACGCATTGCATAAGCAGGGCCGTACCATCATCGATATCTGGTTTAATTTTCCAAAATCCCGGGCTGCCCGGCTGGAGACGCCCCCGGTTGAGGCCTGGGCCCAGACCCTACGTGAGCAGGGCGTAGCGGTCAATAGCCTTGATATTGTGCGCGCCCAACTGATTGCCGGCATCTATGACGAGGGGTATATAGCTTACGTGCTCAAGCACGTAAGCGCCCGGGCCCAGGCCGGCAAAATCAAGCGGGTGGGTGGGACCATTTTCAAAGCGCTCACTAGATATTACCTGCTGGCGGACTACCGGCAGGCGCAGCAGGACTCGATTGCCCCGCCCAGCACAACTCCCGCCAAGACCAACTTACGTGCTGCCAGGGCAACGCAACAGCGTAAACTCGCGTCGGAATTGGAAGAAGCGCACAAAAGCTTAACATTCGTTACGTCAGCCGCCATTTACACCGACGAAACCCGGCCCGCAGTATTGGCCCAGGTACAATCCAAAATTTCCCTGCTGGAACAGCAGCTCCGGCACCTGGTGGCCCGGGGCCACCAGCCAGGGACGGGGTAAGCGCTTGCCTCCTACTAAGCGCGATATGCTCAAAAGCGCGTTGGCAGTGCTATTGGGCGCAAATTCCTATCAATCCCTCAGCTTCAGGCTAATCGAGTGGCCAGGTATTTCAAGCACCACTCGCAATTCCGAGCAGCAGCGCCAGCCGGCTTCGTCACTCACTTAAGTGGTTGGCGATTCTTCGAACACCCCAGTCAGTAGCAGCGTGTTATAGAGCAGGCAATGCTTAAGCCGGGGATTAAGAGGAGCCGCTAATGCATCTTCAGTGCATTCCTTCTCCCGGGGGTGGGTACAGAGACTGCCAGCTGGCTGTAACGGGCATGCCACGGGCTCCTTGTAATACAGCGTGTGGTGCAGCGTTAGCAGGCCGTTGTACTGCGCCAGCGCGTCTGTAAAGGCGGCATCCGAGCTACCAAACGCTCGCTGCCTATCGCCGCGAAATTGCACTAACGGAGACTTGATTACGGCTACCAGCTGGTTGATAAAATCCATGCCCAGCCTGGGAGCATAAGTACGAGGCCGAAGCTGCCGGTACTGAAGACCAACCTTCATATTTTCAAGTAGCACCAGCATGAACTGAAATAGACTGTACTGCCCGGCATACTGCTGGTAGACTGTCATCAATCCATCGAGCTTTTGCAGGGCAGCCTGTACCATAAGTGGTAATTTTTCGGAGAGCTTGATGTGCGCCAGACACTCCGCAATAATGGCCTCCTCTGGTAGTTGGGCTAGCCGCACTCGGTTTGCCTGCACAAAGCGGAGCAAATCGGCCATGGGAATAGAATAAGGCGGGACCAGCAGAGCGGCTTCAGTTAGCTCATAGGTAAGCCGCAGACAGTCGGCGGCGGGTAGCGCCGCTCGTAGCGTGCGGTAGACAGCTGTGTACTGCAGGCCCCACATGGACATCGTACGCTCGACCTCTGCTAGTGGCAGCCCAGCCGTCAGATAGGAAGCCGCCAGCGCCATATTTTCGGCCAGTACAATGGGCGTCAAGGGCACCCAACGGTTGTCCACCGTTACCGAGTAAGTAGGCTTAGTCGCGTTTAAATAAGGGTCAAAGTAAGTATCCTCGGCAAGCTCAAACGGTGGACTCGCGCTGGGGGCAAATATAAATCTACGGTTTTCATCCCGCTTCACCCCGCCGTGCATAGAGGTTGCGTAGTTTTCGAGCGTGCGGGTGTGGCCGGACGGAAAATTATCTTTTAAGGGTATTTGCGGCCTCTCGCCGGAAGCTGGCCGGTTGAGAAAGGAATGCAGCACGGCATCCAGGCAAGTAAAGAAATTAGTAAAGCCCCATGTGGTGGTGAAATGCTGCATGTAGTGTACGTACTCGTGCACCAGCGTCGGCAGGGCTTCTGACTCCTCTCCGCGCTCCAGAAAATCCTGCCAGGAGTTATCAAGAATATTGAGCTGCACCAGCATAAAACTATAGCTTCCCCTTGACCAGCAGTGGGCGTCAATGCTTTCTTTTAATTGGACTAGCTGGGCGGAATACCCTTCACTGGGAACGGACATGGTAGCTGCTTGAAAAATTGTGCTGATTGGAATGCGTTTGACTTTTAAGGTCATTACTAGGTGAGCCTAGGCGTAACGGGCGAAATAAGCCCGCAGGTAGGTTTTCATTTGCTCACGGTGCGCTAGGCACTGCTGGTCGTCCCAGTGGCGGCACTCATAGAGCAGGGCCGATTTTAGCGAATCCGGCCGGGTTTTTAGGTAAAATTCCTGCTGCTTCACTAGGAAAGCTTTGTTGCTGGCCTCAGAATTGATGCTGCGGGCTACCAGGGCCAGGTTGCCAAAATCATCGAGCAGGGCGGGCGTCAGCGTGTGCCGGTCTTCTGGGCGGGGCTGCTGGGGAGAAACGTGCTCCACGGAATTCTTTGCGGTGAAGCGGAAGGTCCGCCACCGCTCGTCGTGCGGCCGCTGCCCGGCCAGCTCGTGCCAGAGCACAAAATCCAGCTTGTAAAACCAGTAGTGTGCAAACCGCACGCCGCGGCCCTCATCGAGGTAGTTGCAGTGGCAGGGCCGCAGCCGGGTACGCAGTTGCTGCCCTAGTAGCAGCCGGGTGCGCAGGGCAAGGTTTTCCTCCCGGTCAGCGCAAAACAGCTGGTTATCGAGCCGTTTCAGGTAGTCGTAGAGTTCCGCAACCTCCGGGTGCTGGAGCGCGTGGTAGAGGAAGGGCGTCAGCCAGTACTGGGTGGTAATCTGCTGCGAGTGGTAGAGCATACTTTGCAGCAGCTCCAGGCCCGGATAGTCAGGGCCGGTCGCCGGTTCGCGGCGCAGGTAGCGCTGCCGTCCGCGCGCAGGCTTGCGCTTGCGCAGCACCTTGATGGCGTGCACTTCCTCCAGGGGTGTCTTTACCCACTTGATGACAAATGCGTCGAAGCATTGCCGCACCCGCCAGAGCAGGCGAATGAACTGCCGCGCCGCCGTCGCGTCGCTGATAGCCCCGCTGGCGTGAAAAGCCTGAAGTAGCTCTTTTTCGCTCAGGCGCAGCAAGTCGGGCAAGCGGCGTTGAAACAAGAAAATGCGCAGCGTATGCAGCAGCAACTGCGGAAAGGACAAAATACTGCGCACAGTTTCCAACTCATCGTCCGCCGCATCCGGCGCTTCCGCTTCCGCGTACTCCGGCAAGGGCGAGTCTGCTGTCTGTTGGGTCGCCTTGCCGGCCAGCAGCTGGTTAAGCCGCACCGGGCGGGCCGCCTGGGCCGGCCCCACTTCCAGCGCGGCCAGTACGGCCTGCACCTCAAAGGTAGCCGCGTGCTCATCATACCACCCGGCTACGTTTTGGCGCGCCTCCTGGGCCAGGTTGTGCTCCAGGTAGCCTTCCATGTTGGCGCAGGCGTTCCACAGCTTGGCGTAGCCAGCGCGTTGGCTACGATTGGGGAGGTGCGCCAGCAGGCGGCTCTTCAAGATTTCGTGGTGCTGCAGTTGGACCCCGCGGTTGTTACTGGTTTCAAAAAGGTGGTTCAGGTCGAACGAGGCCGGCACTTCGGTCACGATGAGCCGCACTTGCCGCCGCACGTACCGGCCAAATTGTGGCCGCGTCAGGGCCGGGCGGGCGCCGGTGTCAAATGCCTGTGTGAGCCGGTGCTTGAGTAACTCATAGGCCTGGGTGATGCGCCGCAGGCCCGGACTGGCGTCGGGCAGCGCTGGCACCGCCGTTTGGTGAAGCTGCGCCTCGAAATAGGCGTTGGCCGCCTCGCGGATAGCAAACGCGAGCCGGGGCTGGGTACCGGCCGCCGCAAAATCAGCCAGCGGGCTACCGGCTTTCTGGCCTAGCGCCAGGCTCAGCAGCCACAGCGTGGTGAGCCGCTGCTGCCCGTCGATGAGGTCGAATACGTCCGGGGCCTGGGGGCTGCGCACCACCAGTATGCCGCCCAGGTAGTACGGCAGGTGGGACGAAGCCGCCGCAGTCAGCAAGTCGTCTACCAGCGTATTGACCTGCGCGGCCTCCCACACGTACAGCCGCTGGTAGCGTGGCACGCTGAAACGGCAGCCCTTCGTAATAAAATCCTGCAGCGACCAGACCGCTGACTGCACCATAGACGTTGTTTCTACCATAGCTCGCGGGTTAGCAATTCGGCGTGGGTCCGCCCAAAATAAGTCAGCAAGCGCCGGCGATACTGGTACTGTACCCGCCCCAGCTGCTCGTCCGGTAGTTCGGCCTGTTGCGCGTAAATTTCCCGTAACTCCTCCAGGCCGTAAACGGTCGCAAAAAGCTCCGCTGGCGTGTAAGCCTGCGCAATAAGGTCCAGCAGGTTGTGCGGCCACTCCCGCAGCAGGCGTGTCACAGACTCGCGGCGTACCTGCTGGCGCAGCAGGCGCAGGCCGCCCACCCAATAGTCGAAGCAGTGCGCGGCCTGCAGCAGCTCGACCGTGCCGAAGCTATCGTGGTACAGCAGTAGGCACAGCTGCATGAACTCACGCAGGTAGGCCGACATCTCAACGGGGTAGACAGCCGCCCAGAACGTCCGTAGCGGCGCGAGCGGCGCGCTGCCCGTAGCCTCGCCAAACAGCAGCGTAAACACCTGTGCGTACTTGCGGATGTACTCAAAGAAATGACCACCGCTGCTCAGCGGTTGCCGCAGGCTGAAGGCCCGCATCGAGTAGGGCAACTGGGCGGCGGGGGCGGGGGCCGGAGGGCACTCGTCGGGCCGCGCCCCACGCAGTAGCCCGCCACTGGTGCCCAGGGTCGCGGCGCCGGTCGCCGGGGGCTGAAACGCATGCAGGAGTTGGTCACGGGTTTCGAAGGTCAGCGGCTGCTGGCCGCGCCAGTGGCGGGCCCGCCACAGCATACGCTCAAACAATACCGACAGCGCCCCTGCCCCAGGAGCGGCGTCCAGCTGCTCCCAGGCCTGGGCATAGGCGGCCTGCAGTGCTTCGGCCTGCGGCAGGCCCGGCGCAGGCCGAATGGCCCGCAAGTGGTAGGCTTTCAGGTAGTCGGGCACGGCCAGCGGCAGGCCCCGGTTGTTCTGCGTGTCAAAAAAAGTAAAGGCCGCGTCCTCGGTCGGAATAACCAGCCGGGTAAAGGTGAGCCGGTCCAGCAGCCCGGTTATAGACCTCAGTTCCAGAGCCGTTAGCCGGGCTTCGATGCAGCGCTGCGCGACCAGCAGATTGCGGGTAGACTGGTGCGTGCGTAATTCCAGGTTCACCTTCGCCGGCAGGGCGCCCTGCAACACGTACTGCACGACAAGCAGCGTAGTGAGCCGTTGCTGCCCGTCGATTATCTCATACGCATCCGTTTGCGCATTGCGGTAGAACACAACGCTACCCAGGTAGTATTCGGGCTCCGGCTGCGGCCCGGCAAATGCCGTATGCAAATCAAGCAGTAGCGCGGCTACCTGCTGCTCGCCCCAGGTATAGGGCCGCTGGTAGTCGGGAATCTGCACCTCACTAACCTCGGCAAATAGCTGCGAGAAGCTTCGGATTTCGGCAGCAACGGCAAGCATAGGCAAAAGCAGACAGGAAAAGTAAGGCAAGTACCCGACCGCGCCGGGGCCATGAGGCGCAACGGTTTGACTGCTTGCTAGCCGGATGCGTCCTCATCCGCCGCGCGTTGGGGAGCGCTGCTTTGCAGCACTACGCACTCGCTGGCAGGCGTAACTCCATAGGTAAAAGCAGCCCTAGCGCCCAATTCGGGACACTTGCTGTTCTAGGTCAGCAATTGTGGCCTGCATCTGAGCGACGGCGTCCGGGCGGGTTTGCTCATCATACATGTCACTGGTTTTTACAAACTCCAACGTACCCCGGGCATCTTCCAACCCACTCACGAGCCGGCGACGCTCCCCGTCCACACTCAGCCCGGTTTTGGTAAATACGGGAGTTGTTTGCTCAGATTTGACGGGTTTAGTTAGCTTGGCTGCTGGCGCTAGCTTCGTCTTCAGATAAGCGGGTAGTAGATAGCCGTCGGTCAGAGCCTTGTAGATGGCTCCCGCCTCTTTTTTCACCTTGCCGCCCTGCACCTGAGCCCGCACTGCCGCCAGCACGTAGCGCACGTAGCCTTCTTCGTACTCGCCGGCTGCCAGCTTCGCGCGCACCACCTCCAGGCTCTTAGCCGCCACCCCAACATCGAGGAGTGCTTGGGCCCACGGTTCTACCTCGGGCAACGGTAGCATCAGTGGCTGGGCTCCAGTGGGCGGAAACAGGAAGCGAATAGCACTCACCACGCGGCCTACCTTAATCAGCTCATACGTAAAGGGTAAATCCGTTTGGGCCAATTCCTTCAGGGCGGGCTCCAGTACGCGGGTCTTGAAGTGGTCGAACCGATCGGCGTACTCGTCGGTAAAGCCCAGCATATGCCGTAGCTCATCCACGCCCACCGTTCGCTTGCCAAAGGCCGCATACTCACGGAGCAGCCAGTAAATGCGGTGCGAGGTCGGCCGCTTGATTTTTAGGAGCTGGCTAAGCTGGGCCTTGGTAAAATTACTCGTCAGCTCCAGCAGATAGGGCCGGAGGTGGTCGTTGAATACAGCCTCGACGACACCTTCCTTTTTCAAGTAAAGCGCTCTACCCATCAACGGAAAGCCCTGAATATCGGGCTGTTTTACTCGCTCTCCGTTGGGACCCAGGATTTCCAGCAGCAGGATGCGCGACAACATCCGCGTCACCATTTCCCGTACGTCCGCATAGACTGTGGCGCTGGCACTATCGGGACAGATTTCCTTCACCGTAATCCGGCACAGGGGCAGGGTACTATCCTCCCGCCCAATGCGGCTGAGCATAGCCAGGAAGAACCGCATCTCGAGGGCTGACATGGTGAAACCCGCGTTCACCATCGCATTGTGCTGCACGACGAGCGGATTACCGGTCGTTACCACGGGAAGGAGTTTCTGGGTCATGAGTGTAGTAGGCGGGCCTGGCAAAAATACGCAACCGTTTCTATTCAGCCCACAACTCTTTTTCTTTGTGGGGAGTTCACTCCGTTTTTGGGGGGCCAATTAGCTGTTTTGACTCCGCTTTTGTGGGGAGTTCGCTCCGTTTTTGTGGGGAGTTCACTCCGTTTCTGCGGGGGAGTTGCTCCGTTTTTGTGGGCGAAATGTTAGCTAAATACTTTATAACCAATGTTTTATGGCAGGTGTAAACTATATAAAAGCTTTAAAAACAGTAAACTAGCTGTTATTTTAGCAGCTTTTTTTAAAGTTTTATATTTCAGATAGTTATCCAAAAAGTAGTGCGCAGTAGTTTTTGCTAGAGCGGCGCCCGTCTCGACTCCGTTTTTGTGGGGAAATGCGCTTGAAATGCCTTTTTTATGTTGAAAAGGCCCTTTTCGCCTTTTCTATTCCCCCACAAAAACGGAGTGAATACCCCCACAAAAACGGAGTTACCATACCTTAAGCCAGTAATTGGTCGGTACCGTCCGTTTTGAGGTGGTCGGGTGGAAATTGAAACCGAGCTAGGGTAAGAAAAAGGGATAATACAGTTTGATTTCGGGCGGGGTGCAGTAGCCTAGGGCGGAATGCAGCCGCTAGGTGTTGTAGTAGTGGTCGAGGTATTGGGCTAGTCCGAGGCGCGCCTCTTCCAAACCGGCAAAGCAGGTACTACGGGGCAGCAGCTACGTTTTAAGTATGCTCCAGTCACTTTCGGCCAAGGCGTGTTCGTAGGGGTTGCCGGACCGACTCAGGCTGGCAATGGTCTGGGTGCGGTCGAGTAGGGTGGTAAACGTCTCACTGGTGTACTAGCTACCGCGGTTAGCGTGTACCAGCAGACTGGGTGGAGGTTGGCAGACAGCCATTGCTCGGTTAAGAGCGTTTAGAATCACTTCCATGTGCAACAATTCACTCATGTGCCAGCCCACCGCGCGCCGGGAAGAGGCATCGCGCCAACGAGCCAGGTAAGTGACCAGAGCCAGGTAGGTGCTGTCGCCGACCCAGATTTGGTTCGGAGTCGCAGTTGCAGGCTAGGTGGCTAGCAGCGGCCACGGTCTGCGGGTCAGCTTGAGTAGTGCGCATGGCCGGAAACTGGTACGGGTGCAAAGGGCCCATAAGCCACTGCCGCTGAGCTAACCTCGTAAACGCTACTGACCCACCTTATGGCCCTCCTGGCGCAGTTGGGCGCGTAATCGGCGCTGACTGTAGCGCCCGGCATGACTGGTGAACACGCGCTGGGCCGCCGCTTGCCACACCGGCTCCCGAGGCGCTGGCTCGTCAACCGGTGTGGCAACGCGTTTACCCCAAGTAACCTCTGAGACTGGCACCTGGCAGCTAGCACACCGGCCGATAGAAAACGTTTAAAGCGACGCGTTTCATCGGCCCATCGGTTGCTAAAAGATAGTCAACGCTTCATGAAGGTTTTTCTATATAATTGACCTGCTGCCGACTTTATTTCCCTACTGCCTGGATGGTGCTTTAGGCCGCTGGGGGCGAGTCCGTTTTGACCAGCCACTCCTCGCCACCCCGCTGTACAAGTGAGAATCCCTGCATCAGGTAAATTTTCTCTACATGTTGCTCAAAGCTTGTCTCTCGCAGCTGATGCTTCATAAACGGCCCTGGATTCTCGTACATCTCCCGTACCTCGCGCATTGGAAAGGCTACTTCTTCTAGTACTGGGGCCGGAGCTTTTAATCTGGTGGCAAGCGTAGGCTTTTTACTGGAGAGCATTGTGATCATTTTCTGCTCAGCCAGGTATTCTTCCAGTAGATATTTTTCAATCAGCGCTTTATAAACTGCCCCGGCTGGCTTTTTAACCTTGCCCAGCCGATGCTGCTTACCGATGCGGGCTAGCACAAAATCTACGTATTCCAAAGGATACTCATTTGCCTCCAACTGCTTGGCAATCTGATTTATACTGCGTTGACTCACCCCTACTAATCGAAGCGCCTGGGTCCACTCGGGTACCTCAGGCATACCAACATTTTCAGGACTTTTAAGATGTTCAGAATGTTGAGTATTTCCAATAAGCTGAGCATTCTGAGATTCTTCTGAGTCGCTGCTATCAGTGCTAGTTGTACTATATCCGAACAAAAACTTAATGCGTTGCACCAGTTGATTCTGCCGCTCCAATTCGAAGGTAAATGGCATATCTGTGCGTGCCAGTTCGACCCGGGCCCGGTCGAGTACCCGGGCTTTGAAGTTACTAAAACGAGGATATTCGTTTTCAGCAATATCGAGCATAAAGCGTAGCTGCTCCGTGGTGATAGTACGCTGACCAAAGTCGGCGTATTCCTTGAGCAACCAGTAGATGCGGACGGAGCTAGGGCTTTTCAGCTTGCGTAATTCGTCCAGGTCGGCCAGCGTGAAATTGCCGCTTTCCCGTAACTGGAGCAAATACGGCATGATGAGCGGGTTGAATGCCGCTACCACTCCCCCCAGTTCGCCATCGTAGCCGGCTTTGGCCATCAGGGGGATGTAGTCATACTTAGGTCGCCGTCGGCGCTTGCGCGTGGTGTCATCCAGCAGCTCGATGTAAAGCTTAAAGGAGGTGATGTCATCGCACATTTCGTCGATTTGCTGGTAGGCTGCCCCCCCATGGCGCTCAAATACCAGTTCGCTTACCGGAATGACATGCTCCTTGAATTCCACATCGTCAAATCGGATGCGAGAGAGCAGGGCCAGAAAAAGGCGCATCTGTAGTGGTACGAAGCTGAAGCGCGCATTGACTAACGCATTATGCTGGGCCACAATCTTATCGGCATTCTGGTCGGGAGGTGTCTTCATGGCGAATACAAGGATGGAGGGAGCTGGATAAGCGTCTTTTTTGTAGCAACCTGCCGGTAGATAGCGTCCTTTTTGTAGCAACCTAGCGTCCTTTTTGTAGCAGCTTCAGGGTACAGCGTCTTTTTTGTAGCAACCTAGAAATAGATGGCGTCCTTTTTGTAGCAACCTAGCGTCTTTTTTGTAGCAATCTAGCGTCCTTTTTGTAGCAACCTGAGTTTGTAAACCATTATAAGTCAAGGTGTTATGAGAAGGGTAATACTAATACTATAATTTAAGCTTAAAAGTAACTAGCTAGGGAGTTTTTTTTAAGCGTCTTTTTTGTAGCACCCGCGAGTCCTTGAAAGCAAAAAAAAGTACAAAAAGGGAAAAATTTAATCTGCTCTTTGTACTTTTTTATACTATTATGTTGATAGATAATAAGTTAGCTGCTTTAACAATCTTGAAAACCTGCTTTAAAAGTAGATTTTATACCCAAAAACAGGCAGATTTTTTGGAACTATAACTAGAAAATATCCAAAAACGGAGTAGAATTACTACTCACAACAGGCTTTACCATCGCCTATTCGGCTTGCAACTTGCGATTAGTCTTGAGCAGCTTCTCCAGTACGGGTGCCGGCAAATCACGCTGAGCAGCTGGTAATTGCGTGAGTGCAGCTTGCAAGGTATCCTCCAAAAACTGGCGGATCTCAAATCCTGGCTCCCAGTATTCCGCCTGTTTGAGTTGCAGATAGGTTTGGTCACGCACGTAAGAACCAAAGGGCACCCAGCGGCCCGTGGGTCCCGCAGGTACAGGCGCAGGGGTGGGCGTAGGCGTAGATAGTGCGGCTGGGACGGCTGGGATGGCGCTGACAGCCCCGAACATCAACTCATCGGGGGTGGGAGCCACTGGTTGGGTCAGCGTGCTGCCAAAGCGTTTTTTTGGGGTGGTGCTCATAGACGGGTCAGGATTTCTGAGGTAAGGTTGGAATAGTCTTCCGCGCCATTGCTGGTGGGGGCGTACGTGAACAGGTTTTGCTTTTCGATTTGCGCTTCCGAGAGTTTCCCATTCTGCCGAATAGTGGTTTGCATCAGCAGGGGCCCCGTGACGGCATTCTCCCGCATGATGGCTACGACATCATGGTGCAGCGTCAAGCGGTAGCTGGCAGAGTACTTCGTCAGAAATAGTCCCCCAACTTTGAGGCGTGGATTGAAGTTCTTGCCCATAATGGCGCAGGCATCCAGCAGCGTAGTCAGGCCCTCATAGCCGTAGAATTCCGGCTGCACCGGAATAAAAACTGCATCACTGGCCACAAGCGCCGCATAGGTAAGACTGGTCAGCGCTGGGGGGGTATCAATCAGCACGTAGTCGTAGTCCTGCGCTACCTCCTCCAGTTGGTCACGCAGGAAGAACTGGTAGGTGGGCTGCTGCCCCAGAATTTTTTCGAGTTGCGTAAGCTCCCGGGCTGAGCCAGCCAGCGCCATTCCCTCCCCTACCCCCACGATAATTTGTTTTAGCGTGCGCTCGCCCCGGATTACCGTGCCCAGGTGAGTTGCAGCGTTTGCCCCGAAGCTCATGGTCAGGTTGTGTTGCGGGTCGCAATCCATAAAGAGCACCCGCTGCCCGCGACGGGCCAATTCCTGACCCACGGTCAGCGTCGAAGTGGTTTTACCAACCCCTCCTTTATGGTTAGCAAAGGTGAGAACTTTCATAAACTGGTAGTAGCAGTGAGGCACAATATTACAACGCTACCAGTAATAGAGCATGCTGAACATGCTTGAAATATCAAATTTATCAGGTTTTTCTTGTATACTAAATATGTTGAGTATGCTAAGCATATCAATGGAATGTGCACGCAACACGCTGACTTAAATAGATTTGAGTTTTTCAAACTTATCGAAAATTTTGGAAATTCTGAGAAATCTGGATGAATTATGAGTACTGTCCAGCATTCAGGATAAGCTTGATACATCGAGTATTTCTCACTTATTGACTATCTCAGACACATTGAATATGTCTAGCATACTGAGTATATTTGGTATGCTCGGTATGCTGCAATCAAATGAAATCGTTCGGCGCTGCCTTTGTCTTTAATGGGCCGGCCTTCGGCTGACTTCACTACCAAGCTGCCCAGCAGTTGCTGCCCGGCGCTGAAAACGGACTCCAGCACCGCGCATCTGATGAGCACAACAAGGACCTGACGTAGATGAGTCACCCTGGTAAAGCGCGGCGCTGGCGGGGACAAAGTATCCACCCACCTGCCCCAAGCTCCCTAGCTTACCTACCCCTTATACTTGACGCACCCGCAGTACTCCAGGAAGGTTTACCCAAGCTGGTAAGTGACCCGTGCGGGCAAAGTCAACCCAGATCTGCCGCACCTGCCGACCGGCCTGGTTTACCTCTTCCCAACTGGCCTGCCCGAGCAGCGGCGTGGCTGCCCAGCTAGTAGGCGTGCCAAGCAGCAGCGGCAAATCCACGACGTGCGCCGCGCCGAACGGACTGCCGGGCGGCTGGTAGCCCACCCGGAACTCGTAGGCCCGGCCGCCACTGCGGACGTGCCGCCGGGCAAAGGCCCGCGCTGGCCCCTGGTAGATAAGATGCGAGCTCACCCGTACCAGCAGTCGGGTCAGCCCGGTTCCGAGTAGCGGCAGGCGGCCCAGCCAGCTGAAGGTGGGGTCGATAACAGCGAAGAACCGGGTTTCTTCCGCCGTGGCCCCGATGAGCACCTCCACGCGGGGCGCGACAGCCGCCCAGACCTGCTCGATACTAGCTTCGGGCGGTAGAGGAGGGGCCCCGTACTCCGGGCCGAACGGCATCACGCTTTTCAGCCCAAACCCGCGGGCGGCTTGCACCACGTCCCGCTCACGGGCCAGCACATTGCTGATGGGACCCGTGGTCCGCAGCAAGCCAGCTGCTTGGCGCATAGCCCGGGTCATAGCGTGGCGGTGGCGTGTGAGGCCCAGCGGGGCGCTGTGCAGAATGACGCGCCGAAACAGCTCAGCGCAATCAGGTACTAGCATCAGCTGCGCGATGGCATCCGCGCCGGAAGAGTGCCCCAGCAGCGTGACGCAGCGCGGGTCACCACCGAAGGCGGCCACGTTGTGCTGCACCCAGCGCAGGGCCAGCCGCAAATCCAGTAGCCCCAGATTAGGGGATCCGCCTTCGGTGCCGAGGAAACCCAGCAGCCCCAGCCGGTAGGTGACGGCCACAAACACTACGCGCTGCTCCCTAACCAGCGCGGCCGGGTCGTAGAGGGGCAGGTCGCCGGCCCCGGTCACGTAGGAGCCGCCGTGCACCCAGACGATGACGGGCAGCTGCTCATCGGGCTGATAGTCGGCCGGCAGCGTCAAGGAGAGCCGCAGGCAGTCCTCGTCAAAGCGCAACGTGGCAAACAGCGCCCCCAACACCTGGTCCAGCAGCGGGTCGGCTACCTGCGGGCAGGCGGGGGCCGGCGTTAAGGCCAGAATAGGCGTGGTAGCGACCGGCTCCGCCACTGGCCGCCCAAATCGCTTGGCGCGGGCGTACCGGATGCCAGTGGCGCGTACCACAAGTCCATCGCACCACCCTACGATGAGACCCGCCGGGGCTTGGAACTGGGGGGTCTCAGGTGGAGACATAAGGGCACAACATATGAGAAGTCGTCATCTCACGCTTTAGTAAGGTAGATGTCGGCCTGGTCCGACTCGCGCAGGTCAGTGTCGGTCTGCCAGCTTTCGCCGGGACGCGCGTGCTCAGCCCAGGCCAGCACCCGCTGGATGCGTCCGGGCATCAGCTCGCGGTGCTGCTTCAGCACTGCTTTCACTTGTTCGAGGCTTAGACCAGCTTGTTTTGGAAATGTATCCAGATACCCGATGACCGATAAAGTAGATGTAGTCACGCTGTTGGCTGGAGGATATAAGGTCGTACGCCGTCGAAGGGCAGGATTGGAAGAGGCTAGCCGTAGCGGACTCGTAGCTAAGGTAAACCACTCCAAGTTAAGCACTAGTGGGTGGCTGAGGTGTGAAGAGTTACCTCAAGCACTGCATGAGGAGGTTGCAAAGCAGTAACATGAGCTAGCTATGCAAGGTGTTAGAGTAGCTACCTAGGCAGAGTACCAAAGTAATTTACTGCGCCCCTGGTGGGCACCAGGAGCAATTGTTTTCCCTATTCAGTGGAACGACTACGGCTGATAGCTGTAGTAAGTAATCAGCGTCCGCAGGCGCTGGACCAGCTGGTGAATCCGCGTGCTCGCATTGGTGGCCAGCCAGTAGCATTTCGGCGCGCTGCAAAGCCAGCTCTTCCTGACCGAACTCTTGAATTAACCGGACAATAGCGCCGCCAGCTGCTCGCTGGTGCGTGTATTCGTATTCCTGCGGGCCGGGCTGCTGCAGGCGACTATACACTTCCTGACGAGGGAGCGGCGGGGGTGCGGCGGCTTATTTTTCCAGGACGGGCCATACGGGTAGTTGCTCAACGAATCGCTTGAAATCGGCCGACGCGGGCAAGGCCCCGTAGCGGCCCTCCAGATAGCGCTTTTCCTTGTCCACGTCGGGCCGCTCGGTGCCGGTGCCGGTACGCCCAGGCGTGGGAGGGAGGTATTGAAAGTCGGACAGGGAGTACGTTTCCGTGCCTTCCCAGCGGTTTTTCTCCGTAAAGCAAATCTGGTCGCGCCGCAACGCGGCATACGACAGGAGGTTGGTGTCGTGCGTGGCAAATAACAACTGAGCTTTACGCGTATTGACTTCCGGGTTTAGAAACAGACTTATCGTTTCCAGCGTCAACTGCGTGTGCAGTTTGGCTTCTATCTCGTCAATCACCAGCACGCCGCCCCGCGCCAGCGTCCACATAACCGGCCCGCTTATTTCCAGTAATTTCAGGGCCCCGGCCGACTCCCGCTCGGCCCAGTCCCAGGTGAGGGTGGTGCCGGTGGGCTGGCCCTGCGCGTCGTAGCGCTGGTGGGTGGCCGTAACGGTCTGGGTGGTTTTGCCGGTCAGGTTGCGCACCAGCTCGCGGCGCATGGACTTGGGCATGGTAGCCGGCAGTTCAGACTCATCGAACTCGTGGCTTTCCACTCCCACGTCCACCATGCGCAGTCCCAGCGACAGCAGATAGTCGCGAATCGACGCGGCCAAGTCGGAATCCAGCAGCAACTGAGCGGTATTGTAGCGTTCGAGCGACGTGTTGAGGCCGTCCAGCGGAATGAGTCGACCAAACCACTGCATCAGGTGTGTCGCCTCGGTTACGTTGAAGCGGTCGCACATGGTCAGGAACAAGGCGTTGGACCGGGTGGAGGCAATGGCTGCCTCCAAGACCTTGGCGGTGGCCACCAGCCCCGGTCCGACTTCAATTACCTCTCCTTCCCGCTCGAACAGGGTTACTTCCCGGCCGGCTCCTTTACGGTAGAGCCACTCGCGCTCGACCCCGGTGGCCCGGTAGGCTACCCCGTACCGGTAGCGGGCCTCCTCGGCCAGCAGGGTGATTTCCAGCTGCGTTGGTTGCGTATCCCAGCCTTCGCGCAGTAGAAAAGGGTCGTAGGGCATCGGGGCAGTGGAGGGCCAGTCGCCCGACATGGCCACCATGCGGTCCAGCAGCCCAATGGCCCGCAGCAGGTTGCTTTTGCCGCTGTCATTGGCCCCGTACAGCGCCAGCGCGTTCAGCGCCCGGTGCCGGCCCTGCTCCAGCACGTTGGCCGCGTATTCCCGCTGCTTGGGGGCCGGCACGAAACTTAGCACCTGCTCTTCACAGACGGAACGGTAATTGGATACCCTAAATTCTATCAACATGGGCTTTTATACGGTTTTACGACAAAATTAGCGCAGTTCGACTCATTTTTTATGTCCATTGGGAACAATTTGGGGGCAAACCAGAATTTTAAGCTTGGTGGTTGTCGCCCCGCAAACCTAGCTACCCGGCCCCGGGCTGGTAATACGGGTGGCGTGGGTACGCCGCTACTTGTGCTCATTCAATTTTCTACGCTATTCCCTACTACTACCTTCTGCCATGAATATTACCCACCTGAATACGCACCAACTAGGGCCGGACCGGGCTTTCGAGGCGTTGTGCAACCAACTTTTTGAGCGCTGGGTACGCGCTACCTACCCGGGCCAGGTAACGTACTTTCAGACTGTGAACGGGGCCGGGGGTGACGGGGGAGTGGAGGCGTATGCCGAACTGCGCTCCGGCGAGGTGGTCGGCGTGCAGGCCAAGTGGTTTGTCGGCAGCTTCCAGGACAAACAAATCAAGCAAATCCGCAAGTCCGTGGTGACGGCCAAGCAGGTACGGCCCTCGCTACGGCGCTACGTTGTCTGTATTCCCCGCGAGCTGCAATCCCAGCGGCGGGGTAAGGGTGGAAAGATTACGCTCAACGTGGAAGGTCAGCGGTTTCAAAACCTGGAGAAGGAGCTGACCGCCCTCTATCCTGACCTGATTATTGAGCGCTGGGACGCGCACCGGCTGCTAGAGCAGCTGCAAGTGCCCGGCAACGAAGGCATCCAGCGTTTCTGGTTTGAAAAAGAGGAATTATCTCTGCCGGCGCTGCAACACACTTTCCAGGTCGCGGAGGCGGGCTGGCTGCGCGAGCGCTACTCGCCGGAGCTGCACCAGCAGGGCCTCATTGAGCAAGCCATCGCAGCTATGCTGTTCACCCCGGCGCACCGGCAGCAGCTGGTAGCCGGGGTGACGCAGCAGGTGACGCGGGTGCAGCTGGCCATCCAGTTGCTGGCCAGTTACCAGCTGCTGGCCGCGCCCAGCCCGGCCCTGGCAACGCAGCTAGAGGAACTGCATGCCTACTGGCAAAGTCTGGAACAGCGTTTGAAAGGCATCAAAGCGGCCTTTGAGCGGGGGCAGGACCAGCCGAGCCTGCCGCCCCTGCCGGCGGCCCCCGCCGGGCTGGCGTTGGCTGAAGCGCTGGAGCAGGCGATGGTGCCCACCACCCTGCGCAACGTAAAGCCCCCGCTGCTGACGGTCGTGGCAACCCTGACTGGCCCGTCCGTGGAGCGGGAGCTGGCAAAGCTGCTGCAAGCCAACGCACCGCACAATCTGCTAGTCCTGGGCCGGCCCGGCACGGGTAAAACCCATGCCCTGGCCAAGGCCGCCGCCGAGCACCTGCGGGCGGGCCAGCCGGCCGTCATCATCCGGGCCAAGAGCACGCCCGGTATTGACTGGCCGACCATTTTGCGCAGTGCGCTCGGGGGGCTGCTGGCCTGGAGCGCCGAGGAAATCTGGACCGGTCTGGAGGCGCTGGCCGTGCGAGCCGACAGCTACCGGGCACTGGCCCGCCAGGCCAGCGGCCAGTTGGAGCCGGAAGAGCCAACCAAAGTGCTGCTGTGCGTGGACGGTGTGGAGGAAGCCGCCAACCCGGAGGAGTGGAAAACCCGCGTCGCCGAGCTGCGGGCCCTGCTGCCGGCGTACCCCCGGCTGCGCGTCGTAATCAGTTCGCGGTCTTATCCACCCGCCAACCCCGACCCCGTGGGCTTTACCAACGACGAGCAGCTTTGCAAGCTGGAGCTGCCCATTACCGGCGACGTGCCCGTGGTAGAGTTGGCCCCGGTGTACCTGCGCGAGTACGGTATTCGCTACGAGCAGCTGCCCTGGCTGCCTACTGCCTTTCAGGATGCCCTGTCGCTGCGCCTGTTCGCTGAAAAGTACCGGGACCAGGACCTCAGCCGGCAGTCGGCGCCGCTGAAGCTGACGCTCTCGGCGCTGCTGGCCGACAAGGTAAACCAGGTGGAGGCTGCCTTTAAACGCGAGCAGTTGCCGGTCAGCGCCAGTGAGTCGCTGGCCCAGCGCGGCCTGCTGCGCGTAGCCGACGCGCTGGATACAGTCGGCGAGCTACCGCACGAGGAACTCAGCCAGCAGGTAGTGACGGACCTGCACGGCCTCGTGACGCGGGCGCAGGCCGGCCGGATGCTGGAGTTGTACGCCGAATTCGGTCTACTGCTGCAAGTGAAAAGCACGCCTGATGCCGACGACTTCCTGGCCGAAACCCAGATTACTTACACGTTTCCGTTTCAGCCGCTTGTGGATTACTTTTTGTCATTGCGGGCCACGCGGCAGCAGCTGACTTCGAAAAGCCCTGACCTGCCGGAGCTGCTACGCCGCCGCGCCGACCCCAACGCGCGGGAGCTGACGGCCACGGCGCTGCTGCTCGACCACCACATACTGGTGGGAGAGAACGGGTACTGGACCGGGCAAGTGTCGGAATATCAGCTGCGGGTTTTGCAGTACCGGGCACTCGGCAACGCGCCCGAAGCCACCGTGCGGCAGTACCTGCCGCTGGTAATAGCCAACTTCGAGCGCTCAGCCTACGACCGTAATCTGGTGCTGCAGGAGTTTGTGCTGCCGACCCTGCACCGGCCGCAACTCGAGGTAGTAGCGGCGGTCGTGCACGCGACTCTGCTGGCTTTTTCGTCCGTGTTCGCCCGCGATGTGTTCTGGGCTAGCCCCACCCCGTTCACGCCCGCGCTCCCCGGCCGGCCGGCCCGCCACATCAGCACGCTTTTGCAGGCATACGCATTATCCGACTGGCAGCCCGCGGGCGGACTGCCGCTGCTGCTGGGTTGGAGCCTGGCCACTGCGGACAACGCGTACCGGGAACACGCCCGCCGCGAGCTGGCTCGCTGGGGCTACCGCAACCCGCCGGAGCTGTTGAAACTGCTGGGACTACTATTCTTCGTCGGCGACGACCAAGTCCAAGAAGACCTGACTCTGGTGCTGCTGGGCGTAGCCAGCCAGTTTATGGTAGCGGGTACCGGTCTGCGCCCGCTGGCCACCTGGCTGCTGACGCACGTATTCGCCGCGGACTGCATCGTACGCATTCGCAGCTCGGTGGTGCGCGCTGCCGGCCGTGCCGTTGTGGAGCTGGCCTACCGGCTGGGCGACTGCACCGAGGAAGAAGTCGATTCAGCCCGGCCTCCCTACGCGCTGGGCGAGGATACGCTGCTGCCGCTCGAACTGGGCGGACCGTCGGGACGACGCGGGGAGCGCTTTCCCATCGTGCACGATTTGGCGTGGTACGTGCTGGAAAAAAGCTACCGGGGCTTTCTGGATACCGGTAGCCGCCTGACCACTGCGAGTGAGGCGTTGCTACGCCGCTATCGCCAGGCCACGCAGGAGGAGGCTATTAATCCCGGCCACTTCGCCATGTCCGCGGCACTGGCTTACATCAAATCGCTGGGCTACGACCGCCTGCCGAGTGAGGGAGCCAGCATGACCAGGGATAGCCACGGGGCGCTCAGCAAGGAAGGTACGCTGGAGGAAAAATACACCTGGCTGGCCGTGCACCAGCTGCAGGGCTATTTGGCCGACCGCCTGCCCTACGAGCGCAACAGCGAGCGCTACCAGCGGCTACCCGACTACCAGCTGCTGGTATCACTCCTTAATCCCGCGGCCGAGCCGCCGGCCGCCACGCCGCCGGAGTGGTACCTGCCGGTGGACATCTCGCCCGCCCTGGACGCAGGCGACGCGCCCGTAGCCCAGGCGCTGGAAGCGTGGGTGAACCGAAAGGACCTGCCCGACTTCACCACCTGGCTGCGTTTACCTGGCTTGCAACCGGGACCGGTCGCCGAAGCCTCGGCCGCCTGGTGCCCGCTCTACTTGGACACGCACCTGTCGGAACCGACCAATACCGGGGCTACCACGCTCGAGCTGAGCTGCTGCCTGGTACCGGAAGCCGAGTGGGAAGACTTCCAAGCTTATTTTCTGCGCCACGCACCCTACCTGCAGCGGCGTTTGTTTGCCGATGCCGGCCAGCTGCAGGCCCGGCCGGCCGGCCCGACCTATACTTCCGTGCAGAACGTGGTCAAGCTGGGCTGGCTGGAGGAGGAGGAATCGACGGAGGAATTTGAGTATGCCGAAGATGCCGCGTTTACGCTGCATAAAACCGTGGTCAAGGTTACCGAGCACACCCTGGCCGACGGCGAGCAGCACCCGGTGGCTCCCGCTAAGCTGCTGCGGGAGGGGCTGGGTATCGGGCAGACGGACGGCACCGCTTTCCGCAACGCGCAGGGGCAGCGGGTCGCGCACTACCAGGCCATTCACGAGGAGGATTACGACCGGCAGCAGCTCCTGGTAGTCGACCGCGCGGCATTTGAAGCCTGGTGCGCTGACAATCACTTCAAGCCCTTTTGGATAGTGTGCCAGTACCAGAGCACCAGCCTAAATGAGAAGGCTCGTAGTGAAGGCCTGCACTTTACAAACTTCCGCTACTGGTTGGTGTGGGAAGATGCCGGGGGTATTCAGCAGCACCTCTATCACGATGACCAGTACCGGGACAAGCAGCCTGTGCCCGCTGGGGATGGGGATGAGGAAGAAGAGGAAGACGACGTACGCTGATAGGAACCGTCACTTTTCAACAAACGCGAACTGGTTGGGGAAGAGTGGGACTGCAACAACGTAGCCGTGAAGGCCGCCGTTGCAGTCCCACTCTTCTCAGCCTGGCGGCCCGGCCGACGCTTTCCTGCTGTGTTTACCTGTGAGCTTGTTAACTTATATGAACGAAATTACTTATCCCTGGCAACGGTACTGGATGCCGGGCACCAGCACGGCGGGCCTGCCCGCGCCAGCCGATTATTTTATCCCCCCAACCGGTGCCGCTGCCTTGGAACACTGGCAGGCTACCCCCTGCCTGGTTCTGGTAGGGGAGCCGGGAATGGGCAAATCGGCGGAGTGGCAACGCCAACTCGCGACTACCCCCACCAGTAGCTTTTTAAATCTGGGCGACTTCAGCAGCGGCAAACAAATCCGCAAGGCCATCCAGCGGCTACCAGCCGTGCAATACTGGCAGCAACACCCCGGTACCGACCTGTGGCTGTGGCTCGACAGCTTTGACGAAGCGCTACTGCACGAAGCCAAGCTCGTTCAGGCCCTGCTGCGGCTGCTGGCTGAGTGGCCCACCACTGGTTTGCACCTGCGGCTGCTTTGCCGCACGGCCACTTGGCCTGACTATTTCACGAAGGAACTGCGTCGGTATTTCGGCCGTGAGCAGGCGGTTGAGGTGCTGCAGCTCGCCCCACTCACGCGCCAGCAGGTGCGGCAGGCGGCCGAGGCGCATACCATCGACACGGAGGCCTTTGAGACGGCTGTCGAGCGGGCCGAGGCCGTTGCCTTGGCTAGTCTGCCCGTTACGCTGGGCCTGCTGCTGAGGCTATGGCAGGCCGGAGAATTTACCGCCGCCGCCGGGCGCGGCATCGAACTGCTGGAGAAGGGTTGTCGCCTGCTGTGTGCCGAGAACTGGGACCCCACGCGCAGTACGTACCAGCAGGCTGACCCCGAGCGGCGATTCCGTCTGGCGGCCCAGCTGGCGCTCTTAATGGTCGGCAGTGGCCGGCAGCAGCTTACCGATGACGAAACCGACAACGGCCGCCAGCGGCTGCGCCTGCGCGACGTAACCGATGAGCCGCTGCTCTTCGCTGACAAAGCCGCTCCGATACCAGACCACGCGGCTGTTCGGGAATTGGTAGAACACTGTGGCTTGTTTGTGGCCACCGCAACAGGCAGTCGCTGGGTGCATCCCGTCTTCGCCGACTACCTGGCCGCCTGGGCCTTGCACCAAGCGGCCATCCCTCCAGCGCAGCTTCGTAACCTGCTACGGGCCGAGGCGCCGGAGGCGGGGCTGGTGCTGGCCTTGCGTGACCTGGGCGTGTGGCTGGCCGCGCTCTCGCCCACCTTCGCAACTGACCTTATTCAATTGGACCCGCTGACAGCCATCCGGGCCGATGTAGTGGCCAGTACCGATGCGCAGCGGACCGACCTCACTGAACGCTTGCTGGAACTGACTGCCGCCCGGCATTTTTACCCACAACGTGCCGAAGCCTATCTGAGCCGCCTAGCCCACCCCGGCTTGGCTACCCAGCTGGAAGAGGTGCTGCGTCAGCCTGGCACCCCTATCGAAGCCCAGTGGCTAGCCTATAAGATAGCCGCCAGCTGCAGGGTCTGCGAGTTGGTGCCGCTGCTGCTCCAGCAAGCGCTGGATGCTACTCTTCTTACTAGTTTGCGCACGGAAGCGCTGAAAACCCTCCACGCGCTGGCTAGCCTCGCCGAGTGCCGCCCTCTCCGTTCCCTGCTGGCCAATCTGCCGGCCGACGACCAGGATGATGAGTTCCGGGGGTGGCTGCTGCGCTTGCTCTGGCCGCAGGAAATGACAGTCCGCGAACTGCTGCCCCTGCTCAGCGCCCGCCGTAATACTTCCTTCTACGGAGCTTATCATTTCTTTCTTGACCCGGCTAGTCCGAATGGCTTGCGGGCTGGTCTGACTCCCGCGGCCTTGCCCACGCTGATTTATTGGCTGGTGCGCCGGCCGAACAGGGCGCTGCCCACCGCCAATCACGAAACCATTAAAGCAGTACGTACCAGCGTCCTGCGCGTCGGCTGGGAAACTACTGCTGACTCCCGTACGCTGGCCTGGCTGGCGCTGGGGCTACGGCGCTGGATTACGCGCCACGAAGTAGCATTCATTCCTACGCAGGCGTTGCCTCGTCACCGGGTACTGGCCCGCTGGGTGCAGCGGCGACAGCTGCCGGCGGCCTGGGACCTGACTTACCTGTTTCCGGCGGGCTACGTGCGGGCGGGCCAGGATGCTACTAGCCGACAGTCGCTGGTGGATACCGCTGATATCGAGTTCGTGCTGGACCAGTTGCGCCAAACCACGCACCTTGCTACTACTGACCGGTTGTTCGGCACGGCCCTGCAGCTCCTGCACCGGCTGGCTGCCAATCACGACCCGACGTTTCAAACCAACTTTGCCGCGCTCTACACACTTGCCACCACCCGCAACCTGGATGCCGGCCGCGACTGGGTGTGGGAGTTGGAAGAGGAAGCAACGCAGTATTTCCGCAACAGTCACCTGGAAGAACAACGGGCGCATCAGGAGCAGAACCGCCGGGCCCGGCAGCAGAACCGCCGGGCCCGGCAGGCCCAGCAGTGGAACCGTCGTACACCATACCTGCTGTGGCGACTGACCGACCCGACTCGTTCTAATCCCGTCCCCGCCTGGCGCTACGCCCGCTGGCTGCTGCTAAGGAGCGGTAACGGACAGCACAATCCTTATCAAATCGAGGTAACGGGCGGCTTCGCGTGGCAGTTGGCCGACCCGCGCCTCCAAACTCGCCTGACTGACTTGGCCTGGCGGGTAATGCAGGTCGCGCCACCCCAGTTGCCCACGCGGCAGCCACATAATTCCTTCGCCACTGAGCAGGCCGTACCGCTGGCCGCGCTGCTGCTTTGTCAGACTGAATGTCCGCAGCGGTTAGCCAATTGGCCGGCGGCTGCGTGGCAGCCCTGGCTGCGGGCCATCCTCTACGGCTTCCTCGCGGAGGAGCAGCGGCGCGAGCTGTTCGCCGTGGCTCGTCTCTATCACCGCCGCACAGTCCTGCGTCAAGTAACTGGGGAAGCTGATTTCTGGGCACAGTTAACGGCCGAGTCGCACGGCTACGTTCGTCTGAACCAATTACTGCGGGAAATCCCCGACCCTGTTTTGTGGCGACTCGCGCTTGGGGGCGTGATGCGCGGCCACTGGCCGCTGTCCTTCAGCCAGCAGGTATTGGCACAATTACTCCAACTAGGCTTTCGCCCGGCCGAGTTGTTCCGCGAGGCTTTATTCACGCAGGCCCGCACGGCCCCGACCTGGCACATTCTCACCTTCACGGCGCTTCGCACAGAACTTGAGCAGGCCGCGTCGGCGGCGACCTGGTGGCCGGCCTGGCAGCGTCTGCTCGGGCTGGGTCTGGAAACGGCCCGCGTGCTGCTGCAACGCCTAGACGGCACTCCCTCCTGGATTGCGCCCCTGCCGGCTGACTTATCAGATGAGCAGTTAAGCGAACTGCTGCGCTGGAGCGTGCTGGACCTGGGTATCAGTGAGGAGAATGGCCCGGACGATTGGCGGCACCACCGGCGGGGCCGCGTTCGGTTGCGCACCTTCCGCAACACTATAGCTAAGCGGCTGGCTGAGCGGGCCACTCCCGTAGCTTGGAACGCCCTGCGCGAATTGGCCGAGCAACTGGCTTACCCCAGTTGGCTCGCCTACCATGTAGACGAGGCCCGCGAAACCTACAGCCGGCGCAGCTGGCAGGCCCCGGCCCCGGCACAACTACTCGACTTCCTGCGCCATGCTGCCCGACGCTGGCCCCAGAGCAGCGCCGACGTGCTCGACTTGGTGCTCGAGTCGCTCGACCGGCTGCAGGCGCGGCTGCAAGGTGAGCCGGCCCGCGCCCAGGATCTGTGGCAGCAAGTAGCCGCGCAAACCGGTTACCGTATCGTACGTGGTAACAAGGTGGTTATCGAAAACCGGGTTACGGATTACGTGCAAGGCTTTCTCAACGATGATTTGGAACGCCACCTGTTCTCTACCCAGCGCGAGGTGCAACTGCGAGCGGCGGCCGGAGGCCAGCGCGGGCAGGAACTGGATTTGTATGTGCAGGCAGTGCCCCTGGACACGCAAGGCCGGCCCCGCGTCGGTGAGCGGCTGCTGGTATTCATTGAAGCCAAGCACCACGATAACTCTGAAGTCGCTACGGCCTTACAGGCGCAGTTGGTCAATCGCTACCTGCGGCAGCACGAGGCTCGAACCGGGCTGTTTCTGGTATACTGGCACAAGCCAGGAGCCGCCAACGAGTTAGCGGCTCTGCGGCAGCAGTTGAGTCAGCAGGCCGCGCAAGCCTCCGCCGATGGCCTGTTGCTAAAAAGCTATGTGCTGGATATTCGTCTGCCCGACGACCAGTTGTAGCAGCAGTTCCACCAATTAAGTTCAACTGAAGCTGCTAATAAGTTGTCAACCTGTGTGCTCCTGGCGTTTGCCTTACCCTTGCTATTCAGCCGAACCGCATCAGTAGTCCCTCCCAGTAGGGAGAACGCCTGCCGTAAGTAGGCTATTGGTGCAGTAGCTTCAACCAATGATGCAAGTAAGGCGCAAGGTGTGGATGAGCCAGATGCAGCAGGTTGGCCGCTGCACTCAGGCTGCCTAATTTGGCATTAGCAGAAGCCCGTTTTGAAGTCGCGCACTCTATCGCTTACTAGCAACAGCGCATGCCGTTACTCCCGCCTCAACTACTACCCCTACTCATTTTAGAATGCTTTTTCAACTCGCGTCCCGATTCTAGGCAGCGCAATTAGACCACCTCATTTTTGGTCGCCTAGCTACCGGCTTGGAATTATGCAAGCCTCCTAACTGTTCGTAAATAGCTAAGCAAGCCATTCGCGTACGGTGGATTTGCAGGCGCTTGGTTTTATCAGGTGCGGAGCCGTAGCTTTGCACCACCAAAAAATATCGGGCACGCCTGCTTGCCGGTGCCATTTGTCCGGTATCGTAGTCTAATTTCTGTCACAAGCCTCGGCTTGCCAGTTGGCAGGAAGCCCGCCCCATGAGGGCGGGTTTTTTTTGTAGTTATGCCTCGCCCTCCCCGCCCCCCGCGCCAGGCCTTCACTAAGCGAGCCATTACGTTTGCTGCCCAGTTGCAGAAGCTAAAAGACCGCGACCTGCTGGTGGCAGATGAGGCCCGTGCCCTGCGTTATCTGGCCAATAGCAGCTACTACCGGCTCAGCGGCTATTGGGCCCCCTTCCTGGATACCGTTACCGGACAGTTTCGGGCCGGCACTACCTTCGACGATATCGTCAATCTATACCGCTTCGACAAGAAGCTGCGGCTGCTGTGTCTGGAAGCCATGGAGCGGCTGGAGATTGCTTTTCGCACGCAGATTATCTACCATTTCACGCACGCCACGGGCGATACCAACTGGTACGAGCAGCTAACTTATTTCAAACAAAGTATCGTCCTGGCCCCCGGTGCGCAGACCACCGAGCTGCAGGACTCCCAGCGCCTGCAGGAAACCATTCTGGGTAATCCCAGCCGGGGATTTAAGGGAGAGTTAACGCGGGCGAAGGACAAGGAATTTATCGCCGACTACTACCGGTTTTACCATACGCCCGCTAACCCGCCCGCCTGGATGGCCCTGGAAGTGCTATCCTTCGGCACGTTGTTTAATTTGTTCCGGCTTTTTGCCGATACCCGGGCCAAAATCAACGTAGCCAAGCACTTCAAGCTGCACTTGTCCGTGCTGGAGTCGTGGATGCAAAGCCTGAACGTTGTCCGCAATAAATGCGCCCACCACGAGCGGTTCTGGGACTTGTCTATTCGCCCCTTGATGACCAATCAGGGTGACCGCAGCGGCTTGTGGCTAAGCCAGCCCAGCGCCCTCACCAGCACCAATAAAATGTACTATGTCTTGTCGGTACTGCATTTTCTGCTCGTGCAGATTACCCCCAAGGCAAGCCTGTGCGATAAAGTATTCCGGTTAATGAATGACTACGACCTCATCACCCGGCAGGCGCACACGCGCTACATGGGCTTTCCGGCCGACTGGCAGCGGGAGACAATGTGGACGCAGATTTAGCGTAGACCGCTGATTTTACCGCGTACCGGGTTGCTCCTAAATTTCGGGCAGGGCCAGTTCGCCGTTTAGTTGGTACTGGTACTGGCCGGTTACCCGGCCGGCGCAACCTCTGATTCAGCCACATCCACGTAGCTGATTTTGCTGGGGTCGAAGGCGGCCAGGGCCTGGGCGACCCACTGCTCATCAACCGTGTCCTGGTACAGGAGCAGGTGCACGGTGGCGGTCTGGTCGGGATTGAGGCGCAGCAGCCGGCCGATGCGCTGGGCGGCCTTGCGCTCGTTGCCGAAGGCGTGCCAGATGATGCCCATTCGCAGGTCGGTAATATTGACGCCCTCCGAGAGCTGGGCCACGCAGGCCAGGCGCTGGATGTCACCGCTGTTGAACCTGGCCAGGTTGGCTTCGCTGTACTTATTGTTGGAATGGTAGGTATGCTCGGCCTGCGCTTCGGCCTGCTGCTGGTTGCAGGTGAAGAGCAGCACCTTCTCGCAGAAATGCCCGGCCAGGTGGGCCATGTACTGGCCCTTGGTGGGGTAGTTCATCAGGGCTTGCATCCGCAGCAGGCGCAGCGTCTCAACCGGGAGCTGGTCGCGGGCGGCGTTAGTTAGCCGGGCGCTCCAGTACTGGTAGTTTTCCCACTCGCTGGTCGTGAACTGCTGGCCGGCCTTCGTCGTGAACTGGTAGTCACGCACGCCGCTTAGCCGCAGCCGATGCACGATGATGCGGTAGTCATTGAGCAGGCCGGCCAGCACGGCTTCGTCGGTGGTGTAGTCTACCACGATGGGGCAGTAGGTGGCCACCAGCCGGCCCTTCTCCGAATCGGGCTGCGCAGGGGGCGTGCCGGTCAGCCCCAGGATGCGCCCCTTCCGGGCGACGTGGGCGTGCAGGGCCGGCGCGTGCGAGTCCTTGAGGGCGTGGCACTCATCGAGGTACACCTTGTGGTAGCGCCCGCTGCCGAGCGTTTTGCCCAGCGAGCGGTAAGTGGTGAAGTCCAGCTGGTCAAGCAGGTAGTCCAGCTTGAATTTACGCGCCTCCTGCGGCCAGGAATCCAGGATAGCCTGGGTAGGGGCAGCGACCAGAAAGAGCTTGGTGACGGAATCGGTCGAGTGACCACTGGCCAGCAGGCGGGCCATGTTGCGCAGCCCGAGCAGGGTCTTGCCCACCCCCGTCGCCACGGCTACTCCGGCCAGTTGGCGCTTGTCTATCACCGTCAGGATGTGGTCCTGCAGGGCTTGTTTACGTGCCAGGGCCAAGCTGGCGGTCGCAGGCACCGGGGAGGAAATCATAAGGGCAGTAGGAAGAAGACACAGTGGTTGCGCAGCACCGGCGTCGGCCGAAAGGCCCGGCAGGCAGTGAAATTAGCACGTCAGGGTGCCCGCCGCCAAAAAGACCTTCGCTGCGTCGGGTTACGGCGGAACCAGCGTGCGTCGGATTCAAGCTGTTGAGGCTTGAGCGCTAGCATACGGCGACCTTCGGCCGGCTTTAAACAACCAGATAACAAAATGGGCTGCCAACTGCCCGGCTACCCATTGGCCGGGCTACTATCCGGCGAATACGTTGCAGCAGGCTGCTTTGCCCTAAGGTCAATCCGACTGGCAAAGGCGGGACCACCACTGCCCGCCTTTGCCGCCGGGAGAAAAGTGCGTAGCTTCTCCAGTTACGGTCTACCCACTACCTACTTCAACTGCTTGGCCAGGGCCTTGCTTACCTCCGGGCCCCGCAGATCTTTGGCCACGATACGGCCTTCGGGGTCGAGCAGAAAGGTGGCGGGAATACCCCTAATCTGATACAAATGACCGGTAGGTCCCCGCACGCCCTGCAGGTCGGCCACCTGCGTCCAGGGCAGGCTATCCTGCTGCACAGCCTGCTGCCAGGCGCTGGCCTTCTCATCGAGCGAGACGCTGAGCACCGTAAAGCCCACGCCCTGGTCGTGAAAGCGCTGGTAGGCGGCGAGTACCCGCGGGTTCTCCGCCCGGCAGGGCTTGCACCACGAGGCCCAGAAGTCTACCAGCACGTAGCAGCCCCGCAGGCTGCTCAGGGCCACGGGCTGCCCGTGCAGGTCGGCGAGGGTAAAGTCTGGGGCCAACTCGCCGACGGCCAGGGAAGGAGCCATCGCCAGTAGCTCGCGCAGGCGCAGCAGGTAGGGGGAGGTGGGCTGCTCGCGGGCAAAGCGCATGGTGAGCGAGTCGAGTTGCGGCTGGGCGCTGGGATGCAACCGCAGGTAGTGAAAGGCTACGTAGGGTGCCAGGTACGAATTGGCCCGCTGGCGCAGTTGAACTTGGAGCTGGCGCAGCTGCTTGTTGGTGGCCTCGGCCGGTAAGCTGCGCAGCAAAGCATAAGGTTGCAGAGCCTCCAGCCAGGCCAGTTCCGGCGAGCCACTCAGCTGTAGCTGGTAAACCGGAGCTTGGCGGGTACTGCTGGCGGATAGTCTTACTGACCCGCTGAGTTGCTCCTGTTGATTAGCCAGCGGCACGGGTTGCAGCACGCGCTGCTGTGCGATGCGTAGCCAGTAGACATCGGGGGCCGGCACCCGTCCCTGCAGCACGAAGTGCCCGCTGGCATCGGCCTGGGTGGAGTCTAGGAACGGCCAGGGCAGGGTGGGGGAGGGGCGCTTGGGCGTGAGCAGGTACACAGACTGGCCGGCCAGGCGGGGGTCCTGCCCACTGATGGTGTAACCGGACTGTTGGGCCCGGCCGGGCAAGGCTAGCAGGAAGCCTAGCCAGGGGAAGAGAAGTAAGCGGCGAGGCATAGGTAATGGGTGGACAGGATATACTGGTTATAAGGGTAGGCTGAATAAAGTAAGCCGCTCCCGGAAGAGCCGTAACGGCGAAAACAGGCCCAGGCTTCCGGCTGCTGGCGAGGGTTAACAACTGTTCCGAAAGTCACCCTCGGCTAAGCCGCCGGCTTACTTTTAGCCCCTGCCCACTTCCCGGCAACTACCCTACCCACCGCTACCTGGTGAAGCTCGCTCCTTTGCAACCGGAACACGTTGCGCCCTTTTACCGCTGGCTCCACGACCCCGAAGCTATTGCGTATTCGCGCTCGGCTTTCCAAAGCATGCAGACCACGCAGCAGATTGACCAGTGGTTTACCGCCACTTTGCAGCAGGCCAGCAGCCTGAATCTGGGCATCTACCTAACGGAGACCAATGCCTTGCTTGGGTACGCGGGCCTCGTGGGTATTTCCCCGGCCAACCACGCGGCGGAGTACTTCATTTTTATCGGCGAGAAAGCCTAGTGGGGGCAGGGCGTGGGCACGGCGGTGACGAAGCAAGTGATGCGCATCGGCTTTACCAGTTGCCAACTCAACCGCATTACGCTCACGGTTTCGGAGTTGAATATTGGCGGCGTAAAAGCCTATACGAAAGCGGGCTTCGTTTTAGAAGGACGGCTACGACAGGTCTGTTGCCGGCAGGGTGTGTTTCACGATAAACTCGTGCTGTCCGTGTTGAAAGCAGACTAGCAGGAATGCAGTGCCGAAGAATAGAACCGTCTAGGCTTTTCAAGTCGGCAAAAGGTCGGGTAGCCGAAGCTGGTTTGAGCGACTCAGCCGGGAGCCCGCCTGGGTAGCCCTGTTATCAAAGAGAGTATGGCCCTGGTGCCTACTGAGCGTTCTCGGCCTTGAGTTTGGCTTGGACTTGAGCGGCCTGCTCAGCTTCGAGGTCCTTACTAAGCACATCGAACTGGCCTTCCATGCCCATGCCGCTGGCCTGCTCGCTATAAGCGGCCCGCGCCCGGCTGCCTTCCCAAAAGAGGCGATACTTTCCCTGGGCCTGGCCGGGCCCGAACAGGTAGGTCGCTTCTGGCCGCAGCACGGTCGGGTCGCCCAGGGCCCTGAAGCGGCAGAATTTGCCGTTCAGAAAATAATAGAACTGCGTCCGGACCTGCTTGTGGTGCTTGCCGAACCAGCCTTCGCTGCCTTCATACTCATAGGTGCGCGTCAATACACCCGGCGAGGGGGGCAATAGCCGCATCTGGGGAAAAGCGCTCAGGGGCTGGCCGAAGGTGTGGCCCGCGATGCCGTTGAGCGAATCGACTTTGCCGCCAAAGGGAAACTGCGGGGACGGCTGGGCGGTAACCCCGGCGGCGGGTGCCGTTTCGCTCGTGGCCGGGCTGGGCGAGGAGCAACTGCTCAAGAGGACGCCGGTCAGGGTAAACAGTAGCGCCGGGGCTACGGGGAAGCGGAAGGAAGAAGGCACAGTCGCTAAAAAGTAAGTAGGAAAAAATAGGAAAAATACCTAGCTGGCGGCTGCTTATAAACTGCGAGAAAGGGCTTAAATACCACAGCATCAGCGTACCCATTTTCAAGTTCAGGAGTAACCTTCCCCGCTGTCGAGCCAGCCCCAAGGTTGCGTAGGAGAGTCGCAGCCCCGGGCCAGCTACTTACTCAGTAGCAAAAGGAGGTACCTGGGTCAGACTGGTAAGTCATTGGTCGGCAACAAGAAGCTGCTCGTCCACCCGTTTAAAAGGCGCGTAAGCTTGGTCTAACTGCCGGAAAGGAGATCTCAACTAGAGTAGTTTATTTCGGGCGTGCAGCTACTTACTGATTGCGCGCCATTTGGCCAGGTCCGCCGGACGGGCGGGAGTTTTAGTGGTAGCCCATCTCCCCGCGGGCGCGGCGCAGTTCGCGTACCTGCTCGTGCACGGTAGCGCGGGCCAGCGCCGGGTCCGCGCGGCCGGGGCGACCCTGCGGCCCCCGGTGCGTGGCGTGGAAGAGCTCATTGGCTACGGAGTTACCCAGCGCCAGATTGGTCACCAGCGTGAAGACGCGGCTGCTGTAGGCCAGCGGGTTCGCAGCCATATCCGGCAGGGCCTCCAGGGCCTCGTCCTCATAGTTGACAAAGCGCTTGAACAGGTAGCCGGCGCGGGCTATATAGATGGGTGGGTCAAACTCGGGTGGCTCCGGGGAGGCCACCAGTTGCTGCGTCAGGTGTTGGAGGTCCTCGTCGCTGAGGTATACAGCGTCACCGGCCACCCACACATCGGGCTGAAGATGAAGCAGCCCATCGACCCAGGCACCGAAGCTGAGCGTCGGAAAAGGTGCCGGGAGGGCCCCCATCGTGTAGGCCAGGGCCAGGCAAATTTGGTGCGGCGTCGCCTGGGCGTAGGGGATGCAAACGGGGGTTGGATCGGGCGGAGGAGTCATAGACACAGATAGAGCGATAAGGCGCTAGCGGCTGCAAGATAAGGGAAAAAAGAAGATTGTAATCATATATGATTACAGAGCAGCTGATTTTTAGGTCCAGCTTGCCAGAGTGAAAAATGAGGTGATTTTGCGGACCTTTGGGCAGCACCTGCGCCAATTGCGCGAGGCGCGGGGCTGGAGCCAACAGGCGCTGGCCGACGTGGCGGATGTATCCAAGCCCACGATTTACCGCATCGAGACGGCGCGCTATTCCGTGACGCTGGACGTGCTCGTTTCCCTGGCGCAGGCCCTGGAAATTTCGCTGGCCGAGTTGGTTAGCTTTGCGGGGCCGGTGCCTCACCCGGTGACAGCGCCTGGTCAGTAGGATTGGCCGTTGGCAGCCGCGGAGCAGTCGGGGACGAAATAGCTGGCTCCGCCCGGGCTTTACCTTGTCGGTAAGCGTTTTCACCCCCATCGCGGCGCAGTTGCCCCGCTTCGGTTTTGAGGGCGCGGCGGCGCTCACGCAAGGCCTCGCGCAGCGTATCGGCTACCTGGGCCCCGACCTCCCGCTCGATGGGGACGGTCAGCGTTTCGGTGACGGTGTGTAGGGTAAGGGCCACGAAGCCTTCCAACTCCAGGGTCAGCAGCGCCCGCTGCTGCGCTTTAGCCCGGCGCCGGGCGCGGCGCACCTGGCGCAGGTGTTTACGATAGCACATAGGAGCAGCGCGCTGCCGGGCTAAGAAAGCAGCGGCGCAAACTTACGCGCCTTTTCGCAAAAGGGGAAATATATGTCCACAAAATGTGGTCTAGTTAGCCGGAGCTTGCACGGATGAAGAAACCAGCCAGTATTCAGGCGTTCGGGCAGCACCTGCGGCAGTTGCGGGAAGCCCGGGGCTGGAGCCAGCAGGCACTGGCCGATGCGGCCGATATTACCAAGAAAACGATTTACCGCATGGAAACGGCCCAGACGGCCCCTACGCTGGACGTACTCGTGTGCCTGGCCGAGGGACTGGAGATTTCGCTGGCGGAATTAGTGACGTTTGTGGTCACTGCCTGAGTGAGCAGCAGTAGGCACGGGCTGGTCGCAGCAGTTGTAGCAGGAATAGTTACTTGCTGCGGCGGGCGGCAGCGCGCTACCTATTTCTAACAAGGGAATAGCAGGTCGTTACTTAGGTAGCCAATCCCGCTGCTGGTGCCGGCGCCGCCGACGCTGCCGCCGGAGGTTCTTAACGGCCACCGGTGCGCCCACTACCCACCCAATTAGGGTGGGCTGGAGCACCAATAAGAGCATTCCCAGGCCGGGGCGCCGGTTGAAGGCTAGCGATAAACCTGGAAGCAGGTAAGCAAGGAGCATGAGTAACTGGACGGCGGGCAGATTGGCTCTTTTGGGTGGAAGATAAGTAGCTAATGGCTGGAATGCCCATACAATCCGGTTTCTAAATGCTCCGTCATCAGCATCGGGTTTGCTCGCAAGCGGTGGAGTTGACCGCTAACGTAGGCAGTAGGGTGACCAGGGGTATTCGCAGTGCTGTAAAAGATAACCATCTGTACGTCAGCTTACACAATGATTGGGTTAACGTTTCCAGTCGTGCCGTGGTGCGGCACTTGAATGAGCTGGCTCCTGGGCCGTCTTTATCAGTTCGTCCCGGTGGCAGGGGGCTCCAAGCCCTTGCTAATTGGTACCTCCAGGTCGGAGTTGGTGATGGCCGGGTCGTCGACCAAGTCGCGAACCTCCAGGGCCAGGGCCCTACTCAGGGAGATGAGCAAGTCGAGGGTCGGGGCGAGTTGCCGCAACTCAATGCGCTTAATGGTGGACTGCTCGACGTTGGCAATGTCGGCCAGCTTTTGCTGGGAATAGCCCCGGGCCTTACGCAGCAGGCGGAGCCGGTGGGCAAAGACTTGGAGACCGGCCGGATTTTTCACGAAGCAAGGTGGGGGCGCACGGGCGGGCAATTAAGGGCGGATCCGCCCTTAATTGCCCGCCCGTGCCTAGCTTTGTACCCATTGTCGCATTTTCCACTTCCCAGGCCCTGGTAGCTATCACTCCTTAGTCCACGTGCAGGTCCAGTTAAAGGCATCACAACTCCTATACTGCTATGATAACCGATGATTCGTTGCTCCCCCCCCCGGGGTCCAGTAGTATCCCCTTCGCCTTGGCTTCACCGCTGCAGGCATCGCAGGCGCTGGCCTATGCCATGGAGCGGCTGGCCGCGCATTTCCCTACGCTGAACTGGACCATGTGGAGCGACACGTTCCAGCACGTTCAACCTGAACTGATGGTGCAGGGGTCGGCAGTAGGGCTAAAGTGGCCGGTCCTAGTGCGCCTGGTTCAACGCCTGGCCTCGTCTGTAGATTACCCTGCGCTCGACTCACCGGTTTGCGGGCCAGCCGCTGCCGAGTCGGCGGAGCAAATCACGGCTTATCAGAACCTGGCCTTGCAGTCCCTGGCGCAGCTAGCGGAAGCCCTGGAGGGCTATAGCCCGCTCCTCTTCGAGTTGGCGGCGACGCTGGCTAAGAGCTACGCTATCGCGGCGCGGGTCTATGCGGCGACCCACACGTCAGCGAACGAAGACCAAAACCGGCCGGACCCGCTGGTGCTCGATAAGCGGCCAGCATCGGCAGCCACGAATCTGCAGGCCGTTGACTCCCCCGTAACGGGGGGGCTACCCCTAAACCCGGTAGCGTCCGTCCCGGCATCACCGGCACTTGAGCAAACACCTGAACGCAGTTTGTCAACTACCCGCCGCACCTTCCGGGACATCGTTCAGTATCACCCGCGGGCCAATGGCAAAATGGGCTTCACGGTGCGCGAATTATGCCGGGCAATGCGTATCAGCGCGGCCTCGCTACAGGCAGCCCACGCGAATCCAGGCCGGCTCTCGCTAAACGCGGTGAGTGCCTTGGCTACCTTGATGCAGGAATCCTTGCTGCTGGTTCTGGCCGACTTGCTCGCGGAAGCGGAAGCCAAAAGAAAGAGGAGAAATGGGTGATGCGCTAGGCAGGAATGAGGCATAACGGGATGGTCTAGTTACGCTGGACAGTTTAGGGCACTAAGTTCAAGAAGCTGTTGGTAAGTGTTGGTAGTCAATGCTGGAGTGCGGGCGCTCGTGATTGTAGTAGTCAGAATAGTCGGCGAATCTGCGTTGTGCATCGGCCAAGTCGGCAAAAACGGGCCGCTCGCGACCTTCGAGTACTTCGGTTTTGAGGCGCGACCATAGGTTCTCGGTTTGGACGTAATCGTAGCATTCGCCGCGCCTACTTTGCGAGCGCAGCGCGCCGTGGTCATGGAGTAATTCACGGTACACGTTGCCGCAGTACTGTCCGCCACGGTCGGAGTGCACGAGCAGATCCGGCGTGGGTGGCTGCGCCCAAAAAGCGCGCTGCAAAGCGATAGTAATAAGCTCCTCGGGTATCGTAGCCATGATGTGCCAGCCCACTACCTGCTTGCTGACCAAATCCTGGTACGCGCATAGGTAGGCCCACTTGCCGTTAGCCAGGGGTAGATAGGTGATATCACTGCCCCAGACCTGATTAGCCTGGGGCGGTTTGGGCTGGCTGAGTAGGAGGTCCGGGGCGCAGCACTGCCCGTGGGTAGAGTCGGTGGTGCGTGGGGTGTAGGCTTTAGAATGAAGCACCCGTCAACACCAGCGACGCATGGCTACCCGCAAATGCTGCCGACCAACATGGTAGCCCTTTTTTGGCAAGGCGACACGCAGGCGGCAGGTGCCATAGCAGCGCTTATGGATGCCAAAGACCTTGACTAGCGCCTCTTCCCAGACAGGTGGCTCGCAATTTATTGCTTGTTGCTGAGTCTGTTGCTACGGACAATACCCGCTAGCTGGCACCCGCAATACCTGGCAGAGCAGACGCACTGGACATTGCTCGCGTTGCGCCTCAACAAAGCGGTAGCAGTTCATGAGTTCTTGGTCTGAGAAAATGCGCATCAAGCATTTGGTAGATGGCAATGGCTTTTTTAAAATGTCTAGCTCCTGCGCCTGTAGACGCGCCAAGGTTCGCAGCTGACGCAACTCGGCCGCCGTAGCCGGGTCTAACTCCGCACCCCGCGCAGCGGCTGCTGGCGTGAGCACTTCTTTTTGCCACTTGTAGAGTAGCTTGATAGTGCTAGAGGCCCGAACGGTAACTTGCGTTAAGCGTCCTTCATCGGCTCCGCAGGACCTCCGCCAAAAAAGCAGCGTCATAATGCGGGCGTTTGGCGGCTGTCTTTCCGGAGGACGTTCGAAAGATAAGACTCCATTCTGTCCACTTTTACCCGGCCGCCTCACACTGAAAAAACTATTCTAGCTACGGTTTCTACTGGTGTGGCTCACCTACCAATACCATACTGCCTGTAGGAGTCGCTCTCTGCCTAAGGTAGAAACCCAAATACGGTCTCGATGGCAGTACGGAACTGTATGTCATCAGGATGCCTGGTCAGATAATCTTGCAAGGTTAAGCCAAGGGACAACTGCTGTGCTTCTATGTACCGCAGCCGATCGATATATTTTTTTCTGTCTTGCGGTAGGCCCGGCGCATTCAGGCCAGTCAGACGCGCTAAGTTATGAGCCCTTGTATTACTCAGCGGATACCGGTAAATACCCGTTGCCAGTTCATACCGGTACACCTTGTTCACCTTCGCTGAGCATGGTCTCAAACAGGGCTGATAGTTAGCCCACTTGTCACTTTTCCGCTGATTTGGCAGATGAAGCACCCCGTACCAGTTGGCGTAGCCATCGCGGCCTGTGCCCTTTCGGGTGGGGTCGAAATGCTCGATATCCCTGGCATCGACTGACGCGAACCTGCGCTCCGTATAGGCGCAATAATTCCCCTGCTCAGCCAGCAGCAGCTTAATTATTTTGCTTCGGTGGGCCTTTGTTGCATACTTAAGACCATCGGTAACTATTTTGCTCCGTATCTTTTTGACCTGACGCATCTCAGAATCCGTATTTCATGCCTAGCTGCATAAACTCGTGCATCAGTTCATCCTTCCTTTCAGGATTTCTCTCCGCCTCGATTCGCATTCTCAGCCGAATATAGTGTTCATGCATCTCATCTCCTTTTTCGCCGAAGGGAGATTCCAGCTTGAAGTCCTTAACCAGAAGGTCGTTAGAGTCATCACCCTCGGGCGCAATGCCTACGCTGTAATTGACCGAGCCTTCATCGTCAAAGTACAGAAAGAATCTTTCCTCTGGCTCAAAAGCGGCCGCAATGATTGGCGAGTGAGTGGCGAAGAAATACTGGTTATTCTCCCCAATGCTGGTGAACATTGATATAAACTTCTTCTGAACGTCTGGAAACAGGGAGGTTTCTGGCTCGTCCACAAAGACAATGGCATTGTTGGGATTCCGTACGATGAGGGGCAGCATCAGGTTGATTAAATGCCTTATTCCGGAACTCAACTCACTAAAGGTGATATTTTGCTTGGCCTTACCGACCCGGAAAGCAGAGTTGAAAATGTTCTCGCCATCGGTTCCCGCCAATTCAGATTGCACATTCAACTCCCTCAACAGATCGAACAGCTTAGCCCGGAAGAGTCGCTCTATGGGACTAGGGTTATGCTTACGCCACTTTTCCATGTGCAGCCTGATATTAAAGTCAGGGTCTGCCTCCGCCTGATACGTAGCATCAATTCTAGCCAAGTTTTCTGCTGACTTATAGGCTGCTATCTCATTGCCAATGGCATTGCTCACCAGACCTAGAGATTCCTGGTGAGAATAAATGACTTGGTTGAGGAACAGGTCGTTGATATTGATTTCGGGGCTGGCCAGCTGTTCACTAAGGGGGATGTGCGATGCCTTATCGCTGATGCTTTTATAAAATTCCTTTGAGATAGGCAGGTCGGCCTGCGCCGAGAAGTAGTATAGATGAAAGCGTTCCCGTAGCTCACTGACGTACCGGCTACCAAATTTTGCCGCGTTGATTAGCAAGCTATCAGCCTCTTTTCTGGTCAGTTTACTGTTGCGTAGATTTACGCTAGGCAAATAGTCATACTGAGTCTTAAGCCGTTGGCACTTCTTGGCTATAATTATGCTCTGCTCGTCATCATTTGCAAAAAACTCTAGACTTATCGATTCCTTCCCACTTAGCTCCATATCCGACTCATCAGGGTTACCTAATAAGGCGCCTTTCAGAATGTAGCTGATTAGATTAGTTTTACCCGTCCCACTCTGACCAATGAAGCATACCTTCTCGAGCGCTTCGCCGGCTTTCTCATGGCCTTTAGGGTAAGTCAGGTCCAGTTTCAGGTCTTGAAACTGCTTAAGTGACTTTATATGAACACTTTTTACTTTCATAAAGGATTATAATGCTCAGTGAGGGGAACTACTGTTTCTGAGATTTAGAAATTTCACCGCGGCTGGTATGAATAGGGCAAGGTTATTAAGGGGATGGGCACTTCTTAAAAAGGAAGAGATTGGCGAATTAACGTCTCGCAGAGCAGCGCCGTGGCAACACTTCAGTTGTGACGGTTGCGGGGATAGCTGACGAATTGCCCTATCACTCCCCGTCTATTGAGCGTGTTCCAAGTTTTCTTTTCATCTGCCAAGCGTTGTTTGTAAGGCAGTTAAAGCCAGCCCGTTTGATACTGCCAAATAAACCCATGAAATCGGGCAGCGCTAGTTGGGTAGGGTGGAGTTTGTATACAAAGGCTGCTCGTCCGGTGACCTGTAGTTACAGGAAGTAAAAGTAGCCCTTGGCGTGCCGCAACTCAGCGATCACAATGCTCCACTAGTCGTCCTGACCCTTGGTGGAGATGCCGACTCCATGCTGGCCGGACTCGTTGTGCAGGGTAGGTAACTTAACTTGATAATCCGCCTGCTGTCGGCACTGGTTGAGAAAGTGTTAAAAGTCAAGGCGATAATTCGTGAGCGTCACCTTTTAGCAGCGTTGCTAGCGCCCGCATCTCATTGTTACCACTTGGCGTGCTATTCAGGGCCCGCAGTAGACAGGTGGGGTAGTGCCTATACCAGCCTCACGCTCTTTTTAGGGCGATTGCAGCGGCTTATGGCTAAGCCAGTCCATCGGCCTAATCAGCACGAACAAAATATATTGTGTCCTGTCAGTGCCGCATTTTCTACTCGTGCAGAATTACCCCGGAGGCGAATCTGTGCGACAAGGTATTCCGGTTGCTAAATGACCACGACCTTATAACCAAGCAGGCGCACACGCGCTACATGGGCTTTCGTCGTATGCAGCCGGCGGGTACGCTGGACATTACGCCCGACCGGCTCCGGCGCGTAGCAAGACTGGTAGCACCAAGTCAAGCAGATTGGAAGAGGTAACTCGCAACTTCGCACCCTACACAACGCACCCTATACAACTGAGCTAGTAAGTGGTTAAGCAACATTACTCCTGGCAGCGCCTGTGGGTCCCTGGCACCGGGCCAGCCGTAGACGAAGTACTCACGCACCCAACCTATTTTGCGACAGTCGCCGGGGCGGAGCCACTGGAAAAATGGCAGCAAACTCCCTGTCTGATTTTACTGGGTGAGCCCGGCATGGGCAAGTCGGCAGAATGGATGCGCCAGCAGCAACTGGTCGGCGCGGAGGCCAGTCTGAAGGTGAACCTGGGGGATTTCAGTTCCGGCCGGGATATCATCGACGCGCTGGCGGCCGAACCGGCGGTACGGGACTGGTGCCGCCAGCCGGAGGTCGGGCTCTGGCTCTGGCTTGATAGCTTCGATGAGGCCTTACTCCACGAGGCCAAACTGGCCCAGGCCCTGACCCGGCTGCTGCGGCAGTGGCCCACCACGGGCTTGCACCTGCGCATTTTAAGCCGCACCGCCACGTGGCCAGCCTTTTTCACGGAGGCCCTGAAAGCGCACTTCGGCCATTCGGACGAACAGCCGCAGGTAGTAATTCTGCAGTTGGCACCCTTAACGCAGGCGCAGGTACAAGAAGCAGCCGAGGTAGCGGGTATTGAGACGGCCGCCTTTATTACCGCGGTAGAGCGTGCCGAAGCGGTGCCCCTGGCTACCCTGCCCGTGACGCTGGACCTGCTATTCAGGTTGTGGCAGGCGGGGCGCTTTAGTGGTAGCACCGGGCGCGGGATTGAACTGCTGGAGGAAGGATGCCGGCTGCTGTGCGAAGAGGGCTGGGACGAGCAGCGGGTTTGCTTCGGCCAGGTCGATGTGGACCAGCGCCTGCGCATCGCGGCTCAGCTAGCCCTGGTCATGGTGGCCTGCCGCCGCCGGGCGCTGAATCACGCGGCGTTGGCCGACGAGGAAGTGTGGCTTCGGCTGCGCGACGTGACGGGCGAGCTGACGTTGTTCCCAGACAAGCCGGGGCTGGTGCTGGAAAAAGAATTGGTGGACGAAGTCCTGCGTGAAACCGGCCTGTTCATGTCAGTTGGTTCCCAGATTCGCTGGATTCACCCGGTGTTCAGTGATTTTCTGGCGGCCTGGGCCTTGCACAAGGCCCAGATAAAACCAGCGCAACTGCGCAACCTGTTTCGCTCCGCAGTACCGGGGGCGGGGGTAGTCCCGGCCCTGCGGGATGCCGCCGTGTGGCTAGCTTCTCTTTCGCCCGCCTTCGCGGCCGACTTGGCCCACTTGGACCCGCTCACCGCCATGCGCGCAGACGTGCTTACTTCCGGCCCCGGGCAACGCGCCGCGTTGGTCGCCGAATTGTTCGCCCTGACGACTGCCCGGCACCAGTACCCGTGGCGGGCGGAGCCGTACCTGGCGCGGCTCGCCCATCCGGAGTTAGCTGGTCAGTTAGCTGCCGTGCTACAGGACCCGGCCGCTAGGCCGGAAGCGCGGTGGCTGGCGTACAAAACCGCGGAGAGCTGCGAAACTCGGGAGTTGTTCCCCTTGCTGCTACAGCAAACCCTGGATGCCGGGTTGCCTACCCGGGTGCGGACGGATGCCATCCGCACGTTGCGTCGCCTGGCTGGTCCGGGTGACTGCCAGCCGTTGCGGCCGCTGCTGGCGGCGCTGCCGCCTGATGACGAGGACGACGAATTCCGGGGCACCCTACTTCAATTGCTATGGCCGGCCGACATGACGGTGCCGGAACTGTTAGCGCTCTTGACCCCCTGGCGAAAATCGAGTAGCATCGGAGCTTATCACCTGTTTTTGGACCCGGCCTTCGAAGGTGGCCTGCAGGCAGGTCTGGCTGCTGCGCACTTGCCCGCCCTGCTGCGATGGCTGCTGCGCCGCTCCCGGTCAGCGGGTGGCCCCGACCAGCGGGTCGGGGAGTTCGTGCGTAATGCGGTCGTCGCCCTGGCGTGGCAACATACGGACGACGCCCAAGTGCTGGCTTGGCTGGCGCTGACGCTGCGGCACTTACTGGTTGGCTACGAGGTGCCCCAGGTACCAGCCGAGGCCAGCCCGCGGCGGCGCGTGGTAAGCCGCTGGGTACTACGACGGCAGCTGCCTGAATCCTGGGAGCTCATGCAGCGTCATCAGGTAGCTGCAAAACGCTACGGCCGGCAAGAGAGTAGTCGTCAAAGCCTGGTAGACCTAGCCGACTTCGACTTCGTCCTGGAGCTGCTTGGCACCGCTACCCACCCGCCAACAGTCACAAACCTGTTTGAGACGGCCCTGCAGTTATTGAATGAAAGCTTTACGGAGCAAAGCAGCCATTTTCAAACGCGCTTTCTGGCGCTTTACACGGTGGCCCAGGCCCGAAACCTGGATGCGGGACGCAGCTGGGTGTGGGAGTTGAACGCGGCCACGACGCGCTACTGGAAAAATAGCCACGACGAACAGCAGCAGCTGCACCAGCAGCGGCGTCGGAAAGCCCGCCGGACGCGGCGGTGGAACAGCCGTACTTACAAGCTCCTTATCCGGCTGACTGCCCCTGGTAACCCCAACCCGGCCCGGGCCTGGCGATATGCGCATTGGCTGCTGACGAGGAACAGCGAGGGTCAGCGCGACTACCTCGCCACGGAAATGCAGGCTGGCTTTGCGTGGCTGCGCGCTTCCGCCTTGTTGCACCAGCGACTGGTGGAGCTGGCCTGCCGGGCCGTGCAGGCGGCCCCGCCCCAAGTGGCCATCGGCCAGCAACACAACTCTTTTTCCGAAGCCCAGGCCATCCCGCTCGCCGCCCTGCTGCTCTGCCAGGACGAGCGTCCACAACTGATTGCTGCATTCTCAGCAACTGAGTGGCAGCCCTGGCTGCAGGCGCTGCTCTTCGGCTGGGTTGGGGAGACGCGCCGCACGCAGCTGTTCGGCGTGGCCCTCCGACAGCACCGGCGGGCGGTGCTGCGGCAACTGGGGGGTGAGCAGGACTTCTGGCAGCAGCTAACCACCGAAACTTATGGCTACACCCGGCTCAACGAGGTGCTGCGGGAAGTACCGGATGAGCTGGTCTGGCGGCGGGCGCTGCAGGGCGTGCGGGCGGGGCAGTGGTCGCGCGACTTTAGCCAGCAGGTACTGGGTCAGCTGCTGCAACTGCGGTTCCGCTCCGCCGAGCTATTCCGGGACTCGCTATTTACGCTGCCTAAGGTGTCAGCCTGGCCGCTTCTCACGTACGCCGCTTTTAACGAGACTTTATTCGAGGCGACTCCGACGGCAGACTGGTGGGCTACCTGGCAGCGCCTGCTACGTTTCGGCCCAGAACTAGCGCGTACCCTGGTCGGGCGTCTGCAAGGTCAACCCACCTGGACCGCGCCGCTCCCCCCGGACCTGCCCGATGAGCAATTGATTGCCCTGCTGCACTGGGTGGTGCAGGAGCAGGGTGTAACGGAGGAAAATGAAGCTACTGACTGGCAGTATTCCACGACGGCCGGCCGACTGCGCACGTTTCGTGATTCCGTGGCCAAGCTGCTGGCGGGACGAGCTACGGCCCCGGCCTGGTCCGCGCTCCAGGACTTAGCCAGCACGTACGAGTACCCGCGCTGGCTGACGTACACGCTGGAAGAAGCCCGGGAAACCTACAGCCGCCATAACTGGGAGCCGCTCAGCCCAACGCAGTTGCAGCAGTTTCTGCGCCACGCGCCTAATCGCTGGGTGCAAAGCAGCGCTGACCTGCTTGACGCGGTCCTGGAGTCGCTGGACCGACTGCAGCAGCGGTTACAGGGTAGTCCCGCCCGCGCCCACGACTTATGGTACCCGGTTGACCCAAAAAAGGGCTACCGCATCGTGAACGGTAACAAGCTGCGGGAGGAAAATAGCGTCACGGATTACGTGCAGGGCTTCCTCGATGATGACCTGCACCGGCACCTGTTCGCCACGCATCGGGAAGTGCAACTCCGGGCCGGGGCCGGGACCCAGAAAGGCCAGGAACTGGACTTGTACGTGGAAGCCGTGGCGAACCAGGCTGGTGCCTCCTCCCCGTTGGCTACCAAGCTGCTCGTGTTTATCGAGGCTAAGCACCAGGATAATCCGGAAGTAAAAACCGCCCTTGACCAGCAGCTGGTGAATCGCTACCTGCGCAATCATTCGGCGACGACGGGCCTGTTTCTGGTGTACTGGTCCCGCCCTGGTCCCGACCAGAAAGGGAAGGTCAATAAGTTAGCCGAGCTGCGGCAGCTGCTGGCCCAGCAGGCGCAGCAGGCATCCGTTAACGGTCGGCTGGTGAAAAGCTACGTGTTGGATATTCGCTTACCCGATGACCAGTCGTAAGTGCGCCGCGCCGGGGTGCGGGTGAAATTTCACCCGCACCCCTGGCTACCATGCAAAGCGGCATTGAGTTGGAGGCGGGCGCGTTTGGGAGGATTTCACCCGCACCCCTGGCTACCACCTGTAGTGTAGCCCTAACTAGCTATAATTCGGAAGGCTTGCTACTTCTTTAGAGTTGGTCGGCCTTATACTTGACGAACGCCTGCCCAACGAGGTCCACCTGATTGGTCGGCAACAGGGGCACCAGCAGGTTATGGAACATGGCCACTGTACCGATTACGGCCTTGCGCACGAACGTGTGCGTGCGCGCCTCCTCAGCAGCGGTCTGTTCCCACTTTTTGAAAGTCACCTTCAGCGCTTTGGGAAGCACTGCGTCGACAAACAAACCGTCGCTCAAGGATTGGAAGACCACTCCGATATCCGCTTTCATATCCTGTAGCAGGGCCAGCCGCTCCAGTCGCAAGGGCTCGCGGTTGAGGTGGCATAGGCGGATGGACTCCCGTCCCCGGTGGGCGGCATCCGTACCCCGCAACTCAAACCCATCCCGCCCGGGAGCCGGTCGTACCGTCAGAAAGCTGGTGGGGTCATCCAGTTCCGGATGCAGCAATTGAGGGATTTCCCCCGTTAGGTACGGGCTGGTAAGGGCGTTGCGCGGGCTGTCCACGCCGCCCCCGGCCAACAGCGGGGCGGTTCGCTGCCGGGAGCCCAGCACCGGAAACTGCGCGCCTTTGCCGCCGGCAAAGGAGTTGCAGTCGTGGCAGGCTGGTAGTAGGTTGGTCCACTCGTAACACAACCACAGATACCCGCCATGGTGCCCACGCTGCGCGCCCACCGGGCGGTAGTGTTCTACTTCGAGGTTGCTCAGGGACTCACAGTAAGCGCACTTCGCGTGGTAATAGGGGCGCAGAGCATCCAGCGTAGCGGAGCAAGGCTCCCCGCGGGCATTACGGTAGGGGGCCCGGTAAACAGCGCCCTCGACCAGTCCTTTATCATTCGCCTGCACGAGTTGATTGAGGGCAGCGGCGACTACAGCGGGTTGCAAATGGGCAGGGCAGGTGCCCGCGGGTCGCGTAACAAACCGCATAGCTCAGTCGTTTTTATCCGCCTGCAGTAAGGCGAGCAATTCCTGCTGCTTCTGCTTGGTTAGGTAATCCGCAATCTGGGCCTGCTGGGCATCAGTAGCGCGCACCTGTGCGAAACTGTCTTCCGTCCGTACCCATTCCTCCCCGGAATGGCTGACCGGCACTAGCTCCTGAAAGCCAAAGATGGGGGAGGACAGGATGGTATTAGGTAGTAAGTTGCCAATGCTGATATCCAGTCGCTGAACGGTTATGCCAGCTTGCATCGTCCGGTCTACCCGCAGAAAAATAGCATCCGGTGGGGAGCCCAGCAGCGGTATAGGACTGTGGGTAGACACGATGAACTGCACGCGTGGGAACAGCTTCTGCAGGCTGATCGGCAACTGCCGCTGCAGGCGCGGGTGCAGGTGGTTTTCCAACTCGTCTATCAGCACCAGGCCAATGAGTTCAGCCGGGTGGTGCACGGTCGGCTGCGCCGTCGTCAGGCGCAGGTACATGTCAATAACGAGGCTGATGAGGCTGCGGTAACCCGTTGCTAGCTGCTCAAAGGGTGTATGCGGAGCTACTATTTCCTTGCCATCGGCCGCTTCCTGATACGTGACGACCCCGGTTTTAGAATGCACGCTCACGTCAGCTATTAAGCCGCCGGTCACGCTCCTGATGAGTTGCTTCAGGGTTTGAAAACGCGCTTTATTACCAGTAAGAGCGGCCTGATTCAACTCATAATCCGCATTGTAGAGTCTGGCTGATACGGGCTTGAATAAGCTGGCCGTATTGTCTTGCTGCTTGGTGGACTGGTTCTGCGCGGCCTCATCCAGTACTCCCAGGCGCAGCGGGCCATAAGCCAGGACAAAAGGTCCTAGGTAGGTGGTGATCTGCTCTTCTTCCCAGCCTACCGTTTTCACTACTGCATAGGACTTGGTACCCCGCCAGTAGTCAACCTGCAATTGCGCCGGTCGACCAACGCGGCCGCCTTTACGAGAGTAGTTGCTGGTAGGCTGGGAGTCTGTTTGCCGAGGATATTCCGTGTCGTAGTAGCTGAAATCGTCCCGCGGTCCCGCCAGGGCATGCGCAAGGGCTTGTAAGACACTGGTTTTCCCAAAGCCATTTTCCCCGGTCAGAAATATCCAGCGCGAAGCTAGGTTCAGGTCTTCTACCTTCGTATAGGTAATGCCCTGGTAGTTAGTAACGGAGAAACCGGCTAGCCCAATAGCATCAGCCGGAGGCTGGCTCGTATTTGCTTCTTCTAGGTCGAAGTCAGCTAGCAGTTGGTCAATCTTATTTATCCGGCGCTCCTTGAGCAGTTCAGCCTGTCGCGCCAGGACTTGACTTAGTGAGCGGTCAAACCCTCCCTGGTCTAAGAAGAAGAACTTGGTTTCAAACTCCGCGCCGATTCCAGATGCAGTACTTACTAAAGCGTTGTCTATCTGTTGCTTATCTTGATAGTAGTATTGCTCCAATATCCTCGGCCATTCGTGTAGCGGACCAAGTCTGGCGGTGTGCCAAATGCCAGCTGTTTTCTGGGGCTTGTATCCTGCAAAGGAAGAAGATTTACATAGCTCCGTGAAGAAAGCCTGTTTATCTTCTGAGTCACGAGCTATAAAAAAGGCCTGACATCCCTGACTTACGTGCAGCCGCAGATAAGCATTGGGTGTTCGGTTCCGACTGTCGGAGCCCGCCCAGAACGAAATCAGCAGATAGCTATCATTACCCGGAAACCAGTACCCTTTTTCAAATTGCGCGTCCCGGGTTCGCCGTAGATAGAATAAGCGATAATTATCCATTCCCCGCTGGATATACCTGACAGAGGCACTGTCTTCGCGCTGCCACTTAAGCAGTGTTTCCAACACTTGGTCGTGGATTTCCTGCAGTGGAGTCAAGGACGCATTCATGTAAAAGGAGTTTAATCAAAAGTACAGCTATCGGTTCAACCGTTACGCCGTGCCCCAGGATTGGGACCGGAGCCTGCTTGGCGAACAAACTACTGCCGCAGCAAGGTGGCGTGCTTCCCCATTTGGCTGGTTGGCAGCTAGTGAGTACAATTGAATCAGGCCTGACGTAAGCAGGAAATTGTCCACTAACCCAGCAGAAAACTTTAGCGTCGGAAGTTTTCTGCTGGGTTAGTGGACAATTTCCTGTCGTGGTAGTTGGTAAGCTTACGGGATGAGTATGTGGAGTAGGTGCTCGACCGCCAAGCTACCGGACGCGGGTCCTCCACCGGGGATGCCCGGGGGTAATCGGGGGCTGCCGGGCAAGTCCCAAAGCTGGGCCTGCACCACCTGCTCGGCCAGTGGGTAAGGCCGCACGAGGCGTCGTAGCAGCGTTCCGAGATGGGGACCGCAACGGGTATTCAGCGCGCGAGCCAGCTCGGGGAGTGCGCTTACCATTAGCTCATTAGTAAGCAAAACGTACTGGGCCAACTCCAGCGCTGCCCAGCAGTAGAGGGGCGGGTCGAGTAGCAGTAATTCGGGGGCGTTGCCAAGGTACTGGACCAGCTGAGTCAGTTCGTGGTAGGCAAATGATACCTGCGTTCCGGTGAGCAGCAGTGCGGGGCGACACTCCGCCAGCGTGCGGATGAAGGTGCGTTCGGGCAAGGTCGGAAAGTGATGCTTTAAGCGGGTTTGCAGGTAGTGCAGAGCCTGGGCCTGTTGGGTCGCCGTGGCCTGCGCGTAGGGCAGCAGCGAGGCAGTGGGGGAATACATAAAGTAGCAATAGGAGAGAGGGGATGAGGCACGCGGGGACCAGCCGCTGAGTAGTCAGCAGCGGCTGGTCTTTCGCTGGGGTAGGGAAGCCGTTAGGGCAGTGGGGGAGCAGTGCTTAGAACCGGGCGGTCGCGTAGCTGCTCGTCTTCCAGCCAGGTAAGCAGAAGTTGCTGGGCTTCGGCCTGTAGAACTTGGCGGCGCTCGCGCAAAGCCTCCCGGAGCGCGTCTGTGAAGGGGGCACCCGTGGCGGAGGCGAGGGTAATCGTCACCTGCCGGGTATGCGCGTGGAGCGTGACAGCGGTCAACCCGGTGAGCTCTAGCTCGGCGAGTTGGCGTAGTTGGCGTTTGGCCTGCTTCTGGGCGCGGCGCAGAAGCTTGAAGTCGCGACGCTGGCTCATCGGGACTGACGGGTGATTAAGGCGGCAAACGTCAGCGAATCCGCTGGCTGGAAGCGAGCGACGGCCAAGCGGTCGAACGTGCTGGCCCGGCGGTCGGCCCGGTCGGGGAAGAAGGTACCGGATACCCAGGTTGGGGTAGATCGGCGCGGGCGGGCGCAGTGGCCTCGGAAGCTACCGGAACGCAACTGGCGCAACGTGGCACTCGTGGCGAGGTCGCGGTGCTGGCGGGCAGCTTCGGCTTGGCGACGGGCAATTTCGACTAGGACATTTGCGCCCCAGCGGGTGAGGCGAGCGATATCGTCGCTTTCATGCACGAAATGGTTGGCCCGCAGTTGCTCCGCTTCGCTGAAAAGGGGGTTGCCGATAAGGGGCAAGAGGACGTGCTGACGTAGCTCGCCTAAGGAGGGTGGGGGTACGCTTATAAGCATACTTATCCCATTTACATGGTTTGCCATGTATTTTTGAAGTAAGGTTTGTAAGAACCCAACCGTAGTGCCTGCTGCAAACAGGTGCTACATTGGAGGTCAGTCGTTACTAGCGGCTGGCCTCTTTCGCATACTACGAGTTGAGGTACTCTACTTGAGTGCTACAAATGTACTACAATAATTAATGAAGTCAATTGTAGCACTGATTTTTCTTAAATAATTCTTGTGGTACATTTGTGGCATGACTAAAGAGCGCAAGTCGGCAACGCAAAAAGCAGTGCTCAATATGCAACTCGACCCCGAGCTACTACAGGCAGGCCATGAAATGGCAGCTGAAGATGGTATCAGTCTCTCAGGTCTAGTGCGTATGCTCCTGCTGCGGGAAAAGAAGCGGCGCGACACCGAAAAAAATAGGGTAGCCTAGCCTCTACACTACATGCTGTGCAGCGGCTAGGTAAAATGCTATAGATAAGGGGCCCTTATTGGA
>Ga0308157_10000371_pt1 | contig 158428 bp, 146 predicted proteins | sample PhyBR1_FD_201035 | JGI IMG/M metagenome (GOLD analysis project Ga0308157, IMG submission 201035) | Phyllosphere microbial communities from UC Gill Tract Community Farm, Albany, California, United States - DLSLB.R1 | ecosystem: Host-associated > Plants > Phyllosphere > Unclassified | place... | reverse complement strand
CCGAACTCAGCAGTGAAACGATGCATCGCCGATGGTAGTGTGGGGTTTCCCCATGTGAGAGTAGGTCATCGTCAAGATTCATTTCGCAAAACCCCTATCTGCACATGCAGGTAGGGGTTTTGTCTTTGTGCTCCCCAAAAGTCCCCTGGCCTCACAACAATCCCTGTGGGAGCGGGCGTGCCCGCGAACACCGGCGCAGCCCGTGCCATGCCCCACAGAGAACGCATCACGCGTGATATCGTTTCCCTCCATCAACCTCAGCACCTGCCAGAGAGTTTCCGATGCCCCACACCACCCATCTGCACCCCGGCTTCATGATCGTCCACGGCAACCGCCTCGACGATCTGCGCAGCCTTGTGGTGAGCTGGATGCGTCGCTACCCGCTGGCACCGTTGGAAAACGAAATCGCCTTGGTGCAGAGTAACGGTATCGCTCAATGGCTCAAGCTGGCTTTGGCGGAAGACCCGCTGGAGGACGACCAAGGTGGCTGCGGCATCGCCGCTGCAATTGAGGTTCAACTGCCCGGCAGCTTCATGTGGCAGTTGTACCGCAGCGTGCTGGGGCGCGATGAAATTCCCGAGGTGTCCCTGCTCGACAAAGCGCCGCTGACCTGGCGCCTGATGCGTCTGCTACCGGCGCTGATCGAGCGCCCGCATTTCGAGCCGTTGCGCCGCTTCCTGATGGACGACGGTGACCTGCGCAAGCGCTACCAGCTGTCCGAGCGCCTGGCCGATCTGTTCGACCAGTATCAGGTCTACCGGGCCGACTGGCTCAGGGACTGGGCAGCAGGTGAGCACGTGCTGAACACCGCCCGTGGCGAACGTAAGGCACTGCCCCCGGCTAACCGCTGGCAGGCCGAGCTGTGGAAGGCCTTGCTGGAAGACGTCGGAGAAAAAGGTATGGCGCAAAGCCGGGCCGGCGTGCACCAGCGCTTCATCGAACGTATCAATAGCCTGGAACAGGCTCCCCCCGGGTTACCCTCGCGGGTGATCGTGTTCGGCATTTCATCGCTGCCGGCCCAGGCCTTGGAGGCATTAGCCGGCCTCGCACGCTTCAGCCAGGTGTTGTTGTGCGTGCACAACCCTTGTCGCCACCACTGGGCGGACATCGTTGCCGACAAAGACCTGCTGCGCCACCAATACAAGCGTCAGCAGCGCAAACAAGGCATGCCCTTGCAGCTCGACGACCAGTCCCTGCACCAGCACGCACACCCATTACTGGCTGCTTGGGGCAAGCAAGGCCGAGACTACATCAACTTGCTCGACAGCTACGACGACCCGGGTAGCTACCAAGGCGTGTTCAGCGATGGTCGCATCGACCTGTTCAGCGACGGTTCACCCGCCACGCTGCTCAGCCAATTGCAGGACGACATTCTCGAACTGCGCCCGCTGGCAGAAACGCGCGCGCTGTGGCCGCCAGTCGATCCCGCCAACGACCGCTCGATCCGTTTTCACATTGCCCACAGCCCCCAGCGCGAAGTAGAGATTCTCCACGACCAGCTGTTGGCCCGCTTCAGTGCCGACCCCACATTGCGCCCGCGTGATGTCATCGTCATGCTGCCGGCCATCGATACTTACGCGCCGCACATCCGCGCCGTTTTCGGCCAACTGCAGCGCAATGACCCCCGTTACATACCGTTCACCCTGACCGACCAAGGGCAGCGTGGCCGGGAGCCTCTGCTGATTGCGCTGGAACACCTGCTCAAACTGCCGGACAGCCGTTTCGCCGTCAGCGAAGTGCTCGACCTGTTGGATGTCCCCGCGGTAAGAGCCCGGTTTGGTATCCGCGAAAACGACTTGCCTACCCTGCACCGCTGGATCGAAGGCGCAGGCATTCGCTGGGGCCTCGATGCCGAGCAGCGAGCCAGCCTTGGCCTGCCCGCCGGGCTTGAACAGAACACCTGGCGCTTCGGTTTGCGTCGCATGCTGTTAGGGTATGCCGTAGGCGTGGGCGAAGCGTGTGACGGTATTGAGCCGTACGATGAAATCGGTGGTCTGGACGCAGCCCTGATCGGCCCGCTGGTGGCCCTGCTCGACGCACTGGATGTCGCCTGCCAGGCCCTGGCCGAACCGGCCACCGTCAGCCAGTGGGGCGAGCGCCTGCATGCCCTGTTGCATGTGTTCTTCCTGGCCGAGGACGAGCACGACGAATTCCTGCTGATCCAGTTGCAGGATCTGCGCGATAGCTGGCTTGAAGTATGCGAAACGGTCGGCCTGCAGGACCCTCTGCCATTGACCGTGGTGCGCGAGGCCTGGCTGTCGGGGCTGGACCAAGGCAAGCTGTCACAACGTTTCCTGGCGGGCTCGGTGAATTTCTGCACGCTCATGCCCATGCGCGCGATCCCATTTCGGGTGGTGTGCCTGCTGGGCATGAACGATGGTGATTACCCGCGCGCCCAGCAGCCACTGGACTTCGACCTGATGGCCAGCGACTACCGCCCCGGTGACCGCTCACGCCGTGAGGACGACCGTTATCTGCTGCTCGAAGCGCTGCTGTCGGCACGGGACCAGCTGTACGTCAGCTGGGTCGGGCGCAGTATCCGTGACAACAGCGAACGCCCGGCCTCGGTGTTGATCGGGCAATTGCGCGACCACCTTGCGGCGGGTTGGCAGCTGAACGGCGCACAGCAGGGCCAGGCGACGCAGGCGGGCGAGCAGTTGCTGCACGCACTGACCCAAGAGCACCCGCTGCAACCGTTCAGCCCGCGCTACTTCCAGAAGGGCAGCCCGCTGTTCAGCTATGCCCACGAATGGCAAGTGTTGCACCAGCAGAACGAGTGCGACCCGCAGGGCGAACCAGCCCTGGCGCCCTATCAGGATGATGAAGCGCTTACCCTGACCCAGCTGAGTGACTTCCTGCGCCATCCAGTTCGGCATTTCTTCAGTCAGCGCCTGAAGGTGTACTTCGAAGCGCTGGAAGCGCCGACCCCGGACGAAGAACCCTTCACCCTCGACACCCTGCAGCGCTACGGCGCCAGTGAAAGCCTGCTCGGTGTCGCCTTGGCCGCACCGGGCAACGCCGAGCAGGCCCTGCAGGCCCAGGCCCGGCGTTTGCAGGCTTGCGGTGTGCTGCCGCTGGCTGGGTTCGGCGAGCTGCTGCAAAGCGAGTTGATCGAGCCGTTACCCGACCTGCTGCAACGCCACCAGCAGTTGCTGCAACGCTGGCCGCGCTTGGTCGAGGGCGCTTTGCCCGTGCATTTCGAGCACGGCCGGCACCGTCTCGAAGGCTGGCTGGGGCGGGTATTCCAGGCCGACGAGCAAAGCCTTCTGAGTATTACCACCGTGCCCAACACCATCAGTGCCGGGCGCAACAACTTGAAGTGGCACCGCCTGATCGCGCCCTGGGTCACCCACCTGGCGGCCTGTGCCGCAGGTTACGCGTACCATAGCGCCCTGGTCGCCAGCGACCTGACCCTGTTGCTGGCACCGCTCCCGCAAGGCGCCGCCGGGCAACTGTTGGGCGACCTGTTGGTGGCGCGCCAGGCCGCGATGAACGCGCCCCTGTCGGTTGCCGCCAAAACCGCTTTTGCCTGGCTGGCCCACGACGATGCCGACAAAGCCCTGGCCGCTGCGGCCCGCGCCTACGAGGGCGATGAACGCAGCAGTTTCGGCGAGCGCAGTGAAAGCACTGCCTTGGCTCGGCAGTTCCCTGATTTCGCCGCACTCACCGCCGACGAAACCTTTGAAGGCTGGTGCGAAACCTTGTACCGCCCATTGTTCACCGCACCCTGGCAGACCCTGGGCAACCCGGAGAAAGGCGCATGACCCAGGCCCGCCCCTTGGCGTTGAGTTTCCCCTTGCATGGCAGCCAGCTGATCGAGGCCAGTGCCGGCACCGGCAAGACCTTCACCATTTCCGCCCTGTACCTGCGCCTGATCCTCGGGCATGGCGGCGAGCAGGGTTTTGCACGCGAACTGCTGCCACCGCAGATTCTGGTGGTGACCTTCACCGACGCCGCCACCAAGGAGTTGCGCGAGCGTATCCGTACGCGCCTGGCAGAAGCTGCACGCTTCTTCCGTGGCGAGCTGGAGGGCGCCGACCCTTTGCTGCACCAACTGCGTGACGACTACCCGCAAGAGGCGTGGCCGCGCTGTGCCGGGCGCCTGGAAATTGCGGTGCAGTGGATGGACGAAGCAGCGGTATCGACCATTCACGGCTGGTGCCAGCGCATGCTGCGCGAGCACGCTTTCGACAGCGGCAGCCTGTTCACCCAGACCCTGGAAACCGACCACAGCGAGCTGCTGGGCCAGGTTATGCGCGATTACTGGCGGCGCTTCTGCTACAGCATGCAAGGCCAAGCGCTGGCGTGGGTGCGTAGCCATTGGGTCAGCCCCGACGCCTTGCTCCCGCGCATTCGCCCCTTGTTCGGCCGGGTGCGGGCCGAGCAGCACGGCGCCGAACCGGCGGCACTGATCGAAGCATCGCTGCAGCAGCGCAGCGAACAGTTGGCCCGGCTCAAGGCGCCTTGGCTACAGTGGGCCGAAGAGCTGCGGCAGATCTGCCGCGATGCCCTGGCGGCCAAGCAGGTCGACGGTCGCAAGATGCAGGCGCGCTATTTCGAACCCTGGTTCGACAAGCTTCATGCGTGGGCTGCGGACGAACAGCAGGTGGAGCTCGACCTGGGTACTGGCTTCACGCGCCTGACCCCGGCCGGCATGGCCGAGGCCTGGAAGGGCGAGCCACCCGCGCACCCGGGCCTGGCTGCCATGCAGACCCTGGCGCAACACCTGCAAGCCCTGGACAGCCCGGATGCCCCCCTGCTCGAGCATGCCGCCCATTGGGTCTCGGCACGGTTTGAAGTGGAGAAGCGCCGGCGGGCAGAAATGGGCTTCGACGATATGCTGGTGCGCTTGCAGCACGCACTGGCCAGTGAAGCCGGCGAGCGCCTGGCCGGGCTGATTCGTGAGCAGTTCCCGGTGGCCCTGATCGACGAGTTCCAGGACACCGACCCGGTGCAGTTCGGCATTTTCGAGCGTATCTACCAGATCAGCGAAAATCGCCCGGACACCGGCCTGTTCATGATTGGTGACCCGAAGCAGGCGATCTACGCCTTCCGCGGTGCCGACATTTACACCTACCTCGCCGCACGGCGGGCCACCAGCGGTCGGCTGCACAGCCTGGACACCAACTACCGCTCCAGCAAGGCCATGGTGGCGGCGGTCAACCAGGTGTTCCTCCAGGCCGAGGCACGTCAGGGAGGGCGCGGGGCGTTCCTGTTCCGCAGTGCCGATGACAACCCGTTGCCGTTCATCGAGGTGCGCGCCAAAGGCCGCAGCGAACAGCTGGTGATCAACGGCGAAGCCAGCGCTGCCCTGCAATGCTGGCAGCTGCAGAGCGAAGAGCCGGTATCCGGCAGTGTCTACCGCCAGCAACTGGCCGCCAGTTGCGCCAGCCACATTGTCGATTTGCTCAATGGCGGCCAGCAAGGCACGGCTGGTTTGCGCAATGCCGAAGGCGAACTGCGCCCCTGCCTGCCGTCAGACATCGCCATTCTGGTGCGTGATGGCCACGAAGCGCAGCTGGTGCGCGCCGAGCTGGCCGCACGCGATGTACGCAGTGTGTACCTGTCCGACAAGGACTCGGTGTTCGCTGCCCAGGAAGCCCATGACCTGCTGGCCTGGCTCAAGGCCTGCGCCGAGCCCGATTCGGAGCGCCTGCTCAAGGCGGCCCTGGCCAGCCTTACCTTAGGCCTGTCGTTGCCCGCACTGGACCGCTTGAACCAGGACGAGCGGGTCTGGGAGGGCTGGGTCATGCGGTTCCGCTACTACCGCGAAACCTGGCAGCGCCAGGGCGTACTGCCGATGCTGCGCCACCTGCTGCATGACTTCCAGCTGCCGCGTACGCTGATCCGCCGCAGCGATGGCGAACGGGTGCTGACCAACCTGCTGCACCTGGCCGAGTTGCTGCAGCAGGCAGCTGGCGAACTGGATGGCGAACAGGCGCTGATTCGCCACCTGGCTGAGCACTTGGCCAGTTCTGGCCAGGCTGGCGAGGACCAGATTCTGCGCCTGGAAAGCGACGAACAGCTGGTCAAGGTGGTGACCATCCACAAGTCCAAGGGCCTGGAGTATCCGCTGGTCTACCTGCCGTTCATCTGCACCAGCAAACCTGTGGACGGTAGCCGGCTGCCGCTGGCCTGGCACGACCCTGAAGGCCACGCCCACCTTACCCTGACCCCAGACCAGGAGCAGATCGAACGCGCCGACGATGAGCGCCTGGCCGAAGACCTGCGCCTGCTGTATGTGGCCCTTACCCGTGCCCAGCATGCCTGCTGGCTGGGTGTCGCCGACCTCAAGCGCGGCAACCAGAAAACGTCGCAGTTGCACCGCTCGGCGTTGGGGTATCTGCTGGGTGGCGGCCTTGCCCTGGCCAGTTCGGCGCAGTTGGCCGACTGGTTGCAGGCCCTGGCCGCGCGTTGCCCGCACATCGCCTGCACAGGCCTGCCGCCGGCCCAGCCGCAGGTGTATCGCATGCCCCATGCCGCGCGTGAATTACTGCCGGCACGCAAGCCACGCCGGGCCGCCGCTGAGCACTGGTGGATCGCGTCCTACAGCGCCCTGCGCGTGGGTGACCAAACCCTCGGTGCCGACAGCTCGCAGGCCCAGCAACTGCAGGATGACGAAGTCGTCGATGTGCAGGTGCTGCGTGAAGTCCCGGCCGACAGCGGTGATATCCACCGCTTCCCGAGGGGGCCGAACCCCGGCACCTTCCTGCACGGTCTGCTGGAGTGGGCAGGCCGCGAAGGCTTTAGCCTGGTAAGCCGTAACCCGCAGTTGATCGAGCGAACCGTTGGCCAGCGCTGCAACCGCCGAGACTGGACGGGTTGGATCCCCACCCTCAGCCAGTGGATGCAGCGCTTGCTGAGCGAGGCCTTGCCGTTGCCCGGCAGTGGGCAGAGCGTGACGCTCGGGGAGCTGTGCACTTACCAGATCGAAATGGAGTTCTGGTTCGCCAGCCAGCGCGTCGACGCCGAGCAGCTGGATCGTCTGGTAGCACGCCACACCCACCCCGGCCTGGCGCGCCCGGCGGCGCAGCCGACGCTGCTCAATGGCATGTTCAAAGGGTTCATCGACCTGGCATTCGAGCTGGACGGCCGCTATTACGTGACCGACTACAAATCCAACTGGCTCGGCCCGGATACCCAGGCCTACGATGCCCTGGCCATGGAGAAAGCCATCCTCGAACACCGCTACGACCTGCAGTACGTGTTGTACCTGCTGGCCCTGCACCGGCAACTGCGCGCGCGGCTGCCGGATTACGATTATGACCGCCACGTGGGCGGTGCCTTGTTCATCTTCCTGCGGGGTGCCAGCAGCAGTGGGCACGGCGTTTACTTCACCAAGCCACCGCGTGAATTGATTGAAAGCCTGGACGCGCTGTTCCGTGGCGAGCACCCGCCCACCCAGCAGGACCTGTTTGCCGGAGCCATGCCATGAGCCGCAACCTTGTCGACCTGTTGCCCACCCCATTGCACGCCGAGTACCTGCTGGCGCTGGCGCCGCAAACTGACAGCGGTGACCTGCTGCAACTGCTCGACCGCTGGGTCGAGCGCGGCTGGCTACGGCCGCTGGACCGTGCGTTCGTGTCATTTCTGGAAGAGCGGGCCCCAGGCAGTGACCCCTTGCTGCTGCTTGCCGCAGCGTTGGCCAGCCATCAACTGGGCCACGGCCACGTCTGCCTCGACCTGCAGCAAACCCTGGCCGAGCCCGACTTTGCCCTGTCGTTGCCGCCAGAGGGCGACGCACTGACCGGCCCCTTGCTGTTGCCTTCGCAGTTGTTGGCCAACCTCGACTTGCAGGCCTGGCGCCAACGCATCGTAGCCAGCCCGCTGGTGGCCGCTGGCGACGCCCCGGGCCAGCAGGCGCGCCCCCTGGTGCTCAGCGGCCAGCGCCTGTACCTGCGCCGTTACTGGAGCTACGAGCGGCGTATCGACCACACTTTGCGCCTGCGCCTTAGCCAGGCTGAAGCACCGCCGGCGGACTTGCCACAACGCTTGGCGCAGTTGTTCGAGGGTGGCGCCCCGGCAGGCCAGGTGGATTGGCAGAAGCTCGCCTGCGCCCTGGCCACCCGCGCCGGCTTCAGCATCATCACCGGCGGCCCCGGTACGGGCAAGACCACCACGGTGGTGCGCCTGCTGGCGTTGTTGCAAGCGCCGGCGGTGGAGCAGGGCAGGCCATTGCGTATCCGCCTGGCGGCACCTACCGGCAAGGCCGCTGCGCGCCTGACCGAGTCCATTGGCCAGCAGGTCGAGCGCCTGCAGGTCAGTGCCCAGGTACGCGAGCAGGTGCCGACCGACGTCAGCACCGTGCACCGCCTGCTCGGTAGCCGCCCAGGTTCGCGGCACTTCCGCCACCATGCGGGCAACCCGTTGCCGCTGGATGTGCTGGTGGTCGACGAAGCCTCGATGATCGACCTGGAGATGATGGCCAACCTGCTCGACGCCTTGCCTGCGCGGGCACGCCTGGTATTGCTGGGTGACAAGGACCAGCTGGCCTCGGTCGAGGCCGGTGCCGTGCTGGGTGACTTGTGCCGGGACGCCGAAGAAGGTTACTACGCGCCGGCCACCGCCAGCTGGCTCGAACAGGTCAGTGGCGAATCGCTGGCTGACAGTGGCCTCAAGGTTGGCGATGAACAGCGCAACCCGCTGGCCCAGCAAGTGGTGATGCTGCGCTTTTCGCGGCGCTTTGGCGAAGGCAGCGGCATTGGCCAGCTGGCGCGGCTGGTCAACCGGCAGGACGCCCATGCGGCGCGCAACCTGCTGGCCATGCCACCGGCTGATGTGCACAGCCTGGTGCTCAGGCACGAGCAGGACCGCGCCTTCGACCGCCTGCTGCTCGATGGCTTGAACCAGGGCAGTGAAGGGCCACAAGGGTACCGCAGTTATTTGCGTACCCTTGGGCGCTATCGGCCACTGCTGGATACCCCGTTCGACGACCCCGCCTGGGAGCAGTGGGCAGGCAAGGTGTTGCACAGTTTCGAGGCCTTCCAGTTGCTGTGTGCGGTACGCCGGGGTGCCTGGGGCGTCGAAGGGCTCAACGAGCGGGTGGCGCGGGTGCTGCACGGCGCCGGCCTGATCGACAGCCAGCAGCCTTGGTACGAAGGGCGCCCGGTGCTGGTCACCCGCAACGACTACGGCTTGGGCCTGATGAACGGCGACATCGGCATTGCCCTGCGTTTGCCGGACGAGCGCGGCGAGCCGCTGCTGCGGGTGGCCTTCCCGCGTAATGACGGCAGCGGCGGCGTGCGTTTTGTCCTGCCCAGCCGCCTGAATGAAGTGGAAACGGTATTTGCCATGACGGTGCACAAATCCCAGGGTTCGGAGTTCGGCCACACCGCACTGGTACTGCCCGACACACTGAACCCGGTGCTGACCAAGGAGCTGGTCTATACCGGGATCACCCGCGCCAAGCACTGTTTCAGCCTGGTCGAGCCGCGCCAGGGCATTTTCGAGGAGGCGGTGGCACGCAAGGTAATGCGCATTTCCGGCTTGATGCTGGAGCAAGTCTGACCCCGGCCGAAAAGCAGTTGGCGATCCCCAGTGGGAGCGGGCGTGCCCGCGAACACGGGCGCAGCCCGTGCCAACCACCGCGGTGCCTGCCTTTCTACAGTGATGCGGCCATGTGCTATCGTTGCGCCGAGACCAGAAAGGATTTTGAGAGATTCCCCACATGCATGTGGCCGCAAGACGTGTGACAAGCTGTGCGGTTTCGCTATTGCTGGCCGTCCTGTTTATCGCTACGGGGCCTGCCCGGGCGGACACCGCAACCACCAACGCCCAGGCGCAGCAACGGGCCAAGGCCGTCACCCAGGTCGTGCTGGGCATTTTCAGCTACGCGCGCTGGCCGGTGGAGCCGTCTCCATTGCGCCTGTGCCTGGTCGGCCCCACCGAATACGCTGATGACCTGATCAAGGGCCAGGTGCAGGAGTCTGGCCGCCCGCTGCAAGTGAAGCGCTTGCTGGCAGATGACAGTCAGGTCGCTCAGGCGTGTGATGCGATCTACATCGGCAAGCTCGACCAGCGCCAGCGTGACAAGCTGTTCGAGCGGGTCAGCGGCTACCCGGTCCTGAGCATCAGCGAATCGAATGACCCATGCACCATCGGCAGCCTGTTCTGCCTGCGGGTCAGCGACCAGCAGGTGGCCTTCGAGGTCAACCTTGACTCGGTGGCGCGCTCCGGGGTGCGCATTCACCCCAGCGTGCTGCAGCTGTCGCGGCGCCGGGCGGTGCAACCATGAAGCCGACCCGCAAGCGCAGCCTGCGCCCAACCCTGCGCTCGGTGCTGGGCCGTGCACACTTGAATGTCGCCTTGCTGGCCGTGGGCCTGGCCGGTATTTCCTTGACCCTGTTGGGCGTGCTGGCCTTGAGCGTCTATGCCAATCACAACCTGCAACTGATTGCCCGGTCGATCAGCTACACCGTGGAGGCGGCGGTGGTGTTCGATGACAGTGCCGCCGCCAGTGAGGCGCTGGCGCTGATCGCCAGCGCCGAGGAAGTGGCCGAGGCCAGGGTATTCAATGGTGAAGGCGAGCAACTGGCGCGCTGGCAACGTGCCGATTCGGGCATGCTTGCCCTGCTGGAAACGCAGGTCGCCCGCGCGTTGCTGGACGAACCGGCCAAGCTGCCGATCATGCACCAGCAGCAACAGATCGGGCGCATCGAACTGGTTGGCCAGGGGCGTAGCCTGTTGCTGTTCATGCTGGGGGGGCTGGCCGGTATTCTGTGTTGCACGGTCCTCAGCGCCTTGGCTGCCCAATACCTGTCGCGGCGCCTGCTCGGCGATATCACCCGGCCGCTGCGCGGCCTGGCCAGCGTCGCCCACGCCGCCCGCCGCGAGCGCAGCTTCGACCGGCGTGTGCCGGAAACGGCGATCGCCGAACTCAACGAGCTGGGGAATGACTTCAACGCCCTGCTGGACGAACTGGAAGTATGGCAAAGCCACCTGCAGAGCGAAAACCAGACCTTAGCCCACCAGGCCAGCCACGACAGCCTGACCGGCCTGCCCAACCGCGCCTTCTTCGAAGGGCGCCTGAGCCGCAGCGTGCGCAACGCAGCCAGCCAGCAGGATCACATGGCGCTGCTGTTCCTTGACAGTGACCACTTCAAGCAGATCAACGACACGCTGGGCCATGCGGTGGGGGACGAGGTGCTGATCAGCGTGGCCGAGCGCCTGCGTGCCCAGTTGCGTGAGCATGATCTGGTTGCACGTTTGGGCGGCGATGAATTCGCCGTGCTGCTGACGCCTTTGCAAACGCGCCGGGATGCCGAGCACATTGCCGAAAAAATCGTCGCCAGCATGAAGTTGCCGGTGCAACTGGACAGCGGCCGCAGTGTCGCCACGTCGGTGAGCGTCGGTATCGCCTATTACCCGGAAGACGGCGCCGACCCGGCCAGTCTTCTGAATGCCGCCGATGCGGCCATGTATCAGGCCAAGCGCAAACGGCGTGGCCATTGGCAAGTGGCGCAGACGGAACGGTCCGCCAACCCTATCGACAACAGGAGCTGAACCCGTGATACAGGCTTTACGTTTTCCACTGTGGGCCGTGTTGCTCGCTGTGCTGGCGCTGACCGGCTGCCAAAGCGCGCCGCCCAAGGGGCTGACCCCGGAACAGATTGCCGTGCTCAAGCGCGAAGGCTTTACCCCCACCGATGAAGGCTGGGCGTATGACTTGTCTGGCAAAGTGTTGTTCGGCAGTGACCTGGACAGCCTCAACAGCCAGAGCCAGGCGATTGTCGAGCGGATCGGCAAGGCACTGCTGGGCGTGGGTATCCAGCGTGTGCGGGTAGACGGGCATACCGACTCGTCGGGCAAGGCGGCCTATAACCAGGAGTTGTCCGAGCGCCGCGCGCAGAGCGTGGCCAAAGCCTTGGTCGGCGTGGGCATGCAGCCGCAGAACATCCAAAGCCAGGGCCTGGGCAGCAGCCAGCCGGTGGCGAACAACCGCACCAGCGCCGGGCGGACCGAAAACCGGCGCGTGTCCATCGTGGTGGCGTCTTACTGAGCCCCGTCACTGCTGGGCAAAGCGCATTTCCCGGGTTTGCCCCATCAACAACGGCGCATTCGCCTCGGTCACCCCGCGAATGTAATCCCACAACAGGGTGATCCGCTTCAGCTTGCGCAGGTCCTCCCGGCAATACATCCAGAATTGCCGCGTTACCTCGATATCCTCTGGCAACACCCTGACCAGCCGTGGATCCTGTGCAGCCAGGAAACACGGCAGGATCGCCAGCCCGCGCCCCTGCAGCGCCGCCGTGTACTGGGCAATCACACTGGTACTGCGCAAGTGCGCGCTGGCGCCGGGAATCAGGTTGGCCAGGTACAGCAACTCCGAGCTGAACGCCAGGTCGTCCACGTAACTGATGAACGGGTGCCTGGCCAGATCAGCCACCTGGTGTATCGGTGCATGGCTGGCCAGGTAGTCCTGCGTCGCATACAGCCGCAAGCTGTAGTCGCACAGTTTGCAGCACACATAAGGCCCGTGCTCCGGCCGCTCCAGGGCGATGACGATATCCGCTTCGCGCTTGGACAGGCTGATGAAGTGCGGCAGCGGCAGGATATCCACCGAAATGGCCGGGTAGGCATCGACGAAGTGGCTCAACTGCGGGGTAATGAAGAAACTGCCGAAGCCTTCTGTGCACCCCATTCGCACATGCCCCGACAACGCCACGCTCGACCCGGATACCTGCTCGCACGCCATGTGCAGCGTACTTTCGATCGACTCGGCATAGCCCAGTAAACGCTGGCCCTCGGCAGTGAGAACAAAGCCGTTGGTGCGCGACTTTTCGAACAGCAAGGTACCCAGCGCACCCTCCAGCGAGCTGATGCGGCGCGACACCGTGGTGTAGTCCACACTCAGGCGTTTTGCCGCGCTACTGGCCTTGCGGGTGCGGGCCACTTCGAGGAAGAACTTCAAGTCGTCCCAGTTGAGCGCGCTCAGGGATGTGAGATCTTTTTGCATGATGATCCGGTTTTTTTGTGCGTTCTTGTTGGATGTTTGCACATCTATACTCGAAACAAGCCTCAGGACGCCACCTCGCGTTTGCTTGGCGCTGGCGATCTCGTCCCGACAATAATTCCAAGGAGAACGCAGATGAACGCACCGCAATCCCCGAACCCGACCAAGGTCGAGCAGGTGAAGCTGCTGATCGACGGCCAGTGGGTCGAGTCTGTGACCACCGAATGGCGCGACATCGTCAACCCGGCCACCCAAGAGGTGCTGGCGCGGGTACCGTTCGCCACGGTAGATGAAGTCGATGCAGCGGTAGCCGCTGCCCACCGTGCTTTCAAGACCTGGCGAGACACCCCGATTGGCGCGCGCATGCGCATCATGCTCAAGCTGCAGGCGCTTATTCGCGAACACACCAAGCGCATTGCCCAGGTGCTCAGCGCCGAGCAGGGCAAAACCCTGGCTGACGCCGAGGGTGATATCTTCCGCGGCCTGGAAGTGGTGGAACACGCTGCTTCTATCGGCACCCTGCAGATGGGTGAATTCGCCGAAAACGTCGCCGGCGGCGTCGATACCTACACCCTGCGCCAGCCTATCGGTGTATGCGCTGGCATCACGCCGTTCAATTTCCCGGCGATGATCCCGCTGTGGATGTTCCCCATGGCCATCGTCTGCGGCAACACCTTCGTGCTCAAACCATCCGAGCAAGACCCGCTGTCGACCATGCTGCTGGTCGAGCTGGCGCTGGAAGCTGGCGTACCGGCCGGGGTGCTGAATGTGGTGCACGGTGGCAAGCAGGTGGTGGATGCCATTTGCACTCACCAGGACATCAAGGCGATTTCCTTCGTCGGCTCCACCGAAGTGGGCACCCATGTGTACAACCTGGCCAGCCAGCACGGCAAGCGCGTGCAGTCGATGATGGGCGCCAAGAACCACGCCGTGGTGCTCCCCGATGCCAACCGTACACAAACCATCAATGCACTGGTGGGTGCCGCATTCGGGGCGGCCGGCCAGCGCTGCATGGCGACCTCCGTCGCGGTACTGGTGGGCAAGGCCCGTGAGTGGTTGCCAGACATCAAGGAGGCCGCCAGCAAGCTCAAGGTCAACGCCGGTTGCGAGCCCGGCACCGATGTCGGGCCGGTGGTTTCCAGGCGGGCCAAGGAGCGCGTGTTGGGCCTGATCGAAAGCGGCATCAGGGAGGGCGCCAAGCTGGAGCTCGATGGCCGCGACGTTCAGGTCCCGGGCTACGAGCAGGGCAACTTTGTCGGCCCGACCCTGTTCTCAGGCGTGAAGACCGACATGCAGGTGTACACCCAGGAAATCTTTGGCCCGGTGCTGGTCACCCTGGAGGTCGATACCCTCGACGAAGCCATCGCCCTGGTCAACGCCAACCCGTTCGGTAACGGCACCGGCCTGTTCACCCAAAGCGGCGCGGCCGCGCGCAAGTTCCAGAGCGAGATCGACGTGGGCCAGGTGGGTATCAACATCCCGATCCCGGTGCCGGTCCCGTTCTTCAGTTTCACCGGCTCGCGTGGGTCCAAACTCGGCGACCTTGGGCCATACGGCAAGCAAGTGGTGCAGTTCTACACGCAGACCAAGACCGTCACTGCCCGCTGGTTCGACGACGACAGCGTCAACGACGGCGTGAACACCACCATCAGCCTGCGCTAAGGAGTTCCTCATGCGTATCGCATTCATTGGCCTGGGCAACATGGGCGCGCCCATGGCCCGCAACCTGATCAAGGCCGGGCACACACTGAGCCTGTTCGACCTGAACAAAGCCGTGCTTGCCGAGTTGGCCGAACTGGGCGGGCAGATCAGCCCTTCGCCCAAGGCCGCGGCCGCCAGCAGCGACTTGGTAATCACCATGCTGCCGGCCGCGGCCCATGTGCGCAGTGTTTACCTGAACGACGACGGTGTGCTGGCGGGCATACGCCCCGGCACACCGACCGTGGACTGCAGCACCATCGACCCGCAGACCGCGCGCGAGGTGTCCAAGGCCGCGGCGGCCAAAGGCGTGGACATGGGCGATGCGCCGGTGTCCGGTGGCACCGGCGGTGCGGCAGCCGGCACGCTGACGTTCATGGTCGGTGCCAGCGCCGAGCTGTTCGCCAGCCTCAAGCCGGTGCTGGAGCAGATGGGCCGCAACATCGTCCACTGCGGCGAGGTGGGCACCGGGCAAATCGCCAAGATCTGCAACAACCTGCTGTTGGGTATCTCGATGATCGGCGTGTCCGAGGCCATGGCGCTGGGTAATGCGCTGGGCATCGATACCCAGGTGCTGGCCGGCATCATCAACAGTTCGACCGGGCGTTGCTGGAGCTCGGATACCTACAACCCATGGCCCGGCATTATCGACACGGCGCCGGCCTCGCGGGGCTATACCGGTGGGTTTGGTGCCGAGCTGATGCTCAAGGACCTTGGGCTGGCGACCGAAGCGGCACGCCAGGCACACCAGCCGGTGATCCTGGGGGCTGTGGCCCAGCAGTTGTATCAGGCCATGAGCTTGCGTGGCGAGGGGGGTAAGGATTTCTCGGCTATCGTCGAGGGGTATCGCAAGAAAGATTGACGCAAGAGGTGGGCTTCATCGCGGGCCAGGTGGCCTTCCCTCTGTAACTGCGCACCAGAGGGAAGGGCACCTGCCCCGCGATTTTTTTGCCCCGATTCTGCAGGCGCCACATAACCCTGTGGGAGCGGGCATGCCCGCGAACACCGGCAAAGCCGGTGCCATCCACCACACTGCCTGTTTCGCGGGCGCGCCCGCTCCCACAGAGTTAGTTGTAGAGTGTCGGATCAGGCAAAGACGAAATACTTGCGCACGGTCTCGACCACTTCCCAGGTGCCTTTCATCCCCGGTTCGATCACGAACACGTCACCGGCCTTCAGGTGCTTCGGCTCTTCGCCTTCCGGGGTGATGATGCAGTAGCCATCGAGGAAGTGGCAGAACTCCCACTTGTCGTAATTGACCTCGAACTTGCCCGGGGTGCAGATCCAGGTGCCCATGATCTTGCTGCCGTCTGCCGACAGGTAGGCGTTGAGGTTCACGGTGTGCGGATCGCCGCCGATGCGCTTCCACTTGGTGGCGTCCACGACCGGCGTGGGGCAGGTTTCGCGCAGGACGGTGATGAAATCGGACATGGCACAACTCCTGGTGACTGGCTGAATGACTGGTCACCATAGGGCCATCGGCCGAGCCGCAGTTGCCTGGGCTCGACGTCCAGCTGTCTGGTCGCGCTATGCCCACCAATACCGCACAAAGTGGAAGAACACTGGCGCCGCAAAGCACACCGAATCCATGCGGTCGAGCATGCCGCCGTGGCCTTCGATCATGTGGCCCCAGTCTTTCACCCCACGGTCACGCTTGATGGCCGACATCACCAGCCCGCCGAAGAAGCCCATGGCGTTCACGGCCAAGGCCATGAGCGCGGCCTGCCAGAAGCTGAAGGGCGTGATCCAGCACAACAGGGCGCCGATCAAAGTGGCCAGCGCTACGCCGCCGGCCAGGCCTTCGACGGTCTTGGAGGGTGACAGGTTGGGCGCCACCTTGTGTTTGCCAAACAGCTTGCCGCACACGTACTGCAACACGTCGCTGAGTTGCACCACCAGAATCAGCCAGGCGATCAGCAGCAGGTTGCGGCCCTCGTAGCCGGGGATGTCCAGGGTCATCAGGGCCGGCACTGAAGACACGCAGTACACGGCGATCATCAAGCCCCATTGCACTTTTGACGCACGCTCGAGGAAACGTGTGGTGTCACCGCCCAGGCTGGCGAGGATCGGCAGCAGCAAGAACAGGTACACCGGAATGAAAATGCTGAACAGGCCGTACCAGTCCATGGCGATCAGCACGTACTGCACCGGAAGTGCCACGTAGAAGGCTGCCACCAGTGCCGGGTAGTCGCTGCGCCGGGTAGGGGTGAGGGTCATGAATTCGCGCAGGGCATAGAACGACACACCGTAGAACAGCACGATCACACCGTACTTGCCGAACACGAAGGCAATGCCGATCACCACCACCATCACCCACCAGGCATTGATGCGGGCGTTGAGGTTGTCGATCACGGCGTGCGGCGCCGGGCCGGCGCGCCATTTGAGCAGGCGGCCGATCACGCTGGCCAGCAGCAGCAGGGCGCCGATGCCGGCAAACAGGGAAAGGGTATTGTTGTCCATGTCAGGCATCCTTGGGGGCCAGGTTCAGCAGGGCCTGGCTGGCCCGCTCGAGAAACGCCTGCTTGCTTTCATCGGCGTGCAGGTGCAGCGGTTCGCCAAAGCTCAGGGTGCACAGCAACGGCAATGGCAGGGCGCGCCCTTTGGGCATCACCCGGTTGAGGTTGGCGATCCATACCGGTACCAGTTCGACCTGCGGGTGGGCTGCTGCCAGGTGATACAACCCGCTTCTGAAGGGCAGTAGCGGTGCGTCGCCAAGGTTGCGCGTGCCCTCCGGGAAGAAGATCAGCGAGTCGCCCTGGGCCACCGCGTCGAGCACCGGCTGCAAAGGGTTGCCTTGCCCTTCGCTGCGCTGGCGCTCGATCAGTACCCCGTTGAAGACCTTGCGGATAAGAAAGTCGCGGATGCCCGGCCTGGCCCAGTAGTCTGCGCCGGCCACCGGGCGCGTGCGCTGACGCAGCCCTTGCGGCAGCGAGGCCCACAGCAGCACGAAGTCGCCGTGGCTGCTGTGGTTGGCGAAATACAGGCGCTGCACCGGCAGCGCCGAGCAACCCAGCCAAAGGGCGCGGGCACCGGTAATCAGGCGGGCGGCCGAGGTGATGACGTAAGCAGTCAGGTTGGCGAGCATAGGCAGGTGGTCATCCCTTGAAAGGCAGTGTCAGCAGGGTAGCCAAGGCTAGCGACAGCTGCAGGCCCAGGCATACGGCCTGACGGCGCAACAGGCCTAGTGCGGCCTGGCTGCGGGCAGGCCAGGCGCGGCCGTCGGTGGCCTGTGGTTTGAGTTTCAGTTCGAACAGGGCGCGGTCTAGGGCCTGAGTGTCGGCCGGCAGGTCTGCGCTATTGGCCAGGTGGGCAAATAGTTCGGCATCGATTGCCACGCGGATGGCCCAATATTTGTGGAGCACGCCGAGCACCAGCAGCACGCTGCACAGCAGGCTCGCCAGCGGATGCAGCGGGGCGTTGAGCAGAGGTGCAAGGCCGTAGGCCAGGGCCAGCAAGGTGAGGCCGTCGGACAGGCGCTCCAGCTGTTTGCCTCGGCCCAGCAGGCTGGCGGCCACGCGCAGGTTCATGGCTGTGCTCCCAGTTGCTGGAGAGCCTGCTGATGCGCGCTGCGCAGTATGATGCCGGGGCGTGCTTGGCGAATCAGCGCTTCTGCCTGTTGGGCGTCGCTGCTGCGGCCGGAGAGCAGCAGCCACGCGGCCACGGCGCTGGCGCTGCGCGAGTAGCCTAAAGCGCAGCACACTAGCACCGGGCCCTGGGCGCGCAGGTGTTCGATGGCGTTGGCGGCCTGCTGTAGCAGGGCAACGTCTGGCGCTATCAGATCCAGGGTAGCGAAACACTGATAGTCAAGGGCTGACGCGATCGTCGTAGGAGCGGCCTTGGGTCGCGAAAGGGCTGCGGAGCAGCCCCGACAGTTTCTGCTGCGAAGCTGAAAACCCGGGGCCGCTTCGCGCCCCTTTCGCGACACAAGGCCGCTCCTACAATGGTTTGCGTTACACGGCAGTTCTGCGCATAAATCAACAATTGCAGCGAACTGCGTGTCGCGCCCTGGGATTCTCCCCAGGTACACACCATCACACACCTCGTCGGCCTGTGGATGGCGCCGGGTCCACAGCCGCGAATTGAGCCATGCGCCCGCCAGATAGGGTGCCAGCAGCCACCGGCTTGCAGGCGACAAGCGCCCGTCATTACCCTTCTGAAAACCACCCGCCCCGAACACGGCGTAGTTCAGCGCCACCAGCCCCAACGACACCGCCGGCCAACTCAACCACAGCCAAGCCCCGCCCATCGCAGCGGCAGGGAGTACACACAGCAGCGCGCCCAAGGCATAACAAGCGGCAACCTTCCAGCGCTTGGCATCCTGAGCAAGACGGGCCGCCTGAAAGGGCAGGCGCCCTTGCTGCGGCCACAGCCACAGGCAGGCAAACCCCGCCAGCGCCCCCGTGGGCACATCGATGAAATGGTGCTGCCAGGTGGTCAGCACCGACACCCCGATCAGCGCCATCCAGCCATGCATCAACCAACGCCAGGGCTGGCGTTGCACATGCCGGGCAAACATCGCCCAGATGATCACCAGCAAAGCGATGTGCAGCGAAGGCGCCTGGTTGAATGGCTTGTCGAAGCCCATCAACACATCGAACAGCCAGCCGAACAGCCCGTCCAGGCCCGGCCGCTCGAAGGTGAACCGCAGCGGCCACAGCAGGAAACAGCAGACGCTGATCACCTGTGCGCTGAGTAGCGCCAGCGCGTGGCGGTCCATTTCCTGGCGTGTGCGCGGCAGCAGGAAGGACAACCCGTACAGCAGGTCGATCGACCAGTACGGGATGATCGTCCAGGGCCACAGCGGCATGCCGTGCTCCCAGCCGAACACCAGGCTGCCGACATCACTGCGCCCAGCCGTGTAATTGTTCGCCAGCCCATAGCTGAGGAAGAACAACGGCCCCAGCAGCAGAAGCCAGAACACGCCCCGGCGAATCAGCCCGTGCTCGCGTGGCGGGCTCACTCAGCGCACCCGCTGTGCCAGGCTGACGCTGAAAATGCCCCATTCATCGATACGCTGGGCCAGCTTGCGGAAGCCCGCGGCCTCAACCAGCTGGTCCATCTCGGCCTGGCTGCGCCGGCGCATTACCCAAGCCTCGCCACCGCGGTGGCTGGTGAGGGCGCGGGCAATCATCTCCAGTTGCGGGTGCCATGGCTGGCCGGTGTAGACCAGGTAGCCGCCATCTTCTACGGCGTCGGCCAGCCCGGCCAGGGAATTGCCCACCAGTTGGTTACTGGGGAAGAGCTCGTATAGCCCCGAAACCACGGCCAGCGTTGGGGGCTGTTCAAGTGTGGCCAGGCTCTGGCGATCGAAGGCGTCGCCCTGGACGAAGCGGGCGATGTCGGCCAGGCCCTTCTCGCGGATCAGCGCGCTGCCTTGCTGAACGTTCAGTTCGCTGTAGTCGCGCAGCAGGATCGAATCTGGCAACTGCTCAAGGCCTTGAAGGGCTTCGAGGATATAGCGGCCATGGCCGGCCGCGATATCGACAATGTGCACGGGCCGTTGCTGTTCACGCAGGTGGGCGATGGCCAGGCGTAGCAATTGCTCGACGTGCAGTTTGCGTTGGCGTATGCCACGCCAGCCGATGGCGTCGAGGTAGTTCTGGTCCATCAGGCGCCCCAGTTTGCCCTTGCCGGTCGGCTGGTTGCGGTACACGTAGTCGAGGGTGCTGCCAGAATCGAAGCCGGTGTCAAACCCGAGCTTCACCCCCGCAGACAGCCCCTTGCCCAGGCTCAAGCCGGCGCGGGTGGCGCGCCAGTAAAGGTCGCGTGGCGAGTTGCGCGGCAGCGGCGCAGCCAGGCTTTCTGCCTCGGCGCAACTGGCCCCGGTCTTGTCGGCATCCAGCAGTGAGGGCAACGCGGCGGGGCTGGCAAAGCAATGGTCGACAAACCGTTCGATGCGCCTCAGGGCATGGGCCCGATCACGTTCCCCCAAGGTGTCGTGGAAGAACCCGGGCAGTATGTGCATTTCCTTTCGTGTGCTGCCAAGCCGGTCGAAAAACCGTTCTTGCGGTTGGCGCTCGACCACGAAATCAGCCCCGGACACCAGCAACTGGGTCGGCACCTGGATGGCCTGGGCGTCCGCCACCACGCGGTCGGCGGCCTCGTACAGGCCCAGCAGCATGGTTACCGAAATGGGCCGGCTGATCAGCGGGTCGGCCACGTACGACATCACCCGCTCAGGGTCGTGGGTGAGCAGGCGCGGCTTGACGTAGCTGTTGACGAAGAAATTGCCGCGCAAGGCCTTCAGCAGCTTCAGGCCTGGGCGGGCAAACGGCACGTACAGCTTGACCTTGAACGCTGGCGAGGCCAACACCAGGCAGCGCACTTTGGGCGCGTAGTCGTGGGCCCAGGTGGCGATCAGCACGGCGCCGACGCTCTGTGCCAGTACCACCAGGTCCTGTTCGGCGATGCCGTGGTGGGCCTGGATGTGTTCGATGAAGGTTTGCACGTCGCGCACACTGGTAGCGAACCCCGGGCTGTCGCCACGCGCGCCTGGCGAGCGGCCGTGGCCGCGGGCATCCCAGGCGAAGAAGTCGTAGCCCGGCATATCCAGCTCATCGGCCAGGTGGGCCATGCGCCCGCCGTGCTCATGGCCCCGGTGGAACATCACCACGGCGCGGCGTGGCTGGTGTTCGTTGCGGGTGGCAGGCCAATGACGGTAATGCAGCTCGACACCGTCATGGGTGGGGAAGTGCAGCGCTTGCGCTTGGCGCATGGTCAACGTCCTTTTGCGACGACGATAGGCTCAGCGGGTTTCGGCCAGGCCCTGGCGAACCCGGTTGTAGAGGGTATAGAGCGAGAGCGCGAGGATGACCAGCAACAGGCCGTCGATCCAGGCGCCATCGAGCAGGCCAAAGGCGACGCCGGTGCCCAGCACCCCGAAGGCGAAGGCCCTGTCGCTCTTGCCCATAGGCCCGTCGTAGCGCCGCGAGGCGCCTGCCAGCGGGCCCATGACACCGGCGTACTCGCTGAAGGTGGCGCACAGCACCACCAGTACCACCAGCGTAGGCGACACCCCGGCCAACAAGGCGAAGGGCAGGTACAGCGCTGCATCGGCAATCACGTCACAGAGTTCGTTGAGGTAAGCACCGAGGGTGGATTGCTGGACGAACTCCCGGGCCAGCATGCCGTCGACCGCATTCAGCGCCATGCGCAGCAGCATCCAGATCGGTACCAGGATGAACAGCCAGGTGATGTGCGGCAGGGCGGCCAGCAGCAGGCCCACCAGGAGCGATACCACGGCAGCGGTGACAGTGACCTGGTTGGCGGTGACGCCTCGGTCGTAAAGGCGTTGCACGGCCGGGCGCAACAAGGCCTGGAAGCGTGGTTTGAGCTGGTAGATCGAGGCCACTGGAAAATCCTTTTTAGTGGGGCGTCATGGCGCCATTGTGTGTGAGCCTTCTTCGCGGGTAAACCCGCTCCCACAGGTATAGCGTCAACTCGCAAGTCTCCCAGCCCTTCAGGCTGCGCTGTCGTGCATAGCACTGATGCTGGGCACTGTGGGAGCGGGTTTACCCGCGAAGAATCCAACGCAGTGCATGGCACCGGCTGCGCCGGTGTTCGCGGGCGCGCCCGCTCCTACAGGGATCGCGCCAGCTTTTAGTAATTGAGCATGACAGTTGCTCCCACCAGCCGGTCAACCAACCCCGACGCATACCCTGGCAACGCCGCAAAGTCCCGCGCGCACACCAGCAACCGGCGGTTGGCCCAGGGTTCCGCCAGGGCCACCCAGTGCAGCGGCAACAGCCCTTGCCAACGCTTCACCGCCGCCAGAGGCACCACCCCGACCCCAGCCCCGCCTGCAACCATGCGGATCACGCCATCAAACCCTTCGGCCCGCACTATCACCTGCATGCGCCGCCCTTCCCGCAATGCCTGTTCCTCCAGGTACAACGCCAATGCACTGCCTGCTCCAAGCCCGACATGACCATGCACCAGGCTGTCGATGAAGCTGGGGGCAGCCTCGCTGGCCAGCGGATGGCCAGGCGGCGCTACCAGCACCAGTGGGTCGTCACGAAACGGCCGGGTTTGCAGGTGCCCGAAGGGCGCGGCTGATGAAACAATGCCAAGGTCTGCCATGCCTTGCGTAATCGCCTGCACGATGCGCAGGCTCGGCAGTTCCTGTATGTCCACGCTGATGCCGGGGTTTTCAGCCAAATAACCGGCCACGAGTTCTGGCAGGTACTCCGTAAGTGCTGCGGTGTTGCACAGCAGGCGCACTTGACCGTGCTGCCCCTGAGCGTACTGGCCCAGGTCGAACTGCAAGCGTTCGACCTGCTGGGCAATCAGGCGGGCATGCAGCAACAGCGCCTGGCCGGCCGGGGTCGGCTGAACACCGCGGCGGTTACGCTGTAGTAAAGGGATGCCCAGCGACGCTTCCATGGCCCGGATGCGCGCACTGGCTGCCGGCAGCGAAAGATGGCTGCGGCTGGCACCGGCGGTGATGTTGCCGCACTCCAGGGTGTGCTGGAACAGCTTGAGGTCGATCAGGTCGAAATGCATGTGCCTCTGCCTTAGCAAGAGTCTGGGTAAGGGTATGGCAGATTTTCAGCCTGCCCGCCACGGGCCATTATCGGCCCATGAATACCTTGCTCGCTTTCTACCACAACATGGGCCCTGCTCTGTCGCTGCTGGTGGTGCTGACGTTCCTGCTGGCCGGCGCAGTGAAAGGCGTGATCGGCCTGGGGCTGCCCACCATCGCAATGGGCCTGCTGGGCCTGGCTATGCCTCCGGCGCAGGCTGCAGCGCTGCTGATCGTGCCGTCGACCCTTACCAACCTTTGGCAGTTGGCCAGCGGCGGGTACCTGCGAGCGTTGCTGGTGCGGCTGGGCCCGATGCTGGCGCTGATCTTCATTGGCACCTTGCTGGGCAGTGCCTGGCTGGGAATCGACAGCGGGCCATGGGCCGCGCATGCGTTGGGTGCGGCCTTGCTGGCGTACGCGGTGTACGGGCTGGTTGGGCCGGGCTTGCACTTGGCAGCGGCGCACGAGCGTTGGCTGGGGCCTGCGTGCGGGCTGGTGACGGGGGTAATCACGGCGGCAACCGGGGTATTCGTGATACCTGCGGTGCCCTACTTGCAGAGCCTGGGCCTGAGCCGCGAGCAGATGATCCAGGCGCTGGGCCTGTCGTTCACGGTATCGACCCTGGCACTGGCTATTGGCCTGGCCGGGCAGGATGCCCTCGGTGGCCAGGCCTTGGGTGCTTCATTGCTGATGCTGGCGCCAGCCTTGCTCGGCATGCTGGCCGGGCAGTGGTTGCGTCAGCGCATCAGCGCGTTGCTGTTCAAGCGTTGTTTCTTCATCGGCCTGGCCGCACTGGGCGGCCACTTGCTGATCAACGGTTAGCGCTGGATGCGCTGAGCATGTTGACCCGCTGGATATCGAAATCACGCTCCAGGTAGTCCATGCGTTTTTCGAAGAAGGCGGCCATGTGCGGCAGGGCCGAGTGCACATCCAGCGCGGCCTGGTCGGCCCACACTTCGAAAAACACGAACAGGCTGGGGTCCTGCTGGTCGCGCAGCATGTGGTACTCGATGCAACCTGGCTCCTGGCGGCTTGGCTCGACATAAGGGCGGAACAGGTTTTCGAACGCATCAGCCATTTCCGGGCGGGTCTTGGCTTTGAGAATGAAGGCGATCTGCTCAGTCATGGGGCGCTACTCGGTGAGGGACGGTGAACCGATTCTACGGCAATAATTTGATGCTGATTCGTGACTTCTGGTCAATTGTATTTTGCCCGGTGACTTCTGTATCCCGCCCCAGCGAACCTCTAACCTGCCGACATCAAATTTTGACTCGGCCGGGGAGGCCAGCATGAAAAAGATTCTTCTGCTCAATGGTGGTAAACAGTTCGCTCACTCTGATGGCCGCCTCAACACGACCTTGCACGAAGCGGCCATCGCCCACCTGGACCGCGCCGGTTTCGATGTACAGCAGACGTTCATCGACGGTGGCTACGACGTGCAGGCCGAGGTCGAGAAGTTTCTCTGGGCCGATGTGATCATCTACCAGATGCCGGGCTGGTGGATGGGCGCGCCGTGGACGGTGAAGAAGTACATCGATGAAGTGTTCACCGCAGGCCATGGCAGCCTGTACGCCAACGATGGCCGCACCCGCTCGGATCACACGCAGAAGTACGGCAGCGGTGGCTTGGTGCACGGCAAGCAGTACATGCTTTCGCTGACCTGGAACGCGCCGCAGCAGGCCTTCGATGACTCGAGCGATTTCTTTGAAGGCAAAGGCGTGGATGCGGTGTACTTCCCGTTCCACAAGGCCAACCAGTTCCTTGGCATGGCCGGCCTGCCGACTTTCCTGGCAACGGATGTGATGAAGCGCCCGGATGTGCCGGCGGCGTTGGCAGCCTATGAGGCCCATCTGGACAAGGTGTTCGGCAAGGCAGCGTGATGGGTTACCTGTACTGGCCTCTTCTCGGGCTGGCTCGCTCCCACAGGTGAGGTGGGAGCAGCCGCACTTGGCCTGTACATGCGATTATCTGATCCTTGCACAGACCCATCACAGGCCCGAATGTGAAAACCCGATCCGAAGAACTCCAGGTATTCGTCGCCGTCATCGATTGCGGCTCGATCTCCGCCGCTGCCGAGCAGATGGGCCAGACCCCGTCCGCCGTCAGCCGGACCTTGTCACGCCTGGAGGGCAAGCTCGGCACCACCCTGGTCAATCGTACCACCCGCCGTATGGACCTCACCGAGGAAGGGCGTTTTTTCCTCGACCGCGCGCGGTTGATCCTGCAGCAGATGGACGACATGGAAGAGCGCCTGTCGATGAACCGCCAGACCCCTACCGGGCGCCTGCGCATCAACGCTGCCGCCCCTTTCATGCTGCATGCCATCGTGCCGTGGATCGGCGAGTTCCGCCGCCAGTACCCGGGCATAGAGCTGGAGCTGAATACCGACGACCTGATCATCGACCTGCTGGAGCACAGCACCGATGTGGCGATTCGCATCGGCGAACTGGCCGACTCCAGCCTGCATGCACGCAACCTCGGCTGCAGCCCGGTACAGGTGCTGGCAAGCCCCGCCTACCTGGCGCAGCATGGTACACCCCAGCGTGTCGAGGACCTGGCCAACCACTGCCTGCTTGGCTTCAGCCAACCCGACTCGCTCAACCAGTGGCCGCTGCGCCATGCCCAGGGTGACCGCTTCGGCATCCGCCCCGCGTTGCTCGCTTCCAGCGGCGAGACCCTGCGCCAGCTGGCGCTGGCCGGGGAGGGCATCGTCAGCCTGTCGCATTTCATGACCCACGAAGACATTCGCAGCGGGCGCTTGCAGGTGCTGTTGGGTGAAGCCAACAACGGTTACCGGCAACCGATTCACGCGGTGTACTACCGCAACACGCAGCTGGCCCTGCGTATTCAGTGCTTTCTGGATTTCATCCAGCGCAAGCTGGCCATGTACGCCTGCTGAGTTGCCTGAACGCGACAAATTCTGCCCACGGGCGGCGAAACGCCCGGCGGTCGATTGCACAGTCGAGGCGCATCGGCCTTACTGACTGCTCGACAAAAACAACACCAAGGAAGTGTCATGCGTATTGTCCCGTTTCAGTACCTGGCTCTCGCAGCCGCGATCCTGAGCTGTTCCTCGGTTTACGCTGCTGATCTGGAAGGCGGTGCAGTGGCTGCCCCCGATCAATATGGTGCACAGGTTGCCGCCGATATCCTGAAAAAGGGCGGCAACGCAGTCGATGCCGCCGTGGCCACGGCCTTCACCCTGGCGGTGACCTATCCCGAGGCCGGCAATATCGGCGGCGGCGGTTTCATGACCCTGTTCGTCGACGGCAAGCCGTATTTCCTCGACTACCGCGAAGTGGCGCCCAAGGCCGCCACGCGCAACATGTACCTGGACGACAAGGGCGAGGTCATCGAGAACCTCAGCCTGGTCGGGGTGCGCGCCGCTGGCGTACCCGGCACGGTAATGGGGTTGTGGGAGGCGCATCGCAAGTTTGGCAAGCTGCCCTGGAGCGAGCTGCTGACCCCGGCCATCGGCTATGCGAAAAATGGCTTCAAGGTCGCGGAAAAGCAGTACCAGTACCGCAACGATGCACAGGGCATGTTCAAGACTGCGACCAACTTCAACGACTACTTCGGCAACATGAAGGTTGGCGAGCTGTTCAGGCAGCCCGAACTGGCCCAGACCCTGGAGCGCATCGCCGACAAAGGCGTCAGCGAGTTCTACCAGGGCAAGACTGCCGATTTGCTGGTGGCGCAGATGCAGGCCGACAAGGGCCTGATCACCAAACAAGACCTGCAGGACTACAAGGCCGTATGGCGTGAGCCGATGGCCGTCAGTTGGCGTGGCAACGTGGTGTATACCGCGCCACCACCCAGCTCCGGCGGGGTAGCGCTGGCCCAGCTGCTGGGCATCAAGGAAGACCGCGCGGCGGACTTCAAGGGGGTGGCGCACAACTCGGCGCAATACATCCACCTGCTGGCCGAGATCGAGAAACGCGTGTTCGCCGACCGCGCCGACTATCTCGGTGACCCGGCCTTTACCCAAGTGCCGGTGGATAAACTGGTGGCCAAGGACTACCTGGCCAAGCGCGCTGCGCAGGTCAACCCGAAAGCCATTTCCGACACTGACAAGGTCAAGCCCGGGCTGGAGCCGCACCAGACCACGCACTTTTCCATCGTCGACAAGCACGGCAACGCGGTCAGTAACACCTACACCCTCAACCTCGACTATGGCAGTGGCGTGGTGGTGAAAGGGGCGGGCTTCCTGCTGAACGACGAGATGGACGACTTCAGCGCCAAGCCGGGGGCTGCCAATGCCTTTGGCGTAGTCGGCGGTGATGCCAACGCGATCGAGCCGGGCAAGCGCATGCTGTCATCGATGAGCCCCAGCCTGATGACCCGTGACGGCAAGGTCGAGCTGGTGATCGGCACCCCGGGTGGTTCGCGGATCTTTACCTCGATCTTCCAGGTGATGAACAATCTGTATGACTACGGCATGCCATTGGACAAGGCGGTGGCGGCGCAGCGTGTGCACCATCAGTTGCTGCCCAAGGACACCATCTACTTCGACAGCTATGCACCGTTGACCGGGCCTGTGGCTGACGGCCTGAAGAAGATGGGGTATGTGCTGGAAGACCAGGGCTGGGAGATGGGTGATATCCAGGCGATCCGGGTGGACGGGGCAAAGCTGGAGACTGCCTCTGATCCACGGGGGCGTGGAGTGGGCATGATCGTCAAATAAGCTGTCGCCTGTGCTGGCCTCATCGCCAGCAAGCCAGCTCCCACAGGTACGGCGCTGTTTCTGATCCTGGACCGTTACTGTGGCAGCCTGGCTTGCCGGCGCTGGGCAGCTCAGCGGCCCCGGGGCTTGCAGTCAGACGCGGAACTGGCTGACCAGCGTCTGCAACTGCCCACCCAGGCGCGCCAGTTCGACGCTGGACGCTGCCGTTTCATTGCTGGCCGCCGCCGTCTGCTCAGACACATCGCGCACATTGAGGATGCTGCGGCTGATCTCCTCGGCCACCGCACTCTGCTGCTCTGCGGCCGCGGCAATCTGCTGGTTCATCGACTGAATGCCCGACACCGTGCTGGTAATGCTTTCCAGCGAGGCCCCGGCCTTGCGCGCCAGTTCCACGCTGCTGTCGGTCAGGGTACGGCTGCCTTGCATGGCGCTGGCCACTTGCTGGGTACCCTGCTGCAGGCCGGCAATCAGCTCTTCGATCTCTTCGGTGGACTTTTGCGTGCGCTGCGCCAGGCCGCGTACTTCATCGGCCACCACGGCGAAGCCGCGCCCGGCTTCACCCGCCCGCGCCGCCTCGATCGCCGCGTTCAGCGCCAGCAGGTTGGTCTGTTCTGCCACCGACTTGATCACGTCCATCACGCTGCCGATCTTCTGGCTTTCCTGTTGCAGCAGGCTCATGGCTTCAGTGGAGCGATGCATGTCCTGGGCCAGGCGCTCGATCTGGCCGATCGCTTCACCGACCACGCGGTCGCCGGCGCGGGCCTGTTCGTCGGCACCGGTGGCGGCGTGCGAAGCCTGTTCGGCATTGCGCGCCACTTCTTGCACGGTGGCGGCCATTTCGTGCATGGCGGTGGCCACCTGGTCGGTTTCGACCTTCTGGCTATTGGCCCCGGCACTGGTCTGTTCGGTCACTGCCGACAGTTCTTCGGCAGCGCTGGCGATTTGGGTCACGCCGTCGCGGATGCCGCTGATCAGCTCGCGCAAGGTGGTGCCCATGCGCGCGATGCCTTGCTGCAGCACGCCCAATTCGTCGCGGCGGGTGACGCGCAATTGCTGGGTCAGGTCGCCACTGGCGATTTTTTCCACCGCCAGCAGCGTCTCGCGCAACGGGCGGGTGATCTGCTGGGTGATCAACACCGCGCCCAGCACGCCGACCAGCAACGCCAGCAGCGTGGCGATGGCCTGCAGGCTGCGGGCCTGGCTGCTTTCGATGTCGCGACGCTGCAGCTGGATCTGGTACAGCGCATCGCTGCGCTTGACGATATCGGCACCCTGTACGGTCATTTCCGCACGCGCGGTGGTGATGCTGGCGACTGCATCGCGGAACTGGCGTACGGCATCACGGTAGGCCAGTACCGCGCTTTCCAGTTGCTGCAGGCGTGTGCCTTCACCCGGCATCTGGCGTTTGAGGTTGCCCACATTGGCCAGTGCCGCATCCAGCTGGCGCAGGGCGGCCTGCTCGTTGCTGGCACTGTTGTCGGCAATGTAGCCGCGCACGTCGATGCGCACTTGCAGCAACTGCTGGCGCGCCTGGCTGATCAGTTGGTACTGGGCCAGGCGTACGCTGTCGGCTTCCGGGCGGGCCATGACTTCCTGGCTCAACAGGTCCATGGCCTGGTCGGCGCCGGCGGCCGAGCTGTCCATGGTGCTACGCGCTGCGCGCGTGGCGTCGTAGCCTTGGCGCATCTTGTTCAGCGACAGCTTGTAGGCGCTGATGGTTTCCCCCAGCTCACCCAGCAGCTTGACGTTCTCGGGGCTTTTGAACGTACTGGCCAAGTAGGCCTGCTGCTTGCTGAAGGCGTTCAGCTTGGCCTGGGTGTTGGCGGCCGCGGCATCGTCGCCATTGGCGATCATGTACTGCAGGCGGGCCACGCGCAGGTCGGTCAGGTCTTTGTTCAACTGGCCGATGTCGCTCATCCAGTTGCTACGGTCGATCAGGCTGCCCAGGCTGGTCCAGCCAGTCAGGGCCAGCAGGCCGGTGAGGACAAGCACCAGGCCGAAGCCCAGGCCGAGTTTGAGGTTGACGCTGATGTTGGCAAACCAGCTGTTCATGCACGCACTCCAGAAATAGTTTTCGCTCTTTTGATGTTCGATCGCCAGGCGTTATTGTTCTGGATGCCCGCTGATTCATGCAGGGGTTATCGGCAATGCTGCGGGAAGCTGAAACGCTTTTTCAGCAATAACAGCGTGCGCATTTTGGTAGGCGCGGCGTTGCCGGTGCGCCGGACCGGTCGGAAAGGGCCGCGAAGCGGCCCCAGGGTTCCAGCGGTGACGCAGCAGTCTGTTGGCGAGGTATCAGAGGCTACGGGCACTGAAGGTGTCGCAGCGGTCCACTTCACCTTCGGCAAACCCGGTCTTGAACCAGCGCACGCGCTGGGCCGAGGTGCCATGGGTAAACGAGTCCGGCACCACACGGCCGCGCCCTTGCTGTTGCAGGCGGTCATCGCCAATGGCGTTGGCAGCGTTCAGCGCCTCCTCTACATCGCCCGGCTCCAGCCAGTTCAGGCGCTTCTGTGCCTGGTAGGCCCAGACACCCGCCAGGCAGTCCGCCTGCAGTTCCTGGCGTACCAGCAACCCGTTGTCGCCCTCCATGCGCTGACCACTGCGGCGGGCGGCGTCGACCTTGGCCGAAACCCCCAGCAAGGTCTGTACGTGGTGGCCAATTTCGTGGGCGATGACGTAGGCCTGGGCAAAGTCGCCGGCCGCGGCGAAACGGGTTTCCATTTCGCGGAAGAACGACATGTCCAGGTACACACGCTGGTCGGCCGGGCAATAGAACGGCCCCACGGCCGCAGAGGCAGCGCCGCAGGCCGAATTCACCTGGCCACTGAACAGCACCAGCTTGGGGTCGCGGTACTGTTTGCCTGCTTCGGCGAACAACGCCTTCCAGGTGTCCTCGGTATCGCCCAGGATCGAGGCCACGAACTGGGCCTGCTCATCGTTGGCCGGTGGCGCCTTGGCGCCGGCACCGCTTGGCGCCGTCTGGGTCTGCTGCTGCTCCACCTGGCCGGCCAGCTGGCCGAGGATCTGCAACGGGTCCTGCCCGGTCAACCAGCCGATGCCGACGATCAGCAGGATCGCCCCCAGGCCCAGGCCTTTGCCGCCGCCAAAGCGCATGCCGCCCCCACCGCCACCTTCGCCCCGGGCATCGACCACGTTGTCGCTGCGTCGGCCTTTTCGCCATTCCATGAGTGCTCTCCCGAGCGTGAAACAAGAAGTAAAAGATTAGTTCACGACCGCGGTTGGTGTCAGGTGCAGGTGCTCATGCATAACCAAATGGATATGTTTTAAGTGCCTCATTTCAATATTCACCGCGCGCGACATGCCGGAAACTGTATGTAGGAGCGGGCTTGCCCGCGAAGGGTTCAATAAGCCCGCCTGCGCATCTCCATAATTCCAAGAGAGGAAACCGGCATGCCCGCCCAGGACAACAGCCGCTTCGTGATCCGTGATCGCAACTGGCACCCCAAAGCCCTCACCCCCGACTACAAGACCTCCGTTGCGCGCTCGCCGCGCCAGGCGCTGGTCAGCATTCCGCAGTCGATCAGCGAAACCACCGGCCCGGATTTTTCCCACCTGGGCTTCGGTGCCCACGACCACGACCTGCTGCTGAATTTCAACAACGGTGGCCTGCCGATCGGTGAGCGCATCATCGTTGCCGGCCGCGTTGTCGACCAGTACGGCAAGCCTGTGCCCAATACCCTGGTGGAAATGTGGCAAGCCAACGCCGGTGGCCGCTATCGCCACAAGAACGACCGCTACCTGGCACCGCTGGACCCCAACTTCGGCGGTGTCGGCCGCTGCCTGACCGACCGTGACGGCTACTACAGCTTCCGCACCATCAAGCCGGGCCCGTACCCGTGGCGCAACGGCCCGAACGACTGGCGCCCAGCGCACATCCACTTCGCCATCAGCGGCCCGTCGATCGCCACCAAGCTGATCACCCAGCTGTATTTCGAAGGCGACCCGCTGATCCCGATGTGCCCGATCGTCAAGTCGATCGCCAACCCGCAAGCCGTGCAGCAGTTGATTGCCAAGCTCGACATGAGCAACGCCAACCCGATGGACTGCCTGGCCTACCGCTTCGACATCGTGCTGCGCGGCCAGCGCAAGACCCACTTCGAAAACTGCTGAGGACCCCGCCATGCCAATCGAACTGCTGCCGGAAACCCCTTCGCAGACTGCCGGCCCCTACGTGCACATCGGCCTGGCCCTGGAAGCGGCCGGCAACCCTACCCGTGACCAGGAAATCTGGAACCGCCTGGCCAAGCCCGACGCCCCGGGTGAGCACATTCAGCTGATCGGCCATGTCTACGACGGCAACGGCCACCTGGTGCGCGACTCGTTCCTGGAAGTGTGGCAAGCCGACGCCAACGGCGAGTACCAGGATGCCTACAACCTGGAAAACGCGTTCAACAGCTTCGGCCGAACCGCCACCACCTTCGACGCCGGTGAGTGGACGCTGTACACGGTCAAGCCCGGCGTGGTGAACAATGCCGCTGGCGTACCAATGGCGCCGCACATCAACATCAGCCTGTTTGCCCGTGGCATCAACATCCACCTGCACACGCGCCTGTATTTCGATGATGAAGCGCCGCTCAATGCCAAGTGCCCGGTGCTCAACCTGATTGAGCAGCCGCAGCGCCGCGAGACGCTGATTGCCAAGCGTTGTGAAGTGGACGGGAAAACGGCGTATCGCTTTGATATCCGTATTCAGGGGGAAGGCGAGACGGTGTTCTTCGACTTTTGATGTAAACGTCGGGGCCGCCAAGCGGCCCCGATGCCTCAGCCTGCAACGGGTTTGAGGTCGAACGCACCGGCCTGATGTTGAAACAGCAGGCAATCGGCAGCCGCCGTGCAGCCACTTTCATGTATCAACCCGGCCGGCAGGTTGTAATAGGCGCCTGCCGGGTACTCGATGCGCTTGCCGTCGATCACCGCATAGAAGGTCCCCTTCAGCACGACCGTCGGCAGTGCCTGGCTGTGCTGGTGCAGGCCGTTGTCGGTCCCTTTGCTGAATTTCACATAGGCCGAGTAGGGCCCCTTGCCGAAGATATCGCCCTCAACGTTGGCGAAGCTGACAGCGCCATTGGTATTGGGCACGTCCTGCCAGTTCAAGGCCGTGTGGTCGGTGACTGAAACGATTGGTTGTGCCGCGTTGGCGCCAACTGCCAGGGTGCCGAGTGCCAACGCTGCGATGAATGCCTGCACTGCTTTCATGCTGGAGTACCTTTGTTGAGTGATGATCAACAAGAGGCTAACTCACGGTTGAGGGCACAAATACGGGCAGAACTAGCCATGACTTGTGTCAATTACGCACAAATCAATATTCCCACTTCGCTTGTGAATAGTACGCCTGTACGTAATCCAGCAATGCTCGCACCTTGGGCGGCAGGTAGCGGCTCTGTGGATAAACCGCGTAAAGCGTGCGTGCTGGCAGTTTCCAGCCTTCCAGCACCGGTACCAGCCGCCCGTTCTGCAGGGCATCGTGGACGATGAAGCGGTCGAAGCTGGCGATTCCGAGGGCGCCTATGGCGGCAGCGCGCAGGGCCATCGGCGAATTCGCACTCAGGCGTCGGGGCATGAGTATGTCGCGCTGTTCGCCTTGGTTGTTGGTCAGTTGCAGGCGCTGTGGGTGCGGTAGCTGGCTATAGCCGAGCAGGGGGTGGCCAGTGAGTTCGTCGGGCGTAGCCGGTGTGCCGTGTCGCTGCAGATAACCCGGGGCTGCTACCAGCAACACCTCGCTGCCCGTCAGCCGGCGCGCCACCAGGCTGGAGTTCGGTAACTGGTCGGTGACCCGCAAGCAGACATCAATTTCCGCCTCGAGAAGGTCGACGAAGCGGTCGCTGCAGTGCAGCTCGATCTGCAACAGGGGATGGCGCTCGACGAAATCCGGTAGCCAGCGACCCAGCTCCAGTTCACCAAAGGCTGTGGCCACGCCCAGGCGCAAGGTGCCAGTGGGCTGTTGCTGATGCTCCGACAATTCCAGGCTCATCGCCTGCATCTGTTCGAGAATCTGCACGCAATGGCGATAGAACAATGCGCCGGCTTCGGTGAGGTGCAAGCGGCGCGTGGTTCGGGTGAGCAATTGCGCGCCGAGGTGGCGTTCAAGCTGCTTTACCTGGCGTGACAGGACGGTATGCGAGACCCCCGCCTGACTGGCAGCGGCGCTGAAACTGCCGAGATCGACCACCCGGCGGAAAGACTGCATGGCACTGAACTGGTCCATCGGCATCACTCTCCTGGCAAGCTGCGCTGGGGCCAGCCAGGCCCCAGTGCAGCGCGGATCAGCGCCGGACCAGCAGCACGCCGCTTTCCATATGGTGCGTGTACGGGAATTGATCGAACAGCGCGCAGCGTTCGATACGGTGGGTATCTTGCAGCTGAGCGATGTTCTGCGCCAGCGTTTCCGGGTTGCACGAGATGTACAGGATCCGCTCGAAACGCCGGGTCAACTCGCAGGTATCCGGGTCCATACCCGCACGCGGCGGGTCGACGAACACCGTACCGAAGTCATAGGCTTTCAGGTCAATGCCTTCCAGCCGGCGGAACGGCCGCACCTCGTTCAGCGCCTGGGTCAGCTCTTCAGCCGACAAGCGCACCAGCCGCACGTTATCCACAGCGTTTTCGTCGAGGTTGCTCAACGCGGCATTGACCGACGTCTTGCTGATCTCGGTGGCCAGCACCTGGCGCACACGGGTGGCCAGTGGCAGGGTGAAATTGCCGTTGCCGCAATACAGCTCCAGCAGGTCGTCCTCACGCTCGCCCATTGCCTCGAACGCCCAGCTCAGCATCTTCTGGTTCACGGCACCGTTAGGCTGGGTGAACGCGCCTTCTGGCTGGCGGTAGCTGAACACACGGCCAGCCACGTCGAGTTTTTCCACCGCGTAGTCGCGGCCGATCACCAGGCGCTTGCCTTTGGAGCGGCCAATCACGCTCACGCCCAGCGCCTCGGACAGCTGCCGTGCAGCCACTTCCCAGGCCTCATCCAGCGGGCGGTGGTAGCACAGGGTAATCATGGCGTCGCCAGCCAGGGTGGTAAGGAACTCCACTTGGAACAGGCGGTTGCCCAGCGCTTCGCTGGCCTGCCAGGCTGCCTTCAGGCGCGGCATCAGTTCGTTGATGCGCAGGCTGGCAATCGGGAAGTCGTCGATCAGGATCGCCTTGTGCTTCTCGCCCGGGGCGAACATGGCGTAGTGGCGCTGGCCATCCTCGCGCCACAGGCGAAACTCGGCGCGCAGGCGATAGTGCTCGCGTGGCGAGTCGAAAACAGCCGGCTCTGGTGCGCCGAACGGTGCCAGCAGCTCGCGCAGCCGGGCGACCTTGGCGTCCAGCTGGGTGGCGTAGGAGGAGGGGTCGAAAGCAGCACTCATGCGTTGAACCAGCCCAGCTTGATGACGAACAGGATGGAAAGGATCACCAGCGCTGGGTTCAGGTCGCGATAGCGGCCGGAAATCAGCTTGACTGCAGTCCAGGCGATGAAGCCGAAGGCAATACCGTTGGCAATCGAGTAGGTCAGCGGCATGGCCAGGGCCGTCACCACCACCGGTGCGGCTTCGGTAACGTCGTCCCAGTTTATCTCCGCCAGGCCCGAGGCCATCAGCACCGCGACGAACAACAGCGCCGGGGCCGTGGCGAAGGCCGGCACGCTGCCGGCCAACGGTGCGAAGAACAGCGCCAACAGGAACAGTACGGCGACCACGATGGCCGTCAGGCCTGTACGGCCACCGGCGCTGACGCCGGCAGCGGATTCGATGTAGCTGGTGGTGGTCGAGGTGCCCAGCAGCGAACCGGCCATGGCCGCGGTGCTGTCAGCGATCAGTGCACGGCCCATTTTCGGCATGTGGCCGTCCTTGCCCATCAGCCCGGCGCGCTTGGCCACGCCGATCAGGGTGCCGGAGTTGTCGAACAGATCGACGAACAGGAAGGCGAAGATCACGCTTACCAGGCCCACATCCAGCGCGCCGGCGATATCCAGCTGCAGGAAGGTCGGGGCCAGCGATGGCGGCATGGAGACGATGCCGCCGAACGGCGTCACGCCCATCACGATCGCCGCGACGGTCACCGCCAGGATGCCGATCAGTACGGCGCCGCGCACTTTCAGTGCTTCCAGGCCGACAATCAGGAAGAAGCCCAGCGTGGCGAGAATCGGGGCCGGCTGCTTGAGGTCACCCAAGCCCACCAGGGTTGCCGGGTTATCGACGACGATGCCGGCATTATGCAGGGCGATAAGCGCCAGGAACAGGCCGATGCCGGCGGCAATCGCCGAGCGCAGCGGCAGCGGAATGCTGTTCACGATCCACTCACGGATACGGAAGATCGACAGCAGGAAGAACATCACCGCCGACAGGAACACCGCACCCAGCGCCACTTGCCAGGTGTGGCCCATGTGCAGCACCACGGTATAGGTGAAGAACGCGTTCAGGCCCATGCCCGGGGCCAGGGCGATCGGGTAGTTGGCGATCAGGCCCATGGTGGTGGAGCCGATGGCGGCTGCCAGGCAGGTGGCGACAAAGATCGCCCCCTTGTCCATGCCGGTCTCGCCGAGGATGCTCGGGTTGACGAACAGGATGTAGGCCATGGCCAGGAAGGTGGTGACGCCCGCAAGAATCTCGGTGCGCACGTTGGTGTTGTGTGCTTTTAGTTGAAACAGCCTTTCCAGCATTCCCGCTCCCAAGGCGCCCGGCGCCACGAATGTATCGACCCCAACAGCAAAGCACAGACCGTACCGCTTGCCGTGGTTTTGTGTGGGGCGGAAAAAAGCCGCGCATCATACCAGCATGCTCGGCGGTGGCCTATGGCCGTTGGGGAATGGGTTCGCTGTAGCCTGTATTGGCCCTGTGGCCGGCAACCCATCAACCGCTGTGCAACCGATCCCGCTTGGCCAGTGTAGGGAACAGTTTTATCCATACCCCGGTCACCAGCAACGTGCCCACCCCACCCATCACCACTGCCGGCACTGTGCCAAACCAGTGCGCGGTCACCCCCGACTCGAACTCGCCGAGCTGATTTGAGGCACCTATGAACAGCCCGTTCACCGCGCTCACCCGCCCGCGCATCTCATCGGGGGTTTCCAGTTGCACGAACGAACTGCGGATGACCATGCTGATCATGTCTGCCGCGCCCAGTACCACCAGCACCGCCAGCGAAAACCAGAACGAGGTGGACAGGCCGAAGGCAATGGTAGCCACGCCAAAAATACCCACTGCGGTGAACATGGTCCGCCCGACATTGCGCTCGAATGGAAAACGCGCGAGCCACAGCGACATCAGCAACGCCCCCACCGCTGGCGCCGAGCGCAACAGGCCCAGGCCCAGTGGGCCTGTGAGCAGGATGTCCTTGGCGAACACCGGCAGCAGCGCCGTGGCACCGCCCAGCAGCACAGCGAACAGGTCCAGCGAAATGGCCCCAAGAATGTCCGGGCGGCTACGAATGAAGCGGATCCCTGCCAGCAGCGACTCGATGCTCGCACGCCCACGCTGGGTAACCTGGCCGCGTGCCTGCAGGCTCAGGGTCAGGATGCAGGCGATGGCGTACAGGGCCACCGTGGGGCCATACACCCAGATGCTGCCAAAGGCGTACAGAAAGCCGCCCACCGCCGGGGCGACGATGGTCGCCGACTGGGTGGCCGAGGCTGAAGCGGCCACCGCCCGTGGGAACAGCCCTGGCGGTACCACGTTGGGTAGCAGCGCCTGGGTGGCTGGCATTTCGAATGAGCGCGTGGCGCCCAGCAGGAAGGCCAGGGCAAAGATCAGTTCCCGGGTAACGTTGTCGGTGGCGCTGCCCACGGCCAATGCCAGGGCAATCAGCCCCTGCAAGCTCTGGCACAGCGCTGCGACCTTGCGCCTGTCATAGCGGTCGGCGACATGCCCGGTGTGCAGCATGAACAGTACTCTGGGGGCGAACTCGACCAGGCCTACCAGGCCCAGGTCCAGGACATTGCCGGTCAATTGGTAGAGGTGCCAGCCAATGGCCACGGTGAGCATCTGAAAGCCACTGGCGGTAAACACCCGGGCCAGCCAGAAGGCTAGAAACGGGCGGTGCTGGCGCAACAACTGCGGTGCGGAATCGGACATCGGAACCCTGGGGCCTCGGCGCAGTGGAGGGGCGCGCAGCGTATCATCTGTTTGTAACAAACAGTTACTGTTTGCCCGGGTCGGCACTTTTTCGCGCGCCATGAAAGCGGGTGGGGCAACCGGTCACGCGGCAATCCACCGCACGGCCCAACCGTGCATTCAGGACTATGCTTCCAATCAGTCGTTGATCTGGATCAATCGTTCCAGAACTAACGAATGGGCCCAGTGGGCCGGAATCCCTGCGATCGAACAGAACAATTCCAACGCGCCGTACTCGACCCAGTGGGGGCAGTGGGCGACGGTGCCACGAGCCCGTACGCCGGATTATCTGAAGAGGAAGCACCATGTTCGGAATAGAAGCCCTCGAGCTCGCCCGAATGCAGTTCGCCTTTACCGTGTCGTTCCACATCCTGTTCCCGGCCATCACCATTGGCCTGGCCAGCTACCTGGCGGTGCTCGAAGGCCTGTGGTTGCGCACCCACAATCAGGTTTACCGCGACCTCTACCATTTCTGGTCGAAGATCTTCGCGGTGAACTTCGGCATGGGGGTGGTCTCGGGGTTGGTCATGGCTTACCAGTTCGGTACCAACTGGAGCCGCTTCTCCGACTTCGCCGGCGCGGTAACCGGCCCACTGCTCACCTACGAGGTGCTCACCGCCTTCTTCCTCGAAGCCGGTTTCCTCGGGGTCATGCTGTTCGGCTGGAATCGTGTCGGCCGAGGGCTGCACTTCTTCTCCACGCTGATGGTGGCACTGGGTACGCTGGTGTCCACCTTCTGGATCCTGGCCTCCAACAGCTGGATGCAAACCCCGCAAGGCCACGAAATCATCGATGGCCGGGTAGTGCCGGTAGACTGGCTGGCCGTGGTGTTCAACCCCTCGTTCCCGTACCGCCTGATGCACATGGCCACGGCTGCGTTCGTGTCTACCGCGTTCTTCGTCGGCGCCTCGGCGGCCTGGCACCTGCTGCGCGGGCGGGACAACCCGGCGGTGCGCAAGATGCTGTCGATGGCCATGTGGATGGCACTGATCGTCGCCCCGATCCAGGCGGTGATCGGCGACTTCCACGGCCTCAACACGCTCAAGCACCAACCGGTGAAGATCGCCGCGATCGAAGGCCACTGGGAGAACGTGCCCGGTGAGCCGACGCCGCTGATCCTTTTCGGCATTCCTGACATGCAGGCCGAAACCACCCGCTTCAAGCTTGAGATCCCGGCGCTTGGCAGCCTGATCCTGACCCACAGCCTGGACAAGCAGGTGCCGGCGATGAAGGACTTCCCGCCCGAAGACCGGCCCAACTCGACCATCGTGTTCTGGTCGTTCCGCATCATGGTCGGCCTGGGTCTGCTGATGATCTTCGTTGGCTTGTGGAGCCTCTGGCTACGCAAGCGCGGCACGCTGTACACCTCGCGGCCGTTCCTGCACATGGCATTGTGGATGGGGCCCTCCGGCCTGGTAGCGCTGCTGGCCGGCTGGTTCACCACTGAAATTGGCCGCCAGCCCTGGGTGGTGTACGGCCTGTTGCGCACCGCAGACGGGGTGTCCAACCACAGCTATGCGCAGCTTGGCTTTACCCTGGTGGCGTTCGTGGTGGTGTATTTCGCCCTGTTCGGCACCGGCCTTGGCTACATGCTGCGCCTGGTGCGCAAGGGCCCGCAGACCGGTGAGGGTGATGAAATCAACCCGGGTGGCCCCGGCACCAAACGCACCCCGGCGCGGCCGCTGTCCGCCGCCGATGATGGCCACGAGGCCAACACCGCCAGCCTGAACAAGGGGAACTGAGCCATGGGTATCGACCTTCCGCTGATCTGGGCGGTGATCATCATCTTCGGCGTGATGATGTACGTAGTGATGGATGGTTTCGACCTGGGCATCGGCATGCTCTTCCCGTTCGTGAAGGGCGAGCATGACCGTGATGTGATGATGAACACCGTCGCCCCGGTGTGGGACGGCAACGAAACCTGGCTGGTGCTCGGGGGGGCCGGGCTGTTCGGGGCCTTCCCGATGGCCTACTCGGTGGTGCTAGAAGCGTTGTACTTGCCGTTGATCCTGATGCTCATCGGCTTGATCTTCCGGGGGGTGGCCTTTGAATTCCGCTTCAAGGCCACCGCCCGCAAGCGGCACATCTGGGACAAGGCATTCATCTGGGGTTCGCTGATCGCCACCTTCTTCCAAGGTGTGGCCCTGGGCGCGTTCCTGGAAGGGTTCAAAGTGGTCGACCGGCATTTTGCCGGGGGCACCCTCGACTGGTTGACCCCATTCAGCCTGTTCTGCGGGGCGGGGCTGATCGTGGCCTACACGCTGCTGGGTTGCACCTGGTTGATCATGAAGACCGAAGGGCCGCTGCAGCAGAAAATGCACGAAATCGCCCGGCCCTTGGCGCTGGTGCTCCTGGTGGTGATCGGAATCGTCAGCCTGTGGACGCCGATTGCCTACCCGCAGATCGCCGACCGCTGGTTCAGCATGCCTAACCTGCTGTGGTTCATGCCCGTGCCGTTGCTGGTGCTGGTGACGTTCTATGGCTTGCTCAAGGCCGTGGCCCGCAACGCGCACTACACGCCGTTCCTGCTCACGCTGGTGCTGATATTCCTTGGCTATAGCGGCTTGGGCATCAGCCTGTGGCCGAACATCATCCCGCCGTCGATCTCGATCTGGGATGCCGCAGCGCCAGCACAAAGTCAGGGCTTCATGCTGGTTGGCACACTGTTCATCCTGCCGTTCATCCTTGGGTATACCTTCTGGAGCTACTACGTGTTCCGCGGCAAGGTGACCCATGAAGACGGCTATCACTAGGAGGCGCGCATGATGGCTGGCAAGCATGGCCTGGAAGAGAAGAAACCGCTGTGGCAGCGGCTGGGTTGGCTGGTGCTGATCTGGGCGTTGAGCGTGGCCGCACTGGGTGTGGCGGCCTGGGTGATGCGCTTGTTCATGGGAGCTGCTGGCCTGACCACCCATTAAGGTCAGCCTGCGTTGGCCCTATCGCCGGCAAGCCAGCTCCCAGGGTCGCATCTGCCTCGAGCCTTGTGCAGTACCTGTGGGAGCTGGCTTGCCGGCGATAGGGCCGGTACAGGCTTACTTGCGCGCTTTGAGGATTACAAACTTGGGCGTAGCCGCTACCTGCTCCACCCCACGGAACAACCGCGCCAGCTTGCTGTGATAGCCCAGGTGGCGGTTGCCCACGATGTACAGGGCCCCGCCCACCACCAACGCTTCGCGAGCCTGCTGGAACATGCGCCAGGCAAGAAAATCACCAACCACCTGTTGCTGGTGGAACGGCGGGTTGCACAGCACCACATCCAGCGACTGTTTCTCGACCCCGGCCAAGCCGTCGGCCGCTTCGAAGGTGGCCGGGCGTTCGCCCAAGGCGGCGCGCCAGTTCTCCCGTGCCGATTGCACCGCCATGTACGACTCGTCGACCAAAGTGTACTCGGCATCCGGGTTGGCCAGGGCACTGGCAATGGCCAGCACCCCGTTGCCACAGCCCAGGTCTGCTACCCGCGCCCGGCCGAGGTCGCGTGGCAGGTGCGGCAGGAACGCCCGGGTGCCGATATCCAGGCCTTCACGGCAGAACACGTTGGCATGGTTGAGCAATTCCAGCGCCGGCGTGTCCAGGTGGTAACGGCTAGGGTAGGGTGAGCGGGCCAGGGGCCGCTCTGCCAGCGTCGCGGTGAGCAGGCGGGCCTTCTTTTGCGCCAGCGAAGCCTGCACCGGGCCGATGTACTTCTCCAACAGGTCACCGGCCGCGCGTGGCAAGTGCTTGACCATTGCCCCGGCAATCACCTGCGCAGTGGGGGCCAGCTGCCCCTGCAGGCGAATCAGTTGCTCTTCGAGCAGGGCCAGGGTTTTAGGCACGCGCAGCAGCACCCGGTCGAACGGGCCCTGCCAGTGCTCGCTGGCAGGCACGAACGGCACGCTGTCGAACGGCAGGCCATTGCGCGCCAGGTTCTTTTCCAGGGCCATGTGCGCCAGGTGGGAGTCGCCGCTGCTGGTCACCTGCACCTTGCCAGCCAGGCTGGCGGCCAGGGCGCCGAAGCTGTCGTTGAGCACCAGCACCCGGCAGTTGGCGTCAGGTGCCTGCGCGTGCAACTGCGCGAGCAGGTATTCGTCGGCGGCATCGAAAGCCTGCAAAGGGTCGTTGGCCTGTTCGGGCTGGCGGATCAGGTCGAGTTCGGCGTAAGGGGTGGTCAACAGGGGCATGGCGTCTGGCTCGGGTATGAAACTGCCCGTTGCGGTTCGCCCCGGGCTTTGCCGGGGGATTCTACAGGGCTTTGCCCCCGGTCGCAGATTTGAAGGTCAGATCCAGCCGCGCAGCGCGGCAATGGCAATGGCGCCAGCCTTGTTGGCGGCGTTGGTCTTGGTGATCACGCTGCGAATATGAAAATTCACCGTGCTTTGCGACAACGACAGAATGCAGGCAACGTCGGCAGCGGTCTTGCCAGCGGCGGACCATTTCAGCACTTCCAGCTCACGCGCGCTCATCTTCGGTTGTGGCGGGCACAACGCGTTCAGGTGGTGTTCGCCGAGCACGGCATGCAGCGTGTGGCACAGCCACTGCACACTGCCTGCCTTGTCGTAGAGTTCGTTGATGTCGATGCTGCCCGCCGGGCGGGCTACGCTGATCTGGCTCTCGTTGTGTTGCAGGTCGTGCAGCGACTGCGTCCAGCCGTGACGCAGGCCGTGCTCGCAGGCCGCTTCGCGAAAGTGTGGGGCCTCACGATAGAGGTCGTCAGTCCACAGCACCGGCATGGTCGACTGGTGGCTGAGGTGGGCGGCGCAGTCCTGCTTGTAGAAGTCGTCGTGCTGATAACGTCTGATCCATTCATCGGGATAATTGCTGTACAGGTAGATCCTGGGCGTCTGCGTCGCGATCTGAATGCGGATTTTCAGTCCCAGGTACTGCATCGCCAGGTCCTGCGCCAGATGCACTGCGATGTTGAACAGCTTCTTTGGGCTGCGCTCGCTGACGAACGCGTCAAGATGTTCAGGTTTCCATTGAAGCATCTGAAAAACTCCTGGGGCGGCCTAGGATCCAATCCGTTTGAGAATCAGGACTAGTGTAGGAAAAGACCTACTGTCGTGTTGGGTTTTTTTGCTATAGCCAATAGCATTCTCTGCGACTTTCAGACCGTCATCTGGCGTGAGGCCCTACAAAGCGGTGGTTTTTATCCCGAGCACTTTAGGCGACACTGTGCATACGCCAACCCTGGAGCCCGATATGACCGCTAGCGCCGACAAGTTCACCCGCCAGACCCTGCTCGATGTTCAGCCGCTGACGCCGAACCTCTTCAGCCTGCGGGTTACGCGCGATGCCGGGTTCAGATTCCGTTCCGGCCAGTTCGCCCGCCTGGGCGTGACCAAGGCCGATGGCAGCGTGGTATGGCGCGCCTATTCCATGGTCAGTGCGCCCCATGACGAGCACCTGGATTTCTTCTCCATCGTGGTGCCGGGCGGTGAGTTCACCAGTGAGCTGAGCCGCCTGGGGGCAGGCGATACCTTGCTGATAGACCGCCAGGCGTTTGGCTTCCTCACCCTCGACCGGTTCGTCGGCGGCCGCGACCTGTGGCTGCTGGCTACTGGTACCGGCATTGCGCCGTTCATGTCGATCCTGCAGGACTTCGAGGCCTGGGAGCGGTTCGACAGCATCAAGCTGGTGTATTCGGTGCGCGAGGCCAGGGAGCTGGCTTATGTGGTCGAAATTGCCGGCCTGGAACAGCGCGATTATCTGGCCGAATTCGCCGGCAAGTTGCAGTTCATTCCGGTGGTCACCCGCGAGCAGCACCCAGGTGCGCTGAACCAGCGCATTACCACGCTGATCGAGAACGGTGAGTTGGAGCGGGCGGCGGGGTTGGCACTGTCCCCCGAGCATTCGCGGGTGATGCTGTGCGGCAACCCGCAGATGATCGACGAGACACGCAAGGTGCTCAAGGCGCGCGACCTGCAACTGAGCCTGAGCAAGCGGCCTGGCCAGGTGGCGGTTGAGAATTACTGGTAAGGCGCTGGGCCTGGGCACCGGCGCTGCCGGTGATGTGCCCCCATCAGCGGATCGACACGGCCCGTTGCAGGAGCGGGTTCACCCGCGAAGAGGCCCGGCCCGTGACCAAGATTTTCTGGCCATTCACCATTGCAGCCGCCACCGCATTCGCGGGTAAAACCGCTCCTACATCCAACTTGGACTGCCCGGCAAACTCAAGGCAGGCGGTTCTGGTTCTGCGTCTTGAGCAAATCGCGAATCTCGGTCAGCAGCGTTTCCTGGGGGGTAGGCACGGGCGGGGCAGTCGGTGCCACGGCCTCTTCACGCTTGAGCCGGTTGATGGCCTTCACGCCCATGAAAATGGCGAAGGCCACGATCAGGAAGTCGATCACGGTCTGGATGAACTTGCCATAGGCCAGCACCACCGCCGGTACATCACCTTGAGCGGCTTTCAGGGTAATGGCCAGATCGCTGAAATCCACACCACCAATCAACAGGCCCAGCGGAGGCATGATCACGTCGCCGACGAAGGACGAGACGATCTTGCCGAAGGCTGCGCCGATGATGATACCAACCGCCATGTCGACGACGTTGCCTTTGACCGCGAAGGCCTTGAACTCATTGAGCATGCCCATGTTTAGATCCTTGTAACAAAAGGTGAGGTAAACGCAGTGTAAGCCACTTGAACGCTTCATGCGTTGTGTTCAGGGCAACTGACTGCGGTTAGAACGAATAGTTTTGTCGCATCCCGAAGCGCTCGAGGCACGTGCGGCTCGGCTATCATGGCGTTTTTTCCAGGAGACCCCAACCCATGGCCAAGGCCAAGCGCATGTATGGCTGCACCGAGTGCGGCGCGACCTTCCCCAAATGGGCCGGCCAGTGTGGTGAATGCGGGGCCTGGAACACCCTGGTCGAAACCATGATCGAAAGCGGCGGTGCCGCTGCGCCCAGCAGTGGCCGCGCCGGTTGGACCGGGCAGCAGGCACAGATCAAGACCCTGGCAGAAGTCAGCGTCGAGGAGATCCCCCGTTTCACCACCAGCAGCACCGAGCTCGACCGTGTGTTGGGTGGCGGCCTGGTAGATGGCTCGGTGGTGCTGATCGGTGGCGACCCCGGCATCGGCAAGTCGACCATTCTGTTGCAGACCCTGTGCAATATCGCCGTGGGCATGCCGGCACTGTATGTCACTGGCGAGGAGTCGCAGCAACAGGTGGCCATGCGCTCGCGCCGCCTGGGCCTGCCCCAGGACAAGCTCAAGGTCATGACCGAAACCTGCATCGAGACGATCATCGCCACGGCACGTGTCGAAAAGCCGCGGGTAATGGTGATCGACTCCATCCAGACCATCTTCACCGAGCAGTTGCAGTCAGCCCCTGGTGGTGTTGCCCAGGTGCGTGAAAGCACGGCGTTGCTGGTGCGTTATGCCAAGCAAAGCGGCACGGCCATCTTCCTGGTCGGCCACGTCACCAAGGAGGGCTCGCTGGCCGGCCCGCGGGTGCTGGAGCACATGGTCGATACCGTGTTGTATTTCGAGGGCGAGTCCGACGGCCGCCTGCGCTTGCTGCGGGCGGTGAAGAACCGCTTTGGCGCCGTCAACGAGCTGGGCGTGTTCGGCATGACCGACCGTGGCTTGAAGGAGGTATCCAACCCGTCGGCGATCTTCCTCAACCGTACCCAGGAAGAAGTGCCGGGCAGCGTGGTGATGGCCACCTGGGAAGGCACCCGGCCCATGCTGGTCGAGGTGCAGGCGCTGGTCGACGACAGCCACCTGGCCAACCCGCGCCGGGTCACCCTGGGCCTGGACCAGAACCGCCTGGCCATGCTGCTGGCGGTACTGCACCGCCACGGCGGCATACCCACCCACGACCAGGACGTGTTCCTCAATGTGGTGGGCGGGGTCAAGGTGCTGGAAACCGCTTCGGACCTGGCGCTGCTGGCGGCGGTGATGTCCAGCCTGCGCAATCGGCCACTGGCCCACGGCCTGCTGGTGTTCGGCGAGATCGGCTTGTCGGGCGAGGTACGCCCGGTGCCAAGCGGGCAGGAGCGCTTGAAGGAAGCGGCCAAGCACGGCTTCAAGCGGGCGATCGTGCCCAAGGGCAATGCACCGAAGGAGCCGCCAGCGGGGCTGCAGGTCATTGCCGTGACCCGGCTGGAGCAGGCCCTGGATGCATTGTTCGAATAATTTGTAGCCTGTTCTGGCCCTCTCGCCGGCAAGCCAGCTCCCACAGGTTCTGCCCATCTTGTGGCAAGCAGCTGTGAGCCCTGATGCGAGCCCTGTGGGAGCTGGCTTGCCGGCGATAGGGTCAGCCCAGGCAAACGAAAAAGGGGGCCGATGATGCGCATCGGCCCCCCACCTCACCGCTCAGGCAACCCTCAATGCTCGGCCACCGCCGCAGGGCGTCTGACCGTTTCGTTGCCATGCTCGTCCAGCTCCAGCATCGGTACCTCGTTACCCTCGGCATCGAACAACTTGCCATCCTTGAAGTAGTCGCCATCGCGCAGTGCAGAAATGTCCGAATACTGGATGGTGCGCTCGTAGGCCGCAGCGAACACCGACTGGTTTTCCGAGTTGCCGGTGGTGAAGTGGTTGAAGATCAGGTTCAGCAGGATGGCCATGATCGCCGCCGAGCTGATGCCCGAGTGGAAAATGGTCTCGAACCAGTTCGGGAATTGGTGGTAGAAGGTCGGCGCGGCGATCGGGATCATGCCGAAGCCCAGCGAGGCCGCGACGATGATCAGGTTCACGTTGTTCTTGTAGCTGACCTTGGACAAAGTGCGGATACCACTGGCTGCCACGGTGCCGAACAGCACGATCCCTGCACCGCCCAGTACCGGGGTAGGGACAGCGGCAATGACCCGGCCCATGATCGGCAGCAGGCCGAGGACCACCAGGATCAGGCCACCGGTAGCCACCACATAACGGCTCTTGACGCCGGTAACGGCCACCAGGCCCACGTTCTGGGCGAATGCGCTTTGCGTGAACGAGCCGAAGATCGGCGCCAGAATGCTCGACGCCATGTCGGCACGCAGGCCGTTGCCCAGGCGCTTGGAGTCGACCTTGGTGTCGATGATCTCACCCACGGCAAGGATGTCGGCCGAGGTTTCCACCAGGGTCACCATGATGACGATGCACATCGACAGGATGGCGGCGATGTGAAACTCGGGCATGCCGAAATGGAACGGCGTGGGGAAGGCGAACATCGGGCCTTCGGTGACCTTGCTGAAGTCGGCCATGCCCAGCGCCCAGGCGATCAATGTGCCGACCACCATGGCCAGCAGGATCGACAGCCGCGAAATGCTCGCGCTACCCAGTTTGCTCAGCAGCAGCACAATGGCAAAGGTCAGCGCCGCCAGGCCGATATTGGCCACGCTGCCGAACTCGGGCGAAGCGCTGTTGCCGCCCATTACCCAGCGCGCGGCGACCGGCATCAGGGTCAGGCCGATGGTGGTGATGACGATACCGGTCACCAGGGGCGGGAAGAACTTGGTAATGCGTGAGAACACCGGGGTAATCAGAAAGCCGATCAGCGATGCCGCCATGACCGCGCCGAGCACCCCCGGCAAGCCACCGCCACCTTCGCTGCTGAGAATGGCGCCCATGGTCGCCACGCCCGCGAACGACACGCCCTGCACCAGCGGTAGCTGGCAGCCGAAAAACGGCAGACCCAATGTCTGCAGCAGGGTGGCCAGGCCACCGGCAAACAGCGAGGCGGCGATCAGCATGCCGATTTCGCCACCGTTCAGGCCAGCGGCCTGCCCCAGGATCAGGGGCACCGCGACGATCCCCCCGTACATGGTCAACACGTGTTGCAGACCATAGGCCAGGTTAGCGCCCAGCCCGAGGTTTTCGTCCTCGGGGCGTTGAGCGGGAGACGTGCTAGGGGACGTAGTCATGGAGCAGGCTCTCTGTTTATTGTTGTGGCGCTACTGTAGACACTTCCCATGATCGATTGCCACAAGAATTGTATACAATATTTTGATCGGAGCGCGCACAAGTGCCGCATCAGGGTGTGCTAAAACCCAATGCATGAGCCGTACCAACTTGTTTAAAGCTGTACTAGAGGGGTGTGTACAAAGTCCTGCTACCCAGGCCTAAAGCTGTCTGAGTAGACAGGAAACACAAAGTGGGAAGGCCCTTAGCTAGCTAAGAGATTTCATTCTTCGATCAATTCCCGCAGCTCACGCATCATTATGGTGCCGTCGCCCAGGTTCAATTCCACAAGACGGTGCAGATGGGTCATCGATTCGACATCGATGTATAGGCAAATGAAACCTAGCTGGGTCTGCTCTTCGTGGCGTAGTTCGACCTGCATGGTCACCTGCGTTTGCTCGTCCAGCGTAATGATTGCGTCGAAGTTCTGGCTCAGGTCGGCATCCCATTGCTGCGGGCGTTCCACCAGCAGCCCCTTGAGCGAAATGTCCAGCAGCTTGGAAGACCAGCATCGGGAGCCTTGGTGAAGTTTGGTAGGGGCGTCGAAGCAGATTCGCTGGAAACGCCTACGTTCGTCGTGATCGCTCATGGGTAAGGCCCTCGGGTGGCATCCTGATCAGGTGATGAAGGGTTTGTGCATCAGGTACTGCAATCTGGCCGCAGAGGCTCTAGACCAAAGCAAGTGTGGCAATGCCGCCTGACTCGCCCTAGACTCGGTGGGCGGTCTTTCCAATCCAACAGCTGGAAGCTAACCATGAACAACAATAATAGCCTGCTACGCCACATACCGTGGCTGGCGCTGGCAGTCATAGGGGCCTGCGCGCTGGGTGTTGTTGCCCTGCGTCGCGGTGAGGCGATCAATGCCTTGTGGATCGTGGTCGCGGCAGTGGCCATCTACCTGGTCGCCTATCGCTACTACAGCCTGTTCATCGCCACCAAAGTGATGCAACTCGACCCGCGCCGTGCCACCCCGGCGGTGCTCAACAACGACGGCCTGGACTACGTTCCGACCAACAAACACATTCTGTTCGGCCATCACTTCGCCGCCATCGCCGGCGCTGGCCCACTGGTGGGCCCGGTGCTCGCCGCGCAAATGGGCTACCTGCCCGGCACGCTGTGGCTGATTGCCGGCGTGGTGCTGGCCGGTGCAGTGCAGGACTTCATGGTCCTGTTCCTGTCCACCCGCCGCAACGGCCGCTCGCTGGGCGACATGGTGCGCGAGGAAATGGGCCGCATTCCGGGCACCATCGCCCTGTTCGGCTGCTTCCTGATCATGATCATCATCCTGGCGGTGCTGGCGCTGATCGTGGTCAAGGCCCTGGCCGAAAGCCCATGGGGCATGTTCACGGTAATGGCGACCATCCCGATCGCGATGTTCATGGGCATTTACATGCGCTACATCCGCCCGGGCCACATTGGTGAAATCTCGATCATCGGCGTGGTACTGCTGTTGGCCTCGATCTGGCTGGGGGGCCAGATTGCGGTTGACCCGGTATGGGGCCCGGCGTTCACCTTCACCGGTGTGCAGATCACCTGGATGCTGGTCGGTTACGGTTTCGTGGCGGCGGTGCTGCCGGTGTGGCTGGTGCTGGCGCCGCGCGACTACCTGTCGACCTTCCTCAAGATCGGTACCATCATCGCCCTGGCCATCGGCATCCTGGTGACCATGCCCGAGCTGAAAATGCCGGCGCTGACCCAGTTCACCGATGGAACCGGCCCGGTATGGAAGGGCACCCTGTTCCCGTTCCTGTTCATCACCATTGCCTGTGGTGCGGTGTCTGGCTTCCACGCGCTGATCTCCTCGGGCACTACGCCCAAGCTGCTGGATAACGAAACCAACGCCCGCTACATCGGCTATGGCGGCATGCTGATGGAGTCGTTCGTGGCCATCATGGCCATGGTGGCTGCGTCGGTGATCGAACCTGGCGTGTACTTCGCCATGAACAGCCCGGCAGCCGTGGTCGGTGCCGACGTGGCGTCGGTCGCGCAGACCGTGAGCAGCTGGGGCTTCCTGATTACGCCCGAGCAACTGGAGGCGGTGGCCCGCGACATTGGCGAGCACACCATCCTGGCCCGTGCCGGGGGTGCACCCACGCTGGCGGTAGGTATCGCGCAAATCCTGCACCAGGTGCTGCCGGGTGAAAACACCATGGCGTTCTGGTACCACTTCGCGATCCTGTTCGAGGCGTTGTTCATCCTCACCGCAGTCGACGCCGGTACCCGTGCCGGGCGCTTCATGCTGCAAGACCTGCTGGGCAGCTTCGTGCCAGCCCTGAAACGCACCGAGTCGTGGGGTGCCAACCTGCTGGCCACCGGTGGTTGTGTAGCGTTGTGGGGTTACCTGCTGTACCAGGGCGTGATCGACCCGCTGGGCGGCATCAACACCCTGTGGCCGCTGTTCGGTATCTCCAACCAGATGCTGGCGGGTATCGCCCTGATGCTGGGCACCGTGGTCCTGATCAAGATGAAGCGCGAGCGCTACATCTGGGTCACCCTGCTGCCGGCAGCCTGGCTGCTGATCTGCACCACGGCGGCGGGCCTGATCAAGCTGTTCGACCCGAACCCGGCGGTAGGTTTCCTGGCCCTGGCCAAGAAATACAGCACCGCCTTGGACGCCGGCCAGGTTCTGGCCCCGGCCAAGGACATCGGGCAGATGCAACACGTGATCTTCAACGCCTACACCAACGCCGGCCTGACCATTCTGTTCCTGCTGGTGGTGTTCAGTGTGCTGTTCTTTGCCATCAAGGTCGGTTACGCCGCCCTCGGCCGCAAAGAGCGCAGCGACAAGGAAACCCCGTTCCAGGCCCTGCCTGACGCTTGAGAGGACTACTGTCATGTTCAACGACCTGGGTCGACTGGGTAAGTACCTGGGGCAGGCCGCCCGCCTGATGGTCGGCATGCCCGACTACGACAACTATGTCGAGCACATGCACAAGACACACCCGGACAAGCCGGTCATGACGTATGAGCAGTTCTTCCGCGAACGTCAGGAAGCACGTTATGGCGGCAAGTCCGGGCCAAAGTGCTGTTGAGTCTCAAGCGTTAAGCTGTTCCGGCCTCATCGCTGGCAAGCCAGCTCCCACGGGCACTTCACAGGCCTCAAGGTTTGTGCAGTGCCTTTAGGGCGCTCTTTCAGGTACTGCCCAGGCGTCAAGGTTTGCGCGGTACCTGTGGGAGCTGGCTTGCCGGCGATGGGGCCTGTGTTATTTCCGCACAGGAGATGTTCTGCGTGCAGACGCCCATTCCCGTAACCATCCTCACCGGCTTCCTCGGTGCCGGTAAAACCACCTTGCTCAAACACATGCTCAAGGCCGAGCACGGCCTGAAGCTGGCGGTGATCGAAAACGAGTTCAGCGAAGCCGGCATCGACAGCCAGTTACTGGGCGACCAGCCGGTGCAGGTGATGACCCTGGCCAACGGCTGTGTGTGCTGCAGCATCCACGGCGACCTGACCCGCGCCTTGTACCTGCTGCTCGAGCGCCTGGATGCCGGCGAAATCGCCTTCGACCGCCTGGTGATAGAATGCACCGGCCTGGCCGACCCGGCGCCGGTGGCGCAAACCTTCTTCATCGACGAGGAACTGCGCGAGCGCTACATCCTCGACGGCATCATCACCCTGGTCGATGCCAAGCATGCCGAGTTGCATCTGACCCAGACCATCGCCCAAGCCCAGGTCGGCTTTGCCGATCGCCTGTTGCTGAGCAAGACCGACCTCGTCGAGCCGGCTGCGGTCCAGGCCCTGCGCGATCGCCTGGCCCGTATCAACGGGCGGGCGGCGATCCGTGTGGTCGAGCACGGCCGCATCGACCTGGCAGAGCTGCTGGATGTGCGCGGTTTCAACCTCAACCCCGACCTGGGCGCAAACCTGAAACCCTCGCTGCGCCCGGTGCTCAAGCCGGCCACCCCCGACCGCATCGGCACCCTGGTGTTGCGTACCGAAGCCGCGCTGGATATCGACCGCCTCAGCGGCTTCATGAACGACCTGCTGGAAACCCATGGCAAACAGCTGCTGCGTTACAAGGGCGTGCTGAACATTGCCGGCGAGGACCGCAAGCTGGTGTTCCAGGGCGTGCTCAAGCTGTATGGCTTCGACTGGGACGCCGAGTGGGCCGAAGGCGAAACCCGCGAAAGCGTGATGGTCTTCATTGCCGATGACCTGCCCGAGGCTACGATTCGGGCTGGGTTCGAGGCGCTGGCTGAGGGCTGACCCGGCGTGGCGAGGGTGGCGCGAACCACTGCGGCCACGAGCTGCGGTGGCGCGTTTGCACCTCGATGCAGGGGATCAGCCGCTCGCTCAGCACGGCGGTTTGCCCCACGGCCTTGGCAGTGCGGTACTTGATGCTGTGGATGCACTCGCGGTCGCCGAACTCGCAGCGGTTGAGCGCGGTGCCCCCACAGGGGCCGTTGGCCAGGCCCTTGGGGCAGGTTTCCGGGCAGGTGTACAAGGTGTCTTCCAGGCGGCAGCGGCCGCAGGTATCACAGCCAACCAGCGGGCGCTTAACACTGCGCTCCAGGGTGTGCAGCACCTGTGCGCCAAGGCGGGTCGTCCACAGCGGCTGGCGCACCGCCCAGCCAAACGCCTTGCTCAGGCTGTTGCGGCGGCTGAACAGCAGCCCATGCATGCCATGCATCAGGTGGTAGCGGGCTTTTTCCTTGAACGAGGCAGCGACCCTTGATTCGCCCTGGCGCCAGTTGGCCTGGGGTGGATGGAAGGTGACTGCCGGCAGCCCCGGCATCTGCCAACTGGCTTGCCAGGCGGGCGCCCATTGCTCCAGGGTGTGGACTTGCGTTTGCCAGTACGCCAGTCGCGCTTCAAGGGCAAGCAGCTGCTTCAGGTCGTGGATGCCCGACAGGTGCACGCCGGCGTACCCCATCAGCTTCGTACCGATGATCTGCAAGGCAAGGCGGTCAACGCTGCGCGCCTGGGCAAAAGCCTTGGACTGCGCCATTTCCGCTTCGAGCATTTCGCGCATGGAGGGGGTAACGGTCACGCCGGCGACGTGGTCGAGCATCGCTGCGCGGCCATGGGTGAGGCTCATGAGGCAGGCCAGCATGGGTTTGGGCGCGGCCTGGCGACGCATCCAGTGCATGGCTTCCTGGTGTTTGGCTGCGTCGAAGCCCAGTTGCAAGGTGAGGAAATCGGCCCCCGCAGCCAGTTTTTTCTCGGCCTTGAAGTACTGCGCGCCGCCTTCTTCCTCGTGGTACTTGAACGGGTTCAGCGCCGCGCCCAGCAACCAGTGCGGGCAGGCCTGGCGGGCAATCTGCAGCGCGGCCACCGACTCCAGGTAGCGCACCGGGCGCTGGCCGGGTTCATGCCCGGGCAAACGGTCACCGGTCAGCAGCAGCAACTGGTCGAGGCCGGCCGCCGCCATGCGCTGCAATTGCGCGAGCAAGTGGTGGCGTTCGCGGTCCTTGCCGGAGAAGTGCGGCAGGGCCGGCACCGGGCGGTCGAACGAGGCCAGGGCGTCCAGCGGCGACATGTCCAGCGGGCTGCCGACGCGGTCGCCGATGGCCACGGTCATTGGCCAGCCGCACAGCTGCGCACGGTCCATGATCGCTTGCATGGCGGCGAAGCGTTCTGCAGAGGCTTTGGGCACAAACTCCATGACACAGACGAAATGGTGTTCACGCAGCGCGGTTTTCAGCAGGCTCATGAGGCCGGGCACCTGGTATGGTCAGGGTGGCATTGTGCGGCAGAAGGCGCAGGAGGTCATGTCCGCATGCGCAGGCTGGTGCTCTGAACAAGACACTGGGCGACCTCTGCGCACACGGCATCATGAGAATTTCTTGGGTTCATCTCAAATTTTATGAGTTTGTATCAACCCTACGATCCGCTGGAAAATCCCCTCATTAATTGGAGCATGCTGAGGGGCGACACATGGCACTGGCACACAACCTGGGCTTTCCACACATTGGCGGCGACCGCGAACTGCGGGCCCGCCACTGGCAAGTGCAGAAAGACGCCGGTATCGAACTGCTGCCCGTCGGCGAAACCAGCCAATATGGCCACCTGCCGGGCACCGATGACCAGCCGTTTGCCCTCAATTGGGAACCCTTGTTCGAAGAGGTGGAGCATGCCAACGCGCTGGGCCATGCCATCAAGCCTGTCGTGATTGGCCCGTTGACCTACCTGTGGCAGGGCCAAGCCCGCAACGCCGACTTCGACAAGCTGGAACTGCTCGATCGCCTGCTGCCCCTGTATGATCAGGTCCTCAACCGCTTGGCTGCGCTGGGCGTCGAATGGGTCCAGATCGACGAACCGATCCTCGCCCAAGACCTGCCACAGGACTGGAAAAACGCTTTCGAGCGCGTCTACAACATCCTGCAGCGCGCACCGCTGAGGAAGTTGATTGCCACCTACGCCGGTGGCCTGGATGGCAACCTTGGCCTGGCCGCCAACCTGCCAGTCGATGGCCTGCACATCGATCTGGTGCAGGCACCCGCACAGTACCAAGCCATCCTTGACCGCCTGCCGGCCTATAAAGTGCTGTCGCTGGGCCTGGTTGATGGCCGCGATGGCGCGCCTTGCGAGTCGGACAATGCCCTGCGGCTGTTGCAAGACGCCCATGAACGCCTGGGGGCGCGGCTTTGGCTGGCGCCGGCCTGTTCGCTGGCGCATGGCACGGTAGAGGTGGCTGTGCAGAAGTGCCGCGAAGTGGCTGCGCTGGCCGCTTCGCTGGAGCAGTACCGAGTCGCGGCTTGATCATCTGCTGCTTGTGCCGGCCTTTTTCGCGGGCTCGCCCGCTCCCACAGGTACAGCGCATGTTTTGAAACCTGCGCTGTACCTGTGGGAGCGGGCGAGCCCGCGAAAAGGCCGGGCCTGCTTAACTCAAACGCCGCTCAACGTTCGATAGCCAGTGCAACGCCCTGGCCACCGCCAATGCACAAGGTCGCCAGGCCTTTGTGGGCATCGCGCTTGATCATCTCGTGCAACAAGGTCACCAACACCCGGCAGCCGGACGCTCCAATCGGGTGGCCCAGGGCAATCGCCCCGCCGTTCACATTGACCCGGGCCGCATCCCACTCCAGCGCCTTGCCCACGGCCAGTGCCTGTGCAGCAAAGGCTTCGTTGGCTTCAATGAGGTCCAGTTCGCTCAGCTGCCAGCCGGCCTTGTCCAGGCAGCGCCGCGTCGCCGCAACCGGGCCGATGCCCATGATCGCCGGGTCTACCCCGGCACTGGCATAAGCGGCGATCTTCGCCAGCACCGGCAGGCCCAGGGCCTCGGCTTTGGTGGCGCTCATCAGCAGCACCGCGGCAGCGCCGTCGTTCAGGCTGGAGGCATTGCCAGCGGTGACGCTACCGTCTTTCTTGAAGGCCGCGCGCAGCTTGCCCAGCGATTCGGCAGTGGTGTCCGCGCGCGGCTGCTCATCACGGGCGAACACTTTCGGCTCGCCCTTCTTCTGCGGCAGCACGACAGGGGTGATCTCCGCATCGAAGCGGCCGGCCTCGATGGCAGCGAGTGCCTTGCGTTGCGACTCGGCGGCAAAGGCATCCTGCTGTTCACGGCTGAGGCCGTACTCGTCCACCAGATTTTCGGCAGTGATGCCCATGTGGTAGTCGTTGAAGGCATCCCACAGGCCATCGGTGATCATGCTGTCGATCAGCTGGCCATGGCCCATGCGCTGGCCGGTGCGGGCCGAGGGCATCACATAGGGGGCCAGGCTCATGTTCTCCTGGCCACCGGCAATCACCACCTCGGCGTCACCGCAGCGGATGGCCTGGGCCGCCAGGTGCAGGGCTTTCAGGCCCGAGCCGCAGACCTTGTTCAGGGTCAGCGCCGGTACGCTGAAGGGCAGGCCGGCCTTGATCGCGGCCTGGCGTGCCGGGTTCTGCCCGGCGCCGGCGGTCAGCACCTGGCCAAGGATGACTTCGTCGACCTGTGCCGGGGCCAGCCCGGTCTGCTCCAGCAGGCGCTTGATCACGGCGGCGCCGAGGTCGACCGCAGGCACGTTGGCCAGGGCACCCTGGAAGCTGCCGATGGCGGTACGGGTTGCAGCGACGATGACCACGTCGTTCATGTTGTTGTTCTCCGTGCGGTGGGCGTAGGGCTTCAAGCATCGGTGCCCTGGGCTTATTTGTTAAGTTTGTTTTTCTTTGAGATTGATGTGAAAAGCAAATGAGTGGCCGCGCGGCGGGCCACCCCGGTTTTGCATCGCCCGGATCACCCCGTAATATGTGTCGGATAACCTGCGGGGGTAGTCTCACCCTCTGATCAACAGGAAACGCCCATGAGGCGCTTCCCCGGCATAAACCTGACGAGGTACAGACATTGGCCATCATTCATCCTAAGGTTCGCGGTTTCATCTGCACCACGACTCACCCGAAGGGCTGCGAGCTCAACGTCCGTGACCAGATCGAAGCCACCCGCAAGCTGGGCGTGCGCGAGGATGGTCCGAAGAAGGTCCTGGTCATTGGTGCTTCCAGTGGCTATGGCCTGGCAGCACGCATTACTGCAGCGTTCGGTTTCAAGGCCGACACCCTGGGCGTATTCTTCGAAAAGCCAGGCACCGAAACCAAGGCCGGCACCGCTGGCTGGTACAACGCTGCGGCGTTCGACAAGTTTGCCAAGGCCGAGGGCCTGTTCAGCAAGTCGATCAATGGTGACGCCTTCTCCGACGAAGCCCGCGCCAAGGTCATCGAGCTGATCAAGAACGAAATGGGTGGCAAGGTCGACCTGGTCATCTACTCGCTGGCCTCGCCGGTGCGCAAGCTGCCGCAGACCGGTGAAGTGATCCGCTCGGCACTCAAGCCGATCGGCCAGCCGTACAAGTCGACTGCCATCGACACCAACAAGGACACCATCATCGAGGCCAGCATCGAGCCGGCCACCGAGCAGGAAATCGCCGACACCGTTACCGTCATGGGTGGCCAGGACTGGCAACTGTGGATCGACGCCCTGGCGGGCGCCGACGTACTGGCCGAGGGTGCCCGTACCGTTGCCTTCAGCTACATCGGCACCGAGATCACCTGGCCAATCTACTGGCACGGCGCCCTGGGCCAGGCCAAGCAGGACCTGGATGAAACCGCGCTGCGCCTGGACAAGAAGCTGGCCGCTGAAGTGAAGGGCGGCGCCAACGTGGCGGTGCTCAAGTCGGTGGTTACCCAGGCCAGCTCGGCCATTCCGGTGATGCCGCTGTACCTGTCGATGGTCTTCAAGATCATGCAGGAAAAGGGTGTGCACGAGGGTACCCAGGACCAACTGGACCGCATGTTCCGCGACCGCATGTACCGTGCCGATGGCGCCCCGGCCGAAGTGGACGAGAAGGCCCGCCTGCGCCTGGACGACTGGGAACTGCGCGACGACGTGCAGGATGCCTGCAAGGCCATGTGGCCGCAGGTGACCACCGAGAACCTGTTCCAGCTGACCGACTACGCCGGTTACAAGAAGCAGTTCCTCAACCTGTTCGGCTTTGAGCGCGCTGACGTCAACTACGACGAAGACGTAGCTACCGATGTGAAGTTCGACTGCGTCGAACTGTAAGCTCACGGCGTGCTGGCCTCATCGCTGGCACGCCAGCTCCCATTTCGACAGCGGTGCCCTCAAGGCCGTTGTCGGAGCTGGCTCGCCGGCGATGGGCTGCAAAGCAGCCCCGGCAGTTTCAAGCCTTGCGCGACAGTGGCGGTGCAGCAAACGTCACACCCGCCAGGCCGTGCTTGATCAACGCACGAATATTGCCATGGTCACTGCCCTCAGGCGTGGCCAGCACATCCCGATAGTGCTCGCCGAAAGCCAGCAGCGCTTCCTGATCGCTCAGCCCCTCGAGCACTGCCAGGCCCAAGGTTTTGCACGAACCTTCGTTCTGCCCGGCGGCATTCTCGACACCACCATTGTTGAACGCCTGCGGCTGGTAGCTGTAGTGCTCGGCAATGAACGCCAGGGTGTCGGCAAAGGCATGTTGGCCGCTGGCCAGGCTGGCGCGCAGGGTATCTAGATCAGTCACGAGGTTTTCCTTTTTCGAACGCCGCTTGCTGCTCGGCGCTGGCTTCTTTCTGGTATTGGGCTTTCCACTGGGCATAAGGCATGCCGTACACCGCTTCGCGGGCGTCATCCAGGCTCAGGTCGAGCTCACGCTCGTCAGCCGCAGCCTTGTACCACTTGGACAGGCAGTTGCGGCAGAAGCCGGACAGGTTCATCAGGTCGATGTTCTGCACGTCGGTGCGTTTCTGCAAATGGTCGACCAGGCGCCGGAACGCGGCGGCTTCGAGTTCAAGCTGTTGCTGTGGGGTCATGGGGGCTCTCACGTCATGCGGTTCTTCAGGTGGCGGCCACCATTGATGACCACCTGGCTGCCGGTGCTGTACTGGCTGGCGAGCAGGTACTTGACCGTCTCGATCAGTGGCCCGGCGCCGGGTTCGAATTCCAGCAGGGCCTTTTTCAAGGTGTGCTGGCGGTAGGCTTCGTCACCCCCTTCCTTGAGGATCAGCAGCCCGGGAAGGATACCGTTCACATGCACCTTGGGCGCATATTTTTCAGCGAACGACAGCACCATGTTCTGCAGCGCAGCCTTGGTGGCGGCATAGCCAATGTGGCCCTTGCTGCCACGCGAGGAGGTTTCGTCGCAGATGTGAATGATGTCGGCTTTGTCCAGCTTGGCCAGCATCTCGCCCAAGGCCAGGTTGAGGTGGTAGGGCGCCTCTACATGCAGGCGGAACATGGTTTCCAGGTTGTCCAGGCCATCGTCCAGCCACAACGACGCGTTATGGATGATGGCGCGCAGGCCGTCGTACTGCCCGGCCAGGTAGTCGATCAGCGCCTGGCGGTCGTCGGCCCGGCACAGGTCTGCCTGGAACTGCACGATATTCGGGTGGGCCGCCTGTGGCTGTACGGTACGGCTGGCACTGACCACCGTATGGCCGGCCTGTGCCAGTTCAAGGGCCAGGGCCAGCCCGACGCGCTGGCTGGCTCCGGTAACGAGAATTGGGCTGTTCATGTTGGGGGCGGTCAACTTGTCTGTCCTGTGGTTGCCGCCCAGCATACCCGAACTGTTTGCCTGTTGTACGGCCTGGCCTCAGCGGCTGCGCAGGGCGCCCGCGGTGGCCGAAGAGGGCTGTAGCCAACCGGCCAGCAGGCGGGTGGACAACGGGATGAACAGGTACACCATCAGCGGCGTGAGGGCCAGGGTGCTGAGCATCACCCGCGGTACCAGGTCGAGTGCGGCCAGCCAATGGCCGAACGCCATGTTGAACGCCAGCGAGACCGGAAAAAACGCCAGCCAGATGGCCACGGCCTGTTTCCAGCGCGGCGGTTTCTGCACCGTACTGGCGCCAAACCAGTCGTCAATGCCACTGACGCGCGCCTCTTTGGGGCGCTCGAACAGGCCATTGCCGCGCTGCAACCAGGCCCGCCGCGAGGCGGAATGTTCCCAGGCATGCAGGGTGGGCTCATCGCTGAAGCGAAAAATGATCTGGAATTCGTCGCCATCGTGGGGTGGGGCGAGAATGCCCGAGCCCAGGTAGCCGGGGAAGTCAGTGGCCAGCTGTTCGCCCTCATGCAGCCAGGCCAACAGGTCCTGGTAGCGGCCATGCGCGGCGCGGCGCGACACCATCAGGGTAACGGGTGGGGTAGACATTGTGTATCTCCTGGCAACGGGGCTGGCGGGTAGCCGGCCCCTTGGCTGCGTAGCCCGGGGTGGTGGGCGACGCAGGCGAACATGCAAGAATCGGGCGCGGATTATCGCGCAGTTGTGCTGTGTGGCAACTGTCAGCCGGCAAATGGTCGCATCCTGTGCCCGGCGCTGTCGTAGTAGACTAAGCCCTCTATTGCAGCACACAGGATGCCGTGCAGATGAGCGAATTGGGACGCAAGCCGGGGGTCGATGCGAGTTTCGAGCAGCAAGTGCTGTTTCCGATCCGTGAAGTCTCCCGCCTGACTGGCGTCAATGCGGTGACCCTGCGCGCCTGGGAGCGCCGTTACGGTCTGATCCAGCCCATCCGCACCGACAGCGGCCACCGCCTGTATTCCCAAGGCGACATCGACGATATCCGCAGTATCCTCGGCTGGCTGGAGCGCGGGGTGGCGGTCAGCAAAGTGGGCAGCATCCTTGCCCGCAGCCAGGCGCTTGCCGGGCAGGCCACGCGCGCAGTGGACAGTTCGCTAGGCTGGCAGCAGCAGGTGCGCCTGGCAGTGCAACGCTTTGACTTGGCCGGGCTGGGCCGCCTTTATGAGGAGGTGTTTGCCGCCAGCACGCTCGATCAGGTTTTCACTGATGTTTTCATGCCGGTGTGGCACGACCTGGCCGTGCGCCATGGCGGCTACGGCCAGACCAGCGAGTGGCTGTTTTTTGACCAGTTTTTGCGCGGGCGGGTGTTCGCGCGTTTGCAGCTGGCGCCTGCGCCGCGTCGCCACAGCGTACTGCTGGTGCCCTTGCCGGGGCAGTGCCATGAGCTTGAACTACTGGTCACCAGCCTGCTGCTGGGCAGTGACGACATAGGCGTGACGCCTTTGGTGTGTGGGCAGCCGCTGCAAGAGCTGGCGCTGGTCTGTGAACGGATGAAACCAGACGCCCTCGTGCTGTTTTCCCACCAGCCGCTCACTGCAGAAGTCAGCCGCTATCTGAAGCGGCTGGCGTCGGTGCTGGGCTGCACGTTATTGCTGGCGGGAGAGACAACCGACCAGGCCAGCGGCGGCCTGGCGGGCAGCCCCCTGGTCTGCCTGGGGGCACAAGGCGCGGTAATGCGTCAGCGTCTGCGCCAGTGCCTGGCAGGTCAGCTGGACACCTGAGTGTGCAGTTCGGGGTGGGCGCGGCAATGGGCCTGCAGGATGTAGCCGCGCAGGCGCTCGATTTCTTCCGCTGGGCTTTGGCCAAGGTCGTACGCTGCCAGGTCTGGGCCAATACGCCGGCCCAGCACACCCTGCAGTTCGATCGGCTGGAGGTTGCCGGGGGCGAAGCGCAGGTCGAAACGCGCCGGCGCGCTTGGCAGGCCACGCAGCTCCACCAGCACGCCTTTGAAGGAAATTTCCCGTACCCACAGCCCGCTAGGCGCGCCATGGCCATCGAGCAGGGCGCTGGGCTGTTCCAGCGACAGGCGCCATGGCCGCAGCATGGGGCCATCCTCGTAGATTTCCGGCGAACCCACCTGCAGGTGCAAGGCGTGGAATTCGTCTTCCACCAGTTGCAGCGGAAAGCTGATTTGCTGGTTGTTGAATTGCGCCTGCAAGGTCACTTGTTCATGGGCCACCAGGCGGGTGAGCAAGCTCTGGATGCGGCGGTCGCCATTGACCTGCAGGCTCGACATGGAGTCGGCCAGGTTCAGGGTGGGCGAATGCTGCATGTTCTGAATGAAATCCAGCTCGTCCTGGGTAAGAAGGGCGTCGGCTTGCATGATCGAACTCGGTGGTGGCGATTTCTTCAACGTAGTTGACCGTGCCCGGGGGGCTTGGTTCAGGTGCGTTCGTCGGCTTTCAGACGAGCGCGCAGTTCGGCCAGCTCCCGTTCCATTTCCACCTGGCGGGTAACGTCTTTCTGAATGCCGATGAAGTAGGTACGTCGCTCGGCGTCGTTCCTTACCGCCGTGATCGACAGTTCGTTCCAGAAGGCAGTGCCATCCTTGCGGTAGTTGCGCATCACTTCCCGGCAAGGGCGGCCTTCGGCCAAGGCTTTGCGAATGCGTGCACGCGCGAGTTGGTCACGGTCGTCAGCCTGCAGGAAGCGGCAATCCTGGTAGAGTATTTCGTCCCGGTTATAGCCGGTCAGGCGTTCGAACGCGGCGTTGACATAGATGAGGATGGTGTCGTCGCCTTCCTGTTCGGCAACCACGATCCCGTCATGGGATGCATCGACCATCGATTGCAGCAGTTTTGCGTTGATCATGTTCAGGCCATACGGCAGGCAGAAAAATCGGACGTGCTGTAGCAGGCGGCTTTGGCAGAGGCGGCCTTTTGCCAGCGCTGAATGCTAGTATCCTACGTTTTCACTCAGTTTCGGAATCCTCTCCCCGATGAAAGTCGCCATTATTTCCGGATCGGTCTATGGCACCGCCGAAGAAGTCGCCCGTCATGCAGAATCGAAGCTCAAGGCCGCTGGTTACCAAGCCTGGCACGCCGCACGTGCCACTTTGCAGGACCTTGAAGGTTTTGCCCCGCAGGCCCTGTTGGCCGTGACATCGACTACCGGTATGGGTGAGCTGCCGGACAACCTCATGCCCTTGTACAGCAGCCTGCGTGACAGCCTGCCAGCGGCCTTCCATGGCCTGCCGGGTGCAGTGATTGCGCTGGGCGATTCCAGCTATGGCGATACCTATTGCGGGGGCGGCGAACAGCTGCGCGAGCTGTTTGCCGAGCTAGGCGTGCGCGAGGTGCAGCCGATGCTGCAGCTGGATGCCAGCGAGACGGTGACCCCGGAAACGGATGCCGAGCCGTGGTTGGCCGAGTTGGCTAATACCTTGAAAGGCTGACGGTCAGGTTCAGCAAGTATGGGCCTGCTGCAGGTGAGTGCCCGGGCAGACCTGCCAGCCAGGCCCCGATTCATGCCTCGCTGTCGGGTACCGGCCATTCGCGCAGCAGCGCCAACCACGCTTGCGCGGCCCGCGACAAATACGCGCCACGCCGCCAGATGAAGGCAATGTCCCAGCGCAGGTCCCCCGGTGAGCGCAGGGGCATACGCACCACACCAGGGCGTTCCAGGGCTTTTGCCACCACCCGGGGCAGCAGCACAACGCCCTGGCCTGCCGCGACCAACGCTGCCAGGAAATCCGCCTGGCCACTGCGCCCGCCTTCCGTCGGGGTGAAGCCCTGCTGCTGGCAGGCTTTCACCAAACGGTCATTGAGCACGAAACTGCGCTGGTAGAGCAGGAACGGCGTTGCGGCCAATTGCTTCAGGTGCACCCCGCCCAGGCCTGCCAACGCATGCTCCGCCGGTAGCAGGGCATCCAGCGGCTCATTGCAGAACGGCTGGTATTCGAACCCGTCGTCGCTGGGCGTAAGGCTGCCACCGAGCTCCAGCTCGCCACTTCTGACGGCCTGCTCGATGCTACGGCTGCCACCCTCAACCAACTGGATGGCGATGTTCGGGTGGCGTCGCCGGTATTCGGCGAACAAACCGGCGAACAGCGCATCACTGCCCAGCATCGGCAAGCCCAGGCGCAGTTCGCCACGCTCCATCTGGCTCAGATCGTCCAATTCGTTGAGCAGCGCCTGGCGTTGGCGCAGCAGGGCCTCGCCGCGCTCAAGCACGATGCGCCCGGCGGCGGTCAGGTGCAGGTGGGATGCCTGGCGTTCCAGCAGCGGCTGGCCCACATCTTGCTCAAGCTGCGCCACTTGCTTGCTGACGGCCGACTGACTGATGTGCAGGGTCTGTGCGGCTTGGGTAAAGCCGCCCCGGTGCACCACTTCGATAAAGCTGCGCAGCTGTTTGAATTCCATGTGCCAATTCCATTATGGAATGGTAGCCAGTCTAACAATTCGCTTCTGGCCTAGGCAGCCAAAACTTAAAATGAGGGCCTGTCGAGGAACACCGCCATGAAACCCGCGTTAATGAAAAAAATGCTGCGCCTGCTTGCCGAGCTGGCGACCCTGTGTGCCCTGTTTGCACTCGGTGGCCAGCTGGCCATTTGGCTGGGCTGGCCCATCCCCGGCGGGGTCATGGGCCTGGCGCTGCTACTGCTGTTGTTCGCCGCGGGGGTACTGAAGCCGGCCATGCTGCAATTGGGCGCCGGTTGGTTGATGGCCGAAATGCTGCTGTTCTTCATTCCTGCACTGATGAGCCTGCTGGACTATGGCGCGCTGATCCGGGACGAGGGCTGGCGCATCCTGCTGGTGATCGCCGTGAGCACGCTGATGGTGATGGTGGTGACGGCCCTGACCGTCGAACTTGTGTGCCGCTGGAGCATGCGCCATGAGCCTTGAACCCATGCCGTTGTTCTGGCTGGCGCTGACGTTGCTTGCTTACCTGGGCAGCCGCTGGCTGTACCGGCGCAGCAAGCGCTACCTGCTGTCGCCGCTGATTCTGGTGCCGGTGTTGCTGCTGGCGGTGGCTGTGCCGCTGCACACCGCCTATGCCGAATACGCGCGCAATACCCACTGGCTGATGGGCGTGCTCGGTCCGGTGACCGTGGCCTTTGCGGTGCCGATCTGGCAGCAGCGGGCCATGCTCGCCCGGCATTGGCCGGCGTTGCTGGTCGGCATGCTGGCGGGCAGCAGTGCGTCCATCGCCAGTTCATGGGGGTTGGCGCACCTGCTGGCGCTGGACAGTGCGACCAGCCTGTCGCTGGTGCCGCGTTCCATCACCACGCCCTTTGCCATGCCGTTGGCCCATGACCTGGGCGGTGTGCCCGAGCTGACGGCAGTGTTCGTGATGTTCACCGGGGTGCTTGGTGCCATGTTCGGTGGCGTGCTGCTGCGTTGGTTGCCGCTGCGCACGCCGTTGGCCCGGGGGGCATTGTTCGGCGTGGGCGCGCACGGCGCCGGCGTCAGCCGGGCCCAGGAAGTGGGCCGCGAGGAAGGCTCGGTGGCCGGCCTGGTCATGGTCCTGACCGGGCTGCTGAACCTGTTCGCGGCACCGCTGCTGGCCATGTTGCTCTGACCGTTCATGCCACTGACTCGCTCAGTCATCAAGCTGGCTGGCAACGCAACTTCCACCCCTGGTAGGGCTGGCTAGACTCACCCTCGACATAGAGAGCACATGAAAGTGCCGAGGTGACATGCAATGACCGCAGCCTTGCCCTATCCAGTCCACATCACTTAACCGGGTTACCTCTGATGCCTTTGGCCGAAATTCCATTGTGCGTCTGGCGTACCCGGGGTCAGAGCTTCACATTCCGGGGCCAGAGCATCCGCTACTGGACCGCAGGGCAAGGAGAGCCCCTGCTTCTTTTACACGGCTTCCCCACCGCCAGTTGGGACTGGCATTACCTGTGGGGGCCTTTGACGCAGCGCTTTCGGGTGATTGCCTGCGACATGCTCGGCTTTGGCGATTCGGCCAAACCGGTCGACCACGCCTACAGCCTGATCGAACAAGCCGACCTGCAGCAGGCGCTGCTCGCCCACCTGCAGGTGGACCAACCGGTGCATCTGCTGGCTCACGACTATGGCGGCAGCGTCGCTCAGGAACTGCTGGCGCGGCACCATGAGCAGCGCGCCGAGGTAGCCAGCTGCGTATTTCTCAACAGTGGCCTGTTCGCCGAAAGCTGCCACCTGCTGCTGATCCAGAAGTTGCTACTGAGCCGCTTCGGCTGGCTGGTGGGCCGCTCCTTCGGGCGTGACGACCTGGTGCGCAACATGACCCAGGTCTATGGCCCCTGCACCCACCCGAGCGAGAGTGCCCTGGACGATTTCTGGAGCCTGATCGCCGCCAACCGCGGTACGCGCGTGCTGCATAAACTGGTGGGCTACCTGCTGGAGCGCCGCCTGCACCGTGAGCGCTGGGTTACGGCCATGCAGTGCCCAGGTGTGCCCCTGCGGCTGATCAACGGCATGGTCGACCCATTGTCCGGCGCGCACATGCTTGAGCGTTACCGGCAACTGGTGCCACAGCCAGACACCGTGCAACTGCAGGGTATAGGCCACTACCCGCACACCGAGGCGCCGGTGCAGGTGCTGCGGCATTACCTGGCCTTTCGTGAGCAACCGCTGAGCTTTTGCAAGGCGAAAGTGGCGTGGTCCTGAGCGGGCCTCATGGCCCGGCGTTATTACCAGGCATTCAGCCTGCGTGAGCTTGATTGTCTGCTTGCCGCCGGCGGCAGACACTCGGCTCACCTGAACCTGCCTGGAGCCCTTGGCATGAGCGAGCCTGTTCTTCTGCAAGATCGTGTGGTGATCGTTACCGGCGCCGGTGGCGGCCTGGGCCGTGCCCACGCGCTGCTGTTCGCCGCGCGCGGGGCCAAGGTGGTGGTCAACGACCTCGGCGTTTCCACCCACGGGGAGGGCGCCAGCGCCAGCGCTGCTGATCGGGTGGTGCAGGAGATTCGCGCCGCCGGGGGCAGCGCGGTTGCCAACCATGACTCGGTCACCCAGGGGGCCCGCATTGTCGAGCAGGCGCTGGATAGCTATGGGCGCGTCGATGTCGTGGTGAACAACGCCGGCATCCTACGTGACAAGACCTTCCACAAGATGGACGACAGCGACTGGGAGCAGGTTTACCAAGTGCATGTCGAAGGCGCCTACAAAGTTACCCGCGCGGCCTGGCCACACCTGCGTGAGCAGAACTGGGGGCGGGTGATATTCACGGCATCCACCTCTGGCATCTACGGTAATTTTGGCCAGGCCAATTACGGCATGGCCAAACTGGGCCTGTACGGGCTTACCCGTACCTTGGCCATCGAAGGGCGCAAGCACGGCATCCTGGTCAACGCCATTGCCCCAACCGGCGGTACGCGCATGACCGAAGGGCTGATTCCCCCGCAGGTGTTCGAACGGCTCAAGCCGGAGTTGGTCAGCCCCTTGGTGGTGTACCTGGGCAGCGAGCAGTGCCAGGGCAGCGGCGAGCTGTTCGAGGTGGGCGGGGGCTGGATCGGCAAGGTGCGCTGGGAGCGTAGCCTGGGGGTGGGTTTCGACCCGCGCGAAGGCTTCACCCCCGAGCAGGTCGCGCAGCAGTGGGGGCACATTGGTGATTTCGAAGGGGCAGTGCACCCGCAGGACAGCTTGCAGGCACTGCAGCAGATGATGGCCAACCTGCAGAAATACCCGTTGTAAGGCCATTGTAGAAGCGGGTTTACCCGCGAAAGGGGCGGGCCTGCGGGCCAGTTTCTGCCAGGCACTGTGCGTCGCCGGTACCACCGTATTCGCGGGTGAACCCGCTCCTACATCGATCGATGATACCGGCCCGGCTCCGCAGGGCTGCCGGCCACCCCCGCCCGTTGTAGGAGCGGGTTCACCCGCGAAAGGGCCGGGCCTGCGGGCCAGTTTCTGCCAGGCATTGTGCATTGCCGGCACCACCGTACTCGCGGGTGAACCCGTTCCTACATCGATCAATAATGCCGGCCCGGCCCCGCAGGGCTGCCGGCCACCCCCGCCCGTTGTAGGAGCGGGTTTACCCGCGAAAGGGCCGGGCCTGCGGGCCAGTTTCTGCCAGGCATTGTGCATTGCCGGCGCCACCGTATTCGCGGGTGAACCCGCTCCTACAGGTGTCGCGTGGCCTTGAGGCTTTGCCGGTGTCCGCGGGCGTCATTATTCAGCGCAAAAAAAAGCCGCTGCAAGCCGCAGCGGCCAATCGAGACGTTAGATCAAGGAGCTTCAAAATCTACGTCAGTGCACCTCGCAGGCCTGAAAGGCGGGGGGGAGAGCCCTTCAGGCCGGCCAGTGAGTAAAGAATAAGCGCTTGATCCCGTAGGAAAAATAGCCGCCTGTGACATTCACCTTTACGTTTCGGGCAACAGTTGCGCAGCTGTTCAGGCCGCGGGCGAGTAGCCCATTCGCCAGCTGGTTTCCCGCGTTGCCGCCAGCAACCGCTGTGCCGCCGGGCCATGCTCGTCGGCATGGAAGATGGATGTTGGCCCGACCACGGTCATCACCGCCGCAACCTGCCCCATGGCATTGAATACCGGGGCCGACAATGCATCCACGCCCGGCATCAACAAGCCGTGTACATGGTGCAGGCCACGTTCGCGTATGCCGGCCAGTAGCGCTTGATAATCGTCGGCAGAGTGCTGCAGGGCGGCCAGTTCACGGTCACGCAGGTCCACCGTTTCCCGCTCGGGCAGGTAGGCAGCGAACACCAACCCGGTCGATGAGCTGAGCAGCGGCAGCACCGAACCGATCTGCGTCACCACGGTCACCGCCCGCACCGCGGGCTCGATGCTGACCACGGTCGCGCCCTGGTTACCCCATACGGCGATGAAGCAGCTTTCGTTCAGTTCGTCGCGCAGTTGCGACAGGGGCAGTGCAGCAATTTTCAGCACATCGATGCTGCCCAGCGCCGCCAGCCCCACCCGCAATGCCTCACGCCCCAGGCCGTAATGGTTGGTGGCAGCATCCTGTTCGGCAAACCCGCTGGCGATCAATGCCTGCAGGTAGCGGTGCACTTTGCTCGCCGGCATCTGCACATGCTCGGCCAGGCGTGACAACGAGGTGGAAGGGGACAACTCAGCCAAGGCCTTGAGGATGTCGGTGCCGACCTCCGCAGAGCGGACTTTCTGCTTGCCGTTGTCGGCGGTGGTACTGGCTTTGGCCATGGACAGCTGCTTCCGGATTCTTCAGTCGGGCCTTTATAGCTTGACGCCATGCGCGGGGCAAATTACGTTATTCGTAATCTGATTACGATAAAAACAATGCAGACCCGCTGCCGCCCACCCAGGGCCTGCAGCCAACTGCCCGCAACGGCTCGGCCAGAGCCCGGAGGCATCGATGAATCGCGATCCATCACCCGACCTTCACTACCTCAGCGGCTTCGGCAACGAGTTTGCCAGCGAAGCCCTGCCCGGTGCCTTGCCGGTCGGGCAGAACTCGCCGCAGCAGGCGCCCTACGGGCTGTACGCCGAACTGCTGTCCGGCACCGCGTTCACCATGGCCCGCAGCGAGCTGCGGCGGACTTGGTTGTACCGTATTCGCCCGTCTGCCTTGCACCCACGTTTCGAGCGCCTGGCGCGCCAACCGCTGCAGGGCCCGCTGGGGGGCATCAACCCCAATCGCCTGCGCTGGAGCCCCCAGCCGATTCCCGCCGAACCCACCGACTTCATCGAAGGTTGGCTGCCGATGGTGGCCAACGCCGCGGCAGACAAACCGTGCGGCGTAAGTATCTACATCTACCGCGCAAACCGCTCCATGGAGCGGGTGTTCTTCAACGCCGACGGCGAACTGTTGCTGGTGCCGGAACAGGGGCGCCTGCGCATTGCCACCGAGCTGGGCGTGTTGCAGGTCGAGCCGCTGGAGATTGCGGTGATCCCGCGTGGCATGAAGTTCCGTGTCGAGTTGCTCGACGGCCAGGCTCGCGGCTACATCGCCGAAAACCACGGCGCCCCCTTGCGCCTCCCGGACCTGGGCCCGATCGGCAGCAATGGCCTGGCCAACCCGCGGGATTTCCTCACCCCGGTGGCGCACTACGAGGAAACCACCGGCCCGCAGCAGCTGGTGCAGAAGTTTCTGGGTGAACACTGGGCCTGCGAACTGCAGCATTCGCCGCTGGACGTGGTTGCCTGGCATGGCAGCAACGTGCCCTACAAGTACGACCTGCGCCGCTTCAACACGTTGGGTACGGTCAGTTTCGACCACCCAGACCCGTCGATCTTCACCGTGCTGACGTCGCCGACCAGCGTGCATGGCCTGGCCAACATGGACTTCGTGATCTTCCCGCCGCGCTGGATGGTGGCCGAGAACACCTTCCGCCCACCGTGGTTCCACCGCAACCTGATGAACGAGTTCATGGGCCTGATCCAGGGTGCCTACGATGCCAAGGCCGAGGGCTTCCTGCCGGGTGGGGCGTCGTTGCACGGAGTGATGAGCGCCCATGGGCCCGATGCCGAAACCTGCGAAAAAGCCATTGCCGCCGAGTTGGCCCCGCACAAGGTCGACAACACCATGGCGTTCATGTTCGAGACCAGCCAGGTGCTGCGCCCGAGCGTGCAAGCGCTGCAATGCCCGCAATTGCAGGCCGACTACGATAGTTGCTGGGCCACCTTGCCGAGCACCTTCAACCCGAACCGGAGATAACCCATGAACCACACTGCCATTGCCCGTAGCTGGGTCGAGCACGCCAACGGGCACAGCGACTTCCCGCTGCAGAACCTGCCAATGGGCATCTTCAGCCGGCCAGGTGAAGCCAGGCGCTGTGGCGTGGCCATTGGCGACGCAATCCTCGACCTGGAGGCGGTGCTGGCCGCCGGCCTGTTCGACGGCGAAGCCAAGGCTGCCGTCGAGGCGACCCGGGGTGGGGCACTGAACGCATTCTTCGCATTGGGGCGCAGCGCGCGGGTAGCCCTGCGCGAACGCTTGCAGGCATTGCTGGGTGAACACAGCGAACACCAGGCGGCGCTGAAGCCGGCCCTGCTCAACGCCGGCGACTGCCAGTTGCACGTACCGGCGCAGATCGGTGACTACACCGACTTCTACGTGGGTATCGAGCACGCCAAGAACGTCGGCAAGCTGTTCCGCCCCGATAACCCGTTGCTGCCCAACTACAAGTACGTGCCGATCGGTTATCACGGCCGTGCCTCGACCATCCGCCCCTCGGGTACCGAGGTGCGCCGGCCAAGGGGCCAGACCCTGCCGGCCGGGCACACCGAGCCAAGCTTTGGCCCCTGTGCGCGCCTGGACTACGAACTGGAACTGGGTATCTGGGTCGGCCAGGGCAACGCCATGGGTGAAGCGATTGCGGTAGGTGATGCTGCCGAACACGTGGCCGGCCTGTGCCTGCTCAACGACTGGTCGGCGCGCGACATCCAGGCCTGGGAATACCAGCCGCTGGGGCCGTTCTTGTCGAAAAGCTTCATTACCAGTATTTCGCCGTGGGTGGTCACCGCCGAGGCGCTGGCGCCGTTCCGCTGCGCCCAGCCGGCCCGGCCGCAAGGCGACCCGCAGCCGCTGCCGTACCTGCTGGACGAGCGCGACCAGGCTGCGGGCGCGTTCGATATCGAGCTGGAAGTGCTGTTGCTGACCGCGCGCATGCGTGAGCAGGGCCTTGCCCCGCACCGCCTGACCTTGAGCAACACCCGCAGCATGTACTGGACCGTGGCCCAACTGGTTGCCCACCACAGCGTCAACGGCTGCCAGTTGCAGCCGGGCGACCTGTTCGGTTCGGGCACCCTCTCCGGTGCCACCCCTGGCTCGTACGGCAGCCTGCTGGAAATCACCGAAGGCGGCAAACTGCCGGTGGAGCTGGCCAGTGGCGAGGTGCGCAAGTTCCTCGAAGACGGTGACGAGATCATCCTGCGCGCCCGCTGCCAGCGTGACGGCGTGGCCAGCATCGGCTTCGGCGAATGCCGTGGCACGGTCGTGGCGGCCAACTGAGGGGGCAGGGCATGGAGCTGTACACCTATTACCGTTCCACCTCGTCGTACCGGGTGCGCATCGCGCTGGCACTCAAGGGCCTGGCCTACCAGGCCTTGCCGGTGAACCTGCTGCAAGGTGAACAGCGTGGCGCCAGCTATAGGGCCGTCAACCTGCAGGGCCGCGTGCCAGCCTTGCGCAGTGACGGCGGTCAAGTGCTGGTGCAGTCGCCGGCGATCATCGAGTACCTGGAAGAGGTGTACCCACAGCCCGCCCTGCTGCCGGCCGATGCCGAGCGGCGGGCCAAGGTGCGCGGTGTGGCGGCGATCATTGGTTGCGACATTCACCCGCTGCACAATGTCAGCGTGCTGAACCAGCTGCGCCAGGCCGGTCAGGACGAGGGCCAGGTGAACGCCTGGATTACACACTGGATCAGCCAGGGGCTGGCGGCCGTGGAACAGTTGATTGGCGATGAAGGGTTCTGTTTTGGCGATACGCCGGGGCTGGCCGATGTGTACCTGATTCCGCAGTTGTACGCGGCTGAGCGCTTCGCTGTCGACCTTGGCGGCTACCCGCGCATTCAACGGGTTGCCGCACTGGCCGCCGCGCACCCGGCATTCGCCCAGGCCCACCCGGCCCGGCAGCCAGACACCCCGGCTCAGTGAAGTGAGCGGTTTGCCGCCGGAAGCTTGCCGATCCGCTCGCACAGCTCCAGGCGCTGGACCGGGTCTTCCGTCAGCAGCAGGGCATGCTCCAGGTCGTAGCGTTCGGCTTGGGGGCAGTCCAGGTGTTGGTAAAGCGAGGCGCGGGTCATGTAGTCGGCGACCTGCACCGGCCCTAATTGCATGACCCGTTCGGCGTCGATCAACGCCGCCAGGTGGTTGTCGTTGCTGATATGCAGTTGGCGCAGGTTGCGCGACAGGCGTTGCAACATCTGCTGCGCGCTGGCGGTGCGCAGATGCTCTGCCGTCAGCGGCAGGTCGGGGCCAAACTGGCGTGCCAGCAGATCGCGACAGTCGCTAGGGTACAGGCGCCTGCCGCCACAGGGGTCGAGCAGGTGGTCGGCACCCGGCACGCGCAACAGGAAGTGCCCGGGAAAACCCACGCCCTCCAGCGGTATGCACAAACGCCTGGCCAGCTCGAGGGCGAGGATGGCCAGGGCCAGCGGTTGGCCTCGGCGGCGTTGCAGCACCTTGTCCAGCATGGCGGCATGTGGCCGCAACGGCAGGTATTCGTCTTGCACAAACCCCAGTGCATTGAGTTGGCGCAGCAGAGGCTGTGCCAGTTCACTCAACGGTAGCATGGGCAGGTGGGCACTGATTGCGTGCTGCAGGTCGTGCACGATGGCAAGGCTGGCGGCAGGCGCGACGTTACGGTCGTGCTCGGCGGCAACCCACAATGCAGCTTCCAGCAGGGCGACGGGCTCGCGTTCCAGGCAGGCCAGGCAGGCTTGACGTGGGTTCATGGGGCTTCTCCACACTCGCTTGAGTATTAGCTGCGGTGCCGGGTTTCGTCCAGTGGTCTGGCGGCGGCTGCGAACATGAGGCCGGGCTTATACTGGGTGCAGCACCTGTTGGGGAGCCTGTCGATGTTCGCGCTGATGCAAAGCACCCGTACCCAGTCATTGCACTTGTTCACCGACCCGCCCACGGGCCTGAAAGCGGTGGTGGCGATCCACAGCCAGCAGTTGGGGCCGGCGCTGGGTGGCTGCCGCTACCTGCCGTACGCCGATGACGAAAGCGCCATGGCCGACGCCATCCGCCTGGCCCAGGGCATGAGCTACAAAGCGGCATTGGCGGGCTTGCCTTTGGGGGGCGGCAAGGCGGTGATCTTGCGCAACCCGCATGTGGAAAACCGCGCAGCTTTGTTCGAGGCCTTCGGCCGCTTCGTCGATACCTTGCAAGGGCGTTTCATCATTGCCGTAGACAGTGGCACCTCGACCCTGGACATGGACTGCATTGCCCAGAGCACGCCGCATGTGACCAGTACCACGGCCTCGGGCGATCCCTCACCGCATGCGGCGATGGGGGTATTCGCCGGCATCCGCGCCACGTCCTATGCCCGCTTGGGCAGCTACAACCTCGAAGGCCTGCGCGTAGCGGTGCAAGGGCTGGGTAATGTTGGCTACGCCCTGGCCGAACAACTGCATGCGGCGGGGGCGGAACTGTTGGTGAGCGACCTGGACACAGGGCGGGTACGGCTGGCTGTGGAGCAGCTCGATGCCCACCCGGTTACCCATGATGCGTTGATCAGCACCCCCTGCGACATCTTTGCCCCGTGCGGTGTGGGGCCGGTGCTGAACGGGCAGAGCGTGATGCAACTGCGCTGCGCGGCAGTGGCGGGGGCGGCGAACAACCAGCTGACTACCTTGCAGGTGGCTGACCAGCTGGAGACCCGCGGGATACTGTATGCGCCCGATTACGTGATCAATGCCGGTGGCTTGATTTACGTGGCGCTCACCCACCGTGGCGAGGATCTGGGCACCATTACCTCGCACCTGGCACGCATACCATCGCGGCTGACCGAAGTGTTCGGCCATGCCCAAGCGGAGAAGCGCTCGCCGGCGCGGGTGGCGCAGATGTTGGCGGAGCGGTTGTTGTATGGCTGACGGGGTTTATGTGGTATGCACCGGCCTCATCGCTGGCAAGCCAGCTCCCACAGATATCCCATAACCTTCAAGACTTTTGCGTACCTGTGGAAGTCCCCACAGATTTCTCACAACCTTCAAGATTTGCGGTACCTGTGGGAGCTGGCTTGCCAGCGATGAGGCCGGTGCAGGTAATCACTCGGCTGGTTGCCCGTCGAGCAACTCGGCCAACGCATCCGGCTGGCTTTTGAACGCCCGGGCGAACACATCGCGGTTCTTGGCCATGTAGATACCGGCTTCTTCAACCTGCTGCTCGGTCAGCGAAGGCACTGCCTTGTGCAGCACTTCAGCCAGGCGCTCTGCCAGTTCGAGCATTTTGTCGTGACGGTCGGCTTCTGCCTTATCCATGAACAAGCGCTCCGGGTCGCGGCTGCTGCGGTACACCACTTCGACGGCCATTCATCACCTCTGTGCCTTTTTGCTGGTTTGCAATTTACTGTATCTATATACAGTAATGGCAATGTTGGTTGGTTCGCAAGCAGAAATTGTAGTGGGGTGTTTTGCGGGGGCGTCCGGCACAACATCTTTATCGCCTGTGAGATCGAGCGCCGCCCGCGCGACGCAAGGCCGCTCCCACATCTGTTTCGGGCCAGTTATGCCTGTGGGATTTGCGCGCGAACGCCCTGGCGCCCCCACGATATCGCGTCGTACAGACAAGGCGGTCGCGCGCGTCCGGCACAGGCAATACTGGCCCGAAACAAGCGTAGGAGCGGGTTTACCCGCGAAGCGCCGCGCGGGCGGCGCTCGATCTCCCAGGCGCTGAAAATGCTACGACAACCCCCTGCCAGCCCTCCTGCAACCTAGTGCCAACCCCTCACTGCTTCATCCCCAGCTCGGCATCATCCATCAGCGCCTTGGCCATCGCACTCAAGTAATGCGCAGCCCATATCATCATCGGCTTCCCATCCATCAACCCGGTGATGGTCAATTCGCGCACATACCCCATCAACGCCGAAGACTGTTCGCGGGCATCCCTGCACGGGATACCGGGCTCGATGCGGAATAGCGGGTGGGTGCCGTTTTCGCCCTGGTAGAAAGTGGTCTTGCCGACGGTGAACTGGGTGTCTTCTGTGGTCATTGGTCAGTCCCCTGATGTGCCTTTGGAATCAGGGTGTATTCGAGGGAATGGATGTAGCGGGGTGGATCGGGGATAACTCTCAGCATGATGTAGGCCTGTTCAAAATTGGGGCCACCACCTTCTGCTGTCAAACATCAAGGCGGCAGCTGTACATGGGTTGACAGACCGGTGAACAGAACCAAAAGCCGGCGCACACGAGGTGCCCCATGACAGCTGCCATAACGGCTAAGCCATGTGGTTAGTTCAGGGCGGCCTGTCAAAGCCGGTCGTTGATTGGCAACGACCGCCCGAGACTAGTGCGCACCACCGAACACCACAATGGCAGGGAGTATCTTTGGGAAATGCCCTACAAGGAAGGGCTTAAATCTGATTTTTCGCTGGCGCAATGCCATTTCATTTTCTGCAGCGCGCCATGCCACAAAGTGCCTTGCGGCAATCGGCCGCCTTCCCATGGCAGGGGCCTGGCCCTTTAACTGCATGGCAGAAACGTCACACCCGTGGCGCATCATCCTTGAAAGTCGTAGTGGGGAATGAAACATCGTGAACATCAAATGGGCAGAAAAACTGCGCAAGGGCCTGCACGGCTCGGCCGACTCGCTGGGCAACCTGTGCGTCGAGGCCTTCCATTACCTTGCCCTGTTCGGCATCGGCGCCATCACCGCCTATGCGGCGGTAGTCACCTTCCTGGACATGCTCGGCAAAGGCGGGATCAGCGTCGACGACATCCTGCTGCTGTTCATCTACCTGGAGCTGGGGGCCATGGTCGGGATCTACTTCAAGACCAACCACATGCCCATCCGCTTCCTCTTGTACGTGGCAATCACCGCGCTCACCCGCCTGCTGATCGGCGATGTTTCGCACCACAAGGCGCCGGATGAGGGGCTGCTGTACCTGTGCGGGGGCATTCTGCTGCTGGCGTTCTCGATCCTGGTAGTGCGCTACGCCTCGTATCGCTACCCCTCGACCAAGGTGCTGGATGCCAACGGCAAGCAGGTGGAAGAGGGCAAGTAGCCCTCAATTGGCCAAGAACGCACGGGGCTCGTGACGGGCGTCGCGGGTCAGCGCGGCCAGCACCTGTAAGGGGTTCTGGCCCAGCTCGATGGCCAGGCCCAGGCGTATGCTGTCGATCACCCGCTGCAGGCGCACCGGGTCGTTGCGCTGGGCTCGGGTGATCAGGCGCTTGGCAACCACGCCAGCGTCATCGGAAAGGGTCAGCATGATGCTGCCGTCAAGGTTGGCAATGCTCAGGTTGACCCGGTATTCGGGGGCGAAGGCGGCGCTGATCTGCTCGAATGGATTGTTCATGCCTGAAGCCTGCAAAGATGGACTGCAGAAATTGACCGGCCCGCACCCGGTTCGTTCAAGTAGGGCAATTGGCCATTAGCGCAACTACACTCCTTGCATCGCAGTCGCGACGCATGGCCAATGGCCGGCAAAGGAGTGCCCGTGCTTCCCTCATCCGCTGCCCGCCAGCGTGGCGCAATCGGCCTCATGGCCGTGGTTACGCTGGGCCTGGCGCTGTTGTTCATGCTGCTGGTGATCGACAGCGGCCGGTTGTACCTGGAGCAGCGCAAGCTGCAACGCATTGCCGACATGGCCGCGCTGGAGGCGGCCGGCCAGTATGCCGTTTGCACCGGCAGCGGGCCGCAGGCCACCGTGGTCGCCCGGGCGGCCGCCACCCGCAACGGCCATGCGCCCGGCAACCCGCTGGCGGCCAGCTGCGGCTACTTGCAGACCGGCGCCAACAGCCTGCGCACCTTCACCACGGACAACAACCGCACCGAGGCGATCCGGGTGGATGTGAGCAACACGGTCCCCACCAGCGTCGCGGCGGGGGTGTATAGCCTGGCACAGGGCACAGGGGTGCCGCTGACCACCACCTTGCACGCCCATGCGGTAGCATCGTCGCCTGTTCCACCGCAGGCCATGCTGAGTATCCGAACCACCCTGGCCACCGTCGATTCGCGACAGTCGGTGTTGCTCAATGCCCTGCTTGGTGCCTTGGGCGGTAACGTGCAGCTTGATGTGGCCGGTTGGCAAGGCATTGCCAGCACCCAGCTCAACGTGCTGCGCTACCTGGACCAACTGGCCATCGACCTCAACCTCAAGGCCGGTGACTATCGGCAACTGCTCAGCGCCGATGCTACCGCTACGCAACTGCTGCAGGCGGCGGTGAAAGTACTGCAGCAGAGCGGCGCGGCCGCCAACGTCGTGACCAACCTGGGCAAGCTGGCACTGGGCGCCAGCAACAGCACCTTGCTGCAGCTGGGCGATTTGCTCGACATCCAGAACGGCACCACGCAGGCCGGGCTTGATGCCAGCATCCAGTTGCTGCAACTGGTGCAGGGCGTTATCCAGCTGGCGGTCAGTGAAAGTGCGGCAACGGTGGACTTGCCGGTCAGCGTGCTGGGGCTGGTCAATGGCCGGGTCCGCCTGAAAGTGATCGAGCCGCAGCAGATTTCTGCGGTGGGTGACCCGCGCACCGATGAATTGCGGGTACATACCGCGCAGGTGCGGGCGATGATTTCGCTCGACCTGCCGCTGCTCGACTCGGTGTTCGGCTTGCTCAACGCGGTACTCGACCTGGTCGGGCCGATCACCAATGTGCTCAACAACCTGCTGAGCCTGAACCTCGCCAGTACCTTGCAATCGGTACTGTGCCTGGTCGGCGTGCCGTGCACTGTCACCGATATCATCCTGGTCCCGGACAAGCTGTCGCTGGATATCGGCCTTGAGGTGGCGGAAGCGACCACGCGCCTCGACCCGCAAGCGCCAGGCACCTTCAGTTGTTCACCCAAGCGCCTTGTCACGCAGGCGCAAAGCTCGGCGGCCAAGGTTGCGGTGGGGCGTTTCGAGTCCAGCAATGCGTTCTTCATCAGCGGCACCACGGTGGTCAAAGCATTGCCGTTGGTGGACATCGGCACCAAGCGGTGTACCCAGTTGCTGGGCATTGGCACTTGCCAGGCGCGTGTTCCTTTCGCCGCTGGCGGGCTGGGCGTGCGGGTCAACAGCAAGATCTTGGGCAGCGGGGCCGTCGAGCGCCCACTGGTGTTCCAGGCGCCCGACAGCGTGCCGCCCAACATCGGCCTCAGCCCTGCCTACCAGAGCATGCAAACCGCCAACAGCACGGTCGTCGGCAGCCTGGCCGAGACCTTGCAGGGCATACAGCTGGAAGCCTACAAACCCACCGTGAACAGCGGCCTTGGCGATGTGCTGGTGCTGGTTGGCAACGTGCTCGGCACGGTCAAAGGTATCGTCGAGCCCTTGATCAGGAACCTGCTCAGCCCATTGCTCGACCCGCTGCTCAACGTGCTGCTCAAGGCCCTTGGCATCGACCTGGTCAACGCCGAGGTCGGCGCCAACCTTACCTGTGCCAACCGCGCTCAGTTGGCTTTGTAGATCGGCAACCACACTTCGAAGCAGGCGCCTTCGTTGCGGTTGTGCACCGCCAGCCTGCCGCCCATGGCATCGACGATGCCGTGGCTCACCGACAAACCGAGCCCGGTGCCGACCCCTGCTGGCTTGGTGGTGAAGAACGGCTCGAAAATCCGCTCGAGCAGGCGCGGGTCGATACCGCCGGCGTTATCTTCCACCAGCAGGCACAACTGCCCGTGCTCGATGCGCTGGCCTACGCGGATGTGTGGGTGGGCAACACGCCGTTCCAGCAAAGCGTCCCGCGCATTGACCACCAGGTTGATCAGCACCTGCTCAAGCTGGTCCTGATGGCCAAGCACCTGCGGGCACCGCTCGGGTGCCTCGATGGCCAGCGTTACGCCTTTGCCGCACAAACCCTCGGCCAGCAGCCCCTGCGCACCGAGCACCGCCACCCAGGCGGCGAACACCTGCTGTTCGACCTCGGACCGCCGCCCATGGGTGCGCAGATGCTCGACCAGGCGAATGGCGCGCTCCAGCTGGTTGTCGATGCGCTGCAGCTTGCCTGTGAGGTACGGAACATCGGCGGCACCGCTTTCCAGGCGTTTTAGCCCGTTGACCACCGCCAGGCGCATGGTGGTCAACGGCTGGTTGATCTCATGCACCAGCCCCGTTGCCAGTTCGCCCAAGGTGGCCATCTTGGCTGCGTGCAGCAGTTGCTGCTGGCTATGGCGCACTGCCGTGTTGTCGCGGGCAACTGCCTGGATCTCCACCAGTTGCCCGTGCTCATCGAACAGGCCGCGCTCGGCCCACACCCACCAGGCGTTGCGGCGCCCCGGTAATTGCAGGCAGACCTCGGTACTGCTCAACGGCTGCTGCGGGCTCAGCGTGGCGAGGCGCTGCACGAAGGCCGTGCGTTGGCTATCGCTCATCCACTGGCCCAGGTTCATTTCGCCGAGTTGCTGTGGCGGGCACTCCAGCAGCTCGGCCAGCGGCCGATTGCCGAACAGCAATTGCAGCGCAGGCGTGTACCGGCAGATCAGCGCGGGCGAGTCTTCCACCAGCGCCCGGTAGCGCTCCTCGCTCTGGCGCACCCGTTCGGCAGCCTCGGTGGCTTCGCTTACATCCAGCCACAGCCCCACGACCTCGACCGGTTGCCCCAGGTCGTCACGTAGCAGGCGGGCCTCGTCCAGTATCCAGTGATAGCCGCCGCGCTCATCACGCAAGCGGTAGCGGCTGCGAACCTGGCCGTCGCGCAGTAGCGTGCGCGTACGTTCCAGCCATAGCGTACGGTCGTCCGGGTGCACCGCCTGGCCGGGCTGTTGGGCCAATTCACCGTCTTTGGGCCAGCCCAGTAGCGGGGCCAGGCTGGCGCTGAAAAAGTCACTGTGCAGCGCCCCGTCGGCGTAGCGCTGGATATAGATCACCGCTGGCGAGCTGGCGATCAGGTTTTCCAGCCGGGCGCGGGCCGCCCCGGCCTGTAGCTCCTGGGCTTTCAAGGCGCTGATATCGAGCACGAAGCCCTGAACCTGGCGGCCGCGCAGCTGGCCGACCCACTGCAGCCAGCGTGGGGCTGCCAGGTCGTCGGCGGGCAACAGGCGCAGGTTCAGGTTCAAGGCGATGCCGTCGCGCAGTTGCGCCAGCGCCATGCGTGCAGCTTCGCGGTCGGCCGGGTGCAATCGGCCGAACCATTGTTCGCAGGTGGCATCGCGCGGCAGCCCCAGGCGTGATGCCAGGGCCGGGTCGAATGCCAGTGGCCCCTGCAAGGGCCATGACCACCAGCCAGCGCCCAGTTGCTGTTGCAGTTCATCCAGGTGGCAGGCGCGCTGCTGCAGCTGCAGCTGGCGCAGGCGGCTGAGCAGCGGTTCGACCAGCGCGGGCAGCAGGGTAGCCTGCGCTTGGGTTGTGGGTGGCCTGGGTGCCCCGGCACACAGTAACCAGGCCTGAACACAGTGGCCGTGCTGGTAGGGCAGGGCGACCAGCGGCAGGCCGGCAGCCGACGACTGCAGCAGCGGGTGCTCGGCCGCCAGCTGCCGAGCGGCGGCTGGCAACGTATGCAGCCAGGCACGCAGGCGCTCGTCGTCGGCCCAAGGCCAAACGGCATCGCTGCTGGCGTAGCTGTACCAGCCGCCGTCACCTGGCAGCAGCAGGCGCAGGGCCCCCGCCTGCCAGTGCTCGGCCAGGTGTTGCAGTTGAGCGGTTGTGGTCGGCAGCAGGTGCTGTTCGTCGCAGTCACGCATGGCGCGGCCAAGCGCCAAGGCCAGATGGTGCTGCGCCAGGTCATGGGCGTGTTTTTCGCGCTCACCCAGCAGGTCGCCGATATCGAACACCTGCAGCAGCCACCCGTCAGCCTGGCGCAGGAGCCAGCCGCGCGTATGCAGAGCAGTGCCGTGCACGGTCACGAAGTCCAGGTCCAGCGGCTGCCCCTGCCAGTCCGCCGGGGCGCCTTCGAGTACCAGCCAGCTATGCCGTTGCAGGTAGTCATGCACCCGCGCGGCGTGGTGCGGGCTTGCCGGCAGCAGCGTGCGCAGCGGCCCGGCCAGGCGCAGCACGTGGCCTTGATCATCCAGCCACAATTGCAACCCGGTGGCTGGAGGGTGCTGTTCAACCGGCAGCGGGGCCTGGCCGCCGAGCCAGCGCTCGAACAGGCCGTTCACAGTTGCAGGCTCGCTTCGGCACGCAGCCGGTCGGGTAGGCGCGGTACCTCGCCAATCAACGGCAGCACCAGCATAGGCAGCACATAGGTGAGTTTTGCCTTGGGATAATCGATGGCTACTGTCAGCAGCTTATCGGCGCCCAAGGTAACCTGTGCGTCGCTGGCCGGCTGGAAGTCGAAGGCAGCCGGCAGCCACTGCAACTGCTGGCTGATGACCTGGCGGGCCAGGTTCTGCACATCGCGGGTGTAGCTGGGGCTGTCCGGGTCCAGTGCCACGCAGCGGCGCACCGCCTCGGCGCTGGCCTGGTTGAACGATTGCAGCATGAGCATGGGCAGGGAATAGCTGACAAGGCCGTAGAACACGGCGAAGAAGATCATGAACACCGCCGCGAACTCGATGGCTGCTGCACCGTGCTGCCGTTTTGCCGGGCCTGCTTTCATGATTGCGTCTACCCTGACCATGTGTCCTGAACAACAGCATAGAACCGATCGACGAACAGGGATGGCCAATTGCCCATGCACAGCTTTGCATTGCTGGTCTGGCTAGCGTTGTGCGCCGGGCAGGATGCCCGCGAACGGCAGATAGCCAATGTACTGACGCTGGGTGCCGCAACCCTTGCGCTGGCCTGGTTGCTGGCCACAGGGCGCAGTTGGCTCGGTGCCCAGGGCAGTGATGCGGCGCTGGCGTTGTTCATCGTGCTGCTGCTCACGCTGCCGGGCTACGCGCTGGGGCAGTTCGGGGCCGGTGACGTCAAGCTGCTCGGTGCGTTGGCGCTGGCCAGCAGCGTTGCTCACGTGCTGGTCACTTTCATTGCTGCGGGGGTGGTGCTGGTGGCCTGGCAACTGGTTCGCCGAGGTGCGCGACAGCCGCGGCAAAAAAGGCCGTTCGCGCCCTGTCTGCTGGCAGGCTTTGCCGTCTCACTGGCCTGCCTGGGCTGAGCGTTGACGGCACGGCAAGCCCCCGCTAATTGTTGCGCTCGGTCATCTTGGTCCAGCGGTAGAAGTCGGGGATCTCGTACTTGTAGGTATCCAGCCAGCGCTGCATGGACTGGTCGCGTTCCCGTGCCGTTTGTACCTGCAGGTGGCGCGAGGCCTGTGCGCCGCTGGACTGCACGCGCAGCAGCCGCTCGGTGGCCGTTTCATCCTGAGGGCTCGGGCGCGGGTACTGCTCGGCGTGCAGCGCCGCGCTACCCATGCAGCAGGCCAGCACCATCATGTACCTGATCATGTTCACCTCCCAGTTTCAATTGACCATCGGCTGCGATGCCTGGGCCGAGGCGACCGGGCCTCGGCCACCGGCCTTGATCTGCCCGGCCCGCGCCTTGGCCGCGGCAAACTGCCGGGGCTCAAGCTGCAAGCGGCCGACCAGGTCGGTCGCCTGCTGCCAGTTGTCCTGGAGCAGCGCCAAGGTCACCAGGTTGACCGCAGGCAGGGGGTTGTCGTCTTTCAGCTCGATGGCCGTCAGCAACTCGAAACGAGCCTGCTCATAGCGCCCCAGGTTCATCAGGACCACGCCCAGGTCATTGCGTACGCGTTCATCGGTAGGCGCCAGGCGTACAGCACGCTGCAGGTTCTGCAAGGCCTGGATGTCGTCGCCACGTGCCGCGGCCAGTTGGCCCAGGCCATGCTCGCCTTCGGCAGCCAGGCAGCCGCCCAGCAGGCTGCGGTACAAGGGTTCGGCCTCGCCAAGGCCAAGCAGCCGGGACACTTTGGCCTTGCGCAGGCGCACCTGGTCGAGGTCGTCCGGCAGTTGCTGCAGGTGCGCAAGGCTGGCATGCGGGCGGCCGTCATTGAGCATTTCGTCCGCCAGGTTCAGGGCCAGTTGCTGGTCGGCGTCCGGCTTGCCGCAGCCGGAGGCAGTGAACAACGAGCGCAGGTCTTGCGGCTGTTGCCCAGCGCAGCCGCTCAGCAACACCAGGCATGCGCACAACACGACTGTCTTCATCCAGCTTTCCTCAGGGGCTCAACGCCCGCGCCAATGCAGAGAAGCCTGGCCCGGCAAGCACGATCAGCAGGGCCGGGAACAGGAATACCATCATTACCGCCGACATTTTTGCCGACATCATCGACACCCGTTCTTGCAGGCGGGTCAGGCGGCGGTCATCGAGCAAGGCTTTCAGGGCCAGCAACGACTTCATTGCGCCGCTGCCCTGGGCCAGCAACTGGCGCAGGATCACGCACGTGTCGGTGAATTCGTCCACCGCCAGCACCTGGGCGGCCTTCTCCAGCTCCGGGCCCAGCCCCAGCCCCGAATCCACCCGCTGCAATACCTGGCGCAGTTCTTCGCTGATGTTCGGGACCAGCGTTCGCCCTTCCTGGCTCAGCAGGCGCAGTGCCTGTTCAACCGCCAGCCCGGTTTCGAACAGAATTCGCAGCATGGGGATCATCAGGCCTACCTCTGCGGCAATGCGCTGTTGGCGCCGGGCAGCAGCCAGGGCCAGCAGGCGCTTAGGCAGCAGGTAACCGGCGCCCAGGGCACACAATGGCCAGACCACCCAATGGGCGGCGGCAGCGCCTTTGAAGCCTTGCTGCAACAGCAGGGTCAGTACCACCGCCAGCAGTGGCAGGCCCAGTTGCACGGCGGCGAACAGCGCGCGCTGGCGGCTGCGACGCCAGCCGATGCGCTCGAGCAGGGCCTGGCTTTCACCGTCGAACTTCTGTAGCCGCTGCCCCCAGGGGCTACTCCCCAGCCAGTGCAGCCAGCCCTCCAGGCGCTCGGCACGGGCCAGGCGCCCCTGTAGCCTTCGCCCCACCAGCACCCGGGCCCGCCATTGGCGAATGGCCTGCTGGGCAAACAGGCCGGCGGCGATCAGCAGGCACAGGGCGCAGATCAGCATGGCCATGTTCACAAGCTCCTCATCATGCGCCACAACACCAGGCAGCCGAGTACCTGCAAGGCGAAGGCCAGCAACAGCATCAGTTGGCCGCTGCTGTCACGCCACATGGCCAGCAGGTAGTGGGGGTTGGCCATCAGGAAGTAACCGACCATCGCCAGTGGCAACGCCCCGAGAATGATGGCCGTGATGCGCGTTTCGCCGGTCATGGCCTTGAGCTGGCGGGCCCCTTGCTCGCGCTCGCGGATCAGCTTGATGAGGTTCTCCATCAGTTCGCTGGCGTTGCCGCCATGGCGCTGGTTGATGCGCAAGCCCAGGGCGAACAGCCGCAATTCGTCTTGCTGGTGCAACTCGGCCAGTTCGGTCATGACGTCCTCCAGCGGCACGCCCAGTTGCACATTGCGCCGGACCCTCGCCAGCGTAGTGCGCAGTGGCTCGCGGCTGCTGTCGATAGCGCCCAGTACCGCGTCATTGAGCGTGCGCCCGGCCTTGAGGCTGCGCACGCTGTAGTCCAGCAGGCCGGGCAGTTGCTCGACGACGTGCCGCATGTGCCGGCGGCTCTGCCAGCTGATGAGCAGGTAGGCAATGGCCGGCAGGCCGGTCAGCAGCATCAGCGCAGCGACCCAGCCAAGCGCGACCAGCGCCAACAGCACCAGCCCCAGCCAGGCCAGCAGCCAGCGCTGGGGGTGCAGCTCGACAGTCGTCAAACCGGCGCGTTGTAGCAGCGGGTCGAGCCAACTGCGCCGTGCCGCACCGTTGCGCACAATGCTGAACGCGCGCCCAAGGCGTTGCAGGATGCGCTCTTCGTGCCGCTTGTACAGGCCGCGGCGCAACAGCAGCAGGGCCAGGCCCAGCAACAGCGGGCACAGCGCCAGCAGCAGCGGGCCGGTCACAGCAGGCCCTCTGCCTTGAGCTTGCTGCCGGCCGGGTGGAGCGCCTCGCGCAGGAAGCTGTCACCGCCCCGGCGGTCCAGGCGGAACAAGGTGTTGGTGACGTACACCTCATCGCGCACGCCCACCACCTCCAGCACTTCGCTGACGCAGCGTCGGCCATCGGGCAGGCGGGTCAGCTGGATCACCACGTCCAGCGCTGCACAGACCATTTGCCGCAAGGTCTTTTCGGCAACTTGCCGGCCACTCAGGCCGACCAGTGTCTCCAGGCGCAAGAGTGCGTCCGGTGCGCTGTTGGCGTGCACGGTACTCATCGAGCCATCATGGCCCGTGTTCATTGCGGTCAGCACATCGAGCACTTCGCTGCCGCGGATTTCGCCGAGGATAATACGGTCCGGGCGCATGCGCAGGGCGTTGCGGATCAGCTCGCTGGCCTTGATCTCACCGTGCCCTTCGGCATTGGGCGGGCGGGTTTCCAGGCGCACCACATGGGGGTGGTGCAGTTGCAGTTCGGCAACGTCTTCGATGGTGACCAGGCGCTCGCGAGGGGCGATCATCTGGCTGAGGATGTTCAGCAGGGTGGTCTTGCCGGTGCCGGTGCCGCCGCTGACCAGAATGTTGCAGCGCTTGCCCACGGCGCGTTCGAAAAAGTCGAAGATAGGCTGGTCGATAGCACGGGTGGCCAGCAGGTCGGCACTCTTGAGCATGTCCTGGCGGAATTTGCGGATCGACAGGCACGGGCCGTCCAGCGCCACGGGCGGAATGATGGCATTGACCCTACTGCCGTCGGGCATGCGTGCGTCGACCATGGGCGAGGACTCGTCCAGGCGTCGCCCGAGCGGGGCGAGGATGCGTTGCATCACCCGCTCTACATGGTGGGCGTCGATGAACCGCAGGTCGGTCTGCTGCAACAGGCCGGCCCGCTCGACGAACACCCGATGGGGGCCATTGACCAGAATTTCGGTGACGCTGGGGTCACGCAGCAATACTTCCAGCGGGCCGAAGCCGGTCAACTCGTCCACCAGCTCTTCGGCCAGCCGCTCCATTTCATACCGCGACAGCGCCAGGCGCAGGCGCGCAACGTAGTCACCAACCTGCTCCAGCACGAACTGGGTCAGCGCCGGCCGTGCGCCTTCCAGCAGGTTGCGGCCGCTGTCCTCAATGGCATCGATGGCAAAGCGGTGCAGTGCGCGCTTGAGCGCGTAGGGGTCGCCCGCGGTCGGTTGCGGGCCACCAAACGGTTGATCGTTGTTCATTTGCTGCCCCAAAGCCGGCGCAGCCAGGTGACGGCCGGCGGTGCGAGGTTTTCCGAGCGCCGGGCCAGGCGTTCGCCCAGGCTGCGCAAGGCTTGCGTAAGCGGCTCACGGGGGGCCAGTTCGAACAGGCTCAGGCCCTGGTTTTTCACGTTCAGGCGCACTTCAGGGCTGTAGGGTAGGGCCCTGAGCAAAGGCAGCGCGTAGCGTTTGGCCAAGGTGTCGGCGTCGGGGGCAACCTTGCTCAGGTAGCGGTCCACCAACAGGCTGGCGTGTTCCAGCTTGATGCCGTGATCACGCCACAGGTCGAGCACCTCCAGGTTGCGCCGGCACTCAAGAATGTTCTGGTCGGTGTAGATGATCAGTTTGTCGCAGTGGCTGACCAACGTGCGCAGGGCTTCGCTGTCGGCATGCCCGGCGAGGTTGACGATAATGTGCTGGAAGTGCTGGCGCAGGGCGCTGAGCAGCATGTACAACTCGGCAGCGCTGGTGTGTTGCAGCGGCTCGTCGGTTTCGGCATAGGTCAGCAGGCGCAGGCCCGTGTTGTCGCGGGTAAATGCGCTGTCGATCAGTGTGGTGTCGAGGCGGCGCAGGTGGCGCAGGGCGTCACTGAAGTAGAACGACGCCTCCAAGCCCAGCAGCGCCAGGCTGTCGCCACGCGGCAGGCCTAGGTCCAGCAGCAGGGTTTGCTGGCCGCTCTGCTGCACCACACGGGCAAGGTGGGTGGTGAGCAAGGCGCCGTCGGCACCGCTTTGCACCCCGAACAGCACCGTCAGCCCGCCCAGGCTGGGGTTGCTGGCCACCGCTGGCATGCGTTTGCCCAGGCGCCGCACCAGCCCGGCCACTTCGCTGGCGCGCGAGCCATAGGCGACGAAGTCGCGGGCGCCAGCGCGCATGGCATGCAGCACCAGCTGGTTATCCAGGCCATCGCCGAGGGCGACGATCGCCAGCATTGGCTTGGCCTCCAGCACGCCCTCGATCAAGGCGCACTGGTTGATCAGTTGCTCGCGGTCCAGGCCGATGAACATCAGGTTGCTGAAGGTGGCATTGACCAGGGCCAGCAGCTCGTCGAGGCTGCCACCGTTGGCGCCGATCACCTGGCCTTGCGGTGCCAAGGCGCCCTGCAGCCAGTGCAGGTCCTCTTCGGTGCGGGTGATGGCGAGGAAGGTCGGGTTCAGGCTCTCGTTCATTGCGACAGCCCGCCCTTGCCATCGAAGTTGCCGTTCTCCAGGAAGAACAGGCGGCCCCAGCTGGGGTCGTAGTTACGCAGGTGCTCGCCCGGCAAGGGCGGCAGCTTTGCATTGACCGCCAACGGTTGCACCAGGTGCGGGGTGACGATCATCAGCAGTTCGGTTTCGTCGCGGCGCATGGTCGAATTGCGGAAGAACGCCCCCAGTATCGGCAGGCTGCCCAGGCCGGGTAGCCGGTCTACCGCTGAACGGGTGTTGTTGCTGACCAGGCCGCTGATGATGAAGCTTTCGCCATCGGCCAGGGCGATGCTGGTGTCGGTGCGCCGTACCGTCAGCCCCGGGACCTGAGTACCGGCGATGGTCACCACGTTGCTGTAGTCCAGCTCGCTGACTTCGGGGGCAACCTTGAGGGTGATCCGGCCTTGGCTGATGACCGTCGGGGTCAGTGCCAGGCGCACGCCGAACTCCTTGTACTCGATCGAGACGTTGTCACTGCCGGCACTGGGCACCGGGATCGGAATTTCGCCACCGGCCAGGAAGCTGGCTGTCTGGCCACTGAGCACGGTCAGGCTCGGGCGCGCCAGGGTGTAGGCGAAACCGCTGTTCTCCAAGGCATTGATCATGGCCAGGAAGCGGCTGCTGCCACCGCCCCAAACGATGTTGAAAACGGTGTCATCAAGGGGGATCGCGGGATTCACGACAGGAACAGAACCGGGCGTTACGCTGGTATTGGGCACGGTACCTGGCGAGCCAATCAGGCTATTGTTCGAACCCTTGAAAAACAGCCGTGCTCCTGCCTCCTTATATTTGCTGCGGCGTACTTCGACAAACCGGATATCGGCTTGCACCTGGCTGGGCAGTTGCGTGTCCTGCGACGGCAGGAAGCTGTCCTGGGCCATATCGGCGCTGGCCCGCCCGCGGACGAACACCATCGCCCTGTGCGGTGACGGCGCGCAGGCTGTCCACATCATCAGGCTGGTATTGCCCTGGCCCACTGCGGTAATCACCACACCGCGCTCACCGCTGGCCTGGACATCGGCCACCTTCGGCTCGCCGACCGCAACCCGCTCGATCGCCACCGGCAAGCGCAGCTCCTGCTGCAGGCCCTGGTCGATCTCGATGATCGCAGGCAGTTGGCCGAACGCTTCGCAGCCTTTGGGTGCCGCCTGCGCCTGGGGCAACAGCGCGGCCAGCAGCCCGGTCCAACATGCTTGTCTGAAGAAGGAACTTCGCATCACTGCATCCTTGCCGGTTCAGGGGGTCTTGGCGTTTGCTTCAGCCGTGGCGCCACGGATGATGTGCATGGCGGGCGCGGCGTGGCTGGGTGCCGGGCTCGCCACACTGGCCACCGGCGCCTGGGACAGCTGGCTAAAGCGGTAGAGCGCGCGGTTGGCGGCCTCCACCTGCGGTATCGCATCGGCCTCGCTCCAGTAGCGCGCCAGGCGCTGTTCATCGGCGCTGCGCACCGCCAGGCGCAAGGTGCCGGCCTGGGCGGCCAGCATCAAGCGGCTGGCCATGGCTTCGGGCACGGCCACTGCCACCGTGCGGGTGCCTGCGCCGTTGCCCAGGCCGCTCTGATCGCGGCGGGCCTTTTGCTCTTCGGGGCTCTGCGCCGGGCGGCCATCGTTGGCCAACCCCGTTTGCTCGCCGACGCTCAGCACACGCAGGGCCGGCAGTACCACCTGGGCCGAGGCTTGCGGGTTGTTGGGCTCTTCGCGCAGGAACAGCAGCACGTCAACGTAGTCACCCGGGCGCAGTTGGCCAGCGGCACCGACCACTTCATCCACGCCCAGTGCCACCGCCCGCTCGTGTGCGCGGATCATCCGTGCCAGCGGCCCGCCGGCCTGAAAGCTGGCTTCTTCCAGCCAGGTGCCTGCCGCCAGGGGCCGGGCGCTGCTGCGGCCGACCACCTGAGCGACCTGTTGATAAGCACCGGCGGGGGCGACCTGCAGCCGCTCGACCAGCACATCGTCTTCAGTGAGTGGGGTATTGGCTGGCACGGCCTTGCGCAGCACGACCACAGCCGTGCGCGGCACTTCCACTGGCGCGCTGGGCGCTGGCGCTGTGGCCACGCTCGGCGGTGCAACGGTAGGCGCGGGGGCAATGGGGGCGACCGGCGGACGGCTGAGCACCACGCCCCAGTAGCCTGCCAACAGCGCCGCCAGCAAGAAAAACGCGGCCAGGAATAGGGTCAAGCGGCTGCTCATCTCGGCCTCCCTGCACGCGTTGGATGATGGCGAAAAGTCACTATTTCGCTATAGCAAGTTAGCGCAGCCATCGCCATTTGCCATGAGCCTGGGCAGTTTTTTTCAGGGGGCCAAGCAGGTCGCGTAAAAACAAAGAGTTAGCGAATAACGGTTGGTTAACCCATGCGGGTTAATACTTTCTGATTAACCCTTAAATACATTTGCAGTTCGTACCGGCTTGGCAATTCTTTGATGGCAGATCGGTGTCATTTTGATACCGCCGCCGCCGGCATCCATGCCGCAAGGAGCTGAAGCATGAAACTGTTCATTCTGCACTGCATGAATTTCCTGCATCGCAAGGACGGTGCATCCGGTATCGAATACGCCGTCATCGCAACCATGGTTGCAGTGGTGCTGGCGGCTTTCGTCGGGGATATCTCCACGGCCGTGAACACAACATTCACGACCATCAAAAATGCGCTTTGAGGCCTGAAAGGGAGCCAGCGGCATGCAGAACGCTTGCGCGCGTCAGCAGATCCTCCTGGTGGATGACGAGCAGGACGTTCTGCTGGAATTGGCGGAGCTGCTCGAAAACGAAGGCTTCGCCTGCCTGACCGCCACCTCGGTGAAGGCGGCCTTGCACCAGCTGACCTGTCACCCGGACGTAGCCTTGGTGATCACTGATGTGCGCATGCCGGGCGAAAGTGGCATCGGCTTGATCAAGCGCCTGCGCGAGCATACCGCCCGCCTGCATTTGCCGGTGATCGTCATGTCGGCACAGGCCGACCTGGATGACGTCAGCGAATTGCTGCAATTGCAGGTACTGGACTTTTTCCGCAAGCCGATCTACCAGGCCCGTTTGCTGGAAACCCTGGACAACCTGTTCCCCGTGTCGCGCTTGCGCGTCGTCAATTGAATTGACCCGGGCGGGAACGAAAACGCCCGGCACTTGGCCGGGCGTTTCGGTTATTGCGATCAGGCGTCGGGGTCACTCAGTTCCAGGGCGCCGCGTTTGCTGCGCAACTTGCCGTAGAAGTGCTCCAGCGCGTGGTTCAGCTTGGTGGCGGCACCATCCACCGCCTGGTCCAGCGAAGCGGCAGTGTGGGTCACGGAAATCGGTTGGTGGCCTTTGGGGCGAGCCTCCATCTGGCAGCGTTTGTCATGCGGTCCGGGCTTGGCGCCATTTTCGTCGCGCAGGTGCACCTCGATGCGGGTGAGGTCGTCCTCGTAACGTTCAAGTGAGCTTTCCAGTGTACTGCGGACCCACTGGTCGAGCCGGGCGTTGCCTTCGAAATGGTTGCTGCTGTTGACCTGGATTTGCATGATTCAATCCTTATTCAGCTTGCTCGCATGGAGGCGCGGCCAGGTCCTTGAGACCGTTGGAAATTCTGCGCCTCTTGACTCTAAGGTCAGGCAACCGCCGGATGAATTCAAGCCCTTTCGGAAAATAAATTTCTTGTTGCATCTCTGCGCGCACCGGCAGCTTGTCGTTCAAGCTTTGCTTATGAGAATTGAAATCATTAGTATTGCAGCCCCGAACACGCCCGGACCTTCGCCATGACGCGCAAACCCGCCGGCCTTCCGCTCAGCTACCGCCTGGCCGTGGCCTCACGCAGCCTGGCTGCGCTGCTGGGCGGCTACCTGCTGGCGTCTTCGGCCAGCGTCTGCATGGCCCTGGTGGCACCGTTGCCCAAGGTAGACGCCACGCTGATCGGCCTGATGCTGTCGTTCGTTTTCTACCTGCTGGCCTTCATCTGGTGCTTCGCCTGCCGCAGTGCCTGGCGCGCGTGGCTGGGCGTGCTGGCGCCAAGCCTGGTACTGGGCGTGATCAGTGGCATTGCCTACTGGGTGAAAACCTCATGAAAGACGGCTTCCGCCAGGCCATGGCCTGGCTGCATACCTGGGCCGGCCTGATCTTCGGCTGGCTGTTGTTCGCCATTTTCCTTACCGGCACGCTGTCGTATTTCAAGGAAGAGATCAGCCATTGGTCGCAGCCTGAAGTGCGCAGCCATGCACTGGACCCGGCCCATAGCCTGGCCCTGGCACAGCGTTACCTGGAGGCCAATGCCGGGCATTCGGGCACCTGGTTCATCCGCTTGCCCAACGCCCGCGAAGCGGGCTTGAACGTGGGCTATCGCGACCCCAACGGCGGGCCGCGCGGCTCTGTCAGCAAGAACCTCGATACCCAGACCGGGCAACCGGTAGAGGCGCGCGACAGCCGCGGCGGCGAGTTCTTCTACCGGTTCCACTTCCAGCTGCAGATGCCGTACCCCTATGGCCGCTGGCTGTCGACCTTCTGCGCCTTCATCATGCTGCTGGGGCTGGTCACCGGCATCATTACCCACAAGAAGCTCTTCAAGGAGTTCTTCACCTTCCGGCCCGGCAAGGGCCAGCGCTCGTGGCTGGATGGGCACAATGCGATCGGCGTGCTGGTGTTGCCGTTCCACCTGATGATCAGCTACAGCAGCCTGGTGCTGTTCATGTACATGGTGATGCCGGCGGGGATCATGGCCAGCTATGGCAACGACACCGGCAAGTACTTCAATGACCTGTTCGGGCGCAACGATGCACCCAAGGCTGCCCAGGTGGCCACGCCGCTGGTCGCGCTGCCCAGCCTGTATGCCAAGGTGCAGGCGCTGCAACCCGAGGCACGCATTGGCAACATCCAGGTGCAGAACCCGGGCGACCGCAATGCCCGTGTCACCTTCACCCAATCGGCGGCCGACCATGTGGCCTACCGGCGCAGCGCCAACTGGACGTTCGATGGCGCCAGCGGCACGCTGCTGAGCCAGGGCAAGCCGGAGAGCGGGGCCATGATGACGTCATTCAGCTTTGCCGGCCTGCACATGGGCAACTTTGCCGGGCCCTGGCTGCGCTGGCTGTATTTCTGCTTTGGCATTGCCGGTACTGCGGTGATCGGCACAGGCCTGGTGATGTGGCTGGGCAAGCGCCAGCTCAAACATGCCCAGCGCGCGCACATGCCCGGCGAGCTGCGCCTGGTCGAGGTGCTCAATATCGCCAGCATGAGCGGCCTGCTGCTGGCAGTGGCGGGCTTCTTCTGGGCCAACCGGCTGATCCCGGCCGCTGCCGCCGGCCGTGCCGATTGGGAGGTGAATGTCTTCTTCATCGTCTGGGGCCTGTCCCTGGCCCACGCCGTACTGCGCAGTGGGCGCCGGGCCTGGGGCGAGCAGCTGGCGCTGGGCGCATTGGCCTTCGCCTTGCTGCCGCTGCTCAATGGGCTGACCACCGACCGTGGGCTGAACCATTCGCTGGCGGCAGGTGACTGGGCCATGGCAGGCCTGGACCTGACCGCGCTGGGTACCGGGCTGTTCCTGGCCTGGCTGGCCGGCAAGATGCTGAGCAGCCCCGCGCCGCTGGCCAAGCGCGCGGCCCGGGCGGCAGACAAGCCGCGCGCCGAAGCGGCGCAGGCACGCTGATGCTGGGGAACGCATTGCTCGCCTACGCAGGCTTCGTTGCCTTGTGCCTGGCCATGGACAAACATTTTACCGGCCTGCTCGGGCGCAAGCCGCACCCCGGCCATTTGCGCCTGTTGCGCGTGGCGGGCTGGTCGTTGCTGGTGCTGTCGCTGGCGTTCAGTGTGCACCTGCGTGGCTGGGCCCATGGCCTGGTGGAGTGGGCGGCAGTGATGATGGCGGCGGTAACCGTGTGGGTTTTCGCCCTGCCGTACCAGCCGCGGCTGTTGCTGGGCCTGGCCGCCGGCAGTGTGCTGCTGGGCCCGGTGCTGGCCGTTTTGGCGGTGTGACAGCATGAGCGAACAGGGCGATACCCTCGGGTCGGGTGCCGACAGCACAGGCGGGCGCGCGCGTTTTGTCCAGGTGTTCCAGGCCCAGCGTGCACGCATGGAGGCCCTGGTCAGCCGGCGCGTGGGCTGCCGCGCCACGGCGTCGGACCTGGTCCAGGAGTTGTTCCTGCGCTTCTGGCGTCGCCCCGAGGTGAAGGTCGAGGCGCTGGATACCTACCTGCTGCGCTGTGCCGGCAACCTGGCCATCGACCACCTGCGCAGTGAGGGCAGCCGCGAACGCATTGCCGAAGCCGCGCTGGCGGTGGACGAGGCGAGCATGGCGCACGCGCCGGAGCAGGCCGTGGAAGTGGACCACGACCTGCAGCGTATCGAGGCTGCCTTGCGCGCCTTGCCCGAGCGCACCCGGCAGATCTTCCTGCTCAATCGCATTCATGGCTGCAAGTACGGCGAGATCGCCAAGGCCATGCAGCTGTCCCAGAGCGCGGTGGAAAAGCATATGATGCGCGCCCTAGAAGCGTGCAAGGCGAGTGTTGCCGAGCCCGCGTCCACCCCGCGCCGGCCTGGGAGTGCCTGCCGATGAGCCCTATACCGCCGATCACCGAGGCGCAGTCGCAGGCCGCTTTGCGCTGGCTCAGCCGCATCAGCGAGCAACCTGCAGTGGCCGAGGGGGCCTCGTTCAAGCGCTGGTTGCTGGCCGAGCCCGGGCACCGCGCCGCGTACGAGCAGGCCCAGGCGCTGTGGCGCAACAGTGGTGTGGCGGCGTCGCGGCTGGCTGCCGAAGAGCATGCCAGCCTGCAGCCCTACCTGGCCGCCATGGCCCGCCCGGCTGCCAGGCGCCCCGGGCGCGCGCGCCTGGCGGCAATCGGGCTGGCGGCCTGCCTGGTGCTGGCCATTGGGGTAGCCGGGGGCTGGCACCCAGGCTACTGGCTGCAGGACCTGCAGGCCGACTACAGCAGTGCCGGGCAGATTCGCCAGGTTACCCTGCAGGACAACTCGCAGGTGACCCTGGATGCGGGCAGTGCAATTGCGGTCGATTTTGCCCATGGCAAGCGTCGCGTGCGCTTGCTGCATGGCGCGGCGTTCTTCCAGGTCACGCATACCGGCGAGCCATTCCTGGTCGAGGCCAATGGCGGTGAAGTGCGGGTACTCGGTACCCAGTTCGAGGTGCGTGAGCAGGGGGAGGGCACGCAGGTCACGGTGCGCAGCGGGCGGGTGGCGGTGAGCCCGGTTGCGGGGGCCGCGGCCAGGGAGCTGACGGCCAACCAGCAGGTGAGCTACGGCGCCGGCCGGGCCGGCGCAACCTTGGCGGTGGACAGCGACAACCGCCTGGCCTGGCGCCAGGGCTGGCTGAATTACTACCAGGTGCCGCTGGCGCAGGTGGTCGAGGACCTGGGGCGCTACTACCCGGGGCGGATCGTCTTGCTGGATGAGGAACTCGGGCAGCGTAAGGTCAGTGGCAGTTTCCCCTTGGCCGAACCGCTGCGGGCACTGGATTCGCTGGGCAAGGTGATGGGTTTTTCACGGCAGACCGTGCTGGGTCGTTTGACGCTGATCCGCTAGCCCCCTGCCGGCCGCCGTTGGCGCCTGCCGTAGAAGCGGGTTTAGCCGCGACCCGGCAGCACAGGAAAAATATTTTTCAAAAGCGCGTGAGGTAACGGACGGTGGTATCCGTGTAATGAGTGGAAGTGCGATTCATTCGTACTCATATTCCTCTCACAGGTCAGCGTCCATGAAGTTCTCCCCGCGTTGCGTCCCCCTCTGGTTCGGCCTTGCCATGCTCCCGACCGTCGCCGTGGCTCCCCAGGCCAGCGCTGCCGAGCAACAGCAGGCCTACGCCTTTGCCCAGCCGGCGCAACCGCTGGCCCAGGCCCTCAGCGCCTTCAGCCGTACCACGGGCCAGAGCGTGGTTTACACCGTAGCGTTGCCTGGGGTGCAGGCGCCGGCGCTGACCGGCACCTACAGTGCCGAACAGGCGCTGCAACAGCTGCTGGCAAGCAGCGGGCTGACCTGGCGGCGCCTGGACGCGCGGACCCTGACCCTGGACGCGCTGGATACTACCGGGGCCCTCAACCTGCAGGCCACCACGGTGACCTCGCTCCGGGACGACTACAGCTACCAACCCCCGGCCACGGCTTCGATCATGCGTGGTCAGGGCGCCAACCAGGACATCCCCCAGGCGATCAACGTGGTCCCGGCGCAGGTCATCCGTGACCAGGCGCCGCGCAACCTTGACGATGCCCTGGCCAACGTCAGCGGCATTACCCAGGGCAACAACTTCGGCGGCACCTCCGACACGGTGATGAAGCGCGGTTTCGGTGACAACCGCGACGGCTCGATCATGCGCGATGGCATGCCCATCGTGCAGGGCCGCAGCCTCAATGCCAGCACCGAACGGGTCGAAGTGCTCAAGGGGCCGGCCTCGCTGCTGTACGGTATCCAAGACCCGGGCGGGGTCATCAACGTGGTCAGCAAGCGCCCCCAGCTCGAGCAATACAATGCCCTGAACCTGCGGGGCTCCACCTACGGCAGCGGCAAGAACGGCAGCGGCGGGGGCTTCGACAGCACCGGCGCGCTGGGCGACAGCAACTTCGCCTACCGCATGATCGTCGACCACGAAGACGAAGATTACTGGCGCAACTTCGGGGTGCATCGTGAATCGCTGGTCGCGCCGTCGTTGGCCTGGCTGGGCGAAGACACCCAGGTGGTGCTGGCCTACGAGCACCGCGAGTTTCTCTCGCCGTTCGATCGGGGCACGGCCTTTGGCAGCAATGGCCACCCGCTGGACATTCCCGCCACCCGGCGCCTGGACGAGCCCTTCAACGACATGGAAGGGCGCTCGGACCTGTATCGTCTGGAGGTCGACCACCAGTTGGCCGATGACTGGAAGCTGCACGTTGGCTACAGCTTCAACCGTGAGACCTACGACGCCAGCCAGGTTCGCGTCACGGGGGTGAACGAAGCCAATGGCACCCTGACCCGCAGTATCGATGGCACCCATGGCGCCATGAGCCGGGACCAGTTCGCAACCTTGAGCCTGGCCGGCACCGTGCAATTGGCCGGCATGCAGCATGACTTGCTGCTGGGCGCCGACCATGAAGACCGCAAGGTCTACCGCGCTGACCTGATCCGGCAAGCCGCGCGGTCCAGCTTCAGCTACGTGAACCCGGTGTACGGGCAGGAAGTGGAAGGCACCACCGTGCGTGCCAGCGACAGTGACCAGACCGACAAGCTGCGCACTGACGCGCTGTTCCTGCAGGACGCGCTGCACCTGGACGATCACTGGATCCTGGTGGCCGGTGCACGCTTCCAGCAGTACGACCAGTACGCCGGCCGTGGTCGCCCGTTCACGGCCAACACCGATACCAACGGCCAGACCTGGGTGCCGCATGCCGGTATCGTCTACAAGGTCGATGAGCAACTGTCGTTCTATGGTAGCTACAGCGAATCGTTCAAGCCCAACTCCAGCATCGCGCCGCTCACCGGGGGGGTGGTACTGGACTCGTCGGTGGCGCCGGAAGAGGGCAAGTCGTGGGAGCTGGGCGCCAAGCTCGACATGCCAGGCAGCCTGACCGGTACCTTGGCGCTGTTCGACATCACCAAGCGCAACGTGCTGGTGGCCAATTTCGACACGCGCACCGGCGATACGCTTTACAGCAATGCGGGTGAAGTCAACTCACGCGGGGTTGAACTGGACCTGACCGGCCAGCTCAGCGAGCGTTGGAGCCTGATCGGCAGCTATGCCTTCACCGATGCCAAGGTCACCCAGGACCCTGACCTCAAGGGCAACCGCCTGCAGAACGTGGCCAAGCACAGCGGCTCGCTGTCGGCGGTGTACGACTACGGCAGCCTGTTCGGCGGCGACCGCCTGCGCTTTGGTGCCGGGGCCCGGTATGTGGGTGAGCGCAGCGGCAACGCGACCAACACCTTCGACTTGCCGTCCTACACCGTGGCTGACGCATTTGCGACCTACGAGACCAAGCTCGATGAGCACAAGGTGCTGTTGCAGCTGAACGTGAAGAACCTGTTCGACAAGGTGTACTACAGCTCGGCGGTGAACCAATACTTTGTGGCGATTGGGGATGCGCGGCAGGTGAGCCTGTCCAGTACCTTTGAGTTTTAGGGAGCAGGGGCCGCTTCGCGGCCCATCGCAGGCAAGCCAGCTCCCACAGGAATCGCGATATGTTCTGGCCCCATCGCAGGCAAGCCAGCTCCTGCAGGAATCGCGATATGTTCTGGCCTCATCGCAGGCAAGCCAGCTGCCACAGGAATCGCGATATGTTCTGGCCTCATCGCAGGCGAGCCAGCTCCTACAGGAATCGCGATATGTTCTGGCCTCATCGCAGGCAAGCCAGCTCCTACAGGAATCGCGATATGTTCTGGCCTCATCGCAGGCAAGCCAGCTTCAACAGGTACTGCACAGGTCTGGGGCCTGAGGCAATCGCTGTGGGAGCTGGCTTGCCTGCGATGGGCTGCAAAGCAGCCCCGATGTCACAGGTTGAAGGCCAGGCGGTACTCGCCCGGTGTGGCGCCAACGGCCTGGCGGAACCGATTGCTGAAATGGCTGGCACTGGCAAACCCGCACACCAGGGCAATTTCTCCCAACGGCATGCCCCCCAGCCGCAACAGCTGGCAAGCCCGGTGTAGCCGCCGTGCCAGCAGGAATTGGTGCGGTGGCAGCCCGAAGCTGGCGCGGAACATGCGCGCAAAGTGGTACTCGGACAGGTTGCAACGCAACGCCAGTTCGCCGAGGGTGATCGGCTGGTCCAGGTGCGCCTCGAGGTAGTCGACCAGTTGCCGACGCAGTCTTGGTGCCAGCCCGCCTTTCAGGCGCAGGCCCTGGCGCAGCCCGACCTGGCTGAGCAGCGCATGGTCGACGATTTCATGCGCCAGGCTGCTGGCGAGCAGACGCTCGCCGGGTTCGTCCCAGTCCAGGCCGATCAGTTGGCGAAAGCGTCGGGCCTGCTGTGGGTCGTCAAGAAAGGTCGCTTCCTGCAACTGCAGTTCGCGCGGCTCACGGTCGAGCAGGCGCACGCAACCAAGGGCGAACTGCGCTTGGCTGACATACAGGTGCGCCAGACGGATCTCGCCATTGACCACCCAGTTCGATTCCTCGCCGGCCGGCATGATGCACAGCTTGTCGGGCGCGCCTTTGTCGGCGGGCCGTTGGCGGCGGAAGGTGCCGGTACCGTCGGCGATGTAGCACGACAGGGTGTGATGGCTCGGCGCCTGATAATCGCGGGCGTCGTCGCGGTTGCTCCACAACGCCGCCGCCAGCCCGTCACCCAGGTGCGCGCTCAGCTCCAGGCGGGCGTGGGGCGAGGCGTGCATGGCATTGAACACTTGTAGCTGGGTGAATGGCGTCATGGCGGGTTCCTCTGACGCCCATCCTACTGCGCCTTGAGCGTGCGTACAGCCGCCAGCGCGACAAATGCGCAAGTTTGTGCAAGCGCAAAGTCCAGGGCCGGGCGAACACTGATTGCACTGGCGAGGGCTGCGCCCTCGCTCGCCGGCAAGCCGGCTCCCTCAGTTACAGCGCCCAGCTTGAAGGTTGACGCTGCCCCTGTGGGAGCTGGCTTGCCGGCGATGGGCCGCGCAGCGGCCCCGGGATGTAGGGTCGATCGCCTGAGGAGCCGCACCGATGAACCTGTCTCTCTACCTGCTCACCGTCCTGATCTGGGGCACCACCTGGATCGCCTTGAAACTGCAACTGGGCGTGGTCGCCATACCGGTTTCGATCGTGTACCGCTTTGCCCTGGCCGGTCTGATCCTGTTTGCCTTCCTGCTGCTCACCCGTCGCTTGCAGCCGATGAACAGGCGGGGCCACCAGATCTGCCTGGCCCAGGGCCTGTGCCTGTTCTGCGTCAACTTCATTTGCTTCCTCAGTGCCAGCCAGTGGATCGCCAGCGGCCTGATCGCCGTGGTGTTTTCCACCGCCACGCTGTGGAACGCGCTGAATGCGCGAATCTTCTTCGGCCAGAAAATCGCCAGCAACGTGCTTGGCGGCGGCGGCCTGGGCCTGCTTGGGTTGGGCTTGTTGTTCTGGCCCGAGCTTTCGCACCACGCGGCCAGCCGCGAGACCCTGTACGGGCTTGGTCTGGCCCTGCTTGGCACGCTGTGCTTTTCAGCCGGCAATATGTTGTCGAGCATGCAGCAGAAAGCCGGGCTGCGGCCCATGACCACCAATGCCTGGGGCATGGTCTACGGTGCGGTGATGCTGGGTACGTACTGTGTGGTCAGCGGCGTGCCGTTCGGCATGGAGTGGAACCTGCGCTACATCGGCTCGCTGTTGTACCTGGTGGTTCCGGGGTCGGTGATCGCCTTTACCGCCTACCTGACCCTGGTGGGGCGCATGGGGCCGGAGCGGGCCGCGTACTGCACGGTGCTGTTCCCGTTGGTGGCGTTGAACGTGTCGGCGGTGGCCGAGGGGTACCAGTGGACGGCCCCGGCCCTGTTGGGGCTTGTCGCAGTGATGGCAGGGAATGTGCTGGTGTTTCGCAAGCCCAGGGCACGGGTAGCTGAGGGGGTTGTGGAGGCCAGATGAATCATGGCCCTATCAGCGGCCAGCTACCGAAACTGTGGGCGCTGGCTTGCCGACGATAGGGCCGGTACAGGGATAACCGGGGGATCAGCCCTTCCACACCTGCGGGTTCACCAGGTCCCGCGGCCGCTCACCCAGCAGCGCCGCACGCAGGTTGTCCAGCGCCCGGTTGGCCATGGCTTCGCGGGTTTCGGCGGTGGCCGAGCCTATGTGCGGCAAGGTCAGGGCATTGGGCAGCTTGAACAGCGGCGAATCGCTCAGTGGCTCCTTCTCGTAGACATCAAGGCCTGCGCCGCGCAGGGTGCCGTTCTGCAGCGCTTCGATCAGTGCGGCTTCATCGACCACCGGCCCGCGTGCAATGTTGATCAGGAACGCGCTTGGCTTCATCAGCTTCAGCTCGCGGCTGCCGATCAGTTTGCGGGTCGCGTCCGACAGGGGCACCACGATGACCACGAAATCGGCTTCGGCCAGCAACTGCTCCAGGCTGCGGAACTGCGCGCCCAGCTCCTGCTCCAGCGCGCTCTTGCGGCTGTTGCCGCTGTACAGGATCGGCATGTTGAAGCCGAAGCGGCCACGGCGGGCCACGGCTGCACCGATGTTGCCCAGGCCGACGATGCCCAAGGTCTTGCCATGCACATCACTGCCGAAGTGCGCCGGGCCCACGGTTGCCTGCCAGTTGCCGGCCTTGGTCCAGGCGTCGAGTTCGGCGGTACGCCGGGCGCAGCCCATGATCAGCGAAAAGCCCAGGTCGGCAGTGCTTTCGGTGAGCACGTCGGGGGTGTTGGTGAGGGCGATGCCGCGTTCGTTGAAGTAGTCCAGGTCATAGTTGTCGTAGCCGACCGACACGCTGGACACCACCTCGAGCTTGGCCGCACCTTCCAGCTGCGCCCGGCCAAGCTTGCGCCCGACCCCGATCAGGCCGTGGGCTTCGGGCAGGGCTTCGTTGAACTGGGCGGCGATGTCGCCCAACTTGGGGTTGGGCTGTATCAGGTTGAAATCGTGCTGCAGGCGCTCGGCCATGGCCGGGGTGATTCGGCTGAAGGCCAGGACGGTCTTTTTCATCGGGCTGCTTCCAAGGGGAAAGCTACAAGCTACAAGCTACAAGCTACAAGCTACAAGCTACAAGCTACAAGCTACAAGCTACAAGCTACAAGAAAAAGCAGCACGTGAACGGATCTGCTTTTTCTTGCAACTTGCTACTTGCTACTTGCTACTTGCTACTTGCTACTTGCTACTTGCAGCTTCCCTTAGTTGGCGATCAGCACCTGATGGGTTTTCAGGTCGGCCTCATGCGCGGCAAGAATTTCCGGCAGCGAGTTGCGCAGGTATTCGACCCAGGTCTTGATCTTGGCATCCAGATACTGGCGCGACGGGTAGATGGCGTACAGGTTCAGTTCCTGCAGGCGGTACTCCGGCAGCACCCGCACCAGGCTGCCGTCGCGCAGGCCATCGATGGCCGAATAAATCGGCAGCACGCCTACGCCCATGCCGCTGCGGATCGCGGTCTTCATGGCGTCGGCGGTGTTGACCATGAACGGTGAGCTGGTGATGTTGACCATCTCCTGGCCTTCCGGGCCATCGAACAGCCACTTTTCCAGCGGGATCACCGGGCTGACCATGCGCAGGCAGGCGTGCTTGAGCAGGTCGGCAGGTTTGTGCGGCAGGCCATTGCGGGCGATGTAGGCCGGCGACGCGCAGACGATGCTGTAGGTGATGCCCAGGCGCTGCGAAACGAACCCCGAGTCCGGCAGCTCGGTGGCCAGCACGATGGACACGTCATAGCCCTCGTCAAGCAGGTCGGGCACGCGGTTGGCCATGGTCAGGTCGAAGGTCACGTCGGGGTGCGATTCACGGTAGCGGGCAATCGCATCGACCACGAAATGCTGGCCCACCCCAGTCATCGAATGCACCTTCAATTGCCCGGCGGGGCGCGCATGGGCGTCGCTGGCCTCGGCCTCGGCTTCCTCGACGTAGGTCAGAATCTGTTCGCAGCGCATCAGGTAGCGCTTGCCGGCCTCGGTCAGCGCAATGCGGCGGGTGGTACGGTTGAGCAGCCTTGTTTGCAGATGGGCTTCCAGGTTGGAGACCGCCCGCGATACGTTCGCGGTGGTGGTGTCCAGTTGCGCCGCAGCGGCCGTGAAGCTGCCTAATTGCGCTACGCAACTGAAAGCACGCATGTTTTGCAGGGTGTCCATGGGTCACTCTCTAGGTAGAGGACAAAATTGTGTCACGAAGCAACGCAAAAGTTATGAAAACTTACCTTCGACCAAAGGCGGATTATCGCCATTTTGGTAACAAAGATTCGCAGGAATCTACGCTTATCGCCAGTGCTGCTGCCCCCTAGAATTGCTCCGCCTCTCCACCTCTTCCTCGGGAAATCGCAGCTGTGCCGCGTCGCATCATCAGAACGCTCAGTGCGTTCAGTGCCTGTGCCCTTGCCCTCACCTTGAGCGGCTGTATCGGAACCTGGGGCATCGCCCCGCAAAGCAAGACGCTGCAAGCCAATACCCTGACCACCGACGCGGCCATTCGCGAAGCCGCAAGCGATGCTCACTGGCCCGACCAGCAGTGGTGGCACGCCTATGGCGACCCGCAACTGGACCGCTGGGTTGCCCTGGCAGTGGCCGGCAGCCCGAGCCTGGCCATGGCCGCCGCGCGGGTGCGTGAAGCCAAGGCCATGGCCGGTGTGATCGAGTCGGCTGAAAAGCTCCAGGCCAACGGCCAGGCCACGCTCAAGCGCCACAACTGGCCTGAAGACCAGTTCTATGGGCCTGGTGCGTTGTCGGGTGCCAACACCTGGGACAACAACGCGGCCATTGGCTTGAGCTACGCGCTGGACTTGTGGGGCGGTGAACGCAACGCCAGTGAACAGGCCGTAGACCAGGCGCACATGAGCGTGGCTGAAGCGCGCCAGGCGCAACTGGAGCTGCAGAACAACGTGGTGCGCGCCTATATCCAGCTGAGCCTGCACTTTGCCCAGCGCGATATCGTCAAGGCCGAGCTGGCACAGCAAGAACAGATCCTGGCCTTGGCCAGGCGCCGCCTGGCGGCCGGTATCGGCACCCATTTCGAAGTCAGCCAGGCCGAAGCGCCGCTGCCGGAAACCCATCGCCAGCTCGATAGCCTCGACGAAGAAATCGCCCTGGCCCGCAACCAGTTGGCTGCCCTGGCCGGCAAAGGCCCGGGGGAGGGCGCGCAGTTGCAGCGCCCGGCCCTGGCCCTGGCCGCACCACTGAAGCTGCCGTCCAACCTGCCTGCGGCACTGGTCGGCCAACGCCCGGATGTGGTCGCCAGCCGCTGGCAGGTGGCTGCCCAGGCACGCGGCATCGACGTCGCGCACGCCGGCTTCTTCCCCAACGTCGACCTGGTCGGCAGCCTGGGCTTCATGGCCACGGGCGGCGGGCCGCTGGAATTCCTGACCGGGCGCAAGTTCAACTACAACGTTGGCCCGGCCATCAGCCTGCCGATCTTCGACGGCGGGCGCCTGCGCTCGCAGCTGGGCGTGGCCTCGGCTGGCTATGACGTGGCCGTGGCGCGCTACAACCAGACCGTGGTCGGTGCGCTGAAGAACATTTCCGACCAGTTGATCCGCCGCGAGTCGATGCAGCAGCAGTCGCACTTCGCTGCCGAATCGGTGGCCGCCGCGCAGAAAACCTACGATATCGCCATGGTCGCCTTCCAGCGTGGCCTTACCGATTACCTCAACGTGCTCAATGCGCAGACCTTGCTGTTCCGCCAGCAGCAGGTGCAGCAGCAGGTGCAGGCGGCACGCCTGATCGCCCATGCCGAGCTGGTCACCGCGCTGGGCGGTGGCCTGCAGGCTGGCCAGGACGTACCCCAGGAAGAACGCCAGGCTGCGCCGAAGACCCCGGCGACCCTGGCCATTTTCGATACCCGGCCGGACAACGCTGAATGAGCACTTCCAGTTTGCCTGTGCGCTGGCTGCAAAGCCTGGAATGGCGTCGCGGCTTCTTCGCCTGGGCGCGTACCGATGGCGTGACCTGGGTCTATATCTTCAAGGTACTGGCAGCCGCGTTCATTACCTTGTGGCTGGCCATGCGCCTGGAGCTGCCCCAACCGCGCACGGCGATGATCACCGTGTTCATCGTCATGCAGCCGCAAAGCGGCCATGTGTTCGCCAAGAGCTTCTACCGGGTGCTCGGCACCCTGGCCGGCTCGGCGATGATGGTGGCGTTGATTGCCATTTTTCCGCAGAACACCGAGCTGTTCCTGCCCAGCCTGGCGCTGTGGGTTGGGCTGTGCTCGGCCGGTGCCATGCGCTACCGTACCTTCCGCGCCTATGGCTTCGTGCTGGCCGGCTACACCGCGGCCATGATCGGCCTGCCGGTACTGCAGCACCCCGACCAGGCGTTCATGGCGGCGGTGTGGCGGGTGCTGGAAATTGCCTTGGGCATCCTGGTGTCGACCTTCGTCAGTGCCGCGATCCTGCCGCAGTCGGCCAGCGCCGCCATGCGTAACGCCCTGTACCAGCGCTTTGGTGTGTTCGCCGGCGTGGTGGTCGAGGCCTTGCGCGGTGACAGCCAGCGTGACCGTTTCGAGAGCAGCAACGTGCGCTTCGTGGCCGAGGCGGTGGGCCTGGAAAGCCTGCGTAACGTCACCGCCTTCGAAGACCCGCACATGCGCCGGCGCAGTGGCCGGCTGGTGCGTATGAACAGCGAGTTCATGGCCATCACCACACGCTTCAACGCCCTGCACCGCCTGCTGGAACGCCTGCGGGCACGTGGCCCGCGGCAGATCGTCACGGCCATCGAGCCGGGCCTGAACACCTTGGTGGAGCTGTTGCAACCCTACGTGGGCCGGGCGCTGACCGACGCCGATGCCTTGCGCCTGACCCTGGAGCTGGGCGCGTACAAGGAAGGCCTGCAAGCCCAGGTGCGTAGCCTGCGGGCCGACTACCTGGCAACCGGGCCCAGCGCGGCCGACCAGCTCGACTTCCACACGGTGTTCGAGCTGTTGTACCGCTTCATCGACGAAATGTTCAGCTACGCCGAAACCCACGCCTCGCTGGCTGCACACAAGCATGAGCGCGAGCAATGGGACGAGCCCTATGTGGCGCAGACCAGCTGGCTGGTGTCGTTGGCAGCGGGTGTGCGCGCCTCGACAGTGCTGTTGCTGTTGGGTAGCTACTGGCTGCTCAGCGACTGGCCCAGTGGCGCCATGATGACCCTGATCGCCACGGTGACCGTGGGCTTGTCGGCAGCCTCGCCCAACCCCAAGCGCATGTCGTTCCAGATGGCCTGCGGTACTGCGCTGGGGGCCTTGGTCGGCTTCTTCGAGACCTTTTTCGTGTTCCCCTGGATCGATGGGTTCCCATTGCTGTGCATGGTGCTGGCGCCCGTGTTCGTGCTCGGCGCGTTTCTCTCGTCACGGCCAGCCTACGCCGGCTACGGCATCGGCCTGCTGGTGTTTTTCGCCATCGGCTCGGTACCCAACAACCTGACCGTGTACGACCCCTACAGCTTCATCAATGACTACATCGGCATGATTCTGGGCATGTGCGTGTGTGCCGCCGCCGGGGCGATCATCCTGCCACCCAACAGCCGCTGGTTGTGGAGCCGCCTGGAGCAGGAGCTGCGCGAGCAGGTGTTGTTTGCCATCAGCGGCCGCCTGCGTGGCATCGGCACGGCGTTCGAAAGCCGCACCCGCGACTTGCTGCACCAGGCCTACGGCCTGGCAGCCGGCAAGCCGAAGGTTCAGAGCGAGCTGATGGGCTGGATGTTCACCGTGCTGGAGGTCGGCCACGCGGTTATCGAGCTGCGCAAGGAGCAGGCCCGCGCCCCGGTGCACCCGGCCTATGCCGAGTCGCAACCGTGGCGCCAGGCTATCCGCGTGATGGGCCGGGCCCTGGCACGGCTGTTTCTGCAGCCCAGTGCCAGCAACCACGAACGCGCGCTGGTAGCAGTGGACCATGCCATTGCCCGGGTGCAGGCCACCGACGAGCCATTCGCCCGGCACTTCGATACCTCGGTGCTGCGCCGTGCGCAAAGCTACCTGCACTTCATCCGCTCTTCCCTGCTCGACCCACAGTCGCCGCTGGTGCCGGCGAAAGGACTGCACGATGCTCCCTGAAAGCATGCCCCGTGAAATCGCCTTCCATGGCGTGTACATGCCCACCATGACCCTGATGTTCCTGTTCGCCCTGGGCCTGGCCTGGGGCCTGGACCGGTTCATTGCCAGCCATGATGGCTACCGCTTCTTCTGGCACCCGGCGCTGCTGCGCCTGAGCCTGTTCGTCTGCCTGTTCGGCGCCATGGCGCTTACTGTCTACTGGTGAGAAACCTTCGATGAAAAAGTTCTTCAGCCTGATCGCCACCTTGCTGGTGCTGGTCGCTGCCGTGGCCATCGGTCGCCAGTTGTGGGTGCACTACATGACCACCCCATGGACCCGTGACGGCCGCGTACGTGCCGACATCATCAACGTTGCTGCCGACGTGCCGGGTTATGTGGTGGGCGTACCGGTCAAGGACAACCAGCGGGTGAAGAAGGGCGACCTGCTGATCCAGATCGACCCCGAGCACTACCAACTGGCCGTCGACCAGGCCAAGGCGCTGGTCGCTTCGCGCAAGGCCACCTGGGACATGCGCAAGGTCAATGCCAAGCGCCGTGCCGACATGGACAACCTGGTGATCTCCAAGGAAAACCGCGACGACGCCAGCAACATCGCCAACTCCGCCCAGGCCGACTATCAGCAAGCCCTCGCCGAACTGGCTGCCGCCGAGCTGAACCTCAAGCGCACGCACATCGTGGCGACAGTGGACGGCTACGTGACCAACCTGAATATCCACAAGGGCGACTACGCGCGCACGGGTGAAGCAGTGATGGCGGTGGTCGATGAAAACTCGTTCTGGGTGTACGGGTTCTTCGAAGAAACGAAACTGCCGCACGTGAAAGTGGGCGACCAGGCCGAGTTGCAGATGATGAGCGGCGAGCGCATCAAGGGCCATGTGGAAAGCATCGCCCGCGGTATCTATGACCGCGACAACCCGCAAAGCCGCGAGCTGATTGCCGACGTGAACCCGACCTTCAACTGGGTACGCCTGGCGCAGCGGGTGCCGGTGCGCATTCACATTGATGAAGTGCCGGAAGGGTTTTTGCTGGCGGCGGGGACGACGTGTACGGTAGTGGTGAAACCGAGCGAGGGCTGACCTGCGGCGCCATTCTGGCCCACAGGAACTGCACTGCCTTTGAATACAGCGCTGGACCTGTGGGAGCGGGCATGCCCGCGAAGAATCCAACGCGGTGGCTGGCACCGGCTGTTCTTCCTGAAGAAAAAACAGGTGTGCGGTGCGTGTGTTGACAGAGGTGCAGTATCCACGGTTCATAAAGGGCGGTAGCACCGTTTTTGGATGCAGCGCTGTTAGTTTGACCTTATGTTCTTGGAAACGGTGATAGGCGTATGCACGTTGGGATAAAATAAAATAGGGGTGGTTGTATAGATGTCATCCTTGGCCTCAAAGGGTAGCGGATAAAATCCGGGATAAATTTCTGCGAGGACCCTTGCCCGGTATCCGTTGGCTCCATCTGGCCTTATAGAACCTTGGATCGTTCCGTCGAATCCATATGTCGGTCGCGAGGTTATATTGGCAATGCGCTGTGCGAGTGAGAGTAAGTTTCCGGATGCAGCGCCGCTGTTACAGGACAGCAAGAAAATGTCCTCGATATCAGGCAGTTGAATTGATAATGATTTTATCAGCGCCGGGATGGTATTCGCGTCATGAACGCTATCTCCAATTTTTATGCTATTGTAGCTTCCATGGCCATGCAGAATTAAGTCGGATTTATTTTTTATATGAGATGGCTTTAAGTAAATCCCGAAATTATTACTCTCTCTTTTAACCGGCTTTAGGTTTCTGAGGAACATGTATTTTTCACCTGTACGGCCGTCTGGGTCATAGCGATTGACAGGGTCATTAAGTACATAGCTGTAGGCGTTAAGTCCACCCTTTCCAAATGGGCTGAGTGTGTCGGTGGTGGTGAACCTCATCAAGACGGGTGAATACCAGCGGTGTCCGTTGCCTAACCCATAGCACCCATTCGATAAGTCGAGATATCCGCCGTTAAATCCCACAGGTATAGCCGCTGCTGTCTTTTTTGTGAAACCGAAAGGTGAATATGCCTGGCACATGCGTCCGCTCGGAAATGCGTACACCAACGCTGAGCCCATGGGATCAAGGGCCAGCACGTGGGTTGGCGAAAGTGTGGAGCGCTGAAGAGCCAAACAGTGGTGGTCATGACTCACGAATCGAGTAAATGTCTCAATGCTCTCTAACATGGCAAGGTTATGTGTATTGTAGAAGTAACGCATTCGTGGCTCCTTGAGTTATGCCCACCTTACTACCTGGCCGTATTCGTGCAACTGGCAAAATTGTCAGGGAATGCGCTAACGGAAGTGACGACATCACCTGCGGTATTTACGACAGCGACAATCTCCCATGCTGCGAGCTGAGTGCCAATATGAACCCCCAGCTTCAAAGGGTACGCATCGCGCAGCGGGTGCCGGTGCGCATTCATATCGATGAAGTGCCGGAAGGGTTTTTGCTGGCGGCGGGGACGACGTGTACGGTGGTGGTGAAGCCGAGCGAGGGGTGACCTGCGGCGCCATTCTGGCCCACAGGAACTGCACCGCCTTTGAATACAGCGCTGGACCTGTGGGAGCGGGCATGCCCGCGAAGAATCCTACGCGGTGGCTGGCACCGGCTGCGCCGGTGTTCGCGGGCGCGCCCGCTCCCACAGGGTACGCTGTGCGCCTAACAGCATTGGTTCTCTGCGCGACACCGGAGTGCCCGTGTTAGCTATTGCGCATGCGCGATTGGGCTCAATCGGCCAAAGACTCTCGGAGTAACTGGTCCCAATCGTCTGGTGGACGGCCGGTTAGCAGCATCTTCTGAAAAACCTTGTAAGCGTCGTCGCTGCTGTCGTAGGCGCGCTTGCTCGACTCGTCATTGACCCAGGCAAGCACGATGATCTTGCTGGGAGTGTGATAGCGAAAAAACAAGCGGTATTGCTGGAAGAACTTCGCTCTGAACCAGTGCTTGTGATCACCGCCAAGCGTTGCACCCTGGCGGTACTCAGGTTTTGTAGGGTCTTGAGGGATTACATCAAACGCTAACCGCTTGATGGCTGCCAGCCGCTTATAAGCATTCTTTTTCGTGTAACCCGTTGGGTCCTTCTGCATCTGGGCCTGAACTTGAACGCTCAGTGCGTCAAGCTTGGCCAGGAACAGCGGGTGGGCAAATACAGTCCATCCGTGAATAACCAGAGGCGTCTTTTTCGCATCACTCATTCATCATCCGCCGACAGAGGTTGATCCAGATCGACCTCCGCGTCGCCGACAAGCTTGTCGAGGCGCGCGATGAGGTCAGCATCGACAACCTGCAGCCGTTGAGGATTTGTTGCGATGTCGTGGGCCAGAAAACTCAGGAACTGGCCCAGCACCGGATCATCCTCGGTTGCCTCTGCGCGGGTGAGTATCACCCCACCGTCAGGGCGAATCGAGTAATGGATCTTGTCACGTTTTTTCAAACCCAAGGCACGACGCACGGTTTCAGGAACTGTGGTCTGGTAACGATCGGTCAGCGTGGACTCGACTTCGAAAGTGGTAGCCATAGCGCATGTCCATTGAGGTCCATCAACGTCCGTCAAGGTAATGCGATTGCATTGTCTGGTCAATGCAAATGCATTACCCGACTGATCAGCGGTTCACGCCGCCCCCACCAGCACCGGCACCTCAACCCGGTCAATCACCTTCGCACTGATCGACGGGTCCAGCAGCCGCCCCAAACGCGACAGGTGGCGGTGGCCCATGATGATCAGTTCGCAGTTCAACTCCTGCGCCTTGGCTACGATCGCCTCGACCGGTTGCCCCGCGATCATGCAACCCTGGCTGGCGAAGCCGGCCTGTCGCAACTCGCCTACCGCCTTGGCCACCGCGTCGTCGGCCTGGTGCTGTTCCTTGCAGGCGGCGGGGTATTGCTCCAGCTCTTCGGTGGTGTAGGGCGCGGGTTGCTCGTGCACGGCGAAGGTAGAGTCGATGGCCAGCAGCACGTGCAATTCGTGTTCGCCGGGGCGGCAGTAACGGCGGGCGAGGGTGAGCAGGGCGGTGGCGGCGGGGGAGGCGTCGATGGCGATCAGGACTGGGCTGGGCATGCAGAATCCTTGCTTCTGGCTGGCTAGTCATTTGCCTGCACCGCCCCTATCGCCGGCAAGCCTGCTCCCACCGGTTCAACACAGGCCTTAGGCATTGTGGGATCCCTGTGGGAGCCGGCTTGCCGGCGATAGGTGCGGTGCAGGCACTGCAAGTGTTATGACCCAATCACCGTCCAGAATAAATACCCCACCACGCACGGGCGCATTGCGTCTGGTGCAATCCGCCAACCTGCTACCATCGCCACTCCCCAGCTGTAATGGAACACGGCCATGCAACTCCCGGACATGAACCTGCTCGTCGCCCTCGATGCCCTGCTCGACGAAGGCAGTGTGGTCGGCGCGGCGCAGCGCATGAACCTGAGCCCCGCGGCCATGAGCAGGACGCTGAGTCGTATCCGCGATGCGTTGGGCGACCCGATCCTGGTGCGCGCGGGCCGTGGGCTGGTGCCGACGCCACGGGCGCTGGCCTTGCGCGAGCAGGTGGCGGCGCTGGTGGAGCAGGCCGGGGAAGTGTTCCGCAGCGCCGATGAAGTCGACCTGCCCAAGCTCGACCGTGCCTTCAACATTCGCACCAATGACCTGTTCATCGCCCTTTATGGCGCTCAGTTGCTGCGCCGCATGCACGAGCAGGCACCGCGCACGGTGCTGCGCTTCGTGCCGGAAAGCCCCGGCGGCGACGACGACAGCGTGCTGCGCGACGGGCGCACCGACCTGATCATCAGCTCGACCGTGGACCTGGGACCGGAGATCAAGGTGCAGAGCCTGTTCCAGACCTACTATGTGGGCCTGGCTCGGCGCGACCACCCGATCTTCGAGCAGCCGATCACGCCGACCAGCTTTGCCAGTTATCCACAGATCAGCGTGTCCCGCCGTGGCCGGGCCAACGGGCCGATTGATGTCGAGCTGGCCAACTTCAAGGTGCAACGGCGCGTGGCTTTGATTACCCCGAGTTTTCACTCGGCGCTGTTCTCGCTACCGGATTCGGACCTGATCCTGCCGATGCCGGCGAATATCCTCAACAGCGTGCACAAGCTCGGGTTGCCACTGCGATCGTTCGAGATCCCGGTACCGCTGGAGCGGGTGACGGTGCTGCAGGCCTGGCACCCGCGGTTTCACAACGACCCCGCACATAGGTGGTTGCGGCAGACCTTGAAGGCTTGCTGCAGTGTTGATCCGTGATTGCCTGTAAGGGCCTCATCGCCGGCAAGCCAGCTCCCACCTCGACCGCATTGATCTCAAGCCCTGTGCAGTACCTGTGGGAGATTTTATTGTTTCTGGCAAGGGTAGCCGCAGCATCTTCAGCGCCTGTGAGATCGAGCGCCGCCCGCGCGGCGCTTCGCGGGTAAACCCGCTCCTACGTTTGTTTCGGGCCAGTATTGCCTGTGCCGGACGCGCGCGACCGCCTTGTTTGTACAACGCGATATCGTGGCGGGCGCCAAGGCGTTCGCGCGCAAATCCCCCAGGCATAATTGGCCTGAAACAAACGTAGGAGCGGGTTTACCCGCGAAGCGCCGCGCGGGCGGCGCTCGGTTTCACAGGCGCTGCATAACTTGTGACAACCACCGACAGCCCTAATGCGATCCCTGTGGGAGCTGGCTTGCCGGCGATAGGGCCAGACCTGCAAAAAAGTGGATTGCGTCTAGCGCAACATAAACCTACCGAGAAGTCAGTTTTCGTCAGCATTCGACCTTCTTAGACTTGCTCCAGTCGCAAATTTGTTGCTGGAGATGTCTGCCCATGAGTTCCCCGTCCGCCCCGTCTGCCGCACCTGCCGCCGCCCCCGCGCCGGCCGCGCCTGCGCAGACGGCGTTCGGCCTGCAGGTCGTGGTCGGGCTGTTCGGTGTATTGCTGGCCGTGTTGTGTGCGGGCCTCAACGAGTCGGTGACCAAGATCTCCCTGGCCGATATCCGCGGCGCCATGGGCATCGGGGCCGACGAAGGTGCCTGGCTGCTGGCGGTGTACAGCGCCGCTTCGGTCTCGGCCATGGCCTTTGCGCCGTGGCTGGCCACCACCTTCTCGCTGCGGCGCTTCACCCTGAGCGCCATTGGCCTGTTCGCCGCACTCGGCCTGCTGCAACCGTTCGCCCCCAACCTGCACAGCCTGATGCTGCTGCGCGTGCTGCAGGGCTTTGCCGCCGGCGCGTTGCCACCGATGCTGATGAGCGTGGCGCTGCGCTTCCTGCCGCCGGGCATCAAAGTGTACGGCCTGGCCTGTTACGCCCTGACCGCCACGTTCGGCCCTAACCTCGGTACCCCGCTGGCCGGGTTGTGGACTGAATACGTGGGCTGGCAATGGGCGTTCTGGCAGATCATTCTGCCTTCGGCACTGGCCATGTGTTGTGTGGGCTGGGGCCTGCCGCAGGACCCGCTGCGCCTGGAGCGTTTCAGGCAGTTCGACTGGCGTGGCGTGGTGCTTGGCCTACCGGCCATCAGCTGCATCGTGCTCGGCTTGTCGCTGGGGGACCGCTGGGGCTGGTTCGACTCGCCGCTGATCTGCTGGCTGCTCGGGGGTGGGCTGCTGTTGCTGGTGCTGTTCATGTTCAACGAATGGTCCGAGCCGCTGCCGTTCTTCCAGTTGCGCATGCTGTCGCGGCGCAACCTGAGTTTCGCCCTGGTGACCTTGGCCGGCGTGCTGGTCGTGCTGTCGGGTGTGGGCAGCATTCCGTCGGCCTACCTGGCGCAGATCCAGGGCTACCGGCCGGCGCAGACCAGCCCGCTGATGATGCTGGTGGCCGTGCCGCAGTTGATCGCCCTGCCGTTGACCGCAGCGCTGTGCAACATCCGCGCTGTGGACTGCCGCTGGGTGCTGGGCATCGGCTTGGCGATGCTGGCGGTGTCCTGTGTTGGCAGCAGCCTGCTGACCAGCGAATGGATCCGTGGCGACTTCTACCCGTTCTACCTGCTGCAGGTGTTCGGCCAGCCGATGGCGGTGCTGCCGTTGCTGATGCTGTCCACCAACGGCATGACCCCGCAGGAAGGCCCGTTCGCGTCCAGCTGGTTCAACACCGTCAAGGGCCTGGCCGCGGTGATCGCCGGTGGCCTGCTGGATGCGCTTGGCACCCTGCGCCGGCACTTCCATTCCAACCACTTGGTGGACAGCCTGGGCAACGCTCCGCTGGTCGACGATAACGCCGCTGGCCTGGCCAGGCGCATCCACGATCAGGCGCTGGTGCTGACCTCGGCCGACCTGTACCTAGTCATGGCCTGCATCGCCGTGGCCCTGATCTGCCTGATTCCTTTCGTGCCCACCCGGGTCTACCCGCCGCGCGCGGTGGCCTGAACCCTGGATGAATTCGAGAACCGCTGATATGACCAACAACCGCAAAACCCTGTTTATCGGCTCGGTGCTCGCCGTGGCTGTCCTGGCTGGCATCGTCGGCCCCTGGATGTTCGGCAGCGACCACCGCCAGAGCACCAATGACGCCTATGTGATCGCCGACTACACGGTGGTCGCGCCCAAGGTCGCCGGCTTCATCAAAGAGGTGCTGGTAGAGGACAACCAGCAGGTCACGGCTGGCCAGCTATTGGCGACCATCGATGCCCGTGACTACCAGGCCGCGCTGGATGCGGCGCAGGCGCAATTGCTGGTGGCCAAGGCGCAAAGCGCCGATGCCCGCGCCACCCTCGAACGCCAGGCCGCGCTGATTGCCCAGGCCGAAGCTGCGGTGAAAGCGGCCCAGGCCGAAGCGGCGTTCGCCGACCATGAGGTCAACCGCTACAGCCGCCTGGCAGAGCAGGGCGCCGGTACCGTGCAGAATGCCCAGCAGGCACGCAGCAGGGTCGACCAGGCCCGCGCGCGGCTGGCCAATGCCCAGGCAGCGCTGGTGGCGGCGCGCAAGCAAGTGGACATCCTTACCGCCCAGGTAGCCAGTGCCGATGGCCAGCTCAAACGCGCCGAAGCGGGCCTGGAAAAAGCCCAGCTCGACCTGTCCTACACACGCATCACCGCGCCGGTGGACGGCATGGTCGGCGAGCGCGCCCTGCGGGTCGGCGCCTTCGTCAACCCGGGCGCTCGCCTGCTGTCGGTGGTGCCGTTGCAACAGGCCTATGTGGTCGGCAACTTCCAGGAAACCCAGCTGACCCACGTGCAGCCGGGCCAGCCGGTGAGCATCAGCGTCGACACCTTCTCCGGCGAGAAGCTGCAAGGCCATGTGGAAAGCATCGCCCCGGCCACCGGCGTGACCTTCGCCGCCGTGAAGCCGGACAACGCCACCGGCAACTTTACCAAGGTGGTGCAGCGCATTCCGGTGAAGATCGTTTTCGATGATGGCCAGCCGCTGCTCGCCCGCTTGCGCGTGGGCATGTCGGTGGAAGCGACCATCGATACCCGTGGCGACAAGCTGAACGACAAAGAGGTCAGCGCACGATGAAAGCGGCATTACGCGTGAGCCCATTGCTGCTGGCCGTACTGATGGCTGGCTGCAGCATGGGCCCGGACTTCCTGCGCCCCGACAGCCAGGCACCGCAACAATGGGCGCCGCTGCAAGGTGAGGCGGCGGCCAGCCAGCCGCAGGCCGAACCGCTGGAGCTGCGCTGGTGGGAAAGTTTCCACGATGCCCAGCTCAGCGCATTGATCGAGCGCGTTGCCGAGCGCAACCTCGACCTGCAGATGGCCAGCGCCCGCCTGCTGCAAAGCCGTGCCCTGCGCAGCACCGTGGCCGCCAATGACATGCCGTCGGTGGATGTGAACGCCGGGTACAGCCGCGCCCGTAACAGCGCCGAAGGCCTGAGCGACCCTTCCGGCAAGGCGGGCAAGGCGGCCTTCAACCTCTGGCAGGGCGACCTGGTGGCCGGCTGGGAGCTGGACCTGTGGGGCCGCGTGCGGCGCCAGGTCGAGGCCGCCGATGCCACGGTCGAAGTGGCCGAGAACGACCGCCGCGGTGTGCTGTTGGCATTACTGGCGGAAACTGCCGGCAACTACATCCAGTTGCGTGCGGTGCAGCACACCATCGATATCACTCGCGATAACCTCAAGGTCGCCCAGCACAGCCTGAAGCTATCGGAAAACCGCCAGGCCGAAGGCGTCGCTACCCGCCTCGACGTAGCCCAGGCCAGTGCCCAGGTGGCGTCCATCGAGTCGCGTCTGCCCAGCCTTGAAGCCCGGCGCGATGACCTGATCAACGCCCTCAGCCTGCTCGCCGCCGAACCGCCGCGCAGCCTGCAGGCCCAGTTGCTGCAGGGTGGCGAACTGCCTGCGCCGCAGCAGAAGTTCGCCATCGGCTTGCCGTCCGAGCTGGCCGAGCGCCGGCCGGACATCCGCCAGGCCGAGGCTCGCCTGCACGCTGCCACCGCCAGCATCGGCGTGGCCAAGGCCGACTTCTACCCGAGCATCCGGCTGTCGGGCAGTGTCGGCTTCCAGGCCATGCAGTTGTCCGATTTCGGTGCCTGGGACTCGCGCCGGTTTGCCTTTGGGCCACAGCTTTCATTGCCGATCTTCGAGGGCGGTCGGCTCAAGGGCACCCTGGAGTTGCGCGAGGCGCAGCAGCAGGAAGCGGCGCTTGACTATCGCAAGGTGGTGCTGGGGGCCTGGCATGAGATTGACGATGTGCTACGCCTGTACAACGCCAGCCAGTTGCGGCGTGACCACTTGGCCGAAGCGGTGCGGCAGAACCGCATCGCCCTGGAAACCGCCCAGCGCCAGTACGTGGAAGGGGCGGTGGATTTTCTCAACGTGCTGACGGTGCAGAGTGCCTTGCTGGCCAGCGAAGAGCAGTGGATCGACAGCTCGGCGGCGGTGTCGCAGGCGTTGGTGGGGCTGTACAAGGCCTTGGGGGGTGGCTGGCAGGCGTTTGATCAGCAACCGGTGAAGAAAGCTTGAAGGCGGGGCCGCTTTGCAGCCCATCGTATAGCGCAATACCTGTAGGAGCGGGCTTGCCCGCGAAGGGCTGCAAAGCAGCCCCGGCGATTTCCCAGACAGATGAGGAGGCAAAGATGCACATTTCCCTGAACGGCAAACGCGCGATCGTCAGCGGTTCCACCGCCGGCATTGGCCTGGCCATCGCCATAGGTCTGGCCGAAGCCGGCGCCGAAGTGGTCCTCAACGGCCGCACCCAATCCCGCGTCGACGAAGCGCTTAAAGCCGTGCGCGAACGCTTGCCACAAGCGCGCATCATCGGCATCGCTGCCGACCTCGGCACCCAGGAAGGTGCGCAAAAACTGTTCGACCAGGTGCCGCATACCGACATCCTGGTCAACAACCTGGGCATCTTCGAGCCCAAGCCGTTCTTCGAGATCGAAGACGAAGACTGGCAGCGTTTCTTCGACGTCAACGTGCTTAGCGCGGTGCGCCTGTCGCGCCACTATGCCCGAGGCATGGCCGAGCGCAAATGGGGGCGGGTGGTGTTCCTGTCCAGTGAGTCGGCGCTGCAGATCCCGACCGAGATGATTCACTACGGCATGACCAAGACCGCGCTGTTGGCGGTGTCACGAGGGCTGGCCGAGACCCTGGCGGGCACCGGGGTAACGGTGAATGCCGTGTTGCCTGGGCCGACGCGCTCCGAAGGCGTGGGTGACTTCTTCGCCAAGCTGGCCGAGGAGCAGGGGGTGACGACTGCTGACCTGGAAACCAGCTTCCTGGCCGAGCACCGGCCCAGTTCGCTGATCAAGCGGCTGGCGACAGTGGAAGAGGTGGCCAACATGGTGGTGTACCTGGCATCGCTGCAGGCCAGTGCTACCACCGGGGCGGCGTTGCGGGTGGACGGCGGGGTGCTGCGGTCCATTGCCTGATTGTCTACTGCCTGTACCGGCCTCTTCGCGGGCTTGCCCGCTCCCACCCTGTAGGAGCGGGTTTACCCGCGAAGGGGCCAGCACAGGAAAAAGAAGAATCAAAGCGGTCGCAGCAGGCCAAAGCGCTTGCGCAACGCCCAATTCAGCAAGCGCCGCGGCAGCAACCGAGCCATCAACGGCAACGCTGTACTGCCATTGCCCAAGCGCACTACAGCCGGTACCGGCGACCTGCTCACTGCCGCCAGCACGCCCTTGGCAAACACCGCCGCCGAAGTCGGCTTGTCCTGCGAAGCCCGCGCCCGTGCCTGCACATGTTCACGCAATGGCCACCACGCCGAATCCGTCGCCAGTACCTGCTCGGCCTGGCGCTGGGCATTGCTGGCGAACTGGGAGGCAATCGCCCCGGGTTGCACTTCCATCACCTGCACGCCGAACGGTGCCAGCTCAAGGCGCAGGGCATCGCTCAGGGCATGCACGGCGGCCTTAGAGGCGCAGTAGGCGCCGGCGAACGGGGTGACCAGTACGCCGGATACGCTGCCGATATTCACCACCAGGCCCCGTGAGCGGCGCAGCAGCGGGAACAGCGCGCGAGTGACGCCTACCACGGCGAAGACATTGGTTTCGAACTGCTGGCGCAGCGCATCCACGCCGCCATCGAGCAACGGGCCCATGGCGCCGTAGCCGGCGTTGTTGATCAGGATATCGAGGCTGTCCAGTTCCTCGGCCAGGCGGGTAAGGGCATCGCTGTCGTTCACGTCCAGTTGCCGGGCGGTGTAGCCGGCGGCACTCAGTTGTTCGACATCTTCAGGCTTGCGGGCGGTGGCCCAGACGTGGTGGCCGGCATCGCGGAAGGCGTCGGCCAGGGCGCGGCCAATGCCGCTGGAACAACCGGTGATCAGGACGGTGGGCATGGTGGGGGCCTTTGATCAAGGTGAGAGATGTGTCGCCGGTACTGGCCCTATCGCCGGCAAGCCAGCTCCCACAAGTACTCCGCAGTCCTTGAAAGGGGTGGGGTACCTGTGGGAGCTGGCGTGCCGGCGATAGGGCCAGTGCAGGCAATGAATCAATTGGCAAATGTACCTTGCAGGTGCTCAGCCCGAAACTCCAGGGTTTGTGGTCGGTAACCGGAACGCAGGGGCGGCAAGGGCAGGCAGTCTTCCCACTCGGCCCCCGGCTGCAGTTCGCCAGGGCCACGGTAGCGCGGGGCGTTGTAGGTATTTTCGGCGAGGTTCACGGTATCGCCCGGTGCATAGGCGGCTACGCGCCAACGCAGTTCGGTGAGCGGTACCGGGTTGCCGTTCTTCATGTGCACCCGCAGGGTTCGGTCGGCGGGGCACTGGTCTGGGGCGTAGCTCAGGCGCAGGTCCAGGCGGGCCAGTTGCGAGGCTTCGCGGGTGTCCTGCCAGGCAACGAACAGGGCCACCAGGCCCAGGCCGCACACGGCGGCCAGGGAAATGGGCAGGGCCTTGGCCGGGTAGCGCAACAGCAGCACCAGCCAGGTGAGGATAAGGACGGCACCGATGATCATGATGTGCGGATTCCGTTCGAGTCTCGGCACATCTTGGAGTGGCAAGCTGCAAGCTGCAAGCTACAAGCTACAAGCTACAAGCTACTAGAAAAAGCAGGGCGGTGGAGAACCCACAATTTTAGATTCGACGCCGCCCCGCTGTTTCTTGTAGCTTGCCGCTTGTAGCTTGCCGCTTGTAGCTTGCCGCTTGCCGCTTGCCGCTTGCCGCTTGCCGCTTGCCGCTTGCCGCTTTACTGCGCGATGGTCTTCACCGAAACCCCACGCTCGACCGGCGTAGAAGTGCGCCCATACACATCTTCAAAGCGCTCGATGTCATCTTCGCCCAGGTAACTCCCGGACTGCACCTCAATGATCTCCAGCGGGATCTTGCCCGGGTTGCGCAGGCGGTGCACCGACGCTATCGGGATGTAGGTCGACTGGTTCTCGGTCAGCAGGAACACGTTTTCGTCGCAGGTCACCTCGGCAGTGCCGGACACCACGATCCAGTGTTCGGCGCGGTGGTGGTGCATTTGCAGCGACAGGCTGGCGCCTGGCTTGACGGTGATGTGCTTGACCTGGAAGCGGCCGCCCATGTCCACCGAGTCGTAAGAACCCCATGGGCGATACACTTCCAGGTGGTTCTGGGTTTCGCTACGGCCCTGTTCGTCCAGTGTCTTGACCATCTGCTTCACGCCCTGAACCTTGTCCTTGTGGGCAATCATCATGGCGTCCTTGGTCTCGACCACCACGATGTTCTCAAGGCCGATCACCGACACCAGCTTGCCGTTACCGTGGATCATGCAGTTGTGGCTGTCCTGCACCACCACATCGCCCTTGGTGACGTTGCCATTGTCGTCCTTCTCATGCACCTCCCACAACGACGACCAGCAGCCCACGTCACTCCAACCTGCCGACATCGGCACGACACAGGCGCGCTGGGTTTTTTCCATCACCGCGTAGTCGATGGAGTTGTCCGGGCAGCAGGCGAAAGTGGCGGCGTCGATGCTCAGCACATCGCCGTCTTCCTGGCTACGCTCCAAGGCCAGTACACAGGTGTCGTAGATATCGCCATCGTGCTTTTTCAGCTCCTCGAGGAAGCGGCTGGCGCGGAACAGGAACATGCCGCTGTTCCAGAAGTAACCACCGGCCTGGACGAACTCGGTGGCGCGCTTCTCGTCGGGCTTCTCGACGAACTGCGCAACCCGCGCCACGCCCTCGGGCAGCAATGCATCCTGGCTGGAGCGGATGTAGCCGTAGCCGGTTTCCGGTTTGGTCGCCGGTACCCCGAACAACACCATCTCGCCGCGCTCTGCCGCTACGGTGGCCAGGGCCAGGGCACGTTGCAGGGCCTTCTGGTCCTCGATCACATGGTCGGCAGGCAGCACCAGCATCAGTTCGTCACGACCTTCGTTGACCAGCTTCATCGCGGCCATGGCCACCGCGGGCGCCGTATTGCGGCCAAACGGCTCCATCAGGATGCCTTGGGTTTCCAGCTTCAGGGCCGCCAGCTGCTCCTGCACGATGAACTTGTGGTCCTTGTTGCAGACCACGATCGGCGTGTCCATGCCCTCGAACACCAGGCGCGAGAGGGTTTGCTGGAACAGCGTGTGTTCACCGGTCAGGGCCAGGAACTGCTTGGGGAACTGCTTGCGCGACAAAGGCCACAGACGCGAACCGCTACCACCAGAAAGAATTACCGGGATCATCATGTTTCTCCAATAGTCGTTGAGAGGCAGGGGAATCAGTTGCTAGCCACGGGGCGAGTTACCCACACCGGCGACAAGGCGTTGCCGGAACCCGTTACGTACAGCACTGCGGCTTCGCCGCGCTCAAGGGCGACTGGCTTCACGTCACCCACTTTCTTGTCACCTTGGTACAGCGCCAGGTTCACCTTGACCGGGTTGATCTCGCGCTCACCACGACCGTTGGCGGCCACTTGCTTGACCACTTCGGTCTTGCCGTCGGCGGTTTTCAGGGTCAGCTGCTGGTCGCTCAGGTTCTGCACGCGCACCAGGGCTTTCTGCTTGTTCTTGAACGGCGGCTCTTCGATCAGCTTCGGGTTGCCGCTGTTGCTGTTGACCAGGGTGTAGTACTTGTCCGAGGCCAGCTTGACCGGCACGCTCTTGCCGCCGACCTGGGCGGTGTAGTCACCGCCAGGCAGGAAGCTGAAATCGCTGCTGGCCTGGGCGCCAACCTGCTTGATCTGGGTGTTGCCGACGCTGGCGGCAGCCGGTGCACTGGTGGCGTTGTACAGCCGCACGAACGTGGAGCCTTTCGGCGCGCTGGGGCCATACAGCGCGGCGTCGGCGCCGGCGAAGGCCTGCAGGGAAGCAAGGGACAGGCCGGCCGCCAGGGTGAGGGCTTTGGCAATGGAAGTCTTGGTAGTCATGTGCGTGTTCCTCTCTTCAGTCAGTGGTTCGTCCGGGTGGACGACAAGGCCAGGTTTTCTTCGGATTTACGGGCGTTCTTCAGCTGCGCAACTCAGTGCGGGTCGAAGCTGCTGAGGTCGTTCTTCATTGGCAGATATCGTTCTGGGAATTCCCACACCACCACTTGTGGCGCGGCGTTCTTGAAGGCATCGCTTTGCAGGTACTTGAGCATGGGCACCAACGGGCCGTGGCCGTCCTCGGCGTAATTGGCCACGTCGCTGCGCAGCGCCTGCTGCAGTGCGCCAAGGAAGTTCCAGTGCGGGTTGGCGCTGTAGCTGGTGCCAACCAGTGCCACCGGTATGCGGCTGTCGGCGAACAGCGCGTCAGCACCGTCACCCTCGGCCTCGGCGGCCCGGGTGGTACGTTGTTGCAGGCTGTCCGGGGCGGGCAGCAGGTTGCTGAACAAAGGGTCCAGTGGCAGGAAGTTGGTCAGGTCGCCTTTGTACGGGGCGGTGCTGCCTGCTTCGGTTATGAAGGCCTGCGGGGCGCCGTCGAGCAGGTTCTGCCGGCGCACGGCGTCGGCCAGCGCCTGCGCCGCCACTTCGGCGCCCATCGGCGTCCAGTGGGTGTCGGTACGCAGGAACACCTGGCCGCGGGCCTTGGCCTGCGCCAGTGGGCCCATCAGCTCGGGCGCAAACACGTTGGCCTGGCGTGCCTGGGCGTGAAACTGGTTGTACAGGTCGTCATGCAGGCTGGCCGGTTGTTGCTTGCCGATGTATTCGGCATACACCCGCGCCTTGGCCGGGACGATCGCCAGCACCAGGTGAACGCCGTGCTGCTGCAGGGTGTCGCGTACACCGCGGATCAGCGCCAGGTTCTCTTGCATCAGTTGTTCGGCACCGGCGGTGGGCTTGAACTCTTCGTCACTGAACAACCACTGGTCGCGGCCCAGCACCACGCCAGGGCGGCCTTCGTGGAACAGCTTGAAGTCCATCGCCGCCCACAGGTTGGTGCCCAGGCGCTTGATCGGGAACTGGTCGTCGTAATGGGTTTCGGCTGCCTTGGCCAGTTTGCCGTTGAGCAGGGTCATCTGCTCGGTGCGCTGGAAACTTTCCAACCCACCGGTGGACCAGACGCCCATGCCCACCAACAGGCCGATGAAGGACAGCGAATAGGTAATGCGTAACGTTCGGGTCATGTCAGCCACCTCAGAACTGGAAGTAGAGGAACGGCGAGTAGCTCTGCGCCGAAAGCTTGAGGATCGAGGCCACGAACAGCAGCAACACCAGCGCGCGGGTCATGACCCGGGTCCAGTCCAGGCCCAGCGAACCGTCGCTGTTGACCTGCACCGGGGTGGCCTTGGGCGTGGGTGTGGCGTTGCGGTAGAAGTCGCGCAGGCCGAAGAACGCCAGGGTGAGGTAGGCGATCACCAGGGTGGCGACCTGCAGGCCGGTGAGCTGGGCACGGTTGAGTTCCGACAGCTGCCAGTCGCCGAAGCTGAACATGGCGCCATACATGCGTGCGGCGACGTGCAGGTTTTCGGCGCGGAAGATCACCCAGCCGACCACCACCAGCAGGAAGGTGAAGGCCCATTTCACCGGGTTGAAACGCTGCGGGTTGGTGTCGATGCCCAGCGCCCGCTCGATCGCCAGCCACATGCCGTGCCAGGCGCCCCAGATGATGTAGGTGAAGTTGGCACCGTGCCACAGGCCGCCCAGCAGCATGGTCAGGAACAGGTTGCGGTAAGTGTTGAAGGTGCCTTTGCGGTTACCGCCCAGGGTGATGTACAGGTAGTCGCGCAGCCAGGTCGACAGGCTGATGTGCCAGCGCCGCCAGAACTCGGTGATGGACTGGCTGATGTATGGCTGCTTGAAGTTTTCCATGAAGCGGAAGCCCATCATCAGCCCCAGGCCGATGGCCATGTCGCTGTAGCCGCTGAAGTCGAAGTACAACTGCGCGGTGTAGGCCAGGGCGCCGAGCCAGGCATCCCCTGTGGTCGGGTTCTGCAGGGCGAAGCAGTGGTCGGCGACCACTGCCAGGGTGTCGGCGATGAACACCTTCTTGATGAAACCCTGCATGAAGCGGGTGCAGCCTTCGGAGAACTTGTCCAGGGTATGGGTGCGGTTGTTGAACTGGTCGACCAGGTCCTTGAAGCGCAGCACGGGGCCGGCGATCAGGTGCGGGAAGATCGCCACGAACGCGGCGAAGTCGATCAGGTTGCGCGTGGCCGGGGTGTCGCCGCGGTACACGTCGATGATGTAGCTGATCGACTCGAAGATGTAGAACGAGATACCGATCGGCAGCAGCACGTGGGTGAGGATGAAGGGCTCCAGGCCAAACGAGGTGATGATCGCATTCAGGCTGTCGACACCGAAGTTGGCGTACTTGAAGTAGCCGAGAATGGCCAGGTCGACACCGACCCCCAGCAGCAGCCAGCGCTGTGCCGGCTTGGTGCGCACGCCGGCGGCACCCACTTTCAGGCCGATCCAGTAGTTCCACAGGGTGACCCCGGCGAACAGTGCCAGGAAGTCCACCCGCCACCAGGCATAGAAGATGTAGCTGGCGACCAGCAGCAGCAGGTTGCGATAACGTTGCCCGCTCAAGTAATACAGGCCGAGGAATATCGGCAAGAACAGGAACAGGAACACGTTGGACGAGAAGACCATCCCGGTTCTCCTTATTGTTCACAGCATCCGGGGCACAGCGCCCCCCAAACCCCCCAGCAAAAAGCTGGAGGGCAACTTAGATCCCTGTGGGAGCGGGCATGCCCGCGAACAAGGGTGAAGCCCTTGCCATGCACCGCGGTGGCTTCTTCGCGGGCATGCCCGCTCCCACAGGTACCGACCCCACAATGGGAGTCAGTTCATTTCTTGCTTGCTGCGCTCGGGTCATAGACCCGGGTCACATCGCCGCCCAGCCGGAAGCTGTTGAACGGCTGCATCCCGTGCTTGCGCTCGAGCGTGTCGCCGACGCAGTGGTACAGCGCGCACCAAGGCTCGAGCCAGGCGTACTTGTTGTCGACCTTGAGGTCTTTCATGTCCTGCTTCTCACCGGCACGTTCGGCGAAGTGACGTGGGTCGCGGGCGCCGTAGAGCACACCTTCGCCCAAGCGCTGCAGGGCAAAGTTGTTTTCGCTGCGCAGGTCCACGCCGTTGGCCTGGGCGAAGCTGGCAATCATCGCCAGCGGAGGCAGGGCGTAGTTGTGATAGGCCAGGGCACGTTGCTTGCGCTTGACCTCGTTGGGCAGGAAACCTTGCTCGTCGACCTGGTTGGCACCCACCTTGAATTCCTTCACCGCCCAGTCGAACAGGTCGCGGCGGTCGGTGGCCACGGCGGTGGCCATCACCGACCAGGCGGCCCAGTAGCTGTGGTTGTTGATCTTCTCCAGCGGCAGGTTGCTCCAGTCCTGTACGGTCTGCTCGGCCAGGCGGTCCAGCCATTTCTCGATCAGCTCGGCCTCGGCCTGGTGCGCGGCCAGCGGCTGGGCAGTGGAGAACTTCAGGCGCAGCCACGAGCCGCTCATGCTGCCCAGGGCCCATTTGCGCATCGACTTGCCGGTGTGGTTGTAGTCGGTGGACAGCAGCGCATTGGCCCGCGCCCAGGTCCCCAGCCAAGCCAAGGTGCAGTCGAGTTGCGCCGGGCGGCCATCACGCATGTATTGGCCGACCATCTTGCTCACGCCCTTTTCCAGCGTGGTGATGTCTTCGGTCGACTTGCGAAAGGCCTTTTCCGAGGCGACATTGAGCGTGGCACGGGCCTTGTCGGAGCCTTCGTACTTACTGCGGAACTGCAGCGCACCGGTGTAGGGTTTTGGTGCTGGCTCGCAGCGGAAATTGCCGTCGCCCGTTTTGGGTTTCTCGATGCCCTCGTAATAGCCTTGTGGTGGCACTAGCGCAGCGTGCGCGGCGTTGCCGAACAGGGCCATGGCGAGCAGGGCAGGGCGAAAGATTTGCTTGAATACGGTCATGGTCGCCTCACTGGCCGGCTTGCGCGGTTTGCGCAGGCACGGCGAAGTTGTTGCGTTTGCAGAGTTTGGCCTCGACTTTCTGGGTGCCGCTTTCCGGGCCCTGCACCTCGAACGCCAGCAGGCTCTGGTCGGCCCAGTCCTCGTCCTCACGCATCTGGAAGACAAAGCGGCCGTCGGTGTCGGAGGTTTCCGGTTTTTCCAGCTTGATGTCTTCGTGGCGGCCGTTGAGGTACCACAGGGTGGCTTGCAGCACCTTCACCGATGGGTCGTCGAACCTGACATCCATCTGCAGGTTGCGGTTGATCAGCTGTTTCACCACGCCGCCCTTGCCGTTGACCATCAGCTCGTTGTTGCCGGGCTTGAGCGTGGTGCTGGCGCTCATCAGGGCCGGGCGGTCATTGCAGCCATCGTCGAGCAGGCCAAGGATTTGCCGCCAGATGGTTTCCTGGTCCAGGCGGTACAGCGGCGAGAACTCCCAGATCAGGATCTTGGGCGGGTTCTTGCGGAATTCCTCGCTGCCCAGGTACTGGATCATCGAGCCTTCCAGGCCACCGCCGGGGAAGGCGACGTTGAGCACATCGGCGCCGATGTACTGCTCGAGGAAGCCGGAGAAGTTGTAGTTCTTGCCGCTGTGGCTGGTGCCGACCAAGGTGATCTGTGCGTTGCCGCTGTCGCCGAACAGGTCGTCGCCGCCGCCGCTGGAGCCTTTCGGCTCGGTGGCGAACTGGTCCATGTACTGGATCGCATAGCTGGTGCCACACAGTTGGCCGGCCACGTTGTGCAGGGTGCCCGTCTTGCCCATGCGGCCAGATTTCTTGGTTTCGAATTCCTTGCGTGGAATGCCCGCGAAAGCCGGCATCTTGTGCACGGTGTCGGCGACGATCCTGGCGGCGCGCTGGGCACCGTACGGCGTCCAGTGCTGGTCACCCCGGAAGTAGAAGTCCTTGCCCTGGTCGGCGGCGGCCAGTTGCTCGTTGGTCAGCGGCGACAGGTCGGGCACGTTGTAGCCCATGCTGGCGAAGCGCTTGAGCATGGCCTGGTAGTTGCCCAGTGCCTTCTGGTAGTCGAATGCAGCTTTCTCGGCCGGGTTGAGCATGTTGCGGTTCACCAGGCCACGGGTCGGCTGGTACACCACCACCAGTTCCACGCCGCGCTTCTTGAACGCGTCGTGCACCTGCTGCAGGCGCTTGTAGCCGGCCGGCGTGGTGCTGAACTCGGTGCGCAAGTCTTCGCGTGTGCGGAACAGCCAGTCGCCCTTGGCTTGCACCAGGGTGGTGAAGTTCTGCTGGTAGCGGGTGGTGTAGCGGCTGGCATCGTGCGCTTCGGGGCACAGCTGGCAGCAGGGTTCGGCCGTGAAGGTCGGGGCCTTGACTTCATCGGCGCGCACGCCCTGGCTGATTGCCAGAAGGGCAGCGGACAGGCCCAGCAGTTTCATCAGGTGTGGAGTCATGGTCTGGGCTTCCTTAATCGATCATTTCGGTCTGGCGCTCGACCGGGTCGATCAGCACAGCCTTCTGCTGGCGGACCAGCAGGTCGAGGATTTCGTCCTGGCGCTCGCCCAGCACGCCGTTAAGGCTGATGCCGCTGGCCTTGCGCGGGGCGAGCATGGATACCTTGTACAGCTCGACCGACAGCGGCGAGTCGATCGACAGCGGGCCTGAACCATTGGCCGCCAGTTCGCCGCCCACCACGATCAGCGAGACCTTGGTGTCGAACGGGTCGAGGGCGATGTCGCGGTCGGTGTCGGACAAGTCCTTGATGTGGCCATACACGCCGACCAGGCCGTTGGCCATGGCCACGTTCTCGTACAGGCGGATGTTCACGCTGTTACGTACGCGTATGCCGTGGCGACGGTTGTTGATCAGCTTGTTGCCCCAGATCAGGTTGTCGCCGCTTTCGTACAGGGTGATACCGTCGGTGTGGTTGCGGTAGATCTCGTTGTAGGCCACCAGGTTGTTGACGCTGTTACGGTCGATCACCACGCCGGAGAGCTTGTTGTCGTAGCTCTTATTGTTGATGATCCAGCTGTCGTTGACCTCACGCGAAATGATGATGCCGTGCTTCTTCTTGGTGCCGTAGACCGTGTTGCCGGCGATGATCAGGCGGTGCGAGCGGTCGTGCGGGTCGATGCCATAGACGATGTTGTCGTGGTAGGTATTGTCCTTGACCACGAAGTCCTGGGTTTCGTAGCAGTAGAAGCCGTACCACATGTCGCTGAACTGCGAACCGATGATCCAGCCGGTGGGTTCCGGGCGGCCCATGCGCTTGGCCATGTTCGGGGTGTACTGCGAAATGCTCACGCCGTACGACTTGGACTTGGCGTAGCCGAAACTGGCCATCTTGGTATTGACGATGTAGGTTTCGGTACCGCCCCACGAGAGCAGGAATGGGCGGAATTCCTTGGGCGAGCGGAAGGTCGCCGGGCCGTTGTCTTTTTCCCGCCAGCCAGTCACCTGGGTGTCGGTGACGAACAGCTTGCCGTCGTTGACCAGGAACGCGCCGCCCTCCTGGGACAGGCGCAGTTGCTTGACCTTGCCATCGATCTCGAAAATACCCTTGCGGCCGACCACGATCGGCAGGCGCGCCAGGTAAACGCCCGGCTCGACTTCGCGCAGGTACTGTCGCGGCACCTGCTTGCTCAGCTCGACGAGGTCGACATGGCCGTCATCGATGAAGATCGCCTGCGGAATACCGTGCTGGCGCTGGACCCACTCGGCCGCCTTGTTGTCGCCGCCGACAAATTCCTTGAGGGTGTCCTCCTGGAACATGCGGCGCAGGCTGACCTTGCCCTTGTGGCTGCGGTCGATCTTCTTCTGCACGGCCTGGGCGGTGTAGCCGCTCAGGTCGGGCAGCTTGGGCGGGTCCATGTGCAGGGGCTCGATCGGCGCGCTGGCCACGGTGTAGGTCTTGGCCTGCTGCAGCTCCTTGGCAATGACCTTGGGCTCTGCGGCGACGGCCAGGCCCGAGGCCAGCAACAAGGCGCTGGCCAACAGGCTGTGACGTAGGTGCGGGTGAAGGTTCATCAGGTTTCTCCCGGCCTCAGAAGCGCCAGATCACGTCGACGAAGGCGCGGTGCATGTACGAGTCCGCTTCCTTGCCATAGGCGTCGCCCGGCTTGAATACACCCGCGCGCAGGCGCACCAGGGCAGACGGCTCGTCGATGGCCTGGCTCATGGACGCGGGCAGCAGGCCTTGCTTGAAGTACTTGGTCACGACCACGTCCATCTCCTGGCCAAGGTCTTTTTCACCGTCGACCAGTTGGCGGTTCACACCGTTGTCGTCGACCACGGCGTTGATGCCGCTGGAGCCGATGTTCTGGTTGTCATCGACGCGCCAGAACTTGTGGTAGATCAGGCTGGCGTCATAGTCGTCGCGCAGTTGCCACGATGCGAACAGCGTGGCCGCCTGCAGGTTGCCCAGCTCGCCGCGCAAGGCCTCACCGAAGCGGTGCACCCGCGAGCGGGTGCCGGTGAAGTTGGAGCGGTTGCTCTCCAGCCCGGTCTGCTCAAAGTTGTTCGAACCATCGTCACCGCCGCCGCCGCTGCCGCGGGCGTAGGCTGCACCCACCTGCCATTGCGGGTCGAGGCGCAGGCGGATACCCAGGTCGGTGGCCCAGGCATTGACGTTGCCGCTCTGCTTGCCGGTGGCCACCTGATCGTCACCCACCTGTTGGGTGGTGAGCTTGTCGCGGTCGCCGGTCAGCCAGGTGACGCTGCCCCAGTAGTTGACGGTGTGGTCATTGCGCCAGTTGTAGGCGTCGCTGTTGGCCTCGAGGCCCAGCCAGGTGAGGTCGCCGGTGCGGGTCTTGTCCAGTGCGTCGACGGTTTCCCCGGGTTGGTTCAGGCTGCCGCTGTCATGGGTGTGGTGGGCGCGCAGGCCAACCCAGTGGCCGGGGGTCCATTGCGTGGCGATGTTGCCGTAGACGTGCGTACGGTCCTTGTCTTCGGGCGCCAGCTCGGTGAGGTCGGTGCGGTATTCGCTGAAGCGCTGGGCCACGCCCAGGTCGGCCTTGAGCAAGGTGGTGTCGAAGGTCCAGTTCAGCGCTTCGATGTTGGTGTCGCGCCACATGCCGTCATCGCTGCGCAGGCGCTGGCGGCCCAGGCGCAGTTGCTCGCCAGGGTAGGCGGTGAGGCCGCTGTAGCCAACCCAGAATTCGCGCATGGCCAGGTAGCTTTTGTCTGGCTTGCGGCTGTCGTCACCGGTGTCGGTGGTGGTGCCGTCGTCGTTCTGGCGCAGGGTGTCGGTTTCGATGGTGTCGGTGGCTGCGACCGCCTGGCCCATGGCGTAGGCGCTCCAGTTGCCGCGCTCGCCGTAGACCCATGGGCGCAGGTCCAGGCCCAGGCCGTTGACGTCGCCGCCGGGGCGGGTACCCAGGTCGCGGTCGTCTTCCGATTGGCCGGTGATTTTCACGTCCAGGCCAAAGTTTTTCTCGGCGGTCATTTCCGCCAGGGTCGGGCAGGACCACAGCAGGGCGAAGCTCAGGCCGATGCCGGCTTTCACGAAGGGATTGAGCGTCATAGCGAGTCCTCACCGTCTACTTCTTGTTCGTCGTCTTGCAGGGCTTCGATGGCCAGGGTGCTGTTGGCGCCTTGGCTCATGCTGCCGCGGGCCTGCTTTTCCTGAGCCAGCAGTTGCTGGGCTTGGCTGCGCTGGTCCGGGGTCAGTTGCGGCTCGAGTCGTTGCAGCATTTCTGCCGCCTGCGGCGTGGGGTTGGCTTGTGCCAGCTGGGCGAACACCCAGGCATTGCCTGGTTGCGGGCGAATGCCATGGCCTTCGCTGAACAACTGGGCCAAGGCGTAGTCGGCGCTGATCTGCCCGCCGCGGGCGGCGGCCAGCAGGTGGTCGACCGCCTTCTGCGGCTCGACGTTGCCCAGGTAACCACGGCGGTACAGCTGGCCCAGGTAGTAATGAGCGCTGGTTTCGCCAGCCTCGGCGGCCGCCTGCAGGTGGCGCTCGGCTTTCTTGGCGTCAGCCGGTACAGTCTTGCCTTCGTAGTACAGGCGGCCCAGCAGCAGTTCGGCACGTGGCTGTTCGGCTTCGCGACCCTTGTCGATGTAGGCCAGCAACTGGTCGGTGTCGCCCAGTTCGGGGAACTCGTAAAGCAATTGCGCCAGGCTGACCCACGACGCCGGGTTGGCCGGTGCCACCTGTTCGAGCAAGTCCTTGGCCGTTTTTTCATCGGTCTGGCCAAGGCTGCGATCGGCCAGCACCCGGGCCACACTGTCGACCCTGCTGGCTGGCACGGCACCACGGGCGTAGGCCGCCTGCAACTGGCCGAGCAGGGCGGCCTGCTGGTCGGTCTGGCCGCGCTTCTGGTACACGGTGGCCAGTTCGACGTAGCACATGTCGGTGGTGCTCAGGGCGGCCTTGCAGATCTTCTCCACGTCGCCCAAGTGCTGGTCGTAGCTGCCCTGGGTGCGATACAGCAGCACCTGGGCCAGGCCCGCTTCCGGGTTGCCAGTGGCGCGCCACTGGTCGATCTGCTGCTGCGCGTTGACCTTGGGGAAGCTTTGCGGGTAGCTCAGGTACAGCATCGCCAGCGGGATCAGGGTGTTGCCTTCACCTTGCCGGGCGGCGAGTTTCAGCAGCGTTTCGGCTTCTTCACGCTCGGCCTGGGTGCTGTCGGGCTTGGCCACCAGCAGGCGGCCAAGGCGCGCCTGGGCGCGCGACGAGGACGCAGCGGCAGCGCGGTAGGTGGCCTCGGCCTCCCTGATTTGCACCGGGTCGCGGCTGGCCACCTTGATGTCGGCCAGGCCCACTTGCGCATCGCTGTAGCCCAGGTCGGCCAGGGCCTTGTAGTTGCGTTCGGCCAATGCCGTGTCACCGCGCTTCAGGGCTTCGTTGGCCAGGCGCTGGTCGGGCAGGCCGGCGCAGCCGGCCAACGTGATGGCCATGGCCAGGCCACACAGACCCAGGTTCACACGGAACCTGTGGGGGCAGGTGTTGGTATCAGCGATCATCGTCCGATCCTCTTACAGCCCACGGGCCACGGCTTTGTCGATCAGCCAGTTGAGCGACGGGCCACGGTCGCTGTTGACCGACGCCGGGCGGCCGGCGAGCTCGGCGGGCAGGCCGCTATCGGGCTTGATCTGCACACGGATGTCGGAGGCCAGGTCTTCGCTGTTGAGGCTGGCGCTGCTGACGATCTGACCGGTACGCACTTCGTCTTCGCCGGCGACCTGGAAGTTGACCCGGGTTCCTGGCTTGACCTCATCGAACTGGCGGTAGCTGAAACGCGCCTCGACCATCGGGTTGGTGGTACGCGGAATCAGCTGGAAGATCGGCTGGCCCTTGGCAGCGTACTGGCCGTCATCCACCAACTGGCGGGCGACCACGCAATCGCAGGGGCTGGTCAGGGTGCCGGACAGTTGCTTGCCGAACAGTTCCTCGATCTTCGCCGGTTCCAGTTGCGTGTCGTCGAGGTTGCCCTTGAGCATGTCCAGCATGCTGGTGGTGAAGCTGGCCAGTGGCGCGCCCTTGGCCACCTGCCCACCGCTCTCGACCAGGCTGTTCACGGTACCGTCGCGCGGCATGGTGACATTGGTGGTGGGTACTGCGACCACACCGGCTTCGGCATGGCTGATGAAATACATGCCGTACAACGACTTGGCGACGAAACCGAAGGCGGCGATGCCGACCACGAACACGCCGAGGGTGACGGTAACGGCCTTGAGCCGGCCGAAGGGGCTCAGGCCACTGCCGCCGTCTTTCTGCTTGCGCGCCTTGGTGAAGTTGTCGCGCTGCAGGGTGCTGAGCACGTCGCCGGCAGTGATCAGTTCACCCGACAGGTGCGAGGTGATGATATGGCGCAGGGTGGCGATGTCGCGTGGCTCCAGGTTCTGGAATTGCGCACCGGTACGCCCGCTGTCGGGGTGGTACGAGCGCACCTGGAATTCGATGTCCATCGACAGGCCGAGGTTGTCGACCGTGAACATCAACCGCCCACGCAACGCATCGCCCACCGCCAGTTGCTGCTTGGTGTGGAAGCTCAAGCCTCCGGCGGAAAGGTCGTCGACCTTCACGTCGTGGGCCTGGCGCTGGGCGTCGATGAAGCGCAGCTTGGCGGGGATGCGTACCCGGGCGTGCTGGCGCTGGGCTTCGGACTCATGCACGACGTTGACATTCACGGCGGTATTCATGGGGTTTGTTCCTGTTAGATCCGATCCGGGTTGGGCTCACACGACCATGAACAGCACAGCAACGAAGATGCTGGCCGCCGAGAAGGTCATGGTCCGCGAGGACCAGGTGTTGAACCATTGTTGAAAGCTGGCGAGGTCACGCTTGAGGGCAGTGGGCTGACGCGTCCACGACTGTTTGTCGAGGCGGAAGAACACGTAGATCTTCATCAGCGCGCCGATGATCTGGTTGTAATAGAGAATCAGCGGGTAGGCCGGGCCGACGTTGTGGCCAGAGCACAGCAGCATCACGGTGAGGATCAGGCGGGTGATGCCGATCCACAGCAGGTACACCAGCAGGTATGCCAGGCCGAACTTGAGGCTGGCGATCACCGCTACGGTCAGGCCCAGCAGGCTGGTCCACATCGACACGCGCTGGTCGAACAGCACGATGCTGGTGAACAGCCCCAGGCGCCGCAGGCCCAGGCCCAGCGCACGGGAATTCTGCCGCAGGTTGTTGCCGTACCAGCGGTACATCAGCTTGCGGCTGGCCTTGAAGAAGCTTTTCTCTGGCGGGTGCTCGACCGTGTTGATGGCAGCGTCCGGCACGTAGAAGGTGTCGTAGCCCAGGCGCATCAGGCTGAACCAGCTGGACTTGTCGTCACCGGTCAGGAACTTGAAGCGGCCCAGGCGCCAGTGCATCAGCGAGTCGCTTTCCACGTCGGCGATGAACTCGGGGTTGGTGACCACGCTGGCGCGGAACATCGACATGCGCCCGGTCATGGTCAGTACGCGCTTGGACAGGGCCATCGAGCACATGTTGATGTGGCGCTGGGCGAAGCGCAGCTTGTGCCATTCGCTCATGATGTAGCCGCCGCGTACTTCGCAGAATTCGTTGGTGGTCAGGCCGCCGACATTGGGGTACAGCTTGAACCACGGTACGGTCTTGCGCACCACGCCATCGGCCAGCACGGTGTCACCGTCGATCACCGCCACCACGGCGTTTTCGTCCGGCAGCATGCGGGAGATGGCACGGAAGCCGTAGGCCAGGCCATCGCGCTTGCCGGTACCGGCGATGCGTACGATGTCCAGCTTCACGTGGGCCGGCGGGTTGTACTTGGCCCACAGGCTTTTCACCAGCAGTTCATCGGACATTTCCACCAGCGAGCAGACCACCGTGGTGGGGAAACCGCAGTTGATCGCCTCGCGGATCACCGAGCTGTACACCTGAGCGGTGGTCAATGCTTCGATGCGGAAGCTGGTGACCATCAGGTACACGTGCGACGGGTCGGCGGCGCTGCCCATTTTCTGCACTTTGCGGCGCAGGTAGGGGTACACGCCGTAGAGGAAGATCATGCCGCGGATGAAATGGGTGGCGCCCATCGAGTAGCGCCAGATGCCGACGGCGCCGACCAGGAAGATGAAGTGCTTCGATTGCGAGTCGAAGATATCGGCTGGCAGGGCCAGGGCGATCAGCATGAGCAGGCTCATGTAGAGCAGCCAACCGGCGCACTGCAACAGCACTGTCTGGAGCCTTTGCATGTTCAGCATCCGTGGAAAATTCGGGAAAGGGCGGCAGCGCAAGTGGGGAGCCTTGCGCCGCCTGGCCCAGGGGTTACCAGCAGATGCCTTCGGTGCGGCTGGCAGCGCTGGTCGGCTTGCTCATGAAGCCGACCAGGTCGATCACTTGCTTGCCGGCCGGTGCTTGCTGGGCAAGGGCGCGGAACTGCTCGTCACGGTTGCCCAGAACGATGATGTCGGCGTTGTCGATGACCTTCTGGAAGTCACCGTTGAGCAGCGACGAAACGTGCGGGATCTTCGATTCGATGTAGTCTTTGTTGGCCCCATGAACGCGGGCGTACTCGACGTTCTCGTCGTAGATATCCAGTTGGTAGCCCTTGCCGATCAGGCGTTCGGCCAGCTCCACCAGTGGGCTTTCGCGCAGGTCGTCGGTGCCGGCCTTGAAGCTCAGGCCAAGCAGGGCGACCTTGCGTTTGTCGTGGGCTTCGATCAGTTCGAAGGCGTTTTGCACCTGCGACTCGTTGCTGCGCATGAGCGAGTCGAGCAGGGGGGCGCGCACGTCCAGGCTGGCGGCACGGTAGGTCAGGGCGCGCACGTCCTTTGGCAGGCACGAGCCGCCGAAGGCAAAGCCGGGGCGCATGTAGTACTGCGACAGGTTGAGCACCTTGTCCTGGCAGACCACGTCCATCACTTCGCGGCCATCCACACCGACAGCCTTGGCGATGTTGCCGATCTCGTTGGCGAAGGTGACCTTGGTGGCATGCCACACGTTGCAGGTGTATTTGATCATCTCGGCCACTTCGATCGGCTTGCGGATGACCGGGGCGTCGAGTTCTTCGTACAGCGCCTGGAGGATGTCGCCGCTGGCGCTGTCCAGTTCGCCGATGACGGTCATCGGTGGCTGGTCGTAGTCCTTGATTGCAGTGCTTTCACGCAGGAATTCCGGGTTCACCGCGACGCCGAAGTCGACGCCGGCCTTTTTGCCCGAGCAATCTTCGAGGATCGGGATCACCACGTTCTTGACGGTGCCTGGCAACACGGTGCTGCGCACCACGATGGTGTGGCGGCGCGTGGTGTCGCGCAGCACATAACCGATTTCCCGGCACACCGACTCGATGTATTCCAGGCCCAGGTCACCGTTTTTCTTGCTGGGGGTACCCACACAGATCATCGATACATCGCTGGCGCGAATGGCCTCTGCGAAGTCGGTGGTGCCACGCAGGCGACCATTGGCGATGCCTTGTTGCAACAGTGCTTCCAGGCCAGGTTCGACGATCGGCGACTTGCCTTGGTTGATCAGGTCGATCTTGGTGCTGGACACGTCCACACCGATTACTTCATGGCCACGCGCCGTCAGGCAGCCTGCACAGACTGCACCCACATAACCCAAACCAAAGATGCTGATACGCATCGCTATCACCTCATGTGTTTATCACGCCGACGCCTCCGTGGAGTGCCGGGCTGGGTTGATTAACAGCAGTTTTCAGGCGCACGGGTCCATGGCGAACGCACACTTCACCGAGCGCAGGCAACATAAGTCCGGAGTGCAAGAAAAGTTATGCACTCAAATTAGGCATTTAAAAGCCAGGTAGTAAAAACGTGCCCTGTCATGCAGCCGTCTTTATTGCAAGGCGCTACTCGGCGCTTTGCTGTGCTTGTTTTTTCAAGTGGGATAAATCCTTTGAAATCAACCACTAGGACGAGTTGTACGGGACGCTTGTCTCCTGTAAGGACAGGCATTAAGGCGTTAGCCGGGTGGCCTGTCTATATTCTCGAGGCCGGTAGTGGATACCTTGCCGTTGTCATCTGTAAGTCATCTCTCACAGCCCGTGGGCAGGAAATTCGTTACGGCTCTATGAGCGGTTGTGGATATGAGAAGTTCCTGGCTGGGTTTCGTCTCGATGAAAGATTTCTAAATATTTATTCAGCTGCCGACAGTTTCAATTTGATGGCACGCATCGGTTTGCCCCCGATGTTTCAAGGGCGAAACTGTTGCGAGATGTTTTAGTGCCAGCATCGAAAAAATTTTTTCAGAATTCGTCAGAAAAGGTATGAACGGTCGCCCCGGCGGCAGAGCGAGACACTTGCGTAAAGATTTTTTTGGCGCCAGAAAAATGACGAATCAAGGTGTTCTCTCATGAGCGGCCCGCACGGCTTGCAACATTTTGTAGGCACATTTTTTTTAAGGTTTTGCCACTGTGGCCGTTAAGCCTCATGGGCGCTCCCAGAGGAGGTGCCTGTGTACGAAGGAGCGTCTCAGGCAGCTTGAGGCTACGGCCGCAAGGGCGTCTCACCCCATCACCACAGGGAAGAGACGAGAATGACACCGATGAAAAGATTTACGCGAATCCTTTGTGCAACTGCCTCGTTGCTTGCTGCCGGCCAAGCGCTGGCGGGGCCGCCTGTCGAGGTTACCTTCAGGAACCTTGGTACAGAGACCGTCAAGCTCCAGTTGACCAATGCCAATGAGAGCAGCACCTATCAGATTGCAGTGCCCGCGCCGGATCAAGAAGTCAGAGCTGGCCAGTCGATAAAGTTTACCGTCCAACGCTTAGTGAGTCCTGATGCGAATGGCGCCATGTTGCGCTATGCGGACGGACGAAAGTCATGCGCTTTCAGCACCACATTCGTGATGATGATGGCCGGGGGCATAAAGCAACCCAAATGGAACAAAACAGCCACCCCGACCGGCGGGGCAACTTGCACCGCTGTGAATTCAGGTTTCGCTGCTAACTACGCCTGGAAAGCCGAGTTCACCATGAAGTAACCACTTGGCGTTGATCGAGTGGCCCGTCCAGTTACTGGCAGGCTGCTCGGTTGAGGCTGAATGCACTGAAGTGTTAACTCAATCAGGAGGCTAGTCATGTCCAGGATTGGCGATTTTATTGCTTCACCCTTGCAAAAAATATTCAAAGCGATTCCAGTGGCCACTACTGCGACCTCGTCTGACTTGGACGCAGCCAGAGTTGATGGTGAAGGCGAGAGTGTGCCAGACGTGTCTCCACTTGCTCGTCAGCTAGCGGCTGCCGCAGAGCGGGCAGCGCAGCGTGACAGCCAGCTTAGCCGTCAGGAACTGGCTAAATTGGGCATGCGCATCAGGGATGATCTGAACAGCTCTGTCCACGGCCTGAACAAGCCTCTGAACGATGCGTTTGTACCTGACACTGATGACGCGGAGTTGCTGGCCCGTGCGCGGCAGGCGACCGAGTTCGTTAATGGAAAAGGACAGAATCCATTCAAAGATTTGTCCACTGAACAATTGGTCTTGATTGGCTATGACGAAGAGGGTGATTTCACCAAGAATGAAAGAGAGGCCGCTTTCATGGAACTTGGGCATCGGTATTCATTATGGACTCATTATATTGTCGATAAATCGAATGCGGAATATGAAAACACCGGCCTCAGGGATCATGCGATCAGGGAAGTGATCGCCTATTACAAGGCACTGCCTGCGATAGAGGAGGCGCAATTCGGTAATTATGAAATCAATCTGAATATGCTGATTGGCAGAAAAGAGTCCCCCCCAGGTGAGGAAGCGGACTCACTGCAGGAAACAATCTTGAAAACCGTCCGCAAGTTGGAAGATGAGGCGCGGCACGCAAAGCCGGCGCTGGCACCGGCAGGCGACCAGGACAACCGTGCATGAAGCCGATGATCAGCCTCACCAACGTCAGCCGGTTCCATGCTGGCCGGCCGGTGCTGCACGGCATCGACCTGATGGTGCCTGGGGGCCAAAGCTGCGCCATCATCGGCCCGTCCGGTTCAGGCAAAAGCACCTTGCTGAACCTGATCGGCCTGCTTGACCGCCCATGCAGTGGCCGTGTCCTGCTAAATGACATCGACGTGACGGCAGCCAGCGCTGATCAGCGTGCGGTCATGCGCAATCAGCTGATCGGTTTTGTCTTTCAGAGTTTCAACTTGCTGCCGCGGCTCTGCGCGCTGGATAACGTCGCGCTACCGCTGGCCTATCGCGGCCTGCGCCTGCCTGCGGCGCGGCGCCTGGCCCAGGTGCAGTTGGAGGCCGTGGACCTTGGCGCGCAAGGCGGTCAGCGGCCTGCCGATTTGTCAGGTGGCCAACGGCAGCGGGTGGCCATTGCCCGTGCGTTGGTCACTGAACCGCGCATGCTGATCGCGGACGAGCCAACCGGCAGCCTGGATCCGTTGACCGGCAAGCGCGTGCTGCAACTGCTGCTGAAGCTCAACCGCGAACGGGGCACCACGCTGCTCATGGTCACGCATGACCTGTCCCTGGCGCAGCAGATGCAACGCCGCGTGCGTGTGGAAGATGGACGCCTGAGCGATGCCTGAGCACTATGGCCCCGGCTGGCAGCAGCGCTTCGCCGAGGCGCTGCTGAACCTTCGCCTGATGGGGCGCAGGGCGTGGCTGGCACTGCTGGGAATAGGGGTCGGCTGTGCTGCGGTGGTTGCTTTGCTGAACATGGGGCATGGCGCAGCGCAGCATGTGAAAGCGCTTTTCAAAGGTATGGGCAGCGAACTGATGGTCGTCGAGTTGGAGCGCCCGGACAGGCGTGGCAGCGCAGCGATGCCTGACCTGACCGGTGTGTCAGCGTATGTGCGGGTGGCGGCCCCGCTGATTGTCGCTGCAAGCACTGTCCAGCGGCAGGGTTTACGGCAGGACGCAATGGTTGTAGGTAGCACGCCCCAGCTTGCCGAGCTGCTTGAGCTTCGTGCCCGGGGTGGGCGCCTGCTGTCTGCACATGATGCCGACGCCCTGCATGTCCTGTTGGGAGCCTCGCTGGCGGTTCAATTGGCCGCACGGGAGGGCGAGCAAGTGCAGCTGGGGCGCTACCTGTTCGACGTGGTTGGAGTACTGGCGGCAACAGGTGACAACCCATTGTTGCCGGTCATGCTGGACCGGGCTGTGATCATGCCCTTATCAGGCATGCGCCGCCTGATGCCGGCCCCGGATGTGGGTTTGATGCTGGCACTCGGGCGCGACCCCCATCCGTTGGCAAAGTCCGCAAAATGTCTGTCAGCCCATCTCCAGGCACAACTGCCATTGCACCAAGTGTCAGTGCGGCTGCCGAGCCAGTTGCTCGAGGGCATGGCCGGCCAGTCGCAGATGCTCAACGGTTTACTGGCGGGGTTTGCCGTGATTGCCTTGCTGTTGGGCGGCGTCGGCGTGATGAACGTCATGTTGATGAACGTTGCCGAACGCCGCCGGGAAATTGGCCTTCGCCTTGCCCTTGGGGCGCGGGCCCGGGATATCGGTTGGTCGTTCCTGCTCGAAGCCTTGCTGTTGTCTTGTGCCGGTGCATGGGTGGGTGCAGTGGCAGGGCTACTGGCTGCCTGGTTGTTCGCCTGGCTCTCCGGTTGGCCGCTGTCACTGGCTTTTTACTCGCTGCCATTAGGCGTAGCCGCTTCGTTGTTTGCAGGGCTTGTGTCGGGCTTGTATCCGGCACTCGCCGCCGCGCGCCTGCAACCGGTGGAGGCATTGCGTGAGGTATAGCGGATGGCTGCTTGCCTGCGCGTTGCTCCTGCCTGCTGCAGCCAGGGCTGAAGGGGTCAGCGCATTGGCGATGGCCAGGGCCCATGAAGTGCCATTGCAGTTGGCAGATGCGGTTGCCCTGGCCTTGCGAGACAACCGCGCCATTCGTAGCGCCCGGCTTCGGCGCAGGGTTGAAAAATTCGACCTGCGTGTGGTCCGTGATCACTACTCGCCGCAACTTTCACTCAAGGCGCGCGCTTACGGTAATCGCAACCAGAGCGAGCGTTACCGAGAGGCCGACTTCGTCCCGTCAGCCAAGCTGTTGACACCTTACGGCACGCGCCTGAGCCTGGATTGGTCATATGGCCATGCCCGGGGGCAGGAGTCAGGCGCGCGCTACAGGAACGGCGCCAACCTGAGCGTGACCCAGCCACTGCTGCGTGGTGCCGGCCGTGCCATCGCAGGCGCGCCACTGCGTCAGGCGCAGCTGTCGGAGCAGCTCAACCGGCTGGCGCTCAAGGATGATGTTGCGCGGGTCATCAACCAGGTCATCTTCCTTTACCGCGCGTTGCTACGGGCTCAGGAGCAACAGAACATTGCTGAGCAGGCGTTGCGGCGCGCGCGTCAGCTTGTGCAGGTTAACCAGGCCCTTATCAGTGCGGGCCGCATGGCAGCGTTCGAGATCATCCAGGCTGAAGCCGAGGTGGCTACCCAGGAGCTGGCACTGGAGAGTAGCCGCAGCCAGTTGCGGGGAAACCGGCTTGCCTTGGCCCAAGCACTGGCTATCGACCTTGCAACCCCTTTGCGGGCTGTGGACAAGGTCGAGGTGCAACAGGTGCAGGTGGATGCCGCGCAAGCGTTGGCCCTGGCCGAAGCGCTGCAACCTGCCTATCTGATGCAGCAGATTACAGGTGAGCAACTTGCAATCGACTTGCTGCTGGCTCGTGACCAGCAATCGTGGGACTTGGCGTTGGTGGCTGGGGCCAGCCAGGCGCATGAACGCCCTGGCAGTCGGCCGAGTTGGCAGCGCTATGTGGGGCTGGAGCTGGAGGTGCCCCTGGGTGACCTGAGCCTGCGGCAGGCTGAGGTGCATGCCGAGGCCGCACTGCAACACCATCAACTGACCAAGGCCGAGGTTTACCAGCAGTTGCAGCGCGATGTGAGCGATGCCGTGCGGGATATTAAGGTGCATTGGCGGCAGTTGGAGATTGCCCGGCGGATGTTGTCCCTATCGCAGCGCAAACTTGATATCGAACGGGAAAAACTGGCCCTCGGGCGCTCCAGCAACTTTGAGGTGCTGATCTTCGAGAGTGATCTGCGCCATGCTCAGAACGCTTACCTGGATGCTGCCATCGCTTACCTCAATGGCCGCGCAGTGCTTGACCAGGTACAGGGTTCGACGCTGCAAAACTGGGGTGTGGACCTGTATGACTAGGAGGCATCGGGGGTTATGGATAGTGCCTGGCCTGTTCAGTCTGTTCGTTATCTGGTTCTGGTACGGCCGGCCGGCAGAGCCGCAGCCCGACGGTGAGCGTTGGGTGCCGATCGTGCCCCAGCATTTGCAGCAGCATCTGGGCCTGGCCGGCAGGCTGCAGGCAACACGCCAGGTCACCGTGACGGCACCGTTCGACGGCATACTGGCCGCAATCGCTGTCAGTCATGGGCAGCGCATTCAGGCGGGGCAGGTGCTGCTTACGCTGGACACCGACCAGTTGGCTATCCAACTGCGCCAGGTGGAGGCGGACTGGTTGCGGGCTCGCAGCAACGTCATGGTTCTTGAAGCCTGGGCCAGCGGCCCTGAGGTGGGCAGGGCGCGGCGCATGCTGGCCAATGCGCGAAGCGCGCTGGCGGCTGGCCAGGTAAACCTGAGTGACACCCAGCGGCTATATGAGCGAGGCATTGTCGCGCGAATGGAGCTGCAGGGGCTGGCGCGACAGGTTGAGGCGCAGCGGCAAACCGTGCTCGATGCCGAGCAGGAGTTGCAGCAGGCACAGGTTCGCGGCCAAGGCGATAGCCTGCAAATTGCGCGGATGGAGCTGAGCAATGCCGAGGCGCGCAAACGTGCACTGCTAAGCTTGCAGCGCCAGCGCGTGATCAAGGCCCCCTTCAGTGCTGTGGTCGTGCGGGTGACGGCGCCAGGTGACACCGCGGTGCCCCTGCAGCCAGGCCAGCAGGTCGTTCGCGGCACGCCACTGCTGGAGCTGATAGACCTGGACCAGTTACAGGTTTTGGCAGCCGTAGAAGAGCAGGACCTGGGCATTCTGCGCGAGGGGCAGCAGGTGCAGGTCAGCGTGGCTGGCCAGTCATTTACCGGGGTATTGGCCCAAATAAGCCAGCAGCCTAGACCGGACAACGGGCAAGGTACCTGGTATGACGTAGTTGCAGATATCGACCTGTCTGCGCCGTCAGCGCAGTCAGGCTTGCGCCTGGGGATGAGTGCACAGCTGAAAGTATTGGTATACAGCAACGACAGTGCCCTGGTGGTGCCTGCCGAGGCGCTGCGGGTGGATCAGGCGGGTGCACATTACGCCGTATGGCGCGGCGAAGACGGCCAGCCGGCGAGGCGGGTTTTGGTTAAGGCAGGGGTGGCTGTGCCCGAGGGGGTGGAAGCGATCGGTTTGGAAAGCGGCTATGTACAGCTGCCCTGAAGGCGGTGGAGGCTGGCCCTGGCCTTGCCGGTGCTCGCGGCTGAAGCAGTTCCTGCGGGTGCCGCGTGGCGGTTGCAGGAGCGGCTCAAGCCGCGAAGCGGTATCGGCAGGTCTACTCGCCCGGGTGATCGCGCAGAAACACCAGGTGATCTGGCTTGGACTGTTCGGCACTGTAGTAGTAACCCTGGACATCGAACTGCTTGAGCTGCTCTGGATCGTTGATGCGCTGTTCGATGACAAAGCGGCTCATCATGCCGCGGGCTTTCTTGGCATAGAAGCTGATGATCTTGTACTGGCCGTTCTTCAAGTCCTTGAAGTCGACATTGATCACCCGCGCCTTGAGGGCGCTGCGTTTCACTGCGCTGAAGTATTCATTGCTGGCCAGGTTCAACAGCACGTCATCGCCCTGAGCGGCCAGGGCCTGGTTCAACCATTCACTGATGCGTGTACCCCAGAAGGCGTACAGGTCCTTGCCGCGGGCATTGGCCAGCTTGGTGCCCATTTCCAGCCGGTAGGGCTGCATCAGGTCGAGGGGGCGCAGCAGGCCGTACAGGCCGGAGAGCATGCGCAGGTGGTCTTGCGCGTAACTGAAGTCGTCCTCCCCCAGGGTTTCGGCAGCAAGGCCTGTGTACACGTCACCTTTGAACGCCAGCAGCGCCTGCTTGGCATTGGCTGGGCTGAAGTCCGGAGACCAGCTGCCGAAGCGTGCGGCGTTCAGGCCGGCGAGTTTGTCGGACAGGTGCATCAGCTCGCTGATTTGCGCCGGCGACAGGGTTCGCAGTTGCTGGATCAACACCTGGGAATCATCCAGGTACTGGGGCAGGGTGAAGCGCTCGGTTACCGGCGGGGTATCGTAGTCGAGGGTCTTGGCGGGGGAAATCACCGTCAGCATCGGGTCGGCTCCTGGCATCATTGGCCTGAGATTCTACGGGCTGGGCGGTGCAAGTCCAAACTATGGTGACAATAGTCACAGACCATGGCCGGTTCTAACGCTATAGTTCGCGTTTTGCCGTGACGGAGCCTTTTACCGTGCGCATCGCCTTTGCCGCGCTGGCCGCGCTGTTGAGCCTGGCCGTGCAAGCCGCCCCCACAGCCCCGGTCAGTTTCGATCGCAGCCTGTGGCCCGAGCAACTGAACAGCCCGGCGTTGTTCGATGTGGCTTCACGGGCGGAGATTCTGTCGTTCGCCCGGGTACTGCATGAAAGCGAGCTGCTCGATGATGCAACGCTGGCGGCGCGGCTGGGCTTGCGGCAGATCAACCTGCAGAAGGTTCGCCAACTGCGGGCGCGCATGTGGCAGCGGTTATGGGCAGGCTACCAACAGGCACAACGCAGCTGCGAGCAGGATGCGTCGTTCTGCTACGCCGTTGAGTCCATGGCGGATCTACGTACCCAGGCGGCGACGTTCGCCGCCGATGTCGGCGCGTTCTATGCCGGGTGGATAGAGCCCAGCCACCAATTTCACAGCCGCTACCTGGACGAACAGCTGCGCAAAGCTGCGCTGCTGCCCCAGACCAGCAGCGAGGTGGAGCGGCTATCTGCACGGGAGCTCGATGGTGAACGCCTGAACGATCGCATGTTCCTGCTGACCTTCGTCGGTGGCCCGGGGCCTGACGGCGGCAGTACCGACCTGCTGGCCGATTACCTGCGCCGGCAAAAGCTGGCGGGTACCTTCTTGGTACTTGGCAACCGCTTGCAGCAGCGCCGGGATGCCGGCATGCCGAACACTGTGGCCTGGCTTTATCGCGGCCAGTGCGTGGGTATTCAGGGCTGGGAGTACCGCTCGCATGCACAGTGGGTCGATTGGCAGGACTCGCTGCGGCGCAGCCAGGCCCGCGTGCAGGCCGACCTGCCGGAGCAGTACGTGCCGCTGTTCCGCCCCCCTTACGGGCAACGCCGGGCCGATGGCGAGGCGTTCATGGCCAGCCAGCAGTTGCGGGTGTCGTTGTGGGATATCGACGCGCAGGATGACACTGCACTGACTGCCGAAGCCTCGGCGCAACGCGTGCTGACCCTGATGCTGTTGTGGCGCAAGGGGGTTATCCAGCTGCATGACAGCCTGCCCAAGGCGCAACCGGCGGTGGAGTGGTTGCTGCGCAGTACCGCCCAGAGCGGTATCGGCTGGGAAGACTGCCAAGCCTATGGGTACAGCGAATAGAGGTACCACTTCTGAGCGTAGTCGTGTCTAGGCCTGCCGCCAAGGCCTTATCGTCAATCGGAAAAATAAACTTCAAAAACACGTAAAAATGCTTTTTCCGGTCATGGTTTTTGCGGTATGAAGAAACCAGACAGCCGATCCCTGCAGCACAGGTGGCGTCATCCAGACCCTCCTGGCCAGGTTGCTCCCCGCCCGTAACAACGCGGATACGGGGACACGGCAGTCACTCTGCGGCGTAACAGACCACGCCGTGCGGCTTCGACATAAGGTGACCGAGTATGGATGACCAAGGACGCACCCCTTCCTCCAGCAAGCCAATCCTCTATGTGCTCGATACCAACGTCCTGATTCACGACCCCAACGCATTACTCAACTTCGAGGAGCACCACGTCGCTATCCCCATGACGGTGCTGGAGGAACTCGACAAACTCAAGACCGGTAAACAGACCATCGCCGCAGAGTGCCGGCAGGCCATCCGCCTGATCGACCAGACCCTCGGGGACGCTTCGCCCAGTGATGTCGAGCAGGGCGTGCCGATCCAGCGCAACAAGAGTGGGGCCAAAGGCTTTCTTTCGATCCTGATGAGCCCACGCAACGAGCCTGGCAAGTTGTTGCCGGAACACCTCAACGACAACATCATCATCAACACTCTGCTGGACGTTCGCACCCGGCGCCCCGACCTGGACGTGGTGCTGGTTACCAAAGACATCAACATGCGCTTGAAGGCGCGTGCCTGTGGCATCGCATCCGAGGACTACAGCACCGACCAACTGGTCGATGATGTGTCCTTGCTGTCCAAGGGCTACCACTCGGTCAGCGGTTCGTTCTGGGACCGGGTCAGCAAGGTCGATACCCGCCAGGAGCGCGGCCGGACCTGGCATCGCGTGCACATGATCGACAACCTGCCGGCCGTTCACGTCAACGAGTTCATCATTGACGACCAGGGCTTCGTCGGCTGGGTGAAGGGCATCCGCGACGACGAGTTGCTGCTGCTCGACTTGCACCAGGAGCCACTGCTGCACCAGGAGGCCTGGGGCCTGAAACCGCGGGACATCCATCAGAGCCTGGCGCTGTTCGCCTTGCTCGACCCGGACATTCACCTGGTCAACCTGACCGGCGCTGCCGGTTCCGGCAAGACCATCCTGGCCCTGGCAGCAGCCATCGAGCAGACCATGGTCAGCAAACGCTACCGGCGCATCATTGCCACCCGCAGTGTGCAGGGGCTGGACCAGGAGATCGGCTTCCTGCCGGGTACCGAAGCAGAGAAAATGGAGCCGTGGCTGGGCGCCATTACCGACAACCTCGAAGCCTTGCACATGGACGATGAAAGCACCCATGGCAGCGTCGAATACATTCTCGAGCGCGTGCCGCTGCAGTTCAAGTCGTTGAACTACATTCGCGGCCGCAGCTTCCAGCAGAGCCTGATCTTGATCGACGAGTGCCAGAACCTGACGCCGCACCAGATGAAAACCATCATCACCCGTGCCGGTTCCGGGTCCAAGGTGGTCTGCCTGGGCAACCTGGCGCAGATCGATACCCCCTACCTGTCCGCGACCAGCTCGGGCCTGACCTACCTGACCGAGCGCTTCAAGGACTTCCCCCATGGCGTGCACATCACCCTGCAGGGTGTGCCACGCTCGGTACTGGCCGAGTACGCCGAATCGCATCTGTAAAACCCTGTCGCCGGGCAGCCCACTGCCCGGCATTTCCACGAGCGTGCCCATAAAGCCGCCAGACCTGCCGACACATACCTCTGCTCAAACCTGACCCACAGGTTTACACTGCAGGCTCCCTTCACAGGAGCAGAGCAGTGCTGACACATCTTGATTCCCAGGGGCGGGCCAACATGGTCGACGTCACTGAAAAGGCCGTGACCGAGCGCGAGGCCACCGCCGAGGCGCGGGTGCGCATGTTGCCGCAGACCCTGCAGATGATCGTCGACGGTGAACACCCCAAGGGCGATGTGTTCGCCGTGGCGCGCATTGCCGGCATCCAGGCGGCGAAGAAGACCAGCGACCTGATCCCGCTGTGCCACCCGCTGATGCTGACCAGCGTCAAGGTAGAACTCAGCGCGCAGGGCGAGGACGCGGTGCGGATCCTCGCCCGCTGCAAGCTGGCCGGGCAGACCGGTGTGGAAATGGAGGCACTGACCGCCGCTAGCGTCGCTGCGCTGACGATCTATGACATGTGCAAGGCTGTGGATAAAGGCATGGTCATCGAGCAGGTCCGCCTGTTGGAAAAGCTGGGCGGCAAGAGCGGCCACTACAAGGTGCAGGCGTGATGAAAGTCAAAGTGATGTACTTCGCTCGTTACCGTGAGTTGCTGGGCGTGGATGCCGAGCGGGTGGAGGGTGAGTTCAAGGTTGTCGACGATGTGCGCCGGGCATTGCTGGGCAAGGGTGGGCCTTATGAACTGCTGGCCGAACAGAACCTGATGTGCGCCCGCAACGAAGAACTGTGCAAGCTGGATGAGCCGTTGGAAGAGGGCGATGAAGTGGCGTTCTTCCCGCCGGTGACGGGGGGCTGAGCATGGCAGTGCGAGTGCAGGAACACGCGTTCGACCCGGGCGTCGAGACCAATGCCATGCATGCGGCCAACGTGGGGGTGGGCGCGGTGGTCGGCTTTGTCGGCTATGTGCGGGACTTCAATGATGGCCGCGAAGTGGCAGGGATGTTCCTCGAACACTATCCGGGCATGACCGAAAAGGCCTTGGCCAAGATCGTGATCGAGGCCGAGCAGCGCTGGCCGCTGTTGAAAGTGCAGGTGCTGCACCGCATCGGTGCGCTGGAGCCAGGTGAGCCAATCGTATTCGTCGGCGTGGCCAGTGCCCATCGGCAGGCAGCGTTCGATGCCTGCAACTTCATCATGGACTACCTGAAGACCCGGGCACCGTTCTGGAAGAAGGAAAATACCCAGGAAGGGCCGAGGTGGGTGGACGGCAGGCAGAGTGACCTGGATGCCGCAGGGCGCTGGTAGTCAAGGCTGCGCCAGCCGTTTGTAGGAGCGGCCTTGTGTCGCGATGGGGCCGCAAAGCGGCCCCGGCAATTGATGCGTTGAAGCTGAAATCCCGGGGCCGCTGTGCGGCCCTATCGCGACGCAAGGCCGCTCCTACAGGGGGATATGTATTCCCAACCACGGGTCAGTGGTGCTTGCGCGGCACCGGCTTCAGCAGTTCATCCGGCGGCATCTCGCACTTGATCTTGCGCCCCAGCAGTTCCTCGATCGCCGGCAGCTGATACGAGTCATCCTCCCCGGCAAAGCTGATCGATACGCCATTGGTGCCGGCACGGCCGGTACGGCCAATGCGGTGCACGTAATCGTCCGGGTCCTCTGGCAGGGTGAAGTTGATCACGTGGCTGATGCCGTCGATGTGAATCCCGCGCCCGGCCACGTCGGTGGCGACCAGAACGGTGATGCGCCCTTCGCGGAAGTTCTCCAGGGTACGAATTCGCTTGTGTTGCGGCACGTCGCCCGACAGTTGGGCGGCGTTGATGCCGTCGCGCACCAGTTTTTCCTCGATGCGCCGCACTTCGTCCTTGCGGTTGGCGAACACCATCACCCGTTCCCAGCGGTTCTGGGTCACCAGGTTGTACAGCAGCTTGTACTTGTCGCTGCCGGCCACCGCATAGACATGCTGCTCGACCGTTTCGCTGGCCACGTTCTCCGGTTCGATCTCGACGATGGCCGGGTTGGTGGTCCATTGCTTCGCCAGGTTCATCACGTCGTCGGTGAACGTGGCCGAGAACAGCAGGGTCTGGCGCTCGCTTTTGGGCGGCGTCTGGCGAATGATCTGGCGCACTTGCGGGATGAAGCCCATGTCGAGCATGCGGTCAGCTTCGTCCAGCACCATCACTTCGACCATGTCCAGGTGCACCTCGCCCCGCTGGTTGAAGTCCAGCAGGCGGCCCGGTGTAGCCACCAGAATGTCGCAGTGGCGCGCTTCCAGGGCCTTGAGCTGCTTGTCGAAGTCCATGCCGCCGACGAAGCTCATGACGTTCAGGCCGGTGTACTTGGTCAGCGCCGCGGCGTCCTTGGCAATCTGTACCACCAGCTCGCGGGTTGGCGCGATGATCAGCGCCCGCGGCTCACCCATGTAGCGCTCTTTGGGCGCAGGGGTCTGCTGCAGCTGGGAAATGATCGAGATCAGAAACGCTGCGGTTTTGCCGGTGCCGGTCTGGGCACGGCCGATGGCATCCTGACCACGCAGGGTGTAACCCAGTACCTGCGCCTGGATCGGCGTGCAGTAAGGGAAGCCCAGGTCGTGGATAGCGTGCATCACCTCGCTGGACAGCTTGAAGTCGTGGAAGCGCGTCTTGCCTTCCTGCGGTTCGACCACGAAGTCTTCCAGTTTCCACAGGCTGGCCTGGGGCTTGGGCTTGCGCTCGCGACGTGGTTTGTCCTTGGCCGGCTTGTCGCCCGCTGGCGTTACGGCAACAGGCGATTCTGCCTTGGGGGTAGGGTTGGCGCGTGGGGCCGCCGGTTGCGCCTCGCTGGCGGGTGCCGGCGCAGGCGTCACACTGGCAGCAGGAGCGGCGGCCTGTGGGGCAGCCTCTCCCTTGCCGAATATTTTCTTGAGTGCCTTGAGCACGATCGTCTCATCAACTGATTAAGGAATGTACGCCGGGCAGTGTAATGCAAGAATCGGGCGTGGCGTAGTGCAATAGCCTGACAACTACACTGACCGCTGCTTATTGCAGTTGCACGGCAAGCCACTCCCCGATGTCGTTCAGCTCTTCCACCACCACTTCGTGTTCCATTGGGTATTCGTGCCAGCGGGCGGCAACGCCCCAGGTGTTCAGGTACTCGAAGGCGGTGCGGCCCATGGCCGGGATCACTACCGGGTCGTGCACGCCGTGCAGGCACAGGGCAGGGGTGCGTTGCTGGCAGGCACTGAGCTGGTGTTGGTCATTGAAGGTGGGGGCATAGGTGGACAGGGCGATCACCCCACCCAGCGCCTCTTGCCACTTTATATAGGCAGTGTGCAACACCACCGCGCCGCCCTGGGAGAAACCGGCGAGGAAGATGCGCGACAGGCTGACGCCTTTGGCCTGCTCCGCCTTGATCAGCGCCACCACTTGCTCGGCAGACGCCTCCAGCTGAGCCTCGTCTATGGCGCGGGCCGGGGTCATGGCCTTGATGTCGTACCAGCTGGGCATGGCATAGCCGCCATTGATGGTCACAGGGCGGGTGGGTGCCTGGGGCATCACGAAGCGGGTGCTGGTCAAGCGCTCCTGCATGAATTCGGCTACGGGTAGGAAGTCGTAACGGTCGGCTCCCAAGCCGTGCAACCAGATCACACAGGCATCGGCGGTTTTCTGGGGTTCGAGAATCAGCGGGTTGGTCATGACTGCTCCGAAAGAGTGCGGGTGATCGTGTTGTGTGCCTGAAAAAAAGGCGCTGCAAAGGGTTGTCAGAAAAAGAATGTCGCAACGATACAACTTTCCCTACTTGACGAACGCTTAAACGCTCCAGCCAAAACATTTGGTACGCGCTTTGCAGCTGAGGTTGCGATGCAAAGGGCAGGCCGTGACGGTAACACCCTTTGTACGCGAAGGCTGTCATAGAACAGCCCATTGCGCCAATTGACCCAATAACTAGCCAATACGGGTCGGACATGCCTCAAAAGGGTGCGGTGCAATTCCGGCTCGATACAACAAGAGCGATTTGGAGGTTGTGAATGAAAGTGTTGAAAACCACCCTGGCAGTCCTCACCGCTGCCGCCGCGCTGGGCGCCGTGAGCAATGCCCAGGCCGGCGCCACCCTTGATGCGGTAAAGAAGAAGGGCTTCGTCCAGTGTGGCGTGAGCGACGGTCTTCCAGGCTTCTCGGTACCTGATGCACAAGGCAAGATCATCGGTATCGACGCCGATGTCTGCCGCGCCGTGGCCGCTGCCGTGTTCGGCGACGCCAACAAGGTCAAGTTCAGCCAGCTCAACGCCAAGGAACGCTTCACGGCCCTGCAATCGGGCGAAGTTGACGTGCTGTCGCGCAACACCACCTGGACCAGCTCGCGCGATGCCGGCATGGGCCTGGTGTTCACCGGTGTCACCTACTACGACGGCGTCGGTTTCCTGGTCAACAAGAAGCTCGGTGTTTCCAGTGCCAAGGAGCTCGATGGCGCGACCATCTGCATCCAGGCAGGTACTACCACCGAACTGAACGTGTCGGACTTCTTCCGGGCCAATGGCCTGAAGTACACCCCGATCACCTTCGATACCTCTGACGAGAGCGCCAAGTCGCTGGAGTCCGGCCGTTGCGATGTGTTGACGTCCGACAAGTCGCAGCTGTTCGCCCAGCGCTCCAAGCTGGCCGCACCGACCGAATATGTGGTGCTGCCGGAAACCATCTCCAAGGAACCACTCGGCCCGGTGGTGCGCAAAGGCGACGAAGACTGGTTCAGCATCGTCAAGTGGACCCTGTTCGCCATGCTCAACGCCGAAGAGGCGGGCATCACCTCGAAGAACGTCGAGGCTGAAGCCAAAGCGACCAAGAACCCTGACGTGGCCCGCTTGCTGGGTGCGGACGGCGAGTACGGCAAGGACCTCAAGCTGCCCAAAGACTGGGTAGTGCAGATCGTCAAGCAAGTCGGCAACTACGGTGAAGTGTTCGAGAAGAACCTGGGCCAAGGTACCGACCTGAAGATCGACCGTGGCATGAACGCCCTGTGGAACAACGGCGGCATCCAGTACGCGCCACCTGTGCGCTGATGGCTGCACCCTGCGGCGGCATCCGGCCGCCGCAGGTTGTTCGAATCCCTATTTTCCGGGGCACTTCATGCAAAATCATATTGGCGCACAAAAGGGGTTATCCCTGAGCGATCCACGTGTGCGCGCGTGGCTGTTCCAGATTCTTACCATCGTTTTCGTGGTCGGTCTGGGCTGGTATCTGTTTCACAATACGCAAACCAACCTGCAACACCGGGGTATCACCTCGGGCTTCGACTTTCTCGATCGCAGCGCCGGCTTCGGCATCGCCCAGCACCTGATCCCCTATGTGGAATCGGACAGCTACGCACGGGTGTTCGTGATCGGCCTGCTCAACACCCTGCTGGTCACCCTCATTGGCGTCATCCTGGCGACCATCCTGGGTTTCATCATCGGCGTGGCGCGCTTGTCGCCGAACTGGATGATCAACAAGCTGGCGACGGTGTACGTGGAGACCTTCCGCAACATTCCGCCGCTGCTGCAGATCCTGTTCTGGTACTTCGCCGTGTTCCTGACCCTGCCGGGACCGCGGGGCAGCATCAACCTCAACGACCTGTTCTTCATCAGCAACCGTGGCCTGAACATGCCTGGTGCCTCCATGGCGGACGGTTTCTGGCCATTTGTCGCGGCGTTGGCGGTGGCGGTCGGGGCGGTCTGGCTGATGGTGCGCCTGGCCAACAAACGCTTCGACGAGACCGGTGTACCGTTCCACAAGTTCTGGGCCGCGCTGGCGCTGTTGCTGGTCATTCCAGGCCTGAGCGTGCTGCTGTTCGGCAGCCCGGTCACGTGGGAGGCACCGCAGCTCAAGGGCTTCAACTTCGTTGGTGGCTGGGTGCTGATCCCCGAACTGCTGGCGCTGACCCTGGCGCTTACGATCTATACCGCCGCCTTCATCGCCGAGATCGTGCGCTCGGGCATCCGTTCGGTCAGCCACGGCCAGACCGAGGCGGCGCGCTCGCTGGGGCTGCGCGAAGGGCCAACCTTGCGCAAGGTGATCATCCCCCAGGCCTTGCGGGTGATCATTCCGCCACTGACCAGCCAGTACCTGAACCTGGCGAAGAACTCGTCGCTGGCGGCCGGTATCGGCTACCCGGAGATGGTCTCGCTGTTCGCCGGTACCGTGCTCAACCAGACCGGCCAGGCCATCGAAGTGATCGCCATCACCATGAGTGTCTATCTCGCCATCAGCATCAGCATTTCGCTGCTGATGAACTGGTACAACAAGCGCATTGCGCTGATCGAGCGGTGAGGATACGCCTGTGAATGCCCATGTTTTCAAACCCGATATGCCGCCACCGGTGAAAACCGTCGGCGTACTCGCATGGATGCGTACCAACCTGTTCTCCAGCTGGCTGAACACCCTGTTGACCCTGTTTGCGCTCTACTTGATCTGGTTGATCGTGCCACCGCTGTTGCAGTGGGCGCTGATCGACGCCAACTGGGTTGGCACCACCCGCGCCGACTGCACCAAGGACGGCGCCTGCTGGGTGTTCGTGCAGCAGCGCTTCGGCCAATTCATGTACGGCTACTACCCGGTCGAGCTGCGCTGGCGGGTCGACCTGACGGTATGGCTGGCGGTGCTTGGCGCAGCGCCGTTGTTCATCAAGCGCTTCCCGCGCAAGGCCCTCTATGGCCTGGGCTTCCTGGTGTTTTACCCGCTGCTGGCCTACACCTTGTTGCACGGTGGCCTGCTGGGCCTGAGCACCGTGTCCACCAGCCAGTGGGGCGGGCTGATGCTGACCTTGGTGATCGCCACCGTGGGCATCGTCGGCGCCTTGCCCCTGGGCATTCTGCTGGCCTTGGGGCGGCGTTCGAGAATGCCGGCGGTGAAGGTGGTGTGCGTGACCTTCATCGAGTTCTGGCGCGGCGTGCCGCTGATCACCGTGCTGTTCATGTCTTCGGTGATGCTGCCGTTGTTCCTGCCTGAGGGCATGAGCTTCGACAAGCTGCTGCGGGCGATGATCGGCGTGATTCTGTTCCAGTCGGCCTATGTCGCCGAAGTGGTACGCGGTGGCCTGCAAGCCATCCCCAAGGGCCAGTACGAAGCGGCCGCAGCCATGGGCCTGGGGTACTGGCGGGCGATGGGCCTGGTGATCCTGCCGCAGGCGCTCAAGCTGGTGATCCCTGGCATCGTCAACACCTTCATTGCCCTGTTCAAGGACACCAGCCTGGTGATCATCATCGGCCTGTTCGACCTGCTGAACAGTGTCAAGCAAGCCGCCGCCGACCCGGCCTGGTTGGGTATGGCGACCGAGGGCTATGTTTTCGCCGCCCTCGTGTTCTGGATTTTCTGTTTCGGTATGTCCCGCTACTCCATGCACCTGGAGCGCAAGCTGGACACTGGCCACAAGCGTTAGGAGTTTCGAAATGAGTGAAGCGATCAAGCAGCCTGCTGGCCCCGAAGGGATCATCCAGATGCAGGGTGTGAACAAGTGGTACGGTCAGTTCCATGTGCTCAAGGACATCAACCTCAATGTTCGCCAGGGCGAGCGTATCGTGCTGTGCGGGCCGTCCGGCTCGGGCAAGTCCACCACCATCCGTTGCCTCAACCGCCTGGAAGAACACCAGCAGGGGCGCATCGTGGTCGATGGCGTGGAGCTGACCAACGACCTCAAGCAGATCGAGGCGATCCGCCGTGAAGTGGGCATGGTGTTCCAGCACTTCAACCTGTTCCCGCACCTGAGCATTCTGGAGAACTGCACCTTGGCGCCGATGTGGGTGCGCAAGATGCCGCGCCGCAAGGCCGAAGAAATTGCCATGCATTACCTGGAGCGGGTACGTATCCCGGAGCAGGCGCACAAGTACCCGGGGCAGTTGTCTGGTGGCCAGCAGCAGCGCGTGGCGATTGCCCGGGCGCTGTGCATGAAGCCGAAAATCATGCTGTTCGACGAACCCACTTCGGCTCTGGACCCGGAGATGGTCAAGGAAGTGCTCGATACCATGGTCGGCCTGGCCGAAGATGGCATGACCATGCTCTGCGTGACCCACGAGATGGGCTTTGCCCGCACCGTGGCCAACCGGGTGATCTTCATGGATAAAGGTGAAATCGTCGAGCAGGCGGCACCGGATGACTTCTTCGACCGGCCGCGCAGCGATCGGACCAAGTTGTTCCTCAGCCAGATCCTGCATTGATACAGCCGGGGCCGCAAAGCGGCCCCGATGTTTACTTCTCTTCTTGTGGGGCAGCGGGTGCCGGTGGCGGCCGCAGCCCCACCTCCGCCACCAGCTTGAGCTGCTGCCCGTTACGCATCACCTCGATGGTGATCTTTTCGTTCGGCTTGATCCGCGCCACCTGGTTCATCGACTTGCGCCCGTCACCTGCCGGTTCGCCGTTGATGCTCAAGATCACGTCCCCCAGCTGCAGCCCGGCCTTGGCCGCCGGCCCTTCGCGGAAGATGCCTGCAACCACGATGCCTGGGCGGTCCTTCATGCCGAACGACTCGGCCAGTTCCTGGCTCAGTGGCTGCACTTCGATACCCAGCCAGCCGCGGATCACCTGGCCATGCTCGACAATCGATTTCATCACCTCCAGTGCCAGCTTGACCGGGATGGCGAAGCCAATGCCCTGCGAGCCACCAGACTTGGAGAAAATGGCCGTGTTGATGCCGACCAGGTTGCCGTTGGCATCGACCAGCGCACCACCGGAGTTGCCCGGGTTGATCGCGGCGTCGGTCTGGATGAAGTCTTCGTAGTTGTTCAGGCCCAACTGGTTGCGGCCGGTGGCGCTGATGATGCCCATTGTCACGGTCTGGCCAACGCCGAACGGGTTGCCGATGGCCAGCGTCACGTCACCGATATGGATGGTGTCGGAGCGGCCGATGGTGATGGCGGGCAGGTTCTTCAGGTCGATCTTCAATACCGCCAGGTCGGTCTCCGGGTCGCTGCCAATGACCCGGGCCAGGGTCTCGCGGCCATCCTTCAAGGCCACCACGATCTGGTCGGCGCCACTGGTGACGTGGTTGTTGGTCAGCAGATAGCCCTCGGGGCTCATGATCACTGCCGAGCCCAGGCTCGATTCCCAGCGGCGCTGCTTGGGCAGGTTGTCGCCGAAGAAGCGGCGGAACTGCGGGTCTTCGAACAGCGGGTGGGCGCTCTTGTTGACCACCTTGGTGGTGTACAGGTTGACCACCGCCGGGGCCGCGAGGGTCACGGCGTCGGCGTAGGACACCGGGCCCTGCATGATCTTCGTGGTCTGCGGTGCCTGCTGCAGGTTGACGTCCTGGCTGGGCAGGCCGACCCATTCCGGAAACCGCTGGATGATCAGCATGGCGATCAATACGCCGGTAAGCAGGGGCCAGCCAAAGTAACGCAAAGCCTTGAACATGAACGAGTCCTGAAAAGAGCGGGGGCCAGTGGCCGCGCGGTGGGGCATGAGCGCGCGCGATCATACACCGGTTCCCCCAGTGCCGGCGACGGCCCATAATGGCCGGCATTATACGGGCGTTCCCGGTGCGTTGTGCCTGGGGAAAGTGCAGTTTTCGAGGAGATTTTCATGGCCGTCGCGCTAAACACCCTGGTTGAAGAAGCCGAGCGTTACCTGGGCAGCGCCAGGATCCAGGACTACTGCCCCAATGGCCTGCAGGTCGAAGGCCGGCCGCAGGTCAGCCGTATCGTCAGCGGTGTCACCGCCAGCCAGGCGTTGCTGGATGCCGCGGTCGAGGCCGAGGCCGACCTGGTGCTGGTGCACCATGGCTACTTCTGGAAGGGCGAAAACCCCTGCATCACCGGCATCCGTCAGCGCCGCCTGAAAACCTTGCTGAACAACGATATCAGCCTGCTGGCGTTTCACTTGCCGCTGGATGTACACCCTGAGGTGGGCAACAACGTGCAGCTGGCGCGGCAACTGGAGATCACCGTCGAAGGGCCGCTGGACCCGGACAACCCCAAGGTGGTCGGGCTGGTCGGTTCGCTGGCCGAACCGGTGACCGCCCGCGATTTTGCCCGGCGCGTGCAGGAGGTGCTGGGGCGTGAGCCGCTGCTGGTCGAAGGCGACGAAATGATCCGCCGGGTTGGCTGGTGCACCGGGGGCGGGCAGGGCTATATCGACACGGCGATTGCCGCCGGGGTAGACCTGTACTTGACGGGCGAGGCGTCTGAGCAGACCTACCACAGTGCGCGGGAGAATGGCGTCAGCTTCATCGCTGCCGGGCACCATGCCACCGAGCGGTACGGGGTGCAGGCACTGGGTGATTACCTGGCGCGGCGGTTTGCCGTGGAACACCTGTTCATTGATTGCCCGAACCCGATCTGACCTGACTGGCCCCATCGCGGGCACGCCCGCTCCCACAGGGGATCGCGCATTTCTTGAGTTCAGCGCCAAACGTGTGGGAGCGGGCGTGCCCGCGAAGGGCTGCAAAGCAGCCCCAGTAACGCTTGACTGACAGGCATTAGCCTAACCCCCAGTCATATCGTTAGACTTTTTCGATCTAGCTGGCTGCCTAAATAGAAGCAGCCGCTGTGATAGAGTGATCCGCTCGAACACGGCCCGCAGGCCGTCCATAAGATCGTTTTACGTGAGTAGCCATGGTCGACAAACTGACGCACTTGAAACAGCTGGAGGCGGAAAGCATCCACATCATCCGCGAGGTGGCCGCCGAGTTCGACAACCCGGTGATGCTGTACTCGATCGGCAAGGATTCCGCCGTGATGCTGCACCTGGCGCGCAAGGCCTTTTTCCCGGGCAAGCTGCCGTTCCCGGTCATGCACGTCGACACCCAGTGGAAATTCCAGGAGATGTACAGGTTCCGCGACAAGATGGTCGAGGAAATGGGCCTGGAACTGATCACCCACGTCAACCCCGAGGGTGTGGCGCAGGGCATCAACCCGTTCACCCATGGCAGCTCCAAGCACACTGACATCATGAAGACCCAGGGTCTGAAACAGGCGCTGGACAAGCATGGTTTCGACGCCGCCTTCGGTGGTGCTCGCCGCGACGAAGAGAAGTCGCGGGCCAAGGAGCGTGTGTACTCGTTCCGTGACAGCAAGCACCGCTGGGACCCGAAGAACCAGCGCCCCGAGCTGTGGAACGTGTACAACGGCAAGGTCAACAAGGGGGAGTCGATCCGCGTCTTCCCACTGTCGAACTGGACCGAACTGGACATCTGGCAGTACATCTACCTCGAAGGCATCCCGATCGTGCCGCTGTACTTCGCTGCCGAGCGTGAAGTCATCGAGAAGAACGGCACCCTGATCATGATCGATGACGAGCGCATCCTCGAACACCTCTCCGAGGAAGAAAAGGCCCGCATCGTCAAGAAGAAGGTGCGTTTTCGTACCCTCGGCTGCTACCCGCTCACGGGCGCTGTCGAGTCGGAGGCCGAAACGCTCACCGACATCATTCAGGAAATGCTCCTGACGCGCACTTCCGAGCGCCAGGGCCGGGTCATCGACCACGATGGCGCCGGTTCCATGGAAGACAAGAAACGTCAGGGCTATTTCTAAGCTTCAAGTTACAAGCGGCAAGCTGCAAGACAGAAGCGGAGCGAGTAGTTTCTGAGTTTTGTGGACTGCCGCCTGCATTGCGGGCGCACAGGGAGTGCCTGCAGTGGGTTTTGAGAAGTTGCTGGTTTGGCAGAGAAGTAAAAATTTAGCCGTTGAGATATATCGGGCATTTGCTGGGTGTCGGGATTTTGGATTCAGGTCCCAAATCACTCGAGCAGCCGTTTCAGTCCCCTCCAATATCGCTGAGGGAATGGAGCGCAGAGGAATGCGGGAGAAAGCATGGTTCCTGAGCGTGGCGAAGGCTTCCTGCGCAGAACTGCGGACCCAACTGATCATCGCCGGTGAAATCGGTTATTTGCCTGCCGAATTGGCCAACGACTGGATAACTGAAACCCGTGAGCTATCCAGAATGCTTGCTGGGTTGATCAACAAAATTTCTAACTAGCTGTACGCCGACAAGCTTGCTGCTTGAAGCTTACAGCTTGGAGCTTGAATGCAATGAGTCATCAATCCGATCTGATCAGCGAGGACATCCTCGCCTACCTGGCTCAGCACGAGCGTAAAGAACTGCTGCGTTTCCTCACCTGCGGCAACGTGGATGACGGCAAGAGCACCCTGATCGGGCGCCTGTTGCACGACTCCAAGATGATCTACGAGGACCACCTCGAGGCCATCACCCGCGATTCGAAAAAGTCTGGCACCACCGGCGAAGAAGTTGACCTGGCGCTGCTGGTAGACGGCCTGCAGGCCGAGCGTGAGCAGGGCATCACTATCGATGTCGCCTACCGCTATTTCTCCACCGCCAAGCGCAAGTTCATCATCGCCGACACCCCGGGCCACGAACAGTACACCCGCAATATGGCCACCGGTGCATCCACCTGTGACTTGGCGATCATCCTGGTCGATGCCCGCTATGGCGTGCAGACCCAGACCCGCCGCCACAGCTACATCGCGTCGCTGCTGGGCATCAAGCACATCGTGGTCGCGGTCAACAAGATGGACCTGAAGGGCTTCGATGAAGGCGTCTTCGAGGCCATCAAGGCGGACTACCTGAAGTTTGCCGAAGCCATCAACCTGACCCCGAGCAGCTTGCACTTCGTGCCGATGTCGGCGCTCAAGGGTGACAACGTGGTCAACCACAGCGAGCAATCGCCGTGGTACACCGGCCCGACCCTGATGGAAATCCTCGAAACCGTCGAAGTGTCGGCTGACCGCAACTTCACCGACCTGCGTTTCCCGGTGCAGTACGTCAACCGGCCGAACCTGAACTTCCGCGGTTTTGCCGGCACCCTCGCCAGCGGCGTGGTGCACAAGGGCGACGAAATTGTCGTGCTGCCGTCGGGCAAGAGCAGCCGGGTCAAGTCCATCGTCACCTATGAAGGTGAACTGGAAAGCGCCGGCCCAGGCCAGGCCGTGACCCTGACCATGGAAGATGAGATCGACATCTCCCGTGGCGACCTGCTGGTGCATGCCGACAACGTGCCGCCGGTCACTGACCAGTTCGACGCCATGCTGGTGTGGATGGCCGAAGAGCCGATGCTCCCGGGCAAAAAGTACGACATCAAGCGCGCCACCAGCTACGTGCCGGGCTCGATTGCCAGCATCACCCACAAGGTTGATGTGAACACCCTCGAGAAGGACGCCGCCAGCGCCCTGCAGCTGAACGAGATTGGCCGCGTCAAGGTATCCCTGGACAGCGCCATTGCCCTGGACGGTTACGACAGCAACCGCACAACCGGTGCGTTCATCGTCATCGACCGCCTCACCAACGGCACCGTCGGCGCCGGCATGATCATCGCCCAGCCAGTCTTGCCGCATGGCAGCACCGGCCAGCATGGCAAGCAGGCCCACGTGTCTACCGAGGAGCGCGCCCTGCGTTTCGGTCAGCAGCCAGCCACCGTGCTGTTCAGTGGCCTTTCTGGCGCCGGCAAGAGCACCCTGGCCTATGCCGTTGAGCGCAAGCTGTTCGACATGGGCCGTGCAGTGTACGTGCTCGACGGGCAGAACCTGCGCCATGACCTGAACAAGGGCCTGCCGCAGGACCGCGCTGGCCGCACCGAAAACTGGCGCCGTGCCGCCCATGTGGCGCGCCAGTTCAACGAAGCCGGCATGCTGACCCTGGCAGCGTTCGTTGCCCCGGATGCCGAAGGCCGCGAACAGGCCAAGGCGCTGATCGGCAAGGATCGCCTGGTAACGGTCTACGTCCAGGCGTCCCCACTGGTTTGCCGCGAGCGTGACCCACAGGGCCTGTACGCTGCCGGTGGCGACAACATCCCGGGTGAAAGCTTCCCGTTCGATGTGCCGCTGGATGCCGACCTGGTGATCGACACCCAGGCCACCAGCGTGGACGAAGGCGTTAAACAGGTGTTGGACGTACTGCGTCAGCGTGGTGCGATCTAAGCGCCAGGCTGCAAGAAAAACCCCGCTCCGGCGGGGTTTTTTGTTGTGCGCCAGGCATGGCGCGTTGCGCGCAAGCGCAACCTGCTTGGCTATGGTGGCCGAGCGGGTGACTTGGAGGTGAAAGTCCTCTACACACCCGGCAAGGGGAAGTGTTAGCCGGAGGC